>Ga0105046_10000256_pt1 | contig 69289 bp, 55 predicted proteins | sample MAT03_FD_78385 | JGI IMG/M metagenome (GOLD analysis project Ga0105046, IMG submission 78385) | Freshwater microbial communities from Lake Fryxell liftoff mats and glacier meltwater in Antarctica - MAT-03 (megahit assembly) | ecosystem: Environmental > Aquatic > Freshwater > Ice > Liftoff...
GGTGCCGATGTGCTGCCTTTACGTTCAAATATTCCGGAGATAAGTAAATATGCTTATTATGCCATTGACCAAAGTTTCTATGATCGAGCCATTCAAAATCAAAAAACATATAAGGGCTTTTGTGTTATAGCAGGCGAAAATTACGCACAGGGTTCAAGCAGAGAACACGCTGCATTGGCTCCCCGGTATCTTGGACAAAAGTTTGCTATTGCCAAATCTTATGCTCGTATCGGCTGGCAAAACCTAATCAATTTTGGTATAATTCCTTTCGAATTTAAAAATGCCGCTGACTGGGATAAACTAGAACAAGGAGATATTTTACGGATTGAGGGCTTAAGGACAGCCATCAAAAACAGCGATTTAGTTGCAGCTACTATAGTTGGGAAAAATATTGGAATTTTACTTACTTACAATATCAGTGAGAGGCAAGTTGAAATTATCTTAAAAGGTGGAATTATTAATTTTGTAAAAATTAAATGGAGACAATAAAAGAAATAAGCCTTGATGTAAAACACATCGCAACTCTTACCGGACACAGCGGCTGTGTATATGCCATGGATAAAGGCATATCTGAGCACACTGTTTTTACAGCGGGCAGTGATATGTTTATTGCACTATGGAATTTAGAAACCCTGCAACCCGAAAAATTTGCGGCATCTTTACCTGCGCCTATTTATACAATTTGTCATATTCCTGAAAATAAATTATTGCTTGCTGGAACAACAACAGGAAGTATTCACATACTTGATTTAGAGAAAAGAGAAGAAATAAAAATTCTGCAACATCATACATCTCCAATTTTTGATATAAAATATTCATTAAAAACCAATTGCTTTTATACAGCCGGTGGCGATGGTAATTTTGCAGTTTGCTCACTCGATACTTTATCATTGATTAAAATGAAAAAACTATCAAAGGCAAAAGTACGCAACATTGATTTTAATTACACTACTTCCGAAATAGCGGTTGCATTAGGTGATTGCAACATCCTTGTATTTGACCTGCATACATTGGATCATAAAAAAGATTTTATTGCACATCAACTTGCAACAAATGTGGTGCGATTTAGCCCCGATGGGAAATTTCTTTTAACAGGAGGAAGAGATGCTTATTTGAATGTTTGGCAAGTAGCGAATTATGAATTAGTAGAGTCAATTCCTGCTCATAATTGGGCTATTTACGATATAGTATTTAATTCTGATGCTACATTATTTGCCACCGCCAGTCGTGATAAAACCATAAAAATTTGGGATGCAAAAACATATAAGTTATTAAAACGCATCACTAAGGAAAATTTTGATGCACATACACACTCTGTAAACAAATTACTTTGGAGTACTTATAATAATTATTTGGTTTCTGCCGGTGATGACAGAATGGTTATGGTAAGAAAAGTAAATCACAAATAAATTTTCTTTTTTGAAATGGAAAATAAAATACACAACATAAAATCACCTCTTTTGAAAAAGAACGATCCGATAGCAATCGGGAAAAAATCCAAATTATTCATAAGCAGCTTTCTGACAATAATTATTTTTTCATTCAGCTCTCTAATTTGCAATGCTCAATCTCCTGCATCAGTGCTGAATAAGCAGGCACGAACACTAATCCACCTATTTGATTATGTTTCACAGGATTATGCCCACGCTGTTGGTAACGGGAAAATAATCAACCCTACTGAATATGCCGAAATGCTTGATTTTACTAATCATGCAATTTCACTATTTAACTCGATTTCGATTCAGGTAAATGTTGCGAATAAGGACACGGTTGCAAACCAATTATCGCAATTGTTGATTTTAATTAAACAAAAAAGTGATAAAACATTCATCGCAGCCAAAGGGCAGCAACTGAAAAAACAAATTCTCTTGTTGCATCTCATTGATATTAGTCCTGAACAATATCCCGACATTGCCGAAGGGGAGAATATTTTTCTTAACAAATGTCAATCGTGTCACGGCGCGGGAGGTGCTGGTGATGGTCAACTTTCCGCTTCTTTAACTCCTCGTCCCATAAGTCTTCTAAACGATTCCTTGATGCAAAATATTTCACCCTTGCAGGTATTTAACTCGACTAGGCTCAGTTTAAGAGGAACAGCGATGTGTGCTTTTGATGAATTGTTAGATAAGCAGGTTTGGGACATTTCGTTCTATATTAAGTCACTGCGTTTTCAAAACAAATATGCTGTTAACGATGATTTGGTGCAAACAAAATTTAGCTGCTTACAATCATCAGTTACACTTTCTGATATTGCTCAACTTTCCGATAAAGAATCGACGGAAAAATTAAACAGTAATCATCTATCAATACTATAAAACAAAATAACCATGTCAGAACATAAAGTTAATTTAAGTTGGAAAAATGAGTCAGAAGATTTCTCTTATAAAAAGTATGATCGTACTCATAGCTGGAAATTCGAAGGCGGCATTGTTGTTAAGGCATCTGCAGCTCCCGAATATCTTGGCAAAAAGGAATTTGTAAACCCCGAAGAAGCTTATGCCGCATCTTTGGCAAGTTGCCATATGCTAACCTTTCTTGCTATTGCGTCAATGAAAAAATATACCATAGAGATTTATGAAGATAACGCAGTAGCCATATTAGAAAAAAATGAAAAATCCAGGATGGCTGTAACAAAACTTTATCTGAGGCCCAAAATAACCTTTACAAAAGATAACATTCCCGATAAAACTATAATAGATGAAATGCACCACCGTGCACACACGGAATGTTTTATCGCAAACTCGGTTTTAACCGAGATAATTATTGAACCGGTGTTATAATTAAATTTATATTGTTATATACAATTTACTATGAAAACAAAATCAATGGCCGCCATAAAAGTAAGTGTTGAAACGCACTACAAATCTAAACAACCGCATCCATTTGCTTCGCACTATTTTTTTGCATACCGCATCACAATTAAGAACATTAGCGATTACACAGTTATACTTAAAAATCGTCATTGGTATATTTGCGATTCCAATGGATTAAAAAGTGAAGTAGCGGGTGATGGCGTTGCCGGAGTACAGCCAATTTTGGCTCGCGGTCATTCGAACCAATATGTTTCTGGTTGTAATCTTATAACAGATATGGGAAAGGTGAATGGCATTTATTTCATTGAACGATAAAATGATAAAATAATATTCTCAATTAATATTCCTAAATTTCTAATTATTGTTCTTTATAAATTAAATTAGTTAAAAAATTTAAAATCCATGCAATCAATGAGCAAAATATTCATAGAAGAGAAGATAAAAGAATTACTACCTTCTTGCGAATATAAAAATAATTTCTTTTTTAAGGAATTTACTTTCAGGGATTTTGTGGGTGCTTTTTCTTTTATGACTGCTGTTGCTCTCGAAGCCGAAAAAATGGATCATCATCCCAACTGGGAAAATATCTATAACAAGGTTTCCATCAGCCAGAACACTCATACTGCTTGTGGTGGAACGGAAAAAGATTTTAAGCTGACAGGAAAAACAGAGAAGATAAATGCACAATATAACAAGGAAATAAAAGTCTATAATGCTTAACAATTAAACATTATAAAAAATAAAAAAGCAAGAAAAAATATCATGCTATGAAAACATTAATACACCCCGCAGCCAAAAATAATATAAAGTAAAGGAGGCCCAGAATGAATATTACAAACGAACAAGTTTTAGAAGCATTAAAACAAGTAGAAGATCCCGATTTAAAAAAAGATTTGGTAACGCTTGGCATGATCAAAGATTTAGAAATAGACGGTAAAAACGTAAGTTTTACCATAGTACTAACAACGCCTGCTTGCCCAATGAAAGCACTGATTCATAAGAATTGCGAAAATGCAATTGCGCAGTATATTGGTGAAGAGGCGAATGTAAAAATAAAAATGACATCCGATGTATCATCAGGCAAAAGCAGTGGGCCTATGTTGCCGAAAGTGAAAAATATTATTGGAGTAGCATCAGGCAAAGGTGGTGTTGGAAAATCAACAGTGGCTTCCAACTTAGCTTTGGCTTTGGTGAAGTTAGGGGCATCGGTTGGTTTGGTAGATGCAGATATTTATGGCCCCTCTCAAACAATTATGTTTGATGTAATGCATGAAAAGCCCATGATTAAAGTGATTGATGGTAAAAATAAAATTATTCCGGTTGAAAGTTATGGAGTAAATCTATTATCGATTGGTTTTTTTGCAGATACATCCCAAGCCATTGTATGGCGCGGACCAATGGCTTCAAAAGCATTGGTACAAATGTTTCAGGATGCAGATTGGGGGGAATTGGATTATATGATTATTGATTTACCTCCAGGAACAGGTGACATTCATTTAACATTGGTTGGTGCTGTTCCTTTAACGGGGGTTGTGATTGTAAGTACTCCTCAACTTGTGGCTTTGGCTGATGCGAAAAAGGGTGTTGGAATGTTTCAGTTACCGACAATAAATGTACCTGTTTTAGGTATTGTAGAAAACATGTCTTATTTTAGTCCGCCAGACCAACCGGAAAATAGATATTACATTTTTGGTAAAGATGGAGCAAAAAAACTTGCTGAAGAATTAGGAGTTCCTTTATTAGGCGAAATACCATTGATACAAAGTATTTGTGCAGCTGGTGATGCAGGTCGCCCAGCTGTACTGCAAGACAATACACCACAAGCGATTGCATATATGGAAATGGCAAGTAAGGTGGCGCAACAGGTATCCATACAAAATGCAAAAGTGCCAATTGCTAAAGTGGCGGATGTTAAATGGTAAAACAGTAAAAAAATGCAGGTCTTATTTCTATAAAAGCTTAAATAAATATAAAAAAATGAACATACCAATATCCATTTATTCCGAACAAACGCCTAATCCCGTTACAATGAAATTTGTACTGAACTTCTTATTAATAGAAGAGGAAGGCAAAAGTATTGAATTCCGCACAAAAGAAAAGGCAGCCATTTCTCCTCTTGCTACAAAAATATTTGAGCTCCCTTATGTCAATGGCGTTTTTATTACTTCCAATTTTATTACTGTTACGAAGGATGAAAGCTGCGAATGGTACGAGGTTATTCCCGAAATTAGAGAGTTAATTAAAGCCCATCTTGCTACAGGCAAACCACTTCTCACCGGAGAATTAATTGCAGAAGAATCAGAAGCACCCGTAAACAGCTCAGGGGATATCGAACAAAAAATCATTGCACTTCTTGATGAATATATTCGGCCTGCCGTTGAAGGAGATGGTGGTGCCATTCATTTCAAATCTTTTGAAAACGGCACTGTAACTGTTACGCTCAAAGGGTCATGCCACGGCTGTCCTTCTACAAATACAACATTAAAACAAGGTGTTGAAAATTTATTGCGAAGAATGCTTCCTGAAGTAGAAAAAGTAGTTACGGAAACTGTATAAAAAAATGCCAAATAACAGTATTGAAATAGCAGAAGAGCCAAGATTTATGACCAAGCCAAATTGGTTGAGGGTAAAATTGCCAATGGGAGAAGAATATAAAAAGGTTCGAGAAATCGTATTCTCACATAAACTGCATACCATCTGCGAAAGCGGCAGTTGTCCTAATATGGGCGAATGTTGGGGAGCAGGAACAGCCACATTTATGATTCTCGGAAATATATGTACCCGTTCCTGCGGATTCTGTAATGTTGCAACCCGCCGTCCGTTGCCTGTTGATTTAAAAGAACCTGTGTGTATTATTCAAACCTTAATCCGAAAGGGCAATTCACCAATTTGGATTGCGTTACCAATGAAGTAAAAGTAGTGCTTGACACTTCATTTACTCCGCCTCCTGCTAATTCTGAACAACCGATGCGCTTTGGTGCAAAAGAAGTTACCGATTTAAGTTGGAAACAGTTAATGGATACGTATAGCTGTACAGAGTGTGGTCGCTGTACAGATGTATGCCAGGCAAATATGATAGGTAAAATATTATCGCCAAGTAAAATTATGATGGACAATCGTGATCATTTAGTAGAAGTAGGAAAATATATTGATAAAAATGGCGAATTTATAGATGATGGCAAATCGTTGGGTTCTTACATTACTAATAAGGAGTTATGGGCCTGCACATCGTGCAATGGCTGCGTAGAGGTATGCCCTTTAAATATTGACCCATTGAGTATTATTACAGATATGCGAAGATTTTTGGTGGTGGAAGAAAGTGCAGCTCTAGCCGAATTAAATACGATGTTTACCAACATAGAAAATAATGGCGCGCCTTGGCAATTCCCGCAATCGGATAGATTAAATTGGAAAAACGAATAGTGAAAATTTGAGTAATTAAAAACAACATTAAAAACAAATAAAACAATGAAATTCATCAAAATAAAAACAATCGTATTGATTTGCACTGTGCTATTCAGCAGCAATATTTTTGCACAAATCACCAAAGTAGAAATTATAGCATCAGGACTTACCTGTTCTATGTGTTCCAATGCTATTAACAAACAGCTCAAAACTTTGACAGAAGTTGATAGTGTAACAACAGATTTAAATACAAATACATTTGTTGTTTATCTTAAAAAAGATAACAAGCTAAAACCAAGAGTTTTAAAAGAAATGGTAGAAAAGGCGGGCTTTTTTATAGGTTCATTAGTAATTACAATACCATCTGATATTTTTAAATCAAATGCTAATAACACAGTTTCTTTAGATGGTTCAACCTATATTATTTTAAATGACAAAAAGAAAAAACCAAATGGAGATATTAAAGCAAGAATTTATGACAAAGGGTATGTAACAAAAAAAGAATATAAAAAACTTCTGAAAGCTTTATCAAAAACGGAAACATACTTGTTGCATAACGAAGATGATTATCATATAAAAATTATTAACCAATGAAAATATTTTTTACAATAGCTCTGCTGTATTTAACTCAAAATATAAATGCTCAAGAACTGTTTGTTGTTACGGATCCTGCAAGTAATGTTCCCGCTGGTTCTCTTGGTGTTCGTATAGGACAATCTTTGTTCCAAGAACGATTCAAAACAATTTACAATTATCACTTAATGCCCGAAGTTTCTTGGGGGTTACATAAAAATTTGATGTTTCGTGGCTCTGTAGTTGTGAGTAATAGAAGTAACCAGTTGGTAACCGAAGGCGCTAGTTTATACAGTAAGTATCGTTTTTTTTCAACAGACGATTTTAATAGTCATTTTCGTTTGGCAGCTTTGGGCAGATATAGTTTTAACAATGCGGATATTCATCAGGATCAAATTGAAATTATGGGTCACAATACCGGTTTTGAAACTGGAATTATAGCCACAAAACTTATTAAAAAAGTATCTATTAGTTCTACCATCAGTTTTGAAAAGGCATTCGATAACAAACCTGATTACAAATTTCCGGCATCGCAAGGAGACAACGCTACCAACTATACATTATCTATAGGGAGGTTAATGCATCCCAAAATATACACCAGTTACAAGCAGACTAATATCAATGCAATGGTAGAATTCGTTGGGCAAACGATAAACGAAAATGGAAAATCATTCTTGGATGTAGTGCCTGCCATACAATTCATCATCAACAGTCAGGCACGTATTGATATTGCTTACCGACAAGAATTGTATAGTTCAATGTTGCGTTCTGCTCCCAATGGTTTTTATCTGAATTTAGAATATACTTTCTTTAATGTATCAAAATGAAAAACAAAAGCATCATTGACTGTATTATTTTGTTGCTGTTTCTCTTAGTGTGTAATATTTATGTACAAACCGGAATAAAAATCAACAAGGATTTTTTGCCTTAAACAGTTAAAGAAAACATAGTGATAAAATTTAAACTATTTTAAAAATGAGCGAAGCGCGAAAAGTACATAAAATGGCAGAATATAAGGCAGCCAATGAGATGCCTGAAGTTTTATTTTGGGTTGGCTGTGCCGGAAGTTTTGATGATAGAGCAAAAAAAGTTACCCGAGCTTTAGTTAAACTTTAAAATCATGCTAATCTTAAATTTGCAGTGCTTGGAACAGAAGAGAGCTGTACTGGTGATCCTACAAAACGTGCTGGCAATGAGTTTATATTTCAGTTGCAGGCAATGAGAAATATCAAAGTGTTGAATTCTTAAAATATTGTGGGTTGTCAGTACTGTAATACAATGATGACTGATGGAGTAAAACATTTCGATAAAGAACAATCTGTTAAAGTAATGGATGTTGCTGAGTTAATTACTCAAGCAAATTATTTATAAAGACGAGTACAAATTAAAAATTATTTTAAAAACTTTACAGAGTTCATTAGGGTTCTCTTTAAAACCCTGAATTATATTTAACCCTTAAATTTTACACCATGTATCCAGAAAAATTAGTAATGCCAATGAAGGAAGAACTTACCTCTGTTGGTTTTGAAGACCTCCGCAACGCTGCGGTAGTAGATGCTGCCGTTAACTCAAAAGGCACTGTGTTAGTAGTTGTTAATTCAGTTTGCGGATGTGCTGCCGGTAGTTTTAACTGCAGTCGTAAATAAATACCAGCCACTAATATTTTTCAGGAATAATTTCAGATAAAATCGTTTGGATACGTGCGTAATTTAAAACAATAAATCAAGATATGAAAATTGACCCGAGTGCGAATGACATATTTGTAGAAAAAAACTTCTTCTCACAAGATATCCCTATCCAAGAAAGAAAATTTGTTTTTAACAAGCTTTTCTTTCACTACAAGAAGGATTGGCAAAGTTCATTTGCTTTAATGCTTATTTTGAGTGTCGGTATTGCTTCGCTCGGACTTTCAGAAAATTCATCCGCAACAATAATTGGAGCAATGATAATTGCTCCTTTGGGACAACCAATTGTGGCTTTAGGAGGTGCAATTGCCTTAGGTTGGCAAATACAATCATTACGAATGTTGGGCATAATTATTCTCGGATCAATTTGTTCTCTTATCGCATCATACATTATTGGGCTTACTCTTCCAAACCTATTACCTAATGAGCAAATTTTAATTAGAACCGCTCCTGATTTACGTGACTTGGGTATAGCACTTTTAGCGGGTGCTGCTGGTTCTTATGGATATTACAGAAGTGAATATTCAACAGTGCTTGCTGGTGTTGCTATCGCTGTGGCATTGGTTCCTCCGATATGTTCGTGTGGATTAATGCTGGAACAAGGTCATTTTATATTGGCGAGTGGTAGCATGCTATTGTTTTTTACTAACTTGATGGGGATAGCTTTTTCAGCTATTCTTGTCTTTTTTCTATTAGGATTAAAACACAAGAGAAATCGCAATTGGTTTTACACCGGTTCGATTATCGTAATCCTTTTAGGTTCTGCTACTATCCTTCCATTGGCATTCAATTATGACAAGTTTAGTTCAGGTGCTCAATTTCAGAGTTCTATTTATGAAAAAGCAGGACAAATTTTCGCTCACTCAAAAAACACTCCAATAATAAAAAATATTTCAATACAAGGCACAGCAGCTTTCATTACAATTGAACCATATCCGTATAATAAAAATGAAGAAGACATATTGATAACCGAATTAGAACGAACAACTGGTTTGCAGATTTTTCTTAAAGACTCATCTAATGAAGAATTCAATAACAAATAAAAAAACAACTATATGCAATTGAGAGGTTGACCTTACGGGTTTCCGGCAAATATCGCCTCTCACAGTTCTGTTAAATTTATCGAAGTACCAACGTTACCATCGGCAAACAGGGCTGGCAAAACAAATTTCTAAAAAATATGATCGTCGATACATGATATTAGCCAAATTCATTATAATTCTCTTTGGGATTTTTTTTATTTGGGTTGGAATTTTGATGCTTATAAAGCCCCATTCCGCAATAAACATTTTGAGAAAAGCCGGCAGTACCAACTTTATAAATTATGGCGAAATAACTATACGACTAATTCCTGCCTTAAGCATGATCATTTATGCCGACTCTTCGAAATATCCATTGCCGTTCACCATTTTCGGTGGGTTTATGCTTGTAACATCAGTAATATTATATTTCGTCCCAAGAAAATTACATCACAGTTTTTCACTGAAAAGTGCCGAAATACTGAAGCCTGTTTATTTTCAACTTATCTCCCCATTCTCAATTCTAATTGGGATAGCAATAATTTACAATGTAGTAGAAAAGAGTTAGTTAAAAAAGGGTTAGCGAAAAGGGATAGTAAAAAAGGGTGCGTGAGTGAGTGAAAAAGGGGAGAGTGAAAAGGGTGAGTGAAAAAGGGTGAGTGAGTTGTTTGACACTGCTGACTGGTGACCGTAGACTGAAGACTGCCTTAAATAAGCATTCCAACAATAACAGCAGTGAAAAGAGACGCCACGGTACCTCCCAGGAGTGCTCGGAAGCCGAGTTCGGAGAGGGTGGTTCTTTTATCGGGCGCTAGTGAGCCGATGCCTCCTATCTGGATTCCGATAGAGGCAAAATTTGCGAAGCCACAAAGAATGTAAGTTGCGATGATCACTGATTTTTCTTCTTTAAAAAGATTAGAAAATTGCATTTCACCAAGTGTAGTATAAGCAACGAACTCATTGAGGATCGTTTTTTCACCAAGTAATTGTCCTACCAGAACCATATCTTCCTTACAAACACCCATCAACCAGGAGAGGGGTGCACATGCATAACCGAGTAAAAATTGCATCGTTAATCCATCATAACGGCCACCCGTAAACGCAGCAATACTCGCATTAATTCCTGTTGCATCGCCAATAAAATCCTTCATAATATAATTCAACATGGCAATAAGAGCAATAAAAACGAGGAGCATTGCCCCTACGTTGATTGCCAGTCGCAAGCCTTCACCGGTACCGATAGAAACCGCTTCCAGAATATTTTTTCCTATTCGCTCCTTTGATACAACCAATTTTTCATCAATTTTTTGAGTTTGCGGCATCAAAATTTTAGCAGCAACAATTGCACCAGGAGCCGACATCACTGAAGCAGCCAGTAAATGCTTCGCAAAAAACAGTCTCAAGGCAGGGTCATCTCCTCCAAGGAAACCAATATAAGCAGCCATAACGCCTCCGGCAATGGTAGCCATTCCACCAGTCATCAGGCAGAGCAATTCGCTGCGCGTCATGTTACTGATGTAGGGCTTAATGAGAAGTGGAGCTTCGGTTTGTCCGAGAAAAATATTTCCGGCAGCAGCCAGAGATTCAGCACCTGAAAGTTTCATTGTTTTACTCATCACCCAAGCAAGAACATAAACAATTTTTTGAAGGACACCCAGATAAAAAAGAAGGCTGGTAAGTGCCGAGAAGAAGATGATAGTTGGAAGAATCTGGAAAGCAAAAACAAATCCAATTGATCCACCGGCATTCACCAGATCGCCGAAAACAAATCGTGAGCCCTCTTGTGTAAATGAAAGGATGGTAACAAAGAAATTTCCGAATATTTCGAAAATATTTTTTACTAAATCTACTTTTAAAACTCCTATAGCAAAGATAACCTGAAGGGTCAAGCCGGTACCAACTAATTTCCAAGGAATGTTTTTACGATCGGTTGAAAAAATGAACAAAATGATGACAAGGGTTAAGATACCCAGCAAACCACGACCAATTGCAGTGAGCGTTATATTGCCTTCCATAACTTTTGGAGTATATGAATAGCGATATTCTATGCCCTTTTCTTCAAAAACCAATTCAGATGGAGTAACCATTTTTAACCTGAATTCTCTGGTTGGTGGTGAACTTTTAATTCCATTCAACCCTATTCTGGTCACCTCTCTTCCTTCTTTCAAAAGAACTACTTCGGGTGCATTATTTTCAACTTTATAATAGGATGAATCAATTCCTTTGACAACAGCATTCAACTCATACGTAAGCAAAAGCACACTGTCCTTTATTTCCCATAAACCTTTGGCTTCAATATTTTCGAGTGTGAGCAGGTACGAAAATGCATTTACACCATTGTTATCAGTAAAACTGAGAAAATCTTTCGGATCTACTTTTTTCGCTTGTTGGCCTGCAGAATTCCTAACACTAATTGTATTCCATTTGCGAACAATTGTTTTATCGATTGGCTCTTGCTTATCGCTTCCACAACCGATGAAAAGTATCGGAAAAATTAATAATAGCAGCAGTGCCCGTAGGAATGGTTGTATCATTTAAATAAAGCTCAGGGCCGAAAATTAAGACTTTTTTCGCTTATTTAGCTCATCTCTGATTTTGGATGCGAGCTCATATGCTTCGTCATCGATGGCCTTCATCAGCGATTCTTTCAATTCTTCTTCACTTTGAGAGCCAAACTCAGCAACAATGGACTTCTTTTTTTCTTTCTCTTTAGGTTTTGTCTTAGGCTCCTCAATAGGCAGATTTTCATCATCCATTGCCACTCCTGCCTGAGAAAGAATCCATTCGTAGGTGTAGATGGGACAATTAAAGCGCACTGCCATAGCAATTGCATCGGAAGTGCGAGCATCTATTTCAACCTCAGTGGAACCATCGGAGCAAATTAGTTTTGAATAAAAAACACCTTCTTTAAGGTTATAGATGATGACTTCGAGGATATCGATTTTATAGGCCAGAGCGAAATTTTTGAAGAGATCGTGCGTGAGCGGCCTGGTGGGAGTCATGTTTTCGAGCTCAACGGCTATTGCCTGCGCTTCAAATCCACCAATAATAATTGGAAGTCGACGGTTACCACCTTCTTCACCTAAAACCAGTGCATAAGCTCCTGATTGGGTTTGACTGAATGAAAGTCCGACAATTTCGAGCTTGATTTTATTCATACCGGTTACTCAGGTTGTTCGGTTAAACGCCGAGCGGAAATTAATTACCTATAAAAATACTACTTAATTTTGATTTTCAAAACACTGTTCCATGAAAATTTATCCACCGATGAATTAGTTATTCCCGGCTTTAAATTTTTTGATGGATTCGATCAATTTTGGAACTACTTCAAAGGCATCACCAACAATACCATAATCGGCAGCTTTAAAGAAGGGAGCTTCGGGATCTTTGTTAATAACCACAATTGTTTTTGAAGAACTCACGCCTGCAAGGTGCTGAATGGCTCCGGATATTCCGATAGCAATGTAAAGATTTGGGCTAATGGATATTCCGGTTTGACCCACATGTTCAGAATGGGGTCTCCAATGCGAATCGGAAACGGGCTTGCTACAGGCAGTTGCAGCACCCAGCAGTCCGGCCAGTTCTTCTACCATCGCCCAATTTTCAGGTCCTTTGAGGCCTCTACCGGCAGACACCACCAGTTCAGCTTCAGGAAGGGAAACTTTATCGGCCGCTCTCACAATTTCCTTCACCATTTCGGCAAAACTTTTTTCATTGAGTTGGGGCTCGAAAGGTGCAATGTTAGCAGTCTGAGGTTTTTCAACAACCTTATAAGAATTAGGAACCAACGTGATCACTTTCACAGTTGAGGATATTTCAACATCTGCGAAAGCTTTACCGGAAAAAGCTGATTTACGTACTTTGAAACCGGATGAAGTATCGGGCAATGCGATAGCTCCATCAACTAATCCTGCTTCCAGCTTGACTGCCAGCCTTGGGGCCAAACCTTTGCCGGAAAACGAATTAGAAAGCACCACAACTTTTGCACCTTCGGCCTTAGCTGCATCGGCAATCACCGAAGCGTAGGCCATGTTCACAAATTGTTTGAGTTTATCGTTGGTAACGTTAAGGATTTTAGAAACACCATATTTTGCTAAGTTGGTAAGTTCCGATTCGCTCACATCTCCAATTGAAAGTGCATTCAGTGGTAAGCCAAGCATTGATGCAATTTCAGCAGCATAGGAAACAACTTCATATGTTGATTTTTTAAATTTACCTCCTGCGTTTTCGCAATAAACAAGGACTGACATATTTTATATTGTTAAATGATAAATGTTTAGTAATAAGATATAAATCAAAAGATAAATTTAAGGGTAACGAATTAAATCACTTTTGCTTTTGTATGAAGAAGGTCGACTAACTGCTCCACCTGATCGGCCGGAACAAGGTTTACTTGTCCGCGGGCCTCGGGTTTGTCATATCCTGAAACGGAAGTCAGCACAGAAACCTCAACCGGTTCCACTACAGTCAGTGGTTTCGTTCTCGCCGACATAATTCCTCTCATGTTTGGAATTCTGGGTTCAGCCATACCTTCTGTGGCACTGGCAACTAATGGGAGCGGACAATTTATGACCTCTTTGCCTCCTTCAATTTCTCTTTCTAAAACAGCATTGGAACCCTCAATGTTTAAGTATTTGCAGATAGAAACAGAAGGAATGTCTAATAATTCACCCACCATTGCAGCAACTTGAGAGCCGTTATAATCTATTGATTCCCGTCCGGTCAAAATAAGATCGAAAGAACCTTTACGAGCTACATCGGCAATTTGATGAGCTACAAAATAAGCATCACGGGGAGCTGCGTTAACCCTCACGGCATCGGTGGCGCCAATTGCAAGAGCTTTACGGATGGTTGGTTCGGTAGAAACATCACCTACATTCAAAACGGTTACTGTTCCTGCCGATCCTTCGGTAAGTTCCAGAGCACGTGTGAGCGCAATTTCGTCGTAAGGATTTATAATGTATTGTATTCCAGCGGTAACCAGCGATTTATTATCGGGTGAAAAAGTTATTTTAGTTGTGGTATCGGGGACATTACTGATGCAAACTAATATCTTCATTTTTCAAAATTTAGGATTGCAAAGGTAGCCTTTTTAGATAAAAAAAATCACATAATTTCATGAGATCTTACAAACCCATCAAATCCTATGTTACTAAAGGGGTAGGATTCAATTTTTTTGGGGTTTAGGATGAACAAATCAATAACTTGCGGGTTCCAACTTGAATTGAATAACTAAATTCAGATAAAAGGAAGAATAAATCCAGGGTATGACGGAAACCAGAATTCATTTATTAAAGTCCTTTATTGAAGAGGATCCATCAGATCCGTTTAACTTTTATGTTTTGGCACTAGAGTACGTGAAAATAGGTATGCATTTGGAGGCACATCAACTTTATGATCGCCTCCTTGCCTCCCATCCCGATTATTTGCCGGTGTACTATCATTTTGGTCAACTTCTGGAACAAACTAACCAACAGCAGAAAGCCATCGAAATTTATATTGCAGGAGAAAGAGTTGCAAAAGTTCAATCCAATATTAAAACAATGAATGAACTGAGATCCGCCAGAGAACTGCTTGAAGATTAGTTTACTAATAATATTACTCCACAGGCAACTCAATTAAAAATTATTATCTTTACCCAAGCACAAAAAGAGTATTCTCGCCAAATAAAGTAAACGTATAATCAGCTTCCATTCTTGAAAAAATGGTAACAGGTAAATTAACCTATTTGACCCATGATTTATGCAGGATTTGATTGAAATTTTCAAGAACCTTACCAATCCTGAGTGGATTGTTGCCAATGGTGGTTTGTATGTAGTAATGTTGATTATTTTTCTTGAAACCGGTTTGTTTCTTGGTTTTTTTCTTCCCGGCGACTACCTGTTATTTATCACCGGGATGATCATAGCCAATTCGAGTTTTCCCTTTGAGACGTCCTGGCTGAACCTTATTTTCTGGAACATATTATTAGTAATTTGCGCCGTTGCCGGAAATTTTGTCGGATATTGGTTTGGAGCAAAATCGGGACCCTATTTATTTGAGAGAAAGGATACTTTTTTATTCAAGAAAAAACATCTCGAACAAGCCAGAAATTTTTACGCCCGTAAAGGCGGAGTAGCAATCATAATTGCACGCTTTTTACCCATCATCAGAACCTTCGCCCCTATAGTTGCCGGTGTAGTAAGAATGAATATGGCGAAATTTATTTCATTCAATATTATTGGTGCTTTATTGTGGGTATTTTCTCTGGTTACTCTTGGATTTGCTTTAGGCGAAAATGAACATGTAAAAAAGTATCTTGATGTGATTGTATTATTTATTTTTGCAGTCACAACGTTACCTGTTATTTACAAATTAATTAGTTTCAAAAAGTCATAACCTGTTCACTTTAGAAACAACATCAGCAATTAAATTTTATGTGTGGCAAGGTTTCATCCAAAAAATCTTGTTCCACCCTCTATAGTGTTCCTTCAAAACGCAAAATCAAGAATTGAAAATTAAGAATGTAATAAACCGTACTTTTTCAATTTATTTTACCCTTAAACCCGGTATCAAGCAGAAGTAGTTTGATTGGTTTTTAGTAATGCCCTTAAATTAAAAGAGGAATAAAATCGATTGATTGATTTCATTCCTCTTTAATCTGATTGCTTTATTACGTATTGTGATATTACCGTTTCACCACTCTGCTCACCACCATTCCTGATTCGGTATAAATTTTTACAATATACATTCCTGCAGGGAGTTCTGCCAAATTAATGGAATTGTTTTTCAGTTCTTGTTTGAGTACCAATTCGCCGGGCAAATTGAACACTTCAATTTCAGAAATTTTGACACCGTTAGTTTCAATCACCAGAGGTCCGTAAGTGGGATTAGGATAAGTGATAATTGATTTTGGGAGGGCATTGTTTTCTGCAATTGAAACTGTTTCGGGGCCGTAGGTAATATTCAATACAGGAGCAAAATCTGCATCTGTGGCACCGGTGAAAGTAACGAGTCCGGCGGCTCCGGGTGCTGAAATAATAAATTGGGTTAAGGTGTCATTGCTGATAAAAGGCAAGAATGAAGGGGGCAATTCCAGACGAATCCAATGGCCATTACCATCGTTAGAACCAAACAAACAAGGAACTGCACTACCATCTCCTGGATCGGTATAATCGGATGCTTCAACATTGGCAGATAAACTAAAACCCCCGCTAGCTATTTTTATCTGAAGGCTGCTACCGATCGGATTAACACCGACAAGACTTTCTCTGCGAAGAAAAATACTGGCTGCGGAAACGCCGGTATCGGGCATTACAGCAGTATTAAAAGAGAGTACAGTGGCATAATCATCGGTGCCATCATTACCCATTTGCAACAACGTAGAAACAGAGCCCAATGAAGAAACGGATCCATCACGGCTTCCACCTTCAGAGATAAAATACTGATCATCCATGAGTGCCTTATGATAGAATTTTTGTGTTTGGTATTCTACAAACAAATTAAACGCATCGGGCGAAAGATGAAAACAATCTCTGAATATTAAATAATTTCTCATGGATGGTTTTGGTGATGGGTAATTTGAAAATCCATCGGGTAAAGTGGCAGATAAGGCAGGATAGGTACCACCCGGAGGAATCCCAAGAGCGGTTGGTTGCCCATAATAATACTGCATCAATCCGGTACCGCGAACAAATTCCACTTGCGGATCATTGGCAGCCAGAGTGTCCATTGAGGATGAGTATGTATTTAAGATGGTGTTCAATTCTATAAAGGTGGGAAAGCCCATCCCCGACCACAATCCGTAAAAAGGATGTGTACTTTGAAAGGGTGCCTGGCCCTCAATAATTTCTCCAAAATTAGGGTAAGCATAGCCACTCCATAAAACACGCACACCGGGTTTAGCTGTTTTAATAAAATCGATAATGAAAGTAAGACGAGCATAAACTGAATCAAGAAGTGAATCGGTTTGAGCCGGTGTGTAATTAATATTCCAGGTGTTCAACACATCATTTCCACCCAGACTCAGTTGAACCAGATCGATATCGGGATGAAGGTTTAACTGATTTTGAATTTCTGCCAGTCGCACCGGATCGACGAAATCTGTGGTCACAGTTCCATTTTCGGCCAATACAGAATTCGTGTAAAACTTGTATTTAGTATGCCCCCATTTAGAAAGAGCTGTATTGATGCAGCCATCGGCACCAATAAATTGTGCCCAGCTGTCGCCAATAAGCATTACCCGCGTGACGTCAGTCTCAGTACATTGGGCATTAGCGACAAATACATTCGACGCCAAACCGGTTACTAACAGAAGAAGTTTTTTGATCATTTGAAGGATTTTTGTGAGTTAGTGTCGAAAAGTACAAATTTGTTTTGAAATCACAACATTTCGAGATTTTAAATCACATTTTCACCCTTTGGTGTATATATTTAATGATAAAGTACATAAAAAAGTGGGCTGTAGGCGGTGCTTCGCGGCGGGTTAGCTCCGGCAGGGCTGACCTTAACTTTCAACAGGTTGTTATTTTCTGCCTGAGAATTAAAATTCTTTCTGTGTTGGGTGGTAACCTGTCGACAAGCTCAAGGCAGCGCTCTTTCGACAAGCTCAAGGCAGCGCCCTGTCGGGGATTTCGCAGCGGTTGCGGTGGGCGAAGGGCTTATCTGAGAATAGGCAGTTCCCAGAAATCTGTTTGAAAGGGATTTTTTTCTTAAATATAAAATGGTAAAGTTCCAGATTAGAACTGTAAAGCTCTTTTAATTTACCAAGATTATTTCACATTATTTAACCACAACAACCGAGTGTCATGAAAAAAATCATCTTCATATTATCATCTGTTATTTTATTTTCCTGCGGAACCACCCAACTGCTTACTCCTACCCAAGCTGATGCTGAAAGAGGCTCAGCAAAATTTTCAGGACTTACCTTGGCTTCATTAAACGAAGGCAAATCTAATTTTGAGACTCAATGTACCCAATGTCACGCTTTAAAAGATCCTAAAAAGAAAACGGAAGAGCAGTGGAAATCCATAGTTCCCAGAATGGCTCAAAAAGCACATAAAAAGGCAGGTAAAGAAGTAATTGACGCTACCATGCAGGCTTCCATTTTGCAGTATGTGGTGACTATGGGGAAATGATATTTTGTGTTTATTCGGTGGTTTAATTGCGCAAGCATTTTTGCGGTTCGGCTCCGCTAACCGTGACGGTTTCCGGTCTCGGCTGCGCTCGACCTATCAAATAAGATGCATAAATGCATTTTATGTATTTTATGTATTTTATTAGGGTCCTTTGATTTGATAGTGTTTTCGCAAATTGCCTGCTTGTAGCAGACAGACCCACTCACATTTCAAAAATCTACTACTTGCTTATTCGCCACCACTCGCCCTTCACTAACCCACTCGCCTACTCGCCAACACTCGCTCCTTCACTCGACAACACTCGCCCACTAACCCACTCGCCCAATAACCTACTCGCCACCACACGCCCTTCTTTTCCCTTCAACTTTTTTCTTATTTTTGCAGTTCACCGACAAAACGGTTTGATTTATTTACAATTTTATGAGAGAATTGCAATTTAGGGAGGCTTTGAGAGAGGCTATGAATGAGGAAATGCGCCGTGATGAACGTGTATTTTTGATGGGCGAAGAGGTCGCAGTGTACAATGGCGCTTACAAAGTGAGTCAGGGGATGTTGGATGAGTTTGGTGCTAAACGGGTTATTGATACTCCTATTTCCGAGCTGGGTTTTTCCGGCATCGGTGTGGGAGCGGCTATGAACGGCCTACGACCTATCATCGAGTTCATGACCTTCAACTTCTCGTTGGTGGCAATAGATCAGGTTATTAACTCAGCTGCTAAAATGATGTCGATGTCGGGTGGACATTTTAACGTTCCTATTGTTTTTCGCGGTCCTACCGGATCTGCAGGAATGCTTAGTTCTCAGCATTCACAGGCCTTTGAGAGCTGGTATGCAAATTGTCCGGGTTTAAAAGTGGTAGTACCTTCCAACCCTGCTGATGCTAAAGGACTTTTGAAATCTGCCATACGAGATAATGACCCTGTTATTTTTATGGAGTCTGAACAAATGTATGGCGATAAAGGACTTGTTCCTGAGGGAGAATATCTGATGCCTATTGGTATTGCCGATATTAAAAGACCGGGTAAAGATGTGACCATTGTTTCTTTTGGTAAAATGATGAAAATTGCTTTGAAAGCCGCTGAGGAATTGGCTGCCGAACAAATTGATGCTGAGGTGATTGATTTGCGTTCAGTTCGTCCTATCGACTACCTAACAATAATTGAATCCGTAAAGAAAACGAACAGGTTAGTGATTGTGGAAGAATCATGGCCATTGGCATCCATTGCCTCTGAAGTTGGTTTTAAAGTTCAAAAGGAAGCCTTTGATTATTTGGACGCTCCAATTCTGCGTGTCATGGGTGGAGATGTTCCATTGCCGTATGCTCCTACTCTTATAGAAGCCTATTTACCTAATCCTGCACGTGTTATAAAGGCTGTTAAAGAGGTCATGTATGTTTCCAAGTAGTGATTTCAGAACTTCTTTACGGATGACGATTAAATCTGACAGGCAAATTCAAAGTTGCTAAAATCAGCTGTTTCAAGAATCATCTTCATACTTTCCTATTTCTTAACAGCTACAACCGACTTGACCTTATTTTATCTTGTCACTTTTAACTATTTCTCCTACCTTTGCGCCCTTCAAAACACGTTTTATAACCTAAAAAATCTAAAAATCAATTAATTATGGTTAATTCAATTCTTTATCTGATTCCGGCATTCGGCGTATTGGCTTTGCTGTACACTGTTTGGAAATCGGCGTGGATCAGCAAGCAAGATGCCGGCACCGACAAAATGAAAAAGATTGCCGGTCACATTGCAGAGGGGGCTATGGCCTTTCTGAAAGCGGAGTACCGCGTTTTGGCAATCTTTGTTGTTTGTGTAGCCATTTTATTAGGTGTTACTGCCAACAGTGAAACATCATCACCAATGGTGGCTGTATCATTTATTTGCGGAGCCTTTTGTTCAGGACTTGCGGGTTACATTGGAATGCGCGTTGCAACAAAAGCAAACGTTCGTACCACCAATGCAGCACGCTCCGGAATAGGCAAAGCTCTTGAAATTGCTTTTGCAGGAGGATCAGTCATGGGAATGGGTGTTGTAGGTTTAGGAGTACTCGGTTTGAGTGTTCTTTTTATTATTTATAGTCAACAGTTTGGTACTGATACAGCTGATAATTTGAACAGAGTAATAACTGTTGTAACAGGATTCTCTTTCGGAGCATCTTCTATAGCACTTTTTGCCCGAGTTGGTGGTGGTATTTACACTAAAGCTGCCGATGTTGGAGCTGATTTAGTAGGCAAAGTAGAAGCAGGTATTCCTGAAGATCACCCGTTGAACCCTGCAACAATTGCCGATAACGTTGGTGACAACGTAGGTGATGTTGCCGGTATGGGAGCCGATTTATTTGAATCTTATGTAGGGTCTATTGTTGGTACGATGGTATTGGGTGCTGCATTTATGAATGCTGATTTTATTGCACTTGATAGTCAATTCAACGGCCTTGCTCCTGTTTTACTTCCATTGGTGCTTGCTGCTGTAGGAATTGTTATGTCTATCATAGGTACTTTCTTTGTTCGTGTTAAAGAAGGTGGTGACCCCCAGAGAGCACTTAACATAGGCGAATTTGGATCTTCTATTCTGATGGTTATAGCATCATGGTTCATCATTAAATGGATGCTACCTGAAACATGGTGGTTCCAGGATCCATTATACGCCTGGGCTGATCCTATCAAAGGAAATGAATATACATCAACCGGAATTTTCATAGCTACTATCATTGGTTTAGTTGGCGGTTTACTTGTTGGTTTAGTTACCGAATATTACACTGCTACCGGAAAGAAACCGGTAATGTCGATTGTGCGTCAGTCGTCAACAGGTGCTGCCACAAATATTATTGCAGGATTAGGCGTAGGTATGATGTCGACTGCAATTCCAACTTTAATTATTGCTTTCTCAATAATCGGAGCATTTGAATTTGGTGGATTATACGGTATAGCCATTGCTGCGGTAGGTATGCTTTCGAATTTAGGAATTCAACTGGCGGTAGATGCTTACGGTCCAATTTCTGATAATGCCGGTGGTATTGCTGAAATGAGTGATCTTCCAAAAGACGTTAGAAAGATCACCGACAAACTTGATGCTGTTGGTAACACTACTGCTGCCATTGGTAAAGGATTTGCAATTGCATCGGCTGCATTAACAGCACTGGCATTATTTGGTGCTTACATGACGGCAGCCCACATTAAAACTATTGATATTTCCAAGGCTAATGTTATTGCAGGTTTATTCATCGGAGGTATGCTTCCTTTTGTATTCTCTGCATTGGCAATGGGTGCTGTAGGTCGTGCTGCAATGGCGATGATCGAAGAGGTACGTCGTCAGTTTCTTACTATTCCTCCTCTCAAAGCGGCACTTGATGTGATGCGTAAGAATGGAGATACAGAAATGGATAAATGGTCGGATGCAGATAAAAAAGTTTTTGAAGCTGCTGATGGTGTTGCTGAATATGGAAAATGTGTGGAAATATCCACAAAAGCTGCGATCCGTGAAATGGTTCTTCCAGGTTTGATGGCAGTGGCTGTTCCGGTTGCAATAGGATTTCTTCCTATGTTTGGTGCCGAAGCATTAGGCGGTTTACTTGCCGGTGTTACTGTTACCGGTGTATTGATGGCGATTTTCCAGTCTAACGCCGGTGGCGCATGGGATAATGCAAAGAAAATGTTTGAAGAAGGTGTTGAAATCAATGGTCAGAAATACTTCAAAAAATCTGAGCCGCATAAGGCTGCTGTTGTTGGAGATACCGTTGGTGATCCATTCAAAGATACGTCAGGACCATCATTGAATATCCTGCTAAAGTTGATGTCGGTTGTTGCATTGATAATTGCCCCATTAATTTCACTTGAAAACGAAAATGCTGCTACTGCCGCTGCTACTACATCAACAACTTCTGCCGCTGTTGTATCTACTGCTGGCAGTGAGGATATATCAACTATCAATGGAACTTTTGTATTTGACTATGCCCACTCTTTTGTTGATTTTCAGATAGGTCACTTATTATCAACTGCAAAAGGAACCATACAACTTGATACCGGTGTTGTAATAATTAATGATGATATTACAACTTCCTCCATCATGCTGGTTCTGGATGCTACAACTATCAATACACAACAATCAAAAAGAGATGAACATTTGAGATCTGAAGAAATTTTTGATGTTGCAAAATACCCATCAATAACATTCAAGTCGAATTCTATTCGTGAGAATGCTGTAGGTGAGTTCAAGTACACTGCAACAGGTGATCTTACAGTTAGAGATGTTACCAAACCAATTGAGGTTCCTTTCAATTATAATGGTGAAATTGACAGTCCATATGGATTCAAAGTTTACACTTTTACAGGAACCATAAAATTGAATCGTAATGATTATGGGGTTGCTCCCGGCTTAAGTGCACCCTTGGTGCGTGATGAAGTTACTATTGATTTTTCAGTTGAAACTGCAAAGGCTCAATAACAATAATTTAAATCAAAAAAAAACAACTCCGCAATGGAGTTGTTTTTTTTTGACCTTTTGTGATAAAGAAAACTTAAGCACATCTCTCAAAACCTGCTTTTTTATCTGCCTCACCGTTAATCCCTCTCCAGATGAGAGGGAGATTGTTAGGTTTTTAGAGAGGCCTTTAATGTTTTTGGTTAAATTTCTGTTGAAGCAGATTCAATTTATCCTTTTCTTTTGAAGTGCTGAAACGATCCCAAAGTGTTTTAAAAATCTCTTTAGTTTGTTTAGGGAAATCACCTTTCATTAACCAATCGTAGTAGGATGGTTCGGATGCAAAAACATCGGAGACTAATTTCCCTTTGTGTTTTCCAAAATTTATTAATTCTTCACCCTTATTATTGAACACCATTCTGCCCGCAAGGTCAACAGTGTTATGCATGTTGGTATATGTATGCAAAAAGTCAACGTTGGTTTCAATCTTACCTTCGTAGCGTTTCAGCTGAGCCTCAAGAATTTCATAAGTGGCATTGGTATCAGCTTCGGCTGAATGGGCATTCACCAGATCTTTTTCGCAATAAAATTTATAAGCTGCTGATAGTGTTCTCTGTTCCATTTTGTGAAAAATATTCTGAACATCTATGAGCTTTCGTCCTACTATATCAAAGGCTACACCAACTCTGGAAAACTCTTCATATAAAAGAGGCACATCAAATTTATTGGAGTTATAGCCCGCCAGATCGCAATTATCCAAAAACCGATTCAGCTCTTCAGCAATCTCCATAAATTTAGGAGCATCGGCAACGTCTTCATTTTTGATGCCGGTTAAATCAACAACCACTTGAGGGATGTTCATTTCAGGGTTGACTTTCCTGGTAAAAAGATCTTTAGATCCGTCAGGATTCAGTTTAAGAACAGAAATTTCGATAATCCTGTCCAGGCCGATAGTAAGGCCGGTAGATTCAAGATCAAAAAACGCCAGTGGGCGCGAGAGCGTAAGTTGCATTAAAAAAAATTTATGGTTTTGAGGATGGATTGGGTTGTAATTTCAAGACTTTCACAATTCCTTTTTCACCTTCATCACCTGTGACATTAATATCTTCTTCGATACGTCCCATTTTAGGGGAACGCGCTTTTAGTTTATAATTTCCTGCAGGGAGAAGCATAAAAATTTCTGCATTGGGTCCATTCGCTTCCATAATACCTAATACTTCGCCTGTTGACTCCTTCACTACACTACACATTGCATCTTTTGCAGGCAAACCCTGAGGAGATAAAATAGATGCCCGGTACAAAATACCGGCGTTCTTAACCAAGGGGTCAGTAAGTGTAAAATACCAGATATCAAGATCACCTAATCCACCATTTTTAACTGCAGAAACATAACCAGTTCTGCCATTAGCCGAGAGCGTAAAATACAAATCATCGGTAGAGGTATTCATAGGAAACCCGATATTATAGGGCTTCGACCAGTCAGAAACCGGGTCGGGGCGATAGGTCATAAAAATATCAAAACCTCCCATGCTGGTATGACCTTGAGATGCAAAAAACAATGTTTTACCGTCGTGCCAAAGCACCGGATTATCCTCATCGAACTTTGTGTTTACAGAAGGTCCTAAATTTACAGGTGCTCCCCACTTTTTGGATTCATCCATTTCTATCATAAAAATATCTTTACCACCCAGAGTGCCTTTCATGTTGGCAGCAAAGAAAATTCTCTTTCCATCATTCGAAATACAGGCACCTGTTTCAAATGTTTTGGTGGCGAGAGAGGGGTCCATCAATTCTGCTTTTTGCCAGGATTTGCCTTTTAGCTGAGATAAAAAAATGTCTCCGGAATTATCTCCACCCTCTTTATAAATAAGCAACTTGTCGCCATTGGTGTTCATACCGGTAGAGATATCATACAATTCGGAGTTGACATTAATCCCGGGGTTCTTGGCTTTAGTCCATGAAGTATCCAATTTAGAACTGAAATACACATCAGGAATAATTTCTCCGAGGCCATCCACTATTCCACCCATATTGCCTTTACGATTGGAGGTAAAATAAACGACAGTATCAACAGCCATACCAACAGGGGCATAATCGGCGCTCACCGAGTTGATCATTTTTCCGGGATTGATAAATTTAACTTCGCGGGGTTTTTTCACATATTCCTTACCGTTATAACAGTATTCCATATGTTGTTCCAGAAAGTATTTCGCGTTCACCTCTCCCCTGTTTACCTCCTTGTATTTTTCAAAAGCTTCAATAGCTTCATCAAATAAATTTGCCGCCAGCAATGATTTACCCATATGATAATACACATCTTTGGGTGCATCTTTTTTATCGGCAGCTTTCACAAAGTATTGAATTGCCTGAGATTTATCAACGTTAGAGTTCAGATAACACATCCCCAGTTTATAATTATAATCCATATTTTCAGGATCGAAATTCACCAGTTTTTGATAAGGGTCCAAAGCAGCTTTATAATTTCCATTCTTATAAAACTCGGTGGCTTGTTTTTTAAATTCTGCAGCTTGCTCCTTGGTTATGGCGACAGGTTGTGCCGGTTTTTTGGTTGTTTGCGCGTGAGAGGCCACAGAAACTAAAACAAACGAAAGGAATGTCAAAGCTGACCATTTTATAAACTTCATGATTGCGAATTTGAAAGGATTAAATTTCTTTGTTAATATCGAATTGCTCGAGGTAATCGGCAACACGTCTTACAAAGGTTCCACCTAATGCACCATCTACTACACGATGATCATAAGCATGAGAGAGGAACATCATGTGACGAATGCCTATTGTATCACCAAAAGGTGTTTCAATAACTGCCGGTTTTTTACGAATAGCTCCCACGGCCATGATGGCAACTTGTGGCTGGTTGATGATTGGTGTTCCCATCACATTACCGAAACTGCCAACGTTGGTCATGGTATAAGTTCCACCCTGAATTTCGTCGGGTGTAAGTTTGCCTGCTCTAGCTCTGGCGGCGAGGTCGTTAACCGTTTTGGTCAGTCCGAATAGATTCATACGATCGGCATTTTTTATTACCGGTACAATCAAATTACCCGATGGAAGTGCCGCAGCCATTCCTATATTTATATTTTTCTTTACAATAATATTTGTACCATCCACTGAAATATTGATCATAGGAAAATCTTTGATGGCACGAGCAATTGCTTCTATGAAAATGGGAGTAAAAGTAATTTTCTCTTTTTCACGTTTTTCAAACTGATCCTTCACTTTATTCCTCCACATCACCAGATTGGTTACATCGGCTTCAACATAAGAAGTAACGTGAGGAGAAGTCCGTTTCGACATTACCATGTGCTCCGAAATCAACTTGCGCATTCTATCCATTTCGATAATTTCGCTGTCGCCGTTGATGCTTTTTGCAGGAGTTGAAGCAGAGGTGGTGGCGGCAGAAGCGGCAGTTGGAACGGCAGGAACCGGAGGAATGACGAAGGCAGGTGCGGGAGTAGAACGTTTTTCGAGATAAAGCAGCACATCTTTTTTAGTTACTCTACCTTCGGCGCCTGTTCCCGGAATTGCGTCCAGTTCCGTTTGGGCTATATTTTCTTGGAGTGATATTGTTCTGACTAACGGCGAATAAAAACGACCAGCTCCATTTGAAGCAGCTGCGGCAGGTGCGTTGGCAGGTGCGGCGGCAACAGGAGCGGCGGCTGGAGGTGCAGGAGTAGTTGGAGTTGAATCCAGAGAATTCACGGCAGCGTTGCTGTTGACAACAGGAGTTGGTGATGCTTCCCCTCCGGTATTTATTATTGCTATTACGGCTCCAACTTGTACAACATCGCCATCATTAAACAAACGTTTCATCAAAGTGCCTGAAACAGAAGAAGGGACTTCAGAATCAACTTTGTCAGTGGCAATTTCCAAAACAGACTCATCCGATTCGACCCTATCCCCCTCATTTTTCAACCACTTGATAATAGTCGCTTCCGCAACACTCTCTCCCATTTTGGGCATTTTCATTTCCACCTGAGCCATAAAATATTGAAATTGAAATTATTAATAACTGATTAAGGTAAAATTAGCAGCTCAAAGTTAACTAAAATTATGTTCTTGGGAAGAGGGTTGTTGGGTTTGTTGGGTTGTTGGGTTTGTTTAAAAGTTGAAAGGGGAAAGTTGGTTAGTGTGGTTCGGCTTCGCTCACCATGACGGTAGCTGCGTCTCGGCTTCGCTCGACGCTTGAGCTGAAGCTGAAGCTACAGCTTCAGCTTCAGCTTTTGTTGTTATTGCTGACTGTCGACTGAAGACCTATTGAACTACTAAGCGGATGAAGGAAACAGTATTTGCTTTGATTTTAACAAGATAGGTTCCGGAAGAGAGGCCTTTGTTGGAAATGAAGAGGGTGTTGTTCTGCATTTTTTGAGATGCATTAACAATCCGTCCCGACAAATCCATTAGTTCAACTGAAATCTCAGAAGTACTGGTTCCTTCATACTTTAAAATAGCTCCATTACTCATTGGGTTGGGGAATAAATTGAATAATGTTTCTTCTCCACTTACATCAGCAATACCTAAAAAATTATCGCTAAATGTGGTAACTGTTGTATTGGTGACGATTGGTAAGTTAAAATCAAAATAAATGTAGGCAGTATTATTTACTGTGGTAGGATCGGGGTTGGATGGTTGACCTTTTATGCGGTAAAGTACATAACCATGACTGCCGGGTTCATCAACAATGCTGTCGGGCAGGAGGATGTTATTGAATCGAAACTCCACTTCATTTCCCGGTCGTGTAGTGATGTCAACAGTATGAGAACTTGAAATAAATGTAAACGTATTCATATCAAGACCGGCATCAATAGTATCAAGAATAAAAACAGTGAAGGCTGTGTCGTTGCCTGTATTTTGGAAGCGGATCATATAATTGAGCCATGAGTCTTGAGCAACATAATTCAAAGCTCCAATACCAATAGGTTGAACAGCTTTATCGTTGGGATCGTATGAACAACTGGTTGTTTGCGCTAAAGTGGAATTCTGTGCAAACTGATACCCGAAGGAATCAGATCCGGTAACATCCAATGTGCTGGAAAGAAATATTAAGCCGGCTGGCTCAGTCAGGGTTACTACAACTGTGTAAGACTGACCCGGAGCAAGATTTGAATAGGAATAGGTAAGTACGTTTCCGGCTTGTGAAGAAGGGATAATAGACGATGAAACATAGGTAAGTAAGAAATCATGAGTAAACGTCATTGATCCATTCAACATTGTAAATCCGTTGTTGTGTACTGTCAGATAATATGGAACATTCCAAAAACATCTTGGGAAACCACTGGAAAGGGCTACCACTGCGGAACCTGCAGTAGAATCAGGATACACTCCAAAATCAAGGTTTCCGATTGAAGCACCGGTAACAGTTACATTATGTGTGCCGGGTGAAGAAGTTAAATTCCAACCGGCGGAGGTGCCTGCATAGGATACATCATAAGTCCCGGGTGCTACAACTATGGCATAATTCCCTTGGGTGTTTGTTAATGCAACCACACTCCCCGGCACCATATCAACAGGCAAATTACCGATGCCGGTCTCACCCACATCTTTGGTTCCATTTGAATTCAAATCGAAATAAACCTGTCCTGATAATGCATAATAACCTGTCGCCCCCACACCAATAAGAAAAGTATCCAGATCTAAACAACCATTTGCATCGGCAACAAATACTGTGTACGTGCCGGGTAATAATCCGGTAACCGATTGGCTTGTGGTACCTATTGACCAATTATATGTATAAGGCGCAGTTCCGCCCACTACGTTGACAGTAGCAGAACCATCATTACAAGTCGGACAGGATGCATTGGTTACACTTACCACCGCATCGGGCCCCGGCAAATTAACAACCTGAACCGGGCCCGGACCGATGCAGGTATCTCCGGAAGCATCGATAATTAAAAATTCAATAATATCTCCCGGACACAGGTTTCCATATTGCCAGAAAGTAGTCACCGTCATTGGAGACAACGGCGCCCCGTTAATACTCACATTCATCGAAAGAGGCAGCTGGCCGCCAGTGAATTGCATTGCAATAGTTCCGCTGCATGTGGAATCACAGGTGACGGGCATATTTATGATTGAAGCAACGCATTGGGCATTTGACTGCTGAATTGAGCCTAAAATAGCGAATAGCATGCCCAGGTAAATTTTTTTCATGATAGTTTGGTTTTAATTGATAGAAGATTCCTTACGGAGAACAGATGATTCAAAATTATGAGGTTAAAGGTAAACAAATTCGGCACTAATCAAAAAGACGTAAACGTTTCAATTTAAGTTGCATTAAAAAAGTTGCCGGACCCAACTCAGGCCTTTATTTCAAAAGCGAGACTTTCAGTTTTTTATCGTTCAGATCGATTTCTTTAATGATCACTTCATAAGTTTCATCTGCCTGATAAAACGACAATGGGTCCTCTGAAGAACCATCTTCTGGCAGTTCACTTTTATGAAGCAATGCGTCAATACCTGTAACAATTTCCATGATGAGGCCAAAAGGTTTTTTCATAAAAACAGTGGCAGCAATGGTATCACCGGCTTTATACTTCGCAGCAAATTTTTCCCAAGGATCTTCTTTGAGTTGTTTTAGTCCAAAAGCTACTCTGTGTTTAACTTTATCAACCTCAAGAATAATGACTTCAATTTTTTGATTTAAGCGCAAGTGATGTTCAGGATGCTCTACCCTTCCCCAACGAATGTTTTTGTTATGTAGCAATCCACTCACCAAACCAATAGAAACAAACGCGCCAAATTCCATAAACGACTTCACCACACCCGATGCTCTTTGACCCGGTGAAAGTTTTTCGATGTATCTTTTTTGTGCGTCGGTTAGTTTTGACATTTTTAAATCAGTTTAAAGTGACAAGTTTAGTGACGAGTGGCAGGTGGCAGTGAGATGTATGTGGGATGTATGTGGGATGCGTGGTTCGGCTTCGCTCACCATGACGATAGTTGCGTCTCGGCTTCGCTCGACGCTGACGCCGCTATAGCTAAAGCTATAGCTATAGCTATAGCTACAGCTACAGCTAAAGCTACAGCTTTTGTTATTGCTGACCACCGACTGAAGACATTTATACAAGCTTACTTCGATATTGCTTAGCGCGGGCAGTGCACCGCTTTCGACTGTTTTCAACTGTTTTTTAGATATCGATATATTGTAGATTTTCCTATACCTAGCATTTTAGCTACGGCGGTTATGTTATTGTCTTGGTTGGCTATATAATAATTAATAATTTTCTTGGTGTAATCGTCGAGGGTTAGGGATTCGTTGTAGAAGCCACTGTTTGAAGAGGTATCTTCGAGATGTATTTCACTTGCGTTGATTTCATTTCCTGCTGATAAAACACAGGCGAGTTCTGATAAAGATTTGAGCTCTCTAACGTTGCCGGGAAATGAATAAGACATCAGTTTTTGCTGAGCTTCAGGGGAGATTGATTTAGGAGGAAGATTATTGTCTTTGCAGAACTTACTAATAAACCAGGATGCAAGCAGCAAGACATCTTTGCCTCTTTCTTTGAGTGGTGGAAGAAGTATGGTGAGACCGAAAATTCTGTAATAGAGATCCTCTCTGAAGTTTCCATTTTCGACTTCTTCTTTCAAATTTTTATGTGTTGCAACAATAACTCTATTGTTCACTTTCACCTGCTGGTTTCCTCCTATCCTGGTCACAGTTTTTTCCTGCAACACCCTAAGTAACTTAGATTGAAGTGAAAGATCCATATCTCCAATTTCATCTAAAAAAATAGTTCCGTTATTGGCTTCCTCAAACTTACCTGCGCGAGCCATTGCAGCTCCTGTGAAAGCACCTTTTTCGTGTCCGAAGAGTTCGCTTTCGGCGAGATCACGTGGCACCGCTGCCATGTTGATGGCTACAAATGGTCCTTTTTTAAATGTCGAATTATAATGAATTGCTCTGGCTACTTCTTCCTTACCGGTTCCTGTTTCTCCATAAATAGTTACAGTGAGGTTATTATTGAGTGTCTTTTCAATAAGTTCAAAAACTTTGAGCATGGACGGTGAATTGCCAATAATGTTTTTTCGGAAATCAAGCTTACCGAACATTTCTTTCTCAAGTGAATGAACCCTATTTCGTAGTTTGAGACCTTCTTTAATGTGGTTGATGGTGTTGAGTAATCGCTCTCTTATATCTTTGCTTTTCACAAAATAATCATAGGCACCGGCTTTGAGTAATTGAAGAGCTGTATCAACTTTATCCTGTTCTGATATCACAATAACTTCAACAGATGGAAGCTTCTTTTTGATTTCTGTGAGAAGCGAAGCTCCAGTTGTATCGGGCAGACTGTAATCGATAGTTACCACATCGGGCAATTCGTTGAGACTCGCAAGAAATTTTTTTCCGGTTTCAAAACTCTTCACCTCGTGATCGGGATCTAACGAAAGTGTATAGGAGAGGTATTCACGGTACCATTCGTCATCTTCGACAATAAAAATTTTGGTTTTGGTGATGTCCATCGGATATGAGTGAGTTTATATTAAAGTAATATAATTGCTTAGGATGCTGACTTCGGTTACTAAATTGAAATTTGAATCACGAATAGTTTTCAAGTTCTTCTTTCAGTTGTTTGAAAACTTCAGTTGAGAATGCATCGGTTTCTTTTACCAGCCAGGCAGCCTTCCCTAATTCGCGGGAGCCTGTTGATGTATTTTCCAATTCTTTTAAAATAGCTGCGGCATAACCGATGCCCATTTGTTTGTAAGAACCTATCATCCTGTGTGCAGTCTTGCCAAGTTGTTCCCAATTATTTTGTTTGAGATGAAACTTAAGATTGTTCATAGAAGCAAAAGAACTGGTAAGAAATAAATTAATCATTTTTCTTATGAATTCGGTATTCCCCTGCGAAGACTCGATCAGTTCTGTTAAATCATAATATTTTTCCGGTCGTGGCTGATTGAATTTGTAATCTTCAAGTTCTTCAACAGGTACAATTTGCTTTTCAGAAACAGATAGTATTTCAATTTTCAGGTGCTTGCTTATTTTCTCCAGTAATTCCTGATCCCGGAATGGCTTGGTGATAAAATCAGTCATTCCCTCATCGAGCCATCGCTTTAAATCATGTTGCAGTATATTTGCAGTCATTGCGATGACAGGAATATTTTTTTTGTTTTCCGGAAAGTCATTACGAATAATTTTCAGCGCCTCTGGTCCTGTCATCTCGGGCATTTGAATATCCATAAGTATGAGGTTGGCACCTGATTTTCTCAAATGCTCAACAGCTTGTCTGCCATCTTCAGCAACCAAAACTTTGGCACCCAGATTTTCGAGGCTGTGAAGTTGTAATTCGCGAATCATCGGATCATCTTCGGCCAGAATAATTGTAAGACCTTTTAATGGCTTTTCGTTTATATCTTCCGTAAAGGAAGTTTCTCTTTCTTCAAGCTCTCCCCATTTATAAGGTATTCTCAAAATGAAAACCGAACCTATTGCAGGGGAGCTTTCAAGTTTAATGGTACCACCCAGTTGTTCAACAATACGCTTTGAAATAGACAGTCCAAGTCCTGACCCACCATATTTTTTCTCGGTTGATGAATCAGCTTGTTCAAACTCACCAAAGATTGCTTCCTGTCGGTCTTGCGGAATGCCAATACCTGTATCGGAAACTCTGATCAACAAAATGGCCTTTTCATTTTCTTCCGAAAAAGTTGCAGTTATATCCACAGTGCCTCTCTCGGTAAATTTAATGGCATTCCCTACAAGGTTAAATAACACTTGGCGTAATCGGACAGGGTCACCATGCAGAATTAAAGTAGCTATGGGTTGAATAAAGAGTGTGAGTTTCAATCCTTTTTCATCTGCCTTCCAAACCATGGAATCGTACACTTCTGTAAAAATATCTTTGGCTTTAAAAGCAACCTCATCAAAACGAAGTTTGCCTGAATCCACTCTGGTAAAATCAAGAACATCGTTCACAATAGAAAGCAGATGTTCTGATGAACCGGAAATTGCTTTCATGTAACGTTGTTGCACAGGATCAAGAGTAGTTTGTTCCAGCTTTGCCGAAAATCCGATAACTGAAGTAAGTGGAGTTCTTATTTCATGACTCATGGTAGCCATGAACTCTTCTTTTGCTTTGGCCAACTTCTCGGCTTCTTGACGAGCTTTCACCAATTCCTTTCTGCGTTTGTTAGCCACTTCAATGTCGCGCATCACAAAAAGCAACAACAACAATATCAAAACCAAACCAACAATTACAATTTTTTTAATTTCACTTGCTGCAGAAGCGGCGGCCTGTTTTGATTCAACAGCTTTGACAAGAATTCTGGCACGTTCCTCTTTTTCAAGTCGGGAAATAACCCTTTCTATTTTCGAAGTAATTAGTTTATCCGACTGAAGCAAAACCAACTCTTTGTCGGTTTGCTCTTTCATTTGTCTGGCTTCTTCTTCTTTTATTCTGGAAAGATTTTTATTGAATTCGGTAATTCTGGAATTACGTTCTGTTAATAAACTATCGGCTTTAATTTGTAAAACTTTACGGCTATATTTACCCGAAAACATTCGCTGTAACATATTTCCCTGATCAATAAAAATTCCGGAAGTGTCATTTTTCAATTCATTTTCATCCATTTTATCAATGGCTGCATTAATCACCCGATTATAATTAATTTCGATAAGACTGTCATACACCAGAACTTTGGCTTCCAATAAAGAATCAAGAACAGTAAGATCTTCAACACTTCTTCCCGACTGAATTGCATTGGATTGAAGACTATCGATGCCGGCTTTGAGTGTGTCTTTTATTTCAAGAAACTGCACCAGGTAACCCTCATCGCGACTCATTGAATAGGCTCTCACATTATTGCCGGCAGCACTTATACCTGTCCAGAGCTCTTTAATTCGTATCAAATCACGATCGGGACTGGCACTTTCCTCGACTGTTTTTACCAGACTTTGCACATTTTGCTGCATTCTGGTGTAGGCATAATAAAGAAGCCCTCCCGCCGCCAGAAATGCTATTAGAATAAAAATCCTGATCCGTGTTGAATTCCCCATGTTACAATGTTCCTTCTGTGGTGCTAAGGTAATACAACGGTTTCATTTTGGGAAAATTTCGTTCAATAGTGATTCATTTTAGGAAAATTTTGCTGAATCGGCGGATTTAAAAAACTAAGCTAAATACTTCTTAACATTTCATATTTAACTGTTAATCATCGACTTAAATATATTATTTGCAATCAAAACAAGGTCTTTTATGCATTATTTTTTAGCGTTGGCACGGATGTTATATACATCCTGCCGGAACAAACCCTCTAAAAATATAAAAATTATGAAAACCACTCAAAAATTAGTCCTTGGCAGCTTTCTTGCCGTAGCTGCTTTAACAACAGGATGTGAAAATTACAAAGATGAATTGGCTCAAATGACTGCCACTAAAGATTCTTTGTTAGCTGTATCGAGCACCAAAGACAAATCGATTGAAGAGTTTATAGTTTCATTTGATGAAATTGAAGGTAATCTTGCAGAAATTACCGAAAAACAAAATGCTATTAAGGTGGAAGCTGTTGACAAAACAGAGATGAATGTTAACGCAAAAGAGCGCATTCAATCTGAAATTGCATCTATTAAACAATTGATGGAAGAAAGTAAAGTTAAGGTTGAAGAATTGAACAAAAAAGTAAAAAATTCCAACTTTAAATTGGGCAAATTCGAAAAAATGATTGCTTCATTGAATTTGCAAATTGCTTCTAAAGATTCACAAATGGTGGTTCTTAACGATCAACTTCTTGCTCTTGGAACTCAAGTTGAGAGTTTAAACGGCACAGTTGCATCACTTACTACTAAAGATTCAGTGAACTCTGATGTAATTCAGAAACAAACCACCAAAATGAATACTGCTTACATTGCGGTAGGTGATTACAAAAAATTACGTGATCAACAAGTGGTTACTAAAGAAGGTGGATTTTTGGGTCTTGGTAAAGAAGAAAAATTATCATCACAGTTAAATTCTGAAGCTTTCAAATCAGTAGATATCACTCAAATCACTAACATTCCATTAGACAATACCAAAGAAGCTAAATTAGTGACTGTTCACCCTGCCGGTTCTTACTCTATCGAGAAAACCAATGACAAGGTAAGTGAAATTAAAATCACTGATTCAGAAAAATTCTGGAGTACCAGTAAGTATCTGGTTGTAATGACTAAATAATTAATAAGCTATTAGGTTAAGTATTTTCAGGTTGTGTAGTGAGGTGGGGCGAGGGCCCCACCTCTTTTTTTGTGAAAATTTATTCTCAATCATTTTTTATCTTAATTTAGAACAAGAGTTTGAAGTCTTTAAGCAAAAAAAGACATCGTGTTTATATTACATTCCCAAAAAATGAAGTTGGTGTGTCATCAATAAAATAAAAAGAAATAACAATGCAAAAAAAGGTTCCCGGTAAAGGAACCTTTTTTTTGAATACATTATTTTTCCGAAAGGTAATCAGGTTATTACTTAAGGAAATATTTATGAATTAATTTTTATTGCACTACCAGCTTACCGGTTTTCAAATCGCCTTTTCCATTGGAGAAAGAATAAAGATAAATTCCTGATGGCAATTCGTTAATTTCCACCACCTGACGCAAGGCTACAATTGTTTCAGTTTTAACTAACCGACCCCTCATGTCGGTAATAATTAACTGACTACTTCCAACACCCAACAGATTTGCATCTTTAAGAATGAATTCAAACTGATCTTTTGCAGGATTAGGTTTAATAAATACTCCATCTGAATTTGAATTTTCGGCGATACCAACAAATCCTATTTCAAAATTTTTATCATTAATATCGAAGAAAATATTTCCATTACCTTCAACCATCACTCTGGCGGTAGTAGTTAAAGTATTAGGAACATTCACATTATAAGTTCCTGTATTAGGCACTTGAGAAGCAAGAACGGTTGGAAACGTTTGTCCGCCATCGGTAGACAGCAAAATATTAACCAGAGGAGTACTGACAGGAGCTAAATCGCTGCCTCCAACATCCCAGGTAACTGTTTCAATTCCACTCGCCGCCCAAACAATTCCGGTAACATTAGGAGCGGTAACTGCAAAAGCTTGACCGGTATTGATTACTTGAACCTGCATTGGAGTGTCCATGTTGGTAACGCCGCCACCATTGAGGCGATTATCGCGCACTGTAAGTTTAAATTGCAGAATTCTTGCATAAGACGGTTTTACTTCACCAATTGTTTGATTATTATTCAGGATATTGTTTAGTTTAGGAAACAGTCGAACCGGATTGCTGGTGGGATCGAAGGATCTGAAAATAGGTGCATTTGTAACTGGGGACGACCACGTTCCGGCAGGGCCCAAATTAAATTGCTCCCAGCAATAAGTGAGAGAGTCTCCATCAGGATCTGTTGCATCACCGGTTAATCGAAATGGCGTTAAGTAAGGAATAATGTAATTTAGTCCGGGATTAATTACGGGTGGATTATTGAATGTGGATGTTATAACAGGACAGTTCGCACCAACCCCTGTAGTTGTGTAATTGATAATTTCGTCAAAACTTTTTGTGTGAAAATAGTCATCACTAAAGCTTTGAAGATTATTACTTCCACAAATTCCGGCATAAGCCATAATTGTGCTTCCGCTACCGGGTTCATAGGCGGTGGTGAAGGATCGATTTCCCTGGCAAGCTCCCACCTCACAATTGAAAGTGTGATTCCCACCGAACTGATGACCAATTTCATGTGCTACATAATCGATATCAAAGGGATCGTTGACCGGTTGCGGTGAACCTGTAACACCTTGAGCTTTTTGTGTAAAATAACATACAACACCCAGTCCGGCAATTCCACCCCCTCCGGTACTAAAAACATGTCCGATATCGAAGTTGGCACCACCAATTCTCGCCATTACAGTTGTCTGATTTTGTCCTAACATTATTCCACCATCGTTATTAGTGTATGGGTCGGTTGTTGCGTTGGTGAAAATGAGTGTGTCGGTATTCGGCACCAACACCATTCTAATAGCAAACTCTCTTTCATAAACTCCTGTTACACGATTTACAGAAGTTACAATTGCAGCAAGTGCACCCGGAACCGTACCACCATGAAATGCAGTATATTCACCTGTAGCAGCCATTGCCAAACGGTATGTTTTTAAGTCGGGACCGACTGATTTTGCAACTCCAAGTGTGCCGGAACCGAAGCGCTCGGTCTCAAATAAAGACGACCCATCCGGCGTAAGGCAAACGAATTCTTTGGAAGTAACAAAATCTTTTTTGTAGTACACCAAATAATGCTCTTGATCCTGTTGACTGTAAGGATCGATATACACACTCCCATTGGCAGATAAAATCATAGCATGAAATCCCCATGGCGTAAAATCAAATTTAGCAGTAGCAGTGGGATCAGTAATACCCTGTCCCGAAAACGTTTCAATTTCAGGATAGCGCGCTGCGAGATCAGGGTGCATCACTTCTGAGCGTACCAATTTAAAATCCTGAAATGTTCCATCGGGCATAGGAATAGTCACCACCACCTGATTTGTTCTGTTGCTTTCAGCTGATTCCATAGGAGCCACTTTGAATACATCATACAAAACACCCTGATTCAAATGAAAGCTCAGATATTTAAGTGGATTGATGAGACGCTCGCCCTGGTAAATCACTTTTTCATTTGCCAAGGAAGTCCATGCATTGCGACCACCGGTGGCATTCATTGTGATAGCCGATAACAGAATTATTACCGAAAATAAGATTTTTTTTGAGGTTAACATATTGTTTGTATTTGAGATTTAGATTGTGTTTGTAGGCGAATTAAATCAGGTTCTTTACGGATGGTTGTGTTTTAATTTGAATGAGGGTGTTTATCGTTCAAAATCTTCTTTTGCATTTTCGGGAAGATTTTTTTTGAAATAACTTATCACATGTTCCTGGTCGTTAGTACAGTAAGGATCAATCATGATGGTACCTCTTGTTGACATAATCATTACTCGTACTCCTAGTTGAGAAATATCCAGTCTGATATTATCGGAAGGGTAAATTTTGCTTTTTCCTGAATAGGTTTTAATATCGGGATATTTTGCTGCCAATTCGGGTGACATCACTGATACCTGCTTGATGAAAAACTCTTCCCATGAACCATCCGGAATGGGAATTTTTAACGATAAAGTATCCGGAGAAAGAGATCCCGGAGTTGGACCTTCCCTTTTTAAGTATTTCTTTAGTGCTTCAGCATTCACATCGAGAACACGGTATGAAGTTGGAAAAATACGTTCAGAACAATACAATTTTCTTGTCAGGGTATCGGCATCTTTCCAAAAAGCAGAAACACCATCTGTTGGCCAGGAAGATTCGCCACCTTTGCCTCCCGGGGTTGTTTTGGAACTGCAGCCGAACAATATCAGCAATAAACCAAGCAGGAAGAGACTGAATTTGGGTTTCATTAGGGTTTAAACTCTTAAAAAACCAAATTTAGCAATTCTAAAGCATCAACACAAAAGATCCAATGATTTTTTACAACTTCATTACTTTTACCACATTAACCTTACCTGCATACTGCAAACTAATAAAATATACACCGGGAGCCCATTCGGCGGTACTAAGTTTCAGATTCCCGTAAAGGCCGGATGTTTGCTTAAAAACCAGTTCTCCGGATCCATTAACAATCCGAATTTCTTCAGCCTGCATAGTGTTATTCCAGGCAATTTCTATTTCAGATCTGAAAGGATTTGGAAAGGCGGTAAGTTCAGTTTGATTGTGATCGGATGCGATTTTCAACTGAGACTGAGCGTTGCAAAAAGTGTTATTCACGGCATCACACAAAGGAGTCCCTGCAATTTGACCTGATCCGGGAAACGTTTCAATATAGTCGCCCGTAATATCCCAAATAACCACACCTTTGAAATTATTTTCAATAGCATATGATACTTTTACTGAAATCGATTCAGGATTATCAAAGGAAACAAAAGATGGATGGCCGTTTTTTCCTTTTAAATATGGAACCTTTGACAAATCATCCCATTCCTGTTCAAACATATCCGCTTTAAGCAGGATGTTATAATAAGAGGGGGTACCTTTTTCTTCCACAAAAGTGATTGCATCGGCAACACCTTTACCTTTTTTATGCAATTCGGCAACACCTTCCGAAACAGATGAACGACCATAAAATGCAAGACCTAAAGTTAGTTTAGATGAGGGCACTCCATAAGTATGAAGCAACATATTTACAGAAGATTCAATACAATAAGAGGCGCTTCCAACCGCCGGTTTATATAAAGGAGTATTGTGATTCATTACAGGATCCCATGCACCATAATAGTTATAAGTCATTAGGTGGACCATATCCAACAAAGGAACCACCTCATCCCATTCAATGTTTGCCATATGAACAGGAGATGGTCCAAACGCTGCTGTAAGAAGGTATTCATGGTTGGTTTTTTTGCCATGATTATTAAGTGCTTCTCTTATAGCTGATAAAAGCAGAGTGAAATTCCGCTTATCATCAGGAGTGCCGTTGTGGGCTTTGTGTCCTGGATATTCCCAATCGATATCAATACCATCGAAACCATATTTTTGAATATGCTCTACACAAGAGTTGGCAAATTTTGTTCTTGATGATTCATTTGCTGCAATGGCAGGAAAATCCGACGACCAGGTCCACCCTCCTATTGAAACCATCACTTTTACACCATTTTTATGTGCCCGATAAACGAGAGATGATTTTTTATCGTGAGCGTCAACACCATCAACTTTTTTGACCCGGCCCAGAAGAATATTTTTATCGGCCCAGGCATCTCCTTCAATAATGCCACCATCAGCGAGGGGTTTGAAAAAGGCATAATTCAGTATAGTGTACTTTGAATAATCGATGGTTTCGGGGTTCACCAGTTTATTTCTCTTGTACCATTTCCATCCTGCATAATAACCCACCACTTCTTTACAAGGCTGAGCATTGGCATCAGAAATTCCGGAAATGGAAATCAAAACGATTGCAAACCAGACCAAAACATTGGGTTTAATCATGGTTTAAAATTACCTACACCCTATTTCATTAAATTGATGAAGTAAAATGTGTTTTCAACAATTTTTTTAAGCACCTTAGCGGTTGAAAAAATAGGTGAACAGGGACTCCGGCAAACATTCATGATACCATTTGTTGAAAAGGTAATAAAACAATTACAGGAACAGTTCGGAAATGATTACCGAAAAGTGTGTGTGGTGTTTCCTACACGAAGGGCGTGTTTGATTTTCAGGAAAAAACTAGCCGAGATGGAATCAAAGCCGGTTTTTGCGCCGGGTATTTTAGGAATCGGAGATTTTGTATCGAGGCACATTTCGGTTCAGGTTGCTGATGAGATCCCTCTTTTACTTGCATTATTTGATGTATACAAAAAGCATTGGCCCGAGCAGGATTTTGGAAAATTCTATCCATGGGGTCAGATGCTGCTGAATGATTTTGAGGAAATAGACAAGCAGCTTTCAGACCCCACCAGGATTTTTGTAAACATAAAAGAACTGCGAAAAATAGAGGCCGCGTTTTTACCTGACGCCGAATCCCTCACCTGGATTAAGGAGTTTGTGAGTTCCTTTGATGTTGATAAAATGACTTCACTCCAGAGTGAATTTGCGAAAAACTGGGACCGGCTGGCTACCATTTATAAAGAATTTAATGCAGTTCTTGATTCACGAAATCTGGCATATGAAGGTAAAGCATACCGTGAAATAATTAAAAATTTAAAAGAAGGGACTTTTTCAAGCAAATGGGATCATTTTATTTTTGCCGGGTTTTATGGATTTTCGAGAGCTGAGGAAGAGATGATAAAGTTGCTGGATCAGAAGAAAAAAATAAGTTTATTCTGGGATAGCGACAACTACTATATTTCCAACAAAAAGCATGAGGCCGGTTATTATTTCAGAAAATCGCCTCTTATAAATGAAAAATCAAATTGGAAAGAGAACAATTTCAGCACTCAGAAAAAGAAAATTGAAATTTCAGCAATTCCATTACAAGTTGGGCAGGCAAAATATGCAGGGGAATTGTTGGCAGGACTGATGAAGAGTCCCGATTTTGATATCCATAAAACTGCTATCATTCTGCCCGATGAAAACATGCTCTTTCCTGTCTTGTACTCTATCCCTCATGGTCTTGATCCGGTTAACGTTACCATGGGATATCCCCTGGAACATAGTCAGTATGTTGAATTGGTGAAAATACTCCACGACATGCACAAGCATTCGAGGAAAGAAAAAAATGACGGGCATTTATTCTATCATCGTTATGTTCACCGACTACTTCATCATCCACTTATTTTGGGAATGTCAAAAAATAGAATTCCTTCTGATGAATCGGAACATTTTAATTATTTAAGCGCCAGCCAAATTCAAAAAACATACGAATTCGGCGAAGCGGGGCAAATATTCGTTAAAATAAATTCCTCCAAAGAACTTTTTGACTATTTATTATCCATGTTCCGGATTATTCAACAAAATCATGGAACAATGAATGAAAAGGAGTTGCATTTTGAAGACACCATTACAGGATATGTTGCATCTGAAATCGGGCATCTTTGTGAACAGCTTTCAGGATATTTGGATCAAATTTCGGTTGAAACAGCCTGGCATCTCATCAAGGAAGTTGTAACCTCCATGAAAATACCGTTTACCGGAGAGCCGGTGAAAGGATTACAGGTGATGGGATTTCTGGAAACACGTGCACTAGATTTTGAAACCATAATAATACCCGGATTAAATGAAGGAATTATGCCTTCCTCGGGAGCAGCACGTTCATTCATTCCTTATTCACTCAGAAAAGGCTTCGGGCTGCCCACATTTGAAGATCAGGAGGCGTCGTTCTCCTATCATTTTTACAGATTGCTACATCAGGCAAAAAATATTTTTCTGCTCTACAATTCGGAAGTCAATAAAACCGGTGGTGGTGAACCTAGCCGATATATTTTACAAATCCGTCATGAGCTCAAAAAATTCATGGGAGATAACATGGAACTTACTTTCAAGACCATCAATACACCCATTGTTGCCGAAAAAGTATTGCCTATTTCCATCACTAAAAACAGCCGAATTTCACAATTACTAACTTCCTTTTTCAAACACTATGAAGGAGAGCGTCCTAAAGCATTTTCCAGCTCCGCACTTTCCACATACATTAATTGCAAACTTCAGTTCTATTTCAGGTATGTTGCAGGGATAAAGGAAAAGGAGGAGATTGACGAAAAAATTGAATCAAATATTTTTGGAAATATTTTTCATGGAGCACTCGAGAATTTATACAAAGGGTGTGACACCATTCAATCAACCACCATTGATGAATTATTGACCAGAGCTGAAACTGAAGTTGAAAATGCGATTAAAAAAGAATATGGTATCGCCTTTCTGCAACTCGAAGGTTATGATATTTTAATTGGCGAAGTGATTAAGGAACTGGTAAAAAAAGTATTAATTAGAGATCAAAAAGAAACTCCATTTAAAATTATAGATTTGGAAGGAACCTATGAAGCTTTTTTAGAAACGAAATTGGGCGAGGCACGGCTAATTGGAAAATTTGACAGAGTGGATGAAGTGCTGGGTATTACAAGAATTATAGATTACAAGACCGGCAAAGTGGAACTCAAAAATTCCGAAACCGATGAATTATTCACTGATTCGGCAAAGAAAGCACTCTTTCAGTTAAATTTTTATTCATTAATTTACAACAAAAAATACCCGGGTAAAAATTTGATCGCAGGTTTTTATATGGCAAAGAATGTTGGAAGTGGCATTTTATTCGCAGGCGACGGTCAACCAATTGAAGCATCACAAATTGAAGACTTTACGGAAAGGTTAAAAGTACTTATCAACGAAATCACCGATCCGTTGGTTCCTTTTGATCAAACAACGGATACCGACAGGTGTGAATATTGTCCCTATAAAATTATTTGTCACCGGTAAATTAATCCTGATTGTTATTCCCTGACGCAGCCCGTTGAATGCCTTCCAGCACTGAAATCACAAGTGATAGTATGATGCTAAACAAAACGGCCCACCAAAATCCATCGACTGAAAATCCGGGAACTATTTCTGCGGCAAGCAAAATAATAAGTGCATTGATAACAACCAGAAATAAGCCAAGTGTAAGAATGGTGATTGGGAGTGTGAGCAAAATAAGCAGTGGTTTCAAAAGCACATTTAACAACGACAACACCACAGAAAGCATGATTGCGGTAAGAACACTATCGATATGCACACCGGGAATAAGGTAAGTGCCTATGACTACAGCCAGCGACATTGTAATCAACTTGGTTAAAAAGGGAACCCCGCGCCGAACGTCATTCATAAATTACAGTTTTAAAGATTAACATGTGCAAAGTTACCATTTTGGGAGTAAATAGTAGATGACAAAAAAAATGACCGCTTTTCGCTGTGTTTTACTTTGTTCCAAATAAATACGTTAATAGCGCTTAACCAAATCAAGAAAAAAGATTTTTAAATCTCATTTCATCACATCCACAAAACGGTAACCAATTCCTCTTACCGACTGGAAATGCTCGGGGTTACCGGGGTCTTTTTCAAAGTACTTTCTAAATGAAACGATAAAATTATCAATGGTGCGGGTGGATGGATAGATATCATAACCCCACACAGTTTCAAGAATATGTTCGCGTGAGACCACTTCGTTTTTCCGCTCAATAAGCAATTTCAGCAAAAGTGCCTCTTTGCGGGTAAGCCGAACGGTATCTTTACCTTTTGAAATTTCGAGTTGTGCAAAATTAATTTTGCTGTCGCCGATCTGATATTCTGAAACTCCTGCACCATCATTAGTTTTAGCAGACCTTCTGATAAGGTTCTGAACCCTCAACAATAACTCCTCCAGATTGAATGGCTTTGTAAGGTAATCGTCGGCTCCTATTTTTAGACCATAAATACGATCGGCAGAAGAGTTTTTTGCGGTTAAAAACAAAACCGGAATTACGGGATTCTCCAAACGAATTGCTTCGCACACAGTAAACCCATCCATTTCGGGAAGCATTACATCAAGAATGATGAGGTTGAAACGCTCGCTTTTAAAAGATTTCAAAGCACTTTTTCCATCTTTAGCCGTTTGAACGGCATAACCTTCCAACTCCAGATTCAATTTGATGGTCTCGCTCAGCGATTGCTCATCCTCCACTAAAAGTATACGATGTTTCATGTGATAAATGTAAGCAAAAAATCTAAAGATGATTCTATTTTATTTAAGGCAAAAACATGCAATTTGTATCATTTTTACAAAATTATGGCATTCTTCCATTTCTTATAAGTTAATAAGCGGATTCCTGTTTTTAACCGGTTCCTGTGATCAGATCTTAACAAAACTTTTGCTAAAAACACACAACTAGCTACATATCAATATATTGTAAAATATTTAAGGGATTAAAAGAGTTTTCAACATCTGCATATAAATTACAGTATATCGATCTATATATTATTGCAATTTCATACTTTTGTGTTCCTTTTATCGATCCCTCGAAAATCTAACATAATTAACATAATCAATAAACAAAAACCAAATCATGAAAAAAATTTTACTAATTGTGAGTGCTCTTTGGCTGACACTGGGAAGTGTTAATGCTCAGGTTCACCGTTGCAGCACTATGGAAAATCACGAAAGACTAATAGCCGAAGATCCGGGTTATGAGTCGAGATTAAACTCTATAGAACAAATTATTCAGAGCCGTATGGCAAGCGACAAATCCTGGAGAACATCCGGAGTTGTTACAATTCCTGTTGTTTTTCACGTTTTGTACAGCACCAATAACGCTACTCAGAACGTATCCACTGCACGTATCAACGCTCAAATGGATGTTTTGAATCAAGATTATTCCGGAACCAATGTCGATGTAACCAATGTGCCTTCAGTATTTCAATCTGCAGTTGCTAACACAGGAATTCAATTTTGTCTTGCAGTGCAGGATCCAACCGGAAATACTACTGATGGAATCATCCGTAAACAGACTTCCACAACTTCATTTTCAATGAATGATGCTATCAAATTTGATGCTCAGGGAGGAGATAATGCATGGCCTTCAACCAGCTACTTGAATATTTGGGTAGGAAATTTAGGTGGCGGATTGCTTGGATATGCGCAATTCCCGGGTGGAGCTGCAGCAACTGATGGTGTAGTGGTTTTAAATGGATCTGTTGGTGGCCCGGGTGCACTGGGAACAACACCAAGTTATAACCGTGGCCGTACCTTAACCCACGAAGTTGGTCACTGGTTAAATCTTCGTCATATCTGGGGAGATTCCAATTGCGGTAACGATTTTGTTGCTGATACACCTACTCAGCAGGCGTCAAATTTCGGATGTCCATCTTTTCCTCAAATCTCATGCAGCAATGGCCCTAATGGTGAAATGTATATGAACTACATGGATTATACCGATGATGCATGTATGTATATGTTCTCTAACGGTCAAGGTACAAGAATGAACACGTCAATAACTGCTTCTCGTCCGCAACTTGCCAATTCACAAGGTTGTGTTCCTGTTGTTGTTGGTGCTCCTGTTGCCAATTTCTCAGCCAACACAACTAATATTTCAGTTGGTGGCAGTGTTAACTTTACGGATCTTTCAACCGGTAATCCTACCTCATGGGCATGGGTATTTAACGGCGGAACACCTAACAGTGCTTCGGTTCAAAACCCGGCAAATATCGTTTACAGTGCAGCAGGTACTTTCACTGTTGAACTTACTGTAACTAATGGAGCAGGTAATGATACTGAAACAAAAACAAGTTATATTACAGTAACTGCTGCAGGTGGTGGTGGTTGCGATACTCTTGAAAACTTCCCTACTACTGGTACTCCTACCATTCTCCTTTCAGGTGGCGCCGGCGGTGTTGGTTATGTATCAGGTCATAACAACTATCAAGATATTGCCAAGGCTGATAAATTTTCTCAAACTGTACCTGCAAACTATCAGGTAACAGGTGCTTTAATTGGTTTTGGTGTTGCTACAGCTGCTAATACTACCAACACTTTTGATGTTACTGTATGGGACGATAATGGCGCTGCCGGTGCTCCAAGTACTGAATTGGGAACTACAACTGCACTTTATTCCACAGCGGCCAACGATGCTACAATCGGAAACTTTACTTTCGTGAATTTCCCGACTCCGGTAACTATTAATGGTCCATTTTATCTAGGTGTAGAATTCGACTATGCTAACTTAGGTGATACTCTTGCAATTGTTCACACTGCTGATGGCGAAGTGAATCCCGGAACATCATGGGAGCAATTCTCAACCAACGATTGGCATGCATTCAGTGAAACTCCAACTTCATGGGGTGTAAATGTGGCTATGGCAATATTCCCTATTGTTTGTTCACCAAATAGTGTAAACAATCCGGTTCAGAATGGTTTTGTGATTTATCCTAATCCAACCAGCGGACAGCTGATTATTCACAATACCAATAACAACTCCGAAAGTGCTGTTTTGAACGTGATGAATTCAATGGGTCAGGTAATTATGACCAAGTCATATTCAAAATTCAACGGAACTCATTTTGTTGATCTCTCTGAATTATCTAACGGACTTTATTTTGTTGAAATCACTTCAGGTGAAAGCAGAATCATCAATAGAATTCTTCTTAACAAATAATAACCGATAATAACTTAAAAGAGGCTGCGGATTCATATCTGCAGCCTCTTTTGTTTTTAGAAATTAAATGAATCAAGTCTGGTGAATATAGCAAACGCAAGAGTCATCATCAAACCAAATGGAGCTATTTTTTCTCAAAACACAGTATGAAACCATTGCAGACTAAGAATTGTCGTAAATTAGCCGTTTAAACATATTCATCTGAACATTGTTGTACTAATAAAGCATTTTCATTCATGATTGCATCCACCGAAGAATTTATTGAATTAATGGAACAAAGGATTTCACCTCAATTGAAATCCATTGCGAAGAAAGTGAAATCCGGTGAGCGGATTTCGGTTTCGGAATGTGTACTACTTTACATCGACGGTGATTTAGGGTTTTTAGGAACCCTCGCCAACCTGGTGAGAGAACGTAAAAATGGGTTGAACGTGTATTTTAACCGCAACTTCCACATTGAACCTACTAATGTGTGTGTGTTTGCTTGTAAATTCTGTTCTTATTCACGACTTTATAAAAACAAAGAAGAAGGATGGGAATTATCAGCTGAAGAAATGCTGAATCGTGTGAAAGCATATGATGGCCAACCGGTAACTGAAGTTCATATTGTAGGCGGTGTGCATCCTAAAATGGACATTCATTTTTTTGCTGATTTATTGAAAAGCATCAAGCAACACCGACCCGATATTCACATTAAAGGATTTACTGCTGTTGAATTGGATTATATGTTCAGGAAGTCAAAAATGAGTTTTGAAGAAGGCCTCAGCTATTTAAAAAAGTCAGGACTGGATTCTCTTCCGGGAGGTGGTGCTGAAATTTTTGATGAGGAAATCAGAGAGCAAATTTGTGCCGACAAATGTACTTCGGCCGAATGGCTCGAAATACACGAAACAGCTCACAAACTTGGTATGGCTTCGAATGCGACTATGCTTTACGGACATATTGAATCGTATGAGCACCGTGCTGAGCATATGAACAGACTGAGAGAGTTGCAGGATAAAACAAATGGTTTTAACACTTTCATACCACTAAAATTCAGGAACAAGGATAATGAGATGGAAAATGTGCCGGAAGTTACCATGATTGAAGATTTAAAAAACTATGCGGTTTCGCGAATTTTCATGGATAACTTCAATCACATAAAAGCATACTGGCCTATGATTGGAAGAAACACCGCTCAAACAAGTTTGTCGTTTGGTGTTGATGATATTGATGGTACCATTGATGACTCCACAAAAATTTATTCGATGGCCGGTGCTGAAGAGCAATCTCCTTCTCTCACAACAGAACAATTAGTTTCGATGATCAGTAGTGCAGGAAAGGTTCCGGTAGAGAGAGACACTTTGTACAATATGATTAAATCGTACTAATAAAAAACTAATGGGCATCTATCAAAACCTGCTTTTCTATCTTCCCCACCTTAAATTCCTCTCCCAATGAGAGGATGCTTGGTTGGTTTTTAGAGATGCCCAAATTATATTTCAAGAATCGTTTCTTCCTGATATATAAGTGCGCCATCTTTCGATGAGTAGTCTGAAATTTTCAGGCAATGGTGCTTCAAAATACATTTCTTTTCCGGTTGATGGATGAATAAATCCTAAAGAGCGGGCATGCAGGGCCTGGCCGGGAATCATTTCAAAACAATTTTCAACAAAAAGTTTGTATTTGCTGAAAGTAGTTCCTTTCAATATCTTTTTCCCTCCATAAGTTTCGTCATTAAAAAGAGGATGGCCAATGTGCTTCATATGTACTCTTATTTGGTGAGTACGGCCGGTCTCGAGACGGCATTCGAGGAGTGATAAATACCCAAGAGATTCTAAAACTTTATAATGAGTTACGGCATGTTTACCTGTTTCGCCATCGGGATAAACATCCATTGATTTACGATCGGTTTGATTCCGTCCAATGTTGCCGGTAATCGTTCCTTCTTCCCCATCAAAACCACCCCATACAAGAGCTATATACCTGCGCTTGATGGTGCGGTCAAAAAATTGTTTGGCAAGATGTGTAGCGGCTTTTTCGTTTCTGGAAATCACTAGCAATCCTGATGTATTTTTGTCGATGCGGTGAACTAGTCCGGGTCTTTCATTTTCTGCCTCAACAGATTTCCCCAGTAGTTCGGGATGAAAATGGTAGGCAAGCGCATTTACAAGTGTACCTGAATAATTTCCAACACCGGGATGAACAACAAGTCCGGCTTGTTTATTTACGATGATAAGATCATCATCCTCATAAATAATTTCAAGAGGAATATCTTCAGCAATAATTTCTATTTCCCTTGGAGGATGGGAAAGTACTATTGTAATTAAGTCGGCAGGTTTAACACGATAACTAGCCTTAACAGGCTTTCCATACACAAGAATACTTCCGGCCTCTGAGGCATTTTGAATTCTGTTTCTCGAAACATTTTCGAGTCGCAACATCAGGAACTTATCAATACGCAAAAGCGATTGTCCTTTGTCAACAATAATCCTGTGATGCTCGTAAAGTTCTTCCTGGTCTCCCAGTTCAGGTTCCTGACTCATAAAAAAAACTATTTACCGGCCACCACCAGTTTCCTGCTATAGGTTAATCCGGTAACAGGATCTGTTACCTGAAGAAAATAAATTCCGGATGCCAATTCAGAAACATACATTTCAGATTTAAATGGTGCAGGTTCTATTGCAATCCGACCCATAACATCGCTAATTTTCATCGTCATTCTTTCAGCATCGGGATGATCAATAGAAATTTTGATGAAGTCGTTTGCCGGAACAGGATAAACAGTCAGGCTGTTTTCAACTACTACTTCATCAACTCCGTTTATCAATGGGGTGTTGCTGAAAACAGGACGGATCATCCACATCCCGGGAAGTTGAGAAACATTCCAGCTCCCGTTAAAATTAATGAATTTACGAGTAGCATCAGCCGGAGTATTGGTATCGAGTCCGAGGTTCAGAATAGTTGCATTGTTTTGAATGTATCCGAAGAAATAAGTTCCAGGTGGTATAAATAATGCATCGGTATTATAGCCATAAAATCCATTGATGCTATCCACATAATTTGGTGTCTGATTAAATTTCTCATACACCGGTGCACCAACCGGACCTGTTGCTCCCCCCGTCCAAATAGCAAGTCTGAAAATTTGATTCGTAACACTCAATCCCGACTGAGCAAAAAACATTTGCACAGAGCGGAGCGTATCGGGTTTAAGAACTTCAAACTTGTAAGCCAGTTGTGCTCCTACTCCACTCACACCATAAGCCAATTCAGCGGAACCATCATCAAAAGAATAATAATTCGAAAATTTTTGTACATATCGAAGTGTATCATTTTGAGCAAAATCATCAACCATCCCACCTGATGTTTGTCCAAGTTCATAAACAGCTGTAAAGTATGTTTCATCATCGAGGGTAGGGTCAACAAAAAATGAATTGGATAATAAATTAGCAACAGGAGAAACATTAGTATTCAAAGGAACCACAACACTGTTAAGACCGGCACCACCAATAATAGGAGTAGGATTATTATACTGATCGTAAACGGTGCCGGCAACTTTAATAGGAAATGGAGCACCATCATTATTGTTTTTAATGGTGAGATCGGTTGAAGAAGTCACAAACGCCTGTTGTTGCGCTGTTGAAATATAGGTAAAATGACCCCATGGAACAGAACTGTATTCATTCAAAAGCGGGATACCCTGGTATACGAATGCATAATCGCGGATGTTTTCATAATCGGGCGGAAGGAATTTATTGAGAAAAATATAATCTACATTCCATATATCAAGCAAACCTGTTAAGGTGCCATAATTACGGAAACGTAGTTTAAATCCATTCTGACGAAATACAGGATCATTAATGGAAATTTTTACTTTAGTAAAAGTTGTATCACCTGAACTCAATCCGGTTGTCTTCCACACAGGAACCCATTGTTGTGTGGTGGGGTTTAGAAACTGAAGTGTTAGCGAATCGGTTGTTTCCGGATTATCGCCTCTACCCTTTCGCTGATAATAAAACACCAGAAAAATGCTGTCTGAAGCATTGTAAGGCAATCCATTATTATCATTAAAAAGATTAATTGGTTTGGATGTCATTTCATCACATAGCCCATATGCATTAGCGCTGGTATTGTTGTACGGATTCCCCTTCTCATCGAGCCCATCAAAAGTTGCCACTCCAATAGTTGGCGGGTTGATAGGGAAATTGTAATTGATAAAGGCTGTGCTGTCGGTCCATCGATCGGCAGAGGGCCAAACTGAAGCTACAGAAAAATCATCAAAAAATGGAAGAAAGAGCGTATCAGGACCTGCGGAAGACATTCTTTCATTGGCGCTACTTTTTTGTGTCATTGCTGCCTTGATCACACTGTTGCTTTTGAGTGGTAGTAACATTTCACTCTGAGCCAAAGAAACAGTTGCAGATAAAATACAAGGTAAAGCTATAAGGAATAATCGAGTTAGTAATTGTTTATTGTTCATCTTGTTGTTCATTAGAGGATGGAGAAGTTTCAGGATCGTGTAATTTTATTACCGACTCAGACTGTGTTAAAAATAAATCAATGGATTCGCCCTGGCTGATAGAGGCATCGGCATCATGCACAGGGAACTGCTTGTACACTCTGGCGTTAGATGAATCTTTAACGGCATGATCAAATACTATGGCACCAACGTTGAGTGAAGAAGCATTTATAACAAACATAGCTTCATCAAGACTTAGATTAAACAGTTGAGGGACGGCAACTTTTGTATTTCCAAAACCATCACCTAAAACCAAATCTATAACCGTTCCTTTAGTTACTTCTTCACCTTGCTTAACCTGGTGGCCATTTATCTGCATTTCAAGAACTGCATTTTTGGCAAGATCGGGTTTATAGATCAGTTGACCTCGGATAAGACCGTAGGATCTCAGGATAGCTTCGGCCTGGCGCAGCGAATTATCGAGCAGATCGGGAATTTTAACACCGGGAGGTGTTGAGCGGGTAATGGAGAGATAAATAGTTCTGTTTTCCTTTACTTTTTCATTGGGTCTAGGGTCTTGTTCGATGACCGTACCGGCAGGTTTGGTAAGATCAAAAATTGTTGAATCGGCAATTTTAAAATTCAGATTTTTGAATTCCAGAAACTCTTCAAGTTTATCCATCTGCATCCCCCGGAGATCGGGCACGCTCACACTGCTACCATGGCGGGTATAAGAGTTCATCCATTTGTAGGAGAAACCAAAAAAAATAAAGAGGAATCCGGCTGCGGCAATCAGGTTGATCACAAACAAACGGGAGGTGAGAAAATTAAAGAACTGTTTCATTTTTACAATTTTGAATCCTCCTTACGAAACTGTTTGCGGTTAAATCCGAATTCAATGAGTTTGTCGATGAACTCATAGGGTTTATAATGATTAATAGCTGCCTGATGAAAGATACAGGTTGCGGGAGTCATTCCCGGTAAAGAGTTCACTTCAATAACGAGAACCTCCACTTTTTTATTGTCGTAAATTCTCACAAAGGCATCGATACGTGCATAGCCTTCCACCTTCAGAATACGGGCAGTTTTTTCGAGTTCTTCCTTCACAATTGCCGAAATTCTGCGATTCTCTTCCGGGTCACGGCTATAACGTGCGGGAGTAATATTTTGTCCCTGACCGGCAAGAAATTTCTCTTCGAGTGAAAGCACATCGCCTTCAGAAAGAGCTTCGGAAGCTTCAAAAACCTCATATTCGAGGTTGCCATTTTCATCGTAGTAGGTAAGCAAACCGCCGGTAACTTCTAGGAATTTGGATGCACCTGCAGCAACCACCAGCTCTTCAACCAGGAAGCAGGTTTTATTTGGAAACTCTTCTTTAGGTTTTATTTTAAGAAGTGTTGCTGCCGCCGGCACCAGCTCCTCAGTTTTTCTGAATATTAATTCTGAGAATGCATGCAATTCATTCTCATTTCTTAAAATTTTCACTGCTGAACTGCAGCCATCATCCACGGGTTTGGCAATAAAAGGAAATTTGAATTCCCTTAAAATACCTTCTTCAAAAGCACCCGGATCTCGTCTCCAATCTTCTTCCTTTACCATTAGATGTTTAGCTGCATGAAGTCCGTTTTTCATGAGAATTTCATTGGTGGTATATTTGTCGATGGTTATTCGTGAAGTTTCTACACCGGAGCCATTATAAGGCAATCCTACTCGTTGCAAATTAGCTTGCACCACACCATCTTCACCGGGTCTTCCATGCAGGGCAATAAAAACCCCATCAACAAGAATGGCCAGCTCATCATAGGTAATTTCACGGGGAGCGTCAACGTTGCCGGGAGATGCATACAACGAAGTAATACCAGTACATTCGTTAATAATTTCCTGAATGACAGGATGACGTTCAAAATTTTCGACTTTTTCTTTTATGTCATCTGCATTATCTTTCAACAGCACATTAATTGGAATTAAATGCATGCTGTGGTGCTTATCATTTCCCGAAAGGAAAACCGGAATAGGCTGATAACGATCAGATGATGATAATTTTTCATAGATATTCCGACCGCTTTCAACTGAGATGTGTCGTTCGGAAGAATAACCACCGAGGATGACGGCAATTTTCTTTTTCGAATTTTTGGAGGATTTTAAACTGGCAAGGTTTCGGTCGAGATGTTGCAACAACCATGGAAGAATTTTATAGCTTTTGATATCGGCGATTCTTGCCTGCAATGATACCTTGATAATGTAAGTAATAAATTGTGATGGGTTCAACCCAATTTCAGCTGCCTGATGAAAGAAAAATGAGGAGGGCAACATTCCTGATGTGGTATTGGGGTCGTTGAGAAGAATGGTTCCATCGGTTTTTATGAAGCCATCGATACGGGCATAAACATTAAATGAAAGGCGACTAAATAAATTTTCACAAGCCTTTCTGATCCTATGAATTTCTTCAGAAGGCAGATGAATGGGTGTAATTTTTCTGGATAATCCCGGAAGATATTTAGAACGATAGTCAAACAATTCTTTTCCCTTTCGAATTTCGGTTGGAGGAAGAGCTACTGGAGTGCCATTGGAATTTTCAATTACAATGCATGAAAATTCTTTTCCTTCAATAAATTCCTCAATCAGAATTTCACTTTCTCCTTCTATACTTTCAATGAGGATTCCATCTTCGGGTTCCGAAAAAAGCTGATTCAGGTTGGAGAGTAATTCTTCGGGATGGAAAATGATTTTGCTTGAAATTTTCACCGGGATACCAATGCCTTCTCGGATATCGGTAAGGGTGCGGATAAACTCCACTTTTTCATCAAAGTTCTTGGTATTCCATTCTTCGGCAGCCAGGTAGTATGTAAAAAAAGATTTATTAATTGCTTTACGGAAGGTATCAAAATCGGCGTTGGCAATTACCGAAATACCAATGGAAGAACCCTGGTTAGCAGCTTTAACAATACAAGGGAAAGTTAGAGATGGTATAATTTTGTTAAAAATATCATTTTGGTTGGTATTTCCCAGCCATTCGGAGCGCTTTAAAGTGATGTAGGAAGGCACTTGAAAGCCTGCATTTCGCATCAGTTCTTTTTGAAGGACTTTGTTCATGCCTATGCAGGAAGAAAGAATTCCGGAACCGGAATAAGGAATTCGGTAATACTCCAGCAATCCCTGTAAACGTCCGTCTTCTCCATCGCTTCCATGTAAACACAAGAAGGCAAAATCAATTTGAGAAGACAACGAAGAAGGTTCAATACGTGTTCCAATTTTGTTAATCAGTTTGAGCTGATCCTGAATATTCAGTTCACCAATACTTTCGGCATAAACCTGGTACTCATTCGGAGAAGGTGGCAATTGTTCCTGTGGGGGATAAAAATCACGGATGCTACCTTTATAAATAAACTCCCAATTAAGCAAAATAAAATTACCGAAACTATCGATAAATACAGGTACCGGATCAAAGAGCGCCTTATCGAGGTTATCATACACAGTGCGGCCACCTGCAAAAGAAATTTCCCGCTCCCGGGAAGATCCGCCAAATAATACGCCTATTCTGGTTTTCATAGGCTACAAAGTTAAAAAACAGCCACGAAAGTGTGGTAAATAAAAATCAACCTGAAATCGACTTTCAAACCTCCGTTTGTTGAAAACAGGTTAGAACTATTTTCACTAATAAAACGAGTAAATCAGCTCAAATTTTCAAGGAAATGAACCATTTTTCTGACTGCCTCTCCCCTATGACTGACCTGATTTTTAGTGGCAGGAGGCAGTTCTGCAAAGGTTTTGTCAAATCCATCAGGAACAAAAACAGGATCGTATCCAAACCCATTTGTACCCTGCGGTTTAAGGGTAATAGAGCCTCTCACAGTTCCTTCAAACAAATACTCCTTTCCGTCCAATATAAGGGTCAGAATAGTTCTAAACTGAGCTTTTCTGTTGGAAACTTCTTTCATTTCGTAAAGCAATTTATCAACATTCAATTTGTCGGAACAATTTTGTCCGGCATACCTGGCAGAAAACACACCAGGTGCTCCGGCTAAAGCATCGGTTTCAAGACCCGAATCGTCGGCAAGAGTGTTCATGTTGAGTTTATTATGAGCAAAGCGGGCCTTTAGAAGAGAGTTTTCAGTGAAAGTGGCACCGGTCTCCTCAATTTCTTCCCATAAACCCACCTCCGTGAGAGTCACTAAATTGTAACCAACCGGCATCAGATTTCGTATTTCATCCAATTTACCCAAATTTCTGGTAACCAAAACAATGGTCGTCATCCCAAATCCAATTTTAGTTTATTATTTTTGTCTCTGATCAGCCTGCAAAACAAAACCAAATTATGCAAAAGTTATTCTCGTTATTTTTAATTTTTATCGGATTAGGCTGTCAGCCACTCTACGCACAATGCCCCAACACCAGCTTTCAGGCACCTGATACAGCATGCGTTGGAACACCCATTACTATTTCCAACACCAGTACGGTTGGTTTGAACAACGAATGGGATCTGTGTAATGGCGACCTTTCGCTCAATCCTACAGGTGCAAATATCGGAAACATTGGCAGTTTAGTGTTCCCTCAGCAAATTGAACTTGTAAAGGACAATGGTAAATACTTTGCATTTATTGCAAATTACGTTGCAAACACGGTTACCCGTCTCAATTTTGGCTCCTCACCAACCAATACACCAACAGTATTTAGTTATGGCACAGTTGGTGGTCTGCTTGCTGCTCCTTGTGCGGTGGATCTAATAAAAGACAATGGCAACTGGTATATGCTTGTTGCAAACTTCAATGCAAAAAATATCATCCGTATCAATCTTGGGTCACTCATTGAAAACAACACTTCCAGTGGAGTAGATTTAGGACTATTCAATCTTGACAAACCCAAAAATATTGAAATCGCCAGAGATTCTGCCAACTATTATGCTTTTGTGACAAACCAGTTAGGAAATAATCTGATTAAAATAAGTTTTGGCACTTCAATGGGCAATACACCCTCTTTTACCTCACTAACCGATCCTTTGTTTGCATACAATAATGGAATAGATATTCAATATGATTGTGCTTTGAATAAGTACTTCGCTCTGGTGGCTTCTTCATCGGGAAACAAAATCAACATGGTAGATTTTGGAACTTCTCTGGCAAATCCCGGCACTATTGCATCATCTATCAACTGCCTTACCTTTCCAACAGGTTTGGATGTTGTTCGTGATGGAAACAATTGGCACATCATTGTTACCGGAAGTTTCAATAAAATACAAAACATAAGAATTCCCGGAAATTTACTCAACACTCCTCAATCTATTTTTAATGATACCCTGGGGGCCTTATCGGATGTAACCCATCTTTCGGTTATTAAAGATTCTTCAAAGGTTTTTGGATTTGCCATCAGTAGTGGTCCTAATACACTTTCAAGATATCAATGGCCGGATAACTGTAATTCCTCTCCGGGTTTTTCAACTGATCCAACAGGATTAACGGCAACGTTCAACAATCCGGGTTATGGGATGATTAGTTTACAAGTGACCGACACTATCAGCAACATCACTAATTATTATACCGACAGTGTGTTTATGAGTCCTACTCCGGTGTCGGGCTTTTTTACTAATCCTGCGTGCGAGGGATTGCCTGTAGTTTTTACTGACAGCAGTTCTATAGCAGCAGGCACCATAGATGGATGGGAATGGGACTTTGGTGATAGCAGTCCGGTCGATATTAGTCAGAACCCCAGTCATACTTACGCTTCAAATGGTTCTTATACCGTTTCACTGATTACCACATCAAATTCAGGTTGTTCCGATAGCAGCAGTGCTATTGTAACTGTGAGTCCATTGCCTGCGGCCGATTTTAGTTTTATCAATAATCAATGTACGGGTGTGGAAGTTTCTTTTGCTGATTTGTCGCTGGCCTTTTCGGGTGCGACCATTGCTGAATGGAACTGGGATTTTGGAGATGGAACACCGGCTGATACGATTCAAAATGCAGTACATACTTTTACCCTATCGGGGACGTACACAATAACGCTGACTGCAACTGCCAGCACCGGTTGTGTTGATAGCATTAGCCAGCAGAATACAATTATCCCAAGTCCGGAAAACAGTTTTAGTGTTTCTGAAACCTGTTTAGGAGAAACGGTAGTTTTCACTAATACAACTACTATACAAGGAGGCGGATCGCTGAATTACGAATGGAATTTTGGCGACAACTCCACTTCAACATCTATAAATCCTACTCATCAATATGCGCTTACATCAGGAAATTATGATGTAACACTTATTGGTATTGCCACTAACGGCTGTACGGATACGTTGGTTCAAAGCATTAAAATATCCAACCAACCTATTCCACAGTTTACCTGGACACCGACAGTAGTTTGTGAGGGAAATCAGGTTAGTTTTACAAGCCAATCCACTGGCACAGGTGGAGATACTATATCGGCTTACATCTGGGATTTTGGTGATACCGGCACTTCAGATCTTGAAAATCCATTTCATGTGTATGCCGACACAGGATTTTATGATGTCACATTAACAGTGGTATCACCAACAAGTTGCGACAGCTCCATCACTCAGCAGGTTTATGTTATTGCGGGTCCTTCTGCAACTTTCACGGCCAACAATGTGTGTTTAAATTTAACAACTAATTTCAATCCTTCTGTTACTACACCCCCGGGAACTCAAGTAGATTCAATTGCATGGAATTTTGGTGACGGAACATTGTTTACAGGACTAACTTCACCCATTCACACATACCTTTCTCCCGGTCGTTATGGAGTTACCATGACTGTATATAACGATTTGTTATGTACCGGTTCATTCATCGATTCAGTAGATGTTTTTCCATTACCATTAGCTTCATATACAACTACATTATCCTGCTCCGCATCTCCAACAGGATTTAATGGAAGTTCGTCTTCAGTGATTGGTGATTCCATAACCAGTTGGCTTTGGAATTTTGCCGGTCAGGGGTCTTCTACCGATACAATTCCGGAATTTATTTTTCCAAATGCGGGAACATTTAATGTAACCTTGATTGTAACAACATCGAATGGATGTTCTGATACTCTGCAAACACCTGTTTCGGTGATACAATCGCCACAATTTGATTTTGTTTACAATGAACCTTGTTTGGGTCAGGGATCGTTATTTACATATAATTCATTGACTACTCCACCTCCACCTGCAAATCTTACATGGAACTTTGGTGATGGAACACTTTCATTTTTGTTAAGTCCTTCACACATATATGCTACCGTTGATACATTTGATGTGGTTCTTACAGTTGAAAATCCGAATACACTTTGTACAACTAAAGTCACCAAACCACTTATAGTATTTCCTTTACCTAATGCAGGATATATTATTAACAACAATTGTGAAGATTTACCTTTGCAGTTTACAGATACCACCTCTATTCAATCGGGGAGCGTTGTATCATGGAACTGGAATCTGGGTTCGTTGGGAACATCAACACTTTCCAACCCTGTTGTAATTCCAATTGATGCAGGTACTTATTTGACAACATTAACAGTAACATCCGACAAAGGGTGTGTGGCTACAGTTAGTAAGAGCGCTACAGTTTTTTCGAAACCTAATGCAGCCTTTACTACAGATCCTTTATTCGGTTCGCCTCCATTAACAATTAGCATTATTAATACAACTACAGGCGCAACAAATTACAACTGGGACTTTGGAGATGGATTTCCGGGAACAGGGTTTAGCCCACAGCATATTTATCAGGATACAGGATTGTTTAATGTTACAATGATTGCATCCAGCGCCGAAGGTTGCCTGGACACCGCCTATTCAATTGTGTCGGTACTAATTCCGGATATTGATATTGGGGTGAATAAAATTTATTCTACAAGGGATGGTAACAGTATTACACTTACGGCAGAGCTTATTAATGCTGGCAATGTGATGATAAATGAATTTTCAATAAAAGGAGAAATAGAGGAGGGATCAATAATTAGTGAGAACTGGACCGGAAGTTTTGCACCTGGCACAATAATCATCTACAAATTCAATTCAAGCTACGAGGTTGCATCCACTTTCATACCGCAGTTTTTCTGTATCGAGGTATTTGCTCCAAATGATACTGAAGACATGAATCCTTTAAATAATAAAAAATGTCAGGTATTGAATAATGAGTTTGAAATATTTTCATCCTATCCCAATCCATTTGACGAAATAATTAATGTAAATTTCAACCTTAATACTGCAGGTGAATTCAGTATAAATATGTATGATGAATTAGGTAAATTAGTTACGCAAAGAAAAAAATTATCTGGCCTTGGCGGATTTAATTCAGCATTTATTGATACTGAACAATTATCAAAAGGAACTTATACGCTTCAGATTATCTTCAGAGATGACAGACGGTCGACAAAGGTGATTAAATTAAAATAACATACTTCTGCATAAACATAAAAGACAATATTTTAAAAAATTAAATTTTTTCTTTCCTGGTGGGAAGAAAAGCCAGTTTAGTTCTGAAATATTGCCATCCACGATTTGAAATAAATATATCAAGATTGGCAAGAATCATTAACATCATAAAAGGTTTATTATACCAGTTTGCCATTTTAAATGACTGGAAATAAATATCTATAAACTGTTCATTTAAGAATTCATTCATCTCATCAACAACTTCTTTTGAAGGTTGCTCCCGCTCAATAAATTTAATTTTTAAATCTTTAAGTGAGCTAATAGCCTTTTTCAACAATGACGGTGAAACATTAAAACTTATTCTATTGATCATTACCTTATGAAGAAAGAAATCATATTTCACATTAAAATAATTTTCAATGTTTCGGGCAGAAATTTTAGTATGTGTTGAAATCTGTATCTTTTCAAATTTAAAGGATACGCTTTGTGTGTTCATTCTTAAATAATAAAGCGGTTCGGAAAGATTCAGAAACCCGGAACCTGCAGAAAGTAGCCTGGAAAAAATTTCATAATCTTCGGAATGAAGATAATTCTCATCAAATAAATTTTCGGAAAGAACTTTTGTTTTAGCTACCATACAAGGATGAATAACCGGAGTACAAAAAAATGAAACAAACTGCAAGGCTTTGGAAATGGTGGCTTTAGGATAATTTTTTCCCAGCATTTTACCGGATGCAGCAATGCGATAATAAGAAGCTGAGATTATGTCAAATTCAGGATGCAACAAAAACTCAGAAACGATCCGTTCAATTCTGTTCAGCGCAGAAATGTCATCAGCATCCATACGGGCAATGTAGTCGCCGGTAGCCATCAAAACTCCTTTATTCAGGGTACGAATAAGACCTAGATTTCTTTCATTGAAAACCGGCACCACACGCAAATCTTTGCTGGCATAATCCAGAATCATTTCTTTAGTACGATCACTGGAACCGTCGTCGATCAATAAAATTTCCAAATTTTGGTATGTTTGATTCAAAATAGAATCCACAGCTTCACATAGGTAAACCTCTGCGTTGTAGCAGGGCAACAAAACGGTGACTTTAGGATTTGTGATCATACTAATCAGCTGTATAATTCTTGAAGTTTATTAATTTTTACTTTAATATCAAAACGTTTTTTCACTTCATCGAAACCATTTTGTTCGAGTGATTTCATTTCCTCTTTATTTTTAAGAATATATAATACTGCATTTTGAATTGCATCACTGTCTGTGAAAGGAACCACCAGACAATTAACTTTATCCACTGCAAATTCCGGGGCTACTCCACTAAGAGTAAAAACCGATGGTATTTTAGAAGCCATTGCTTCTAAATAAGTTTGCCCAAAAGCTTCGGAGGCTGCAGATACAGGGACATGTACAAAACAATCAAATATTTGATAGAGAGCTACAATATCATTTTCAAATTCAATCAAACGGTAACGAGATGGCTCCACAGCAGCAAGTAACTCATTAACTTTGCCGGTGTAATCGCCTTTGGCATTGGCAAGAACCAAAGTGGCATCAGGAAATTCCTTAAGGACTTCAATGAAAGCAGGAATAATATATTGCAAACCTTTCCAATGAATAAATCGACTAATAACACCAATAACAGGTCCGGAGGGGGATGTTAATCCATACAAAGATCTGATTCTATCAATCCTTTCTTTTTGATTAGAAATATTGACGTAATCAGTTATATCGATTCCGTGATGGATCAAATGCACTTTTGATCGGGGCACAGACTCAAGGTCCAAAAGAATTTGTTCTACATTTTTACTTATTGCAATAATATCGGTAGCCAATTTATTGGTAAATTTATCATACTTGACTGCTGAAGGAAAATAGATATGATGAAAATCGGGATGATGCCTGGTAATGATTCTCTTTTTTACTCCTGCTAACCATGCGGCAGTAATGCCGGCAAGATTACTTTCAAATAAATGTGTGTGTACCACATCGTACATATTTCTTTTTATAAGCCTGTATAAATTCCATGTAACAATAGGCAAATCCGATTTTCCTGAATATGAATAATAGTGTGTGACTACATGATGATTCTTTAAAAAGTTATCCATAAAGGAACCTTTTCCATTTATCAGTGCAAATTCGATATCGAATCGTTCCCGATTGATTAAATCAACAAACCACTCATGTTCCTGAGCTTTATGAATGCTAAACAAAACAACTAAAATTTTCCTTTTCATTTTATATCTGGCAAAGAAACATTTAATTGAGAAAAAATAGTTTTCAATAAATTTTCATAGTCAATGGTATTTAGGAAACCATCAACAGCATTTTTGTCGAAAAGCAATTTTCCACGGTAACAGTCGTTAATTTTTTCAATAAAAGATAGCTCATCGCTAACTCTATAAATTGCATTATTTGATAATGTAGGAATTTCACAATCAATATTTGAAACAATACACTTTCCTGCAGCCAAATAGCTGATAGCTTTAAGGGGCGATCTTAGGTTATTATTATTAACGCCATTATTATCATAGGCAATAATTCCCACTGTACAAGCTTTAACATGCTTTAAAAAATCATCAGGGTTCATGGCACCGAGCCAGTGAACACCTTTTGTTGCCAGCAACTCCCTGAATAATGATTTAGCGGGTTCTTTAGTGATTTTGTCGGGTCCTATTATCACAACATCATGTCCGGTACCGGCAGGCAAAGTTGATATGAGTTTAAAATCGATTTCATTAGAGATGGTACCCAGTAATAGTATAGAGTTTTCAGAAACCAAAGTCTCTTTACCTAGGGTAATATCAGAATTTTTTGGGTTATGAAATGCACTTAAATCAACTCCCTGCCCTATTTGAATTACACTATTTGTTAATTTTTTATAATGATTTACGAATTTAGGGCTGGTAACAATCACCAGATCGGCTGTTGTAGCAAGTTCCTTGTCGAGATGTAATCCTGCTACGGGGTCTATTACATGATAAACATGACGGCAATTTTTATTGTTTTTGAATAGATAAAAAGATCTGAAAGGGTCGAAATGCCAGAAAATCATATCAGGATTACCTGAAAATTCCTCCCATGTTTTCTTCAAATTATATTCATTGATTTTATCGTTTATCCAAAGAGAAATTTTTCCAAATGCTGACGGAAGAAAATTATTGTATGTAATTATGCTTAGTTGCGATGAAACTGAATAAGTGCCGGATCGTAAAAAAAAGAAATTCGAAAATTTCCATGGGGCCGGTGGGCCGAGAAAAATAACCTGAAATCGTTTTGATAACTGATATGCATAATGAAGTTGAGTATGCCACACATCACACCAGGGTTCATCTGATGAAACAATCACATATTTAACCTCCGTAGAAACAGACTGCATAATAAATTAATCTTCCCCGGAAGAATCAAGTGAAATAAATCGGGAATGAATGTATGTAATGGTAGAAACACTTTGAACAATGATGTTCTTAGCGATTGGTTGGTAGCCATGTTTTTGAAGGAATTTGCATGAGAGAGAATTCAAAACATCCTGAAAGGTACAAACATTATTTTGCTCAAGAGAAATAATTTTTGGAATCCATTTGGAAATATCAAATGAGGAAAGCACCTCCATTTCAAAACCCTCCGTATCGATATTTAAATAATCAACTTCCTTACCTGCAGGCAAATAATTTTCGAGTACTTTGGAAAGTGGCATCACAGGACAATCGATTACTTTGGTCACCTGATCAAAAACACCATTTTTCTGCAGACTTTCTTTAGAAAATGAGTTGTAAGCTGATGTTTCGCCCAGATAATAATATTTCAAAACACCTTCTTTTTCACTGATTCCTACTTCCAGATTAATATCGCGGGGACGTTCAGTGTCAAATAACTTTTTAGATCCCGGCCTTGGGTCGATGTTTATTCCCTGCCAACCTTTTTTGTATAGTAAAAAAGTATTAGATCCATTATGTGGATGAAATGAACCAACATCAACAAAGAAACCCGTATTTATTTTGAGGAAACGATGAACAATTGTAGCTACAGTAAGATCCTCTCCGCATTGAGAGTAGTGGATTCCGAAATTTTCGGTGCCATAAATTTTCTTCCTAACCAACTTTTTGAGGGCATCAGGAAAAATTGATTTGAGGGTTAAGAACATCTTTTTCTGATTTTAATTAAAGAAAGAGTTAATAAACTTTAATGATTCAACCGGGTAAAGATACCCAAAACTTATTTTAATTCAATACGATTAAATTTGAATTGCAATCAGCATGAAATTAAACCACTCTATTCGTAATTACTTATAAATAAGCCTGATAATCATAACTTTATAAACAGATAATCAAAATGCAAAAATCATAAATCCAGGAATATTTCACTCATAGATGACTATTTACACCTGTTTAATATTTGGAAGTGATATTTAGGCAATATCCCGATAGAATAAAAATACTTACCGGTTGATTCGTGCGTACAAAAAAAGTGTAAATTAGTGCGATTAAACAACACCTTTTCTGTCTTTTACAAACTGAATATCAACAACATGAGTATCAACTCATTCCTTTACAAGACCCTTCTAAAGCTTCCTTATTTCGGCAACAAACTTAAGATATTAGACAATTGCGGATATCTTCCGGGTCATTATTACAGTCCGATACCTGATTTGGAAGATATCAGAAAGCGAAGTGCTACAATTTTTAAAAAAACCGACATAGAAGTTAAAGGGATTAACCTTCGCAAAGAGGAACAATTTGCGTTGTTACAACAATTCACTTCGTACTACAGAGATATTCCATACGATTTTAAAAATGGACAGCAAACCAGTTCCCGATATCAATCTGCCGGTGCTTGGTACCGATATTCAGATGTAGTGATGTTGTACTCAATGATGCGACATTTCAAACCTGCCAACATTATTGAAATTGGATCAGGGTATTCATCAGCAATCATGCTGGATATTGATGAACAGTTTCTAAATTCTAAGGCATCAATTAATTTTATAGAACCATATCCTGAAAGATTACTTTCCTTGATTTCAGAAAGCGATAAAAAGAAACATAAAATTATTCGAACCATACTTCAGGATGTTCCACTGGATATTTTCAGAAATCTGGAAAGGAACGACATCCTTTTCATAGATTCCTCTCATGTTTCGAAAGCCGGCAGCGATTTAAATCATATATTATTCGAAATTTTACCCATCTTAAAAAGTGGTGTTATCATTCATTTCCACGATATATATTATCCTTTTGAAATGCCTGAGAGTTGGATACTTGATCGCTTATGGTACTGGAATGAAAATTATATACTCAGAGCTTTCTTAACAGAAAATAGTGCTTACGACATTATCAATTTCAATTCTTATTTGCATAAGGAATTCAAAGAATGGTTTAGTGAAAATATGCCGGTGTGTTTGATGGATGTGGAAAACACCGGCAGTATCTGGATACGCAAAAATTGATCATCGAATTAAAATAAATCACCGGTTACCCGGAAATTAAAAGGAATAGCAAGATATGTGTGGAATAGCTGGTTTTTATTCAGTTGATGGGGTGTTTGAAAAAGAAAAAATTCAGGCCATGACGGACAGTATCCGTCACAGGGGACCGGATTCGGAGGGACAGTATTATGACGGAACCTGTGGATTAGGACACCGGAGACTGAGCATCATTGATTTGTCGGACAGAGCTTCGCAGCCCATGTTTTCATCTGATAAACGATATGTAATTGTTTACAACGGCGAGGTTTACAACTTTAATGAAATTGGTGCAAAAATGGGAATGAATATACCAACTGCACAAAAGACCATTTTTAAATCTTCCAGTGATACAGAGGTGATACTTGAAGCGTTTTCACGCTATGGAACAGGTTTTGTACACGAATTGAACGGAATGTTTGCATTTGCAATTTATGATACGCTTAATAAAGAATTGTATTTGTATCGTGACCGAATGGGTATTAAGCCCGTGTATTTTTATTGGGATGGTAAAAATTTTGCGTTCGCATCAGAAATCAAAGCTCTTAAGCAGCTCAACAATCTGGATTTAACTATTAATAAAACAGCTGTTCGCAAATTTTTGCATCTCGGATATATTCCAGCCCCTCATTCTATTTACAAGAACATTTATAAATTAAAAAGTGGCAGTTGGATCAAAGTTAACAGCGAAGGAATTGAAATTAAAAAATACTGGGACCTCCAGAGTAAAATAACCAATGATATAATCACTCACAAAGATCAGGCATTGGTAAAGCTGAGTGATTTGCTCATCAGTTCTGTTCAATATCAGTTAAAAAGTGATGTGCCTTTTGGCGTATTTCTCAGTGGAGGAATTGATTCGAGTCTGATCACAGCTCAGGCGGTAATGTTGTCGAGTGTAAAAGTTAATACCTTTTCTATCGGCTTTGAAGAGAACAGCCATAACGAATCGGAATATGCTAAAGCTGTTGCGAAATATCTTGGAACCGCTCATCATGAATTTATTGTTTCATACAAAGATGCGCTTAACTTGATTGACACAATCACTGACACATATGACGAACCTTTTGCAGATTCTTCATACATGCCTACTATGTTAGTTTCAAAATTGGCTAAAGAATATGTAACAGTTACCCTTTCGGGAGAAGGAGGAGATGAATTGTTTTTTGGTTATGGATCCTACAAATGGGCAAATTTATTGAGTAATCCAATTGTAAAAGCATTAAGAACTCCGGCATCAGCGATATTCAGCAAAATGTCGTCACGATATGCACGTGTTGGAAGACTATTGGATTATGACACAGACACCCATCTGGCCAGCCATATTTTTTCTCAGGAACAGTATTTGTTTACTGAAAGCGAAGTGGATAAAATTCTATCGGAAAATTATATATCTGCAGTTGAATACGAACCTTTAAAATCGATGGACTCATTGCTGCGTATTGTTGAAGAGCGCAACAACTCAGGAAACATTGGTGTACTGGAACGCAAACTCAATCCAATGGAAATTCAGGCAGTTTATGATTTAGAAAATTATTTGCAGGATGATCTTCTTACAAAAGTTGATCGTGCCAGCATGAAATATTCAATTGAGACCAGAGTACCATATCTTGATCACCGTATGGTAGAATTTGCTTTAAATTTATCACCCGACTTAAAATTCAGACATGGCATATACAAGTACATCCTTAAAGAAGTGCTTTATCAGTATGTACCAAAACATCTTTTTGATCGTCCCAAACAAGGTTTCGCCATACCACTTAATAAATGGCTCAAAACATCACTAAGCTATTTGATTGACGAGTATTTGTCGGAGGAAATGATTAACCGTTATGGAGCCTTAAAATATGAGGAAGTCAAAAAATTAAAAACTGATTATTTTAATGGAGCCGATTTTCTTTACAACCGGATCTGGCTTATTATTGTGTTGCATATGTGGTTCTCAAAAAACAATATCTGAATTTAATTCTTTTACTTTCTTTCTTTTTCTTCTGAACTAACCTGTTCAGAATCATCGTCCAATTTCTCTGATGGCTCGCTCAAAATAAATTCCTGATTATTTTTTTTATAATAGTAATCCATAATAAACAAACAAGCAACATAAAAAGGCAAAACAGGAATCCGGTAACGAACAAGGCTACCAAAGTTAGAAGTGGAAATTCCAACTGAAAAAGCAAAAAACAGACTAAAAATCAGAGAGAAACTAAGGAGGTGGTTTTTTATTAGGAGGGGTATCACACCAATGATCCGCAATCTGATTAAGATTCGCAGTGTAAAAATCATTAATATAGCTCCCTCCAATGCAGAAAGCACCATTACAATATTTCGTGCTTCCCACAAGAATGGTCGAAAGAGAGCCGCGTTGATGGCTGCAGGCGCTTTGGCAAGCATGCTGGGAACAGTGGCATCAAACTCGCCGATATCAAAAGAATTCCCTCCATAATAATCAGCTTTAAGATCTTTGTAGGTTATTACGGCTCTTTCAAGCACTTTGTCAACAGCATAATTCCCCAACAAAGTTCCCAAATTCATCAGTAATAAGTATCCTCCTCCAATTGCTACGATGAACATAAAAGGACCAAAAAGGAATTTAATAACTGTATTTTTTATTCCACCCACCTGACGGTTTACGAACCAAATTAGAGAACCGGGGAGCAGTGCGAAAATGATGTAAGGCTTTATCATCATAATGAAATAAGCAGAAATAAAAATGCTGAATAAACTCGACACAATTTTCTCCCGCTTAATAAAAAGCATATAAAAACTATACGAATAATAACCAATACAACTCAGGGTTATCGTATCTTTCATTAATCCGGAGCCCCAGAAAAACACTGAAGGAATAAAAAGTATTGCGATAGCCATTTCCCGTTTAAGCTCAGGAAACTCCATGATAAACAGTTGATATAATTTCCAGATTCCAACATAGGATGCGTAAGCAAAAAACATGGTTGTAACAATAAAACTTCCTGCTCCTAAAATTACGAATGGCGTGGCAATTCGAACCACATAAAAAGTTGGAGCATCCCTAAAATAGACCGGAAATCCGGTAAAATCATTGAAATAAAAATAATTGTTGATATTTAATCCATCCCTCATAACTGTGAAAAAACCGGCAGGGTTAGAGAAAAGCAACCTCATCATACAAACACCATCACCAAAATAAGTGATCGTATCTCCACCGCCGTAATACAAAGTGTATATCAAGCATAAGGAAATCCCTCCCAGCAATTTAACATAAAGGCCTTTTGTATAATATTTATATTCAGGATGATTTTCTACCATCTTGAACTTCCTTAAACGAGCAGAAACAACAATAAATATTAATGCAAGCGGGCCATAAAGGAAATCTACAAGCGAGAATTGTTGCATTTAACAGCTATTGATATCAAAAACCTGAAACAAAGATAAGTAATAGGCTGACAATGCACTAATTTGTTTCAATTCCAATCACCGGGTGATCAAAACCTTTGTTCGGTAAATATGATTTTCACACTGGATATCAAGAAAATATATGCCTTCAGGTAGTGCAGTTACCCCGTAGCTTCGTGTGCTTTTATCTCTAAAATCATCCTTTAGTATTATTCGGCCAAGTTGGTCATACAACATCAAACTCACTGAATTGCTTTTGAAATTATCGCTAAAGTTTATTGTAATCTGCTCATTTGCAGGATTTGGGAAAACCATGATTTCGGAAAGTGGAACATCATTGCCAATTCCACTACAAACCTCAATAAACAAGTTTACCGAAATAGTATCTGAACAACCATTTAAAGCAGTGTAAAGATAACTCACCTCAAACAAACCTGGCCCTAAAACTGCCGGTGCAAGCACAGTGGTAAGAATTCCGTTCACAAAATAACTTCCTCCGGCAGGAGAGCCACCTGAAATAAGGAAGGGTGAGGTTGTGGAGCAAATAGTATCATTGAAATTTGGAGCTAAACCTGCCTGTACCGGATTGAGTAAACTGATGGCTATAGTATCGGTAAATGAACATAAATTACTATCACTAACCTGGAGGAAATAAGTTCCTGATGATGAAACAGTAATAGCACCACTTGTTGTACCATCGCTCCAAAGTAATCCCGCTCCGCTTAGTCCAGAATTAATGGTATAAACGGTGTCACATGCTACAATATCAGGCCCAAGATTAAACACCGGTAGTTCATTGATAGTCGCAATGATAGAATCGGAAAACACACAGCCGTTTAAATCGGTCACCTGTAAACTGTATGTACCACTTTGCAACACCTCAAAAGCTGAGAGAACTGACCCATCCTGCCAAAGATAGCTTTGGAAATTTGCCGGACCCGACAAAATAATTGAACCGCCACATTGAACAGTATCGTTACCTAAAGTGAATATGGGAATGGTATTAATGATAACTTCAACAGAGTCGTTAAAA
>Ga0105046_10000262_pt1 | contig 68834 bp, 41 predicted proteins | sample MAT03_FD_78385 | JGI IMG/M metagenome (GOLD analysis project Ga0105046, IMG submission 78385) | Freshwater microbial communities from Lake Fryxell liftoff mats and glacier meltwater in Antarctica - MAT-03 (megahit assembly) | ecosystem: Environmental > Aquatic > Freshwater > Ice > Liftoff...
AGACCGTCGGTGATGGTGTAGCTGAAGCGGTCGGGGCCGATGTAGCCGGGCTCCGGCGTGAGCACCAGGGTGTTGTCGGGGCCGATCGCGACCGTGCCATGCTGCGGCTGAACCACCTCGACAATGGTCAGCGTGTCGTTGTCGGGATCGGCATCGTTGGCGAGCACCGACAGGACCGTGGCGACGTCGCTCGGAACGTCGTAGCTGTCGTCGATAGCGTCAGGCGGAAGGTTGTCGGCCGGCGTCACGATCACCAGCACACGCTGGGTGGAAGTGCCACCGCGGCCATCGCTGATGGTGACCTGGAACGTGTCCTTGCCGACGTAGCCGGGGTCCGGCGTGTAGGTGAGCGTGCCATCGGCGTTGATCGTGACGTCGCCATGCTCCGGCTCGCCGACAGCCGTCACGGTCAACGTGTCGCCATCGAAGTCGACGTCGTTGCCGGTCGTGTCGAACGTGACCGGCGTGCTCTCGGGAGTTTGCACCGTGTCGTCGACGGCGTATGGCGGGGTGTTGTCGCCGGGCGCCACGTCGACCACGATGAACGCCGTGCCGCAGGCGCCCGTCGGGTCGCACACGGTGTAGAAGAAGATGTCGGTGCCGTAGAAATCGAGGTCCGGCGTATAGACAATCTGATCCCCGTCGATGACCGCGGTGCCATGAGCCGGGTCTTCGACCTGGTTCAGGGTCAGCGGGTCCCCGTCGGGGTCGGTGTCGTTGGTGAGCACCGCAATCTCGACCCACTCGCCGGAGACGGTGGTCGCCTCGTCGTCGACCGGCGTCGGATTGCCGTTGTCGCCGCCGACGAAGACCGTGACCTTGGCGGTGTCGCAGGCATTGAAGCTGTCGCACACCTGGTAGACGAAGCTGTCGCTGCCGGCGCTGCCCGAGCCTTCGTAGGTGACGGTGCCGTCGGGATTGACGTAGGCGTTGCCGTTGGCAGGCGGGGTCACGATGCGCGTGACCGCGAGCGGGTCGAACTCGGGGTCGCTGTCGTTGAGCACGACGTCGAGCGCGCTGCCGCCGGTGGCGGGCAACGAGAAGAAGTCGTCGTTGGCGCGCGGCGCGTCGTTGACGGCGGTCATTTCGAGCGAGACGAGTACCATGTCGCAGGCGTTGCGTGCGTCGCACACCTGGTAGGTGAAGACGTCGACGCCCACGTAGTCCCCGGCCGGGGTGTAGAACACGCCGCCGCCCGCATCGATCACCGCTGTGCCGTGGCGCGGCGGGGTGAGGATCGTGCGCACCGAGATGGGGTCGCCGTCCGGATCGGTGTCGTTCTCGAGCACGATGATGAGGACCGCCGTGTCCTCGGGCGTGGTGACACTCTCGCCGACGCCGACCGGTGGGCGATTGCCACCCGGGAAGACCAACGTGACCGTCGCCGTGCCCTCACCGCCGCGACCATCGCTGATCGTATAGGTGAACGTGTCGCTGCCGCTGAGTTCGAGCCCAGGCGTCGGCGTGAACACGAGGCGGGCTATGCCACCCGTCACGGTCACGGAGACGAAGCCCGAAGCGGGCTGTACGATATCGACGATGGTGATGAGGTCACCGTTGGGATCGCTGTCGTTGACGAGCACGTCGAGCCCGGTCGCGGCGAGGTCGGACACGTCGAAGGTGTCGTCGACCGCTACAGGCGGCAGGTTGTCGTCGGCCGAGACCACGACCGTGACGACCGACAGATCGAAGCCGCCCTCGCCGTCGGTCACCGAGACCTCGAACGTGTCGCTGCCGACGAAGCCCGGGTCGGGGGTGTAGGTCACGCTGCCGTCATTGCCGAGCACGGCGGTACCGTGCAGCGGAGCGGTCGTGATGTCCTCGACCGCGAGCGGATCGCCATCGGGGTCGACGTCGTTGGCAGTCGGGTCGAGCGAGACCGGCCTGCCGATGCGCGTGCTGATGACGTCGTCGGTGGCGATCGGCGGCCGGTTGTCGCCCGGCAAGACGTCGATCGTCACGACCGCGCTGGCGCAGGCGCCGGCGCCATCGCAAGCGGTGTACGAGAACGAGACCTGGCCACTGAAGCCCGGACCGGGCGTGTAGGTGACGCTGCCATCGTCGTTGAGGGTGGCGCTGCCGCTCGCCGGGATGCCGACCTGCGTGACCGTCAGGCGGTCGCCATCGGCATCGCTGTCGTTGTCGAGCACCGGCACCTTGATCGCCCTGTCGAAGGTCGTGGTGGCGTCGTCGTCGGCCACCTCGGGCGGGGTGTTGTCGCCGCCGACCGTGACCGTGACGAGGCCGATATCGCACAGATTGGCGAAATCGCAGACCTCGTAGCTGAACGTCACGGCGCCATCGCTGCCGCTCGGCGTGAAGGTGATGACCCCGTCAGCGCCGATCGTCGCGCTACCCGAGCCTGGCGGGAACACGATGCGCGTGACCTCGAGCGGGTCACCATCGACATCGCTATCGTTGTCGAGCACCGGGATGGCGACCGCTGTGCCCGAGGGCGTCGTCGTCGCGTCGTCGCCGGCCACCGGCGCATCCTGGACGGGTTTCACGGTGATGAGCACGACCGCGTCGTCGCAGGCATTGTTCGGGTCGCAGACCTCGTAGGTGAAGGCATCGGTGCCGGCGAAGTTCGCGCCCGGCCGGTAGAGCACGGTGTAGTCGGGCTGGATTACCACGGTGCCGCGCGTCGGTCCGCCGAGGATGCGGGATACGATGAGGTTCGGGCTGTCGACATCCCTATCGTTCGCCAGGACGACGACCAGGATGCCGGTGTCCTCGGGCGTGACGACGATGTCGTCGCCGGCGACCGGCCGGTCGTTGACCGGGGTGACCGTGATCGACACCGTCGCGGTGGCGCAGATGTTGGTCGGGTCGCAGACCTCGTAGACGAGCGAATCGGGGCCCGTGTAGTCGCGCGCCGGGCGGTAGTTGACCGAGCCGCTGCTTGGCGTCGCGGTACCGTGCGCAGGGCCGCTCACGATGCGTGTGATCGTCAACGTCCCGCCGTTCGGGTCGCTGTCGTTCATGCGCGGGTCGAACGTCAGCGGCGTGTCCTCCGGCGTGACGACGCTGTCGTTCAGCGGACGCGGGCGGCCGTTGACGAGGAGCGTGACGAACGCCTGGGAGCTGTCGCCGTTCGTGTCGTTCGTCAGCGTGTAGCTGAATGTGAGGGTGCCAGCGAAGCCCGCGACCGGCACGAATGTGAAGGTGCCGTCCGGGTTCACCGTGAGGGTGCCTTCGGTCGTGGGGTTGGGCGCACTGCCGGCGTCGACGGTCGCCGTGACGGTGGAGGCTGGCGGGTAGTGGTCGTTGCCGAGGAGCCCGAGCTCCAGGGTGGACACGGTGAGCGTCGTGCCTTCAGTCGTCGTATAGCTGTCGTCGAACGCATCAGTCGCGCCGAGGTCGAAGCAGACGCCCTGCCGGCAGACTTCGGTGTTTGCGCAGTCGCCGTCCGTCTCGCACGCGAAGCAGGTCACCTCGTCGGCGCTGACGAAGCCGCAGAACGGCGTCACGTCGTCGCAGCCCCAGTCGATGAGGCCCGGACCCGCGTCGTTTTCGCAGGTGATGCAGGGGTCGTCACCCGTGCCCGCGCCACTGAGATCGCACACCGGCAGCTCGGCGTCGCAGCCCGTGTCGACGGTGCCCGCGAGCGCGTCGTCGAGGCAACCGACGCAGATGCCGTTGGCGACGTCGCAGACCTCGCCAGAGCCACAGTCGGTGTTGTCATTGCACTCAACGCAGACGCCGTCGGGCACGTTGGTGTCGCAGATCGGGGTGGTGCTGTTGCAGCCCTCGTCGACCTGGGAATCGAGCGTCTTGTCATCGGCGCAGACAGCGCACACGAAGGTGCTGGCGCTGCCGCCGCCCGAGATGCCACCCTGTTCGACACAGACCGGCAGCACCTCGATACAGCCGCTGTCGATGAGCGGATACGACGCGTCGTCGACACAGGCAACGCACTTGCGCGCCGCTTCGTCGCAGACCGAGCTCGGCCCGCAGTCGGCATCGTTGCGACATTCGACGCAGGTGTTGGTGGTCGTATCGCAGAGCTGGCCGGTGGCGCAGTCACCGTCGACGGTGCAGTCGACGCAAACGCCGGTGTCAGTCCCGCCGTTCTTGCACGCGTTGAAGGTCGTACTGTCGCAGCCCTTGTCCTGGAGGCCCGCGCCGCTGTCGAGACACGGCACGCAATCCTTGATGGCCGTATTGCAGACGTCGCCCGTGAGCGAGCAGTCGGGGTCCGTCTGGCAGTCGACGCAGGTCGTGCCGTGACCGTTGACGACCGTCGTGTCGCAGGCGTTGAGGATCGGCGCGCAGCCATCGTCGACACCACCGGCCGCTTGGTCGTTGCGGCAGCCGGTGCAGGTGTTCGTCGCCAGGTCGCACAGGCCGCCGATTCCGCAGTCGCCGTCGACCACGCACTCGACGCAGGTGTTCGTCGCGGTCTTGCAGACGAGCGCGCCCGAACAGTCCGCGGTGGCGGTGCAGTCGACGCAGGTCCCCGTGTCGGTCCCACCGTTCTTGCACGCGTTGAGGGTCGTGTCCTCGCAGCCCTGGTCCAGCCCACCGGCCCCGCTGTCGAGGCACGGCACGCAATCCTTGGTGGCCGTATTGCACACGTCGCCCGCAACCGAACAATCGGGGTTCGTCTGGCAGTCGACGCAGGTCGTGCCGGTGCCGTTGGGAACCGTCGTATCGCAGGCGTTGATGACTGTCTGGCAGCCCTGGTCGACGCCGCCAGCCGCGGCGGTGTTGGTGCACAGCGCGCTCGAGGTATTGGTGATGGTGCACACGATGGTCGACTGTTCGGTGGGCACGGTCAGCGGCAGGCTCGTGCAATTGGTGCAGCTGGCGACGCTGGTGGGGGCGAGGTTGCAGGTATTGCCGGTGCCGCAGGCCGCGTTGACGAGGCAGCGGGTGGCGATGTTGTTGGAGCAGCGACCGACCTGGTCGAGGCACTGGATAGAGGACACGTAGCTGGCGAGATTGGTGCCAGCGCTGCCGGCGACTTCGGCGACACTGTGGGCGCCGGCGGTGACCTGGATGGCGCCGGTGGTGCCGCCGTTGCCGACCCCGGGGATCCTGGTGAGGCTGTCGATCTGGAGGTCGAAGCGGCCGGCGTCGCTCGTCGGGGCCAGCACCTTGCGCACTTCGAGCGTCTGGCGCGGCACGGGCAGCCCGGTGATGTTGGCGGCCGTGACAAAGCGGCACTTGGACGAGGTGCCCGGCAGCGTGTCGTTCTCGGCCGTGCAGGTCGAGTTGGCGTTCTGCACCCAGCTCACGTTGGTGGCGACGTCGACATTGCCGTCCCCGTCGGAGTCGCGGCAGGCGATTTGAAGCGCCAGGGTGGCCCCTTGGCGGTAGCCGACATCATAGAAGGTGTCGGTCTGGGCCGCGAGGTCACCGCAGATGTCGGTCGGCACGGCGCATTCGCCGTTGAAGAACGGGCCTATCCCGGAGGTCGGGCTGTAGGTGCCGACGCCGCAGCCCGCGCCGACCAGCGGCGGCGGCAAGAAGTCGTGATGGCACGCGCCGTTGATGGCGTTACCGCCGTCGGTCGCGATGAAGAAGCCGATGTCATAGCGCTGGGCGTTCGCGCGTAGCTGGGCTTTGATGCGCACGGTCGCGATGTCGCCGATGAAGTCGCAGCCCTTGATGACCTCGATGGCGCTGAGGGTCGTGAGCGACACGTCGTTCGCGGTGCAGTTCGGCACCGAGCCAACCAGGTCACCCACACAGGTCTGCGCCCGGGCCGAACCCGACAGCGCCAAGGTAGCGGCGGTCGCGAGGGACAATGCCAGTAGACCAGCGAAGCGATCTTGCGTGCACATGGGAGCCATCCAGAGCCGGGTCGAGTGAATTCTATGATGTCCTCAGTCAGACTGCCTGTGCGGGCCGACTGAGACCCTTTCAGCCATTCTTGGTACATGTCTAGCGCCGCATGCGTCAAAGCTCGGCCCTACAATACCGTATTCTGGTTGGATTCAAGTTCCGCCCAAGCGGGAGCCGTTCGGGGTGACCGACACGTTCGATGGCGACCGCGCATCCGCACGCGAGCGCGTCCATCGAACATCGGCGCTGGAGCGTTGCATCGCCGTGATCGGGTCAGAATGGGCCGCCCGCAGTCGCGGCGTCCGAGTGAATTGCCTCAGCGATGAGGCTGTCTGGCTCCGCACGAGGTCGCACGACCCAATGGCGGTGGGGAGCAGAGCGGCCGCGCTCGAGCGGCACGGCCCTTGCCTTGGCCTGGCTCGACGGTCAGCGCGCAGAGCCGCGACCTGCCCGAGGGCCACCGATGCACGCATGCCGCCGTCTCCGACAGCTTCTCTCCGCCGCCGCGTCCGGCGTCGCCGCCATGGGGGCAAGCCATGTCTAGGGCCCCTCTCGACGCCGTCGCTGTCGGCGAGGTCGCGGGCACCGCTGACGGTATGACCGAGGGCCGTCGGCAAGAGGCGCTCCTGACCGCGAGGGATCTACAGAACGCGATCTTCAACAGCGCCAATTTCTCGAGCATCGCCACCGACGCCAAGGGCGTCATCCAGATCTTCAACGTCGGCGCCGAGCGCATGCTGGGCTATGCCGCGGCCGAGGTGATGAACAAGATCACGCCGGCAGACATCTCCGATCCGCAGGAGGTCATCGCGCGCGCCAAAGCGCTCAGCATCGAGCTCGGGACTCCGATCACGCCCGGCTTCGAGGCCCTGGTGTTCAAGGCCTCGCGCGGGATCGAGGACATCTACGAGCTGACCTACATCCGCAAGGACGGGAGCCGCTTTCCCGCGGTCGTCTCCGTCACGGCGCTGCGCGATGCGCAGGACACCATTATCGGCTATCTGTTGATCGGCACCGACAACACCGCGCGCAAACAGGTCGAAGAGGAGCGCATGAAGCTCGACCAGCGGTTGCGCGACCAGCAGTTCTACACCCGCTCACTCATCGAATCGAATATCGACGCGATCATGACGACCGATGCGCAAGGCATTCTCACAGACGTCAATAAGCAGATGGAGGCACTCACCGGTTGCACTCGCGACGAGCTGATCGGTGCGCCGTTCAAGAAGTACTTTACCTATCCAGAACAGGCGGAGGCGAGCATCAAGCGCGTGCTGGCCGAGGGCAAGATCACCAACTACGAGCTCACGGCGCGCAGCAGGGACGGCAAGGAAACGGTCGTGTCCTACAACGCGACCCTCTTCTACGACCGTGAGCGCAGGCTGCAAGGTGTCTTCGCCGCTGCGCGAGACGTCACGGAACGCAAGCGCCTGGACGAGGTGCTGCAGGAGAAGAACGTCGAATTGCAGAGCGCCAAGGTCGTGGCCGAAAAGGCCAGCCTCTCGAAGTCAGATTTCCTCTCCAATATGAGCCATGAGATCCGCACGCCGATGAACGCCATCATCGGCATGTCTCACCTGGCACTCAAGACCGAGCTGACGCCGCGCCAACGCGACTATCTGAAGAAGATTCAGAGCTCTGGAAAATTCCTCTTGCGCATTATCAATGACATTCTCGATTTTTCCAAGATCGAGGCCGGCAAGTTGACAATCGAGGAGACCGAGTTCGAGCTCGACAAGGTGCTCGAGAACCTCGCCAATCTGATCGCCGCCAAGACCACCGCCAAAGGGCTGGAGCTCGTCTTCGACGTCGCGCGGGATGTGCCCAACCAGCTGATCGGCGACCCGCTGCGCCTGGGCCAGATTCTGATCAATTACGCCAACAATGCCGTCAAGTTCACCGAGCGTGGCGAGATAGACGTCATCATCCGCCTGCGCGAGCAGAGCGACGAGGGCGTGGTGCTCTACTTCGCCGTGCGCGACACCGGCATCGGTCTCGCCGAGGAGCAGCGCGGACGGCTTTTTCAGCCCTTCCATCAGGCGGATACCTCGACCACGCGAAAGTATGGCGGCACCGGCCTCGGACTGGCCATCTCGATGAAGCTCGCCGAGCTCATGCACGGGGAAGTGGGCGTCGACAGCACGCACGGCGAGGGCAGCACGTTCTGGTTCACGGTGCGCCTCGGCAAGGCGACCGGCAACAAGCGCCGGCTGGTCTTGAGCCCTGACCTGCAGGGCCGCCGCGTGCTGGTGGCGGACGACAATGAAAACGCCCGCGCGGCGATGCGCAGCCTGCTGGAGGGCATGAGCCTGAGGGTCGCTGAAGCCTCCTCGGGTCGCGAAGCGATCGATGCGGTCGAGCACGCCGAGTCGGAGGGCAAGCCCTACGACATCGTCTTCCTCGATTGGTTGATGCCCGGCATGAACGGCCTCGACACGGCGCGCCAACTGCGCGCGCTGCCGCATAAGCGCCTGCCGCACATGATCCTGGTGACGGCCTATGGCCGCGAGGATGTCATCAAGGGCGCCGAAGAGGCCGGCCTGGAAGACGTGCTCGTCAAGCCGGTCAGCGCCTCGGTGCTGTTTGACAGCGTCGCGAGCGTGATGGGCAGCACGCCCTCGGAGCTGCGTGTGATGGGTGATGGCCCTTCGCCGGTGGCGGAGAGCCTCGCCGCCATCAAGGGGGCGCGCATCCTGCTGGTCGAGGACAACGAGCTCAACCAGGAGGTCGCGACCGAGCTCCTGCGCGACGCCGGCCTGCGGGTCGACCTGGCCGAGAATGGCGAGATCGCGGTGCGCAAGGTCCAGGAGGCCGATTACGACATCGTGCTCATGGACATGCAGATGCCGGTGATGGACGGCGTCACGGCGACGCGCGCGATCCGCAAGCTGCCCGGGCTCGCGGAGCTGCCTATCGTCGCGATGACCGCCAATGCCATGGAAGGTGACCGCCGGCGCTGTCTGGAAGCGGGCATGAACGACCACGTCGCCAAGCCCGTCGAGCCGGACGACCTGTGGCAGGCGCTGCTGAAGTGGGTCAAGGTGCGCCATGCCGTCGCCGGGCCCAAACGGACAGCGAGCCGACCCGAGACCGGCAGCCAGATCCCCTCCGATATCGCAGGTCTCGACAGCGAGGCCGGACTGCGGCGCGTGCTCGGCAAAAAGCCGCTGTATCTGTCGATGCTGCGCAAGTTCGTCGCGGGGCGCAGACATGCGGTCGCCGACCTGCGTGCCGCGCTCGATCGCGGCGACGTCGAGACCGCCGAGCGCATCGCCCACACGACCAAGGGCGTTGCCGGCAACATCGGCGCGACGGAGGTGCTCGAGCTCGCGGCCGCGGTCGAACGAGCCGTCAACGGGCGCGAGCCACGCGACAAGGTGGCTACTCTGGTCGACGCGCTCGAGCTGCCGCTCGGTCGACTCATCGCCGCGCTCGAGCGCTCGCTGCCGGTGGAGGTCGCCAAAGCACACGCCGCCGTCGATGCGGAGACGCTGCGCGCGGTACGCGAGACCCTCGAGGGGTTGCTCGCCTACGACGACTCCGAAGCCGTCGATGTGATGGACGCCAACGCGGACCTTATCCGCGCCGCTTTCCCCAATCACGCGCGCAGGATCGAGGACGCGATCAAGACGTTCGATTTCGCCACGGCGCTGGCGGTGCTCCGCGATGCGCCCGCGTCGTGATCGGCAAAGACAGCGTGTTCCTGGTCGTCGACGAGCTCGAGACGATGCGGCAGGCGACCTCCACGCGGCTGCGTTCGCTCGGCGCGGGCACGATCGTCACCGCGAGCGATGGCGCCGAGGCCTTGCGGATCCTGCGTACGCAGCGTGTCGACGTGGCACTCTCCGATTGGAACCTGCCCGGGACGTCGGGCCTCGAGCTTCTCAAGTTGGTGCGGGCCGATGATCGGCTCTACCGCGTCCCCTTCATCCTGATCACCGCAGCGACCGAGCGCGGGAGGGTCGCGGAGGCCATCGCCTGCGGTGTCAGCGGCTTGCTGGTGAAACCCTATACCGCCGAGCTGCTCGCCGAGCGCATTGAGAGGGCGCTAGCCTGGATGCCCCGCCGGATCCTCGCGGGCGTGGGGCTCGGGGATGCCGCGATCGCCGCTGCCGCCTCGGCGACCGCGGAGCCGACCCTCGCCCGACCGCAGGCCGCGGTGGACGCGGCGGCGGCCAAGCAAGCCCACCGTCCGACGATCCTGGTCGTCGACGACACACCGGACAACCTGCTGCTGCTCGCCCAGCTGTTCAAGGACGAGTATCGCGTGCGCGTCGCCCAGAATGGGGAGAAGGCGCTGGAGATCTGTTGCTCGGACAGTCCGCCCGACCTGGTCCTGCTCGACGTCATGATGCCGGGCATGGATGGCTTCGAGGTGGCGCGGCGCATGCGCGAGCATCCCAGCTCCGAGACCCTACCGGTCATCTTCGTGACCGCCATGGCGGGGCAGGATGCGCGCCTGAAGGGGCTGGAGCTGGGGGCGGTGGACTTCGTCACCAAGCCGATCGATCCCGAGGTGCTCAAGCCGCGCGTGCGGAACTTCATGCGTTACGTCGAGCTGCGCAAGCAGTTGCAGGCGGACTACGACGGCATGCTCGGAGCGGCGCGACTGCGCGAGGATGTGGAGCATATCACGCGCCATGACATGAAGGGGCCATTGGCCGGCGTCATCGGCGTGGTGCAGGCGCTCGCCGAGGGCGGCACGATGAGCGTCAAACAAGTCGAGCAACTGCGCATGGTCGAGGAGACCACGCTGCAGGTGCTCAACATGACCAACCTGTCGTCGGAGCTGTTCAAGATCGAGACGGGTCGGTTCAAGCTCGACGCCAAGCCGGTTCCGATCTGCGACATCCTGCGGCGCATCACCGAGATTTCGCGCGCGACCTTCGCCGATAAGCAGTTGATTATCTCCGTGGACTCCGATGTCCCGGCGGGCCGGGAGATGCCGCAGGCGTTGGGCGACGCCATGCTCTGCTATTCTCTGTTCCACAACCTCGTCAAGAACGCCTGTGAAGCCGCTCCGGACAGGAGCGTGGTGTCGGTCACTCTCCGCGACCAGGAGCCGCTGCACATCGTAATCGAGAACCAGGGCGCGGTGCCTTCGGAGATTCGCGACTACTTCTTCGACAAATTCGTCACGCGGGGAAGACCGAACGGCAAAGGGCTGGGCACCTACTCAGCCAAGCTCTTGAGCGAGGCCCAGGGGGGAAAGATCCAGCTCCAGGTCTCGGACGAAACGAACACGACGACGGTCATCGTCAATTTGCCCCGGGCGACCTCCAGGCGACGGGCGGCGGTGGAGAGCGTCCAGAAGAACGAAGGCACAGCGCGAATCGAAGCCTTCAGCGATGGGGTCTTTGCCATCGCCATCACGCTGCTCGTGCTCAACATCAAGGTGCCGGGCCATGCGGACGTGGAGGAGCAAGGGCTGGCGCACTCGCTCGGGGCGCTGTGGCCGAGTTATCTCGCATTCACCGGCAGTTTCATCGCGATTTTGGTGATCTGGGTCCGGCACCACTGGATGTTCACGCTCATCAAGCGAACGGATCCCGCCTTTCTCTACTGGAACGGACTCCTGCTGTTCTTCATCACCTTTCTTCCGTACCCGACGGCCCTCTCGGCGGAGTACCTGGTCGTTTCCGATGCCCGGGTCGCGGCCAGCCTCTACACGGGAACGGTGCTCGCGATCTCGCTCGCCTTCAAGGCACTCTGGCTGTACGCGACCAAGGACAAGATGCTGCTGGCAGTCTATGCATCGAGCGCCGCAACGACTGGCGCCAAGCAGCTCACGCAGCAGGATCGCTACGGCCCGCCGCTCTATCTGCTGGCATTCGTGGCGTCCTTCTTCTCGGGAGCAGTGGGAATGATTTTATGCCTGCTCCTGACCGTGTTCTTTGCGTTCCGGGACTGGTTGACCAAGAGCTGAACGGACCTCCGGTTAGAGTTTTGTCCGTAGCGGATTGACCCTGGGCGAGTTCACTTGACCCACTTGACCCGCTTGACCCGCTTGACCCGCTTGACCCGATTGACCCGATTGACCCGCTTGACCCAATTGACCCGATTGACCCAATTGACCCAATTGGCCCAATTGACACAATTGCCCGAATTGCCCCACTTGACCCAATTGCCCCACTTGACCCACTTGACCCAATTGACGCAATCGACCCACCGGGCCCTGGATAACCCGGCCTGGCCCGTCGGAGAGCCGGAGGCACGCGCCGTGCAACGCCTGTTGCAGCCATCGGGATCCCAGCAGTCGAGGACGCCTTCGCATGAGCACTCATTATCAAACTCGGCTCGTCCTACCACTTCTCTGCAGCTTGGCGGGGTGCATCGAGTCGCATTGGAGAGGCGGCGCGGACGACGCCTCGCTCGATATCATCGACTTCGAGAGCCACCTCGAGGGCATCAGCGCCGATTCGCGTGGCATGAACACGGACGGCGCTCCCGACGTGACCAGGTTGCCTGACACCGTGGTCGCCCTCGATGCGCTGCAAGACGCCGTGGAAGCGGCGCCGGATAGTTCCGTCACGGGTGAGGATAGCGCTGCAACGGGTGAGGATAGCGCTGCAACGGGTGAGGATAGCGCTGTAACGGTGCCGGATAGTGCTGTAACGGTGCCGGATAGCGCTGCAACGGTGGCGGATAGCGCTGCAACGGTGCCGGATAGCGCTGTAACGGTGCCGGATAGCGCTGTAACGGTGCCGGATAGCGGGCCGCTCGCTGACGACTACTGCGCCGACCAGCCCGACCTCACGCCTTGCGGCACCGATCTCGCCGCGCCGTTCGAGGTCTGCCTCGCCGGTCGCTGTCGCCCGCCTGCATGTGCCGACCGCTCGTGCAATCCGGCCGGGCCGGGACACAGCGCCAGCGCCGAGACGTTCAACGCGAGCGACCCTGCCGAAAACGGTGACCTCGTCGTTATCGGCAGGGAGAGCGGGTTGTGGTGGCAGCAGCGCCTCACCGCGGACCCGCAATATCTCTGGAGCGAGGCTGACGACCATTGCGCCGCGCTCGAGCTCGCCGGTAAGAGCGACTGGCGGCTGCCCGACTGCTACGAGATCGACCTGCTCGTCGACTGGGACAGCAGCTACCCGGCGCTGGACCTTTCGGTGCAAGCGGACGACGCGCTACCACTGTGGGCGTGGACATCTTGCTACTACGATGCAGACAAAGCGTGGGCGCTGAACGCGAATCGTGGCGACATGCGCGCGCAGCCCAACGACACCGAAGGCTACGCGTGGTGCGTTCGTGGTCCGGCGAGCCCCACCTTCGGTCCCGACAGCCCCCGCTTCGGGAGCGAAGGTCCAAACGACGGCATCCTGCGCGACCACGCCACCGGCCTCCTGTGGCAGCGCAGCGATGACGGCCAGGAACGATCATGGGATGAGGCCGTGAGCCGCTGCCGCAACCTCTCCTTGGAGGGGTTGACGACCTGGCGCCTGCCCGACATCGACGAGCTCTGGAGCATCGTCGACGCGCGGCGGCCCGGCGCTCCGACCCTCGATCCCGCGTTCGAGATGGCAGCCGGCGGGACCTGGTTCTGGTCGGCCACGCCGCTCCACGACGGGCAGCACGAAGACGATCATGGCAACCGCGCGTGGCCCGTCGACTTCAGTGTCGGCCGCCGCGAGCCGCAAAAGCAGAAGGAAGACCACCGGGTGCGCTGCGTGGCTTTTCCGTGATGAGGGCATCACGGTCGTGCGCGATCCAATGACCGCCGATGTCGATGCCGATGTCGATGCGACTGCGTCAGGGCAGGCACAGCTCGCGCAGGCCAAGAGTGAGCTGCCGATGCCGTACGAAACGTCGTTCCGTTGCCTCGCGGCGCGGGCGGATGCGTGTACCTATGCGCCGCACGACCTGTTCGCCGACGCCTTCTATGGTCTCTTGTTCCGCGTCTCCCAACCTGACTGGGTCTTCGCCGAGATGGCCGAAGACCTGAAGGAAGCCCTACGGTTACGATTCAACGCGAATGTGCCATGCGCCATCGCGTTCGCTGTCGAGTGCGAGACTCTGGCGCCCTCGCTCGACGCGCTCGACGGGTTGGAGGTCATTGGGGTCGAGATCGGAATCGGCGCCGACTATGGCTTCATCGTGACCGTCATCGACCTCGGCCTTCGTTCGTGGACCCACGGCCTCGAGACACCACCTTGGAGAGGTGTCTTTCAGATCGAATCCCATGCCCATTTCGTGATGGACGACCGGCGCACAGGCAGCCGCCTTGGAAGCATGGTCGTCATGGTTCCCCGTCCGTTGTCGGTCTCGCCTTCGTGAGTCGCGAGGCGGTGCGAGCGACTCGGGCGGGATTGGCAACGCATGCAGCGGCGCCAGCTGCTGGAGAGCGACACGGTCCGTCCGCGGGGCGTTTCGATTTTGACAAGGCTCGCCGTCTCGATACACTCGTCCGCGTGTCATTGGCGCACGCGTGCCGAAGTCGTTCCCTGTCGCAGAAAGTAACGCACCATGAACGCGACCGCACACTCTGCCCGTTGCCAAGCGGCGGTCCTCGTCGCGCTCGCTGTGAGCCTCACGGTCGGCGGGACGGCCACGGCCTTGCCTTACGAGCCGTGTTACGACGAAGCCGATCGCTCGTCGCTCCCATTCGTGAGCGACGAAGGCTTCCGCATCGCATGCGACACGTGGCTGCAGGGGTCAAACCTCGAGCGAGACGCCTTTCTGCACCGCGCCATCGTCCTCTTGGAGCGCGCGCTCGAGGTCTGGGACGTCCCGAAGACCCGCTTCCGTTTGGCGCGCGCACACACCAACCTGGATCAGCCGGAACGCGCGCTCGTTCACGCCTGGTCGGCGATGAAGCTCGGTGGCGTCGGGCTCTCGTTCGAAGAAGTGCAGGTCATCGAGAGGATCGAGCGCTATGCGCTGGACCATGGCCTCGTCCATCTCGTGCTCGTCGTCGACGACACGTCCACAATCCGTCTCGCGGGTCGGGTCGTCTTCACCGGGCCTGGTCGCTGGCACGGCATCGTTGGACCAGGAGCTATCACGCTCCAGCACCGGCGGGTCGGCGCCAAGCTCTGGGAGGCGACCCGCAGCGTCAACGCCGGGCAGCGCATCTCCCTCGTATGGTCGCCGCAAGGGACGAATGTGCCGGCCGAGCCCACCATGGACATAGGCCCGCGCCGACACTCCGAAATCGCCGACCTCATGCTGAGCCTGGTCGGGTTCGTCGTCGCCTACCCGGGACACGAAGCGCATGCCAAGCTGCTCGCACCGCGAAATGCTGATCCAGCATCCCGGTTCGCAGGCCAGCCCACCGCCGGCCCCGACCATGAGCCCGGAGAGCTGCCACGCGAGCTGAGCGTCGTGTGCGCGCCCGCAAAGTCGAAGGCAGCGCGGCGGGTGTGCGACCTGTACGGCGCAGACCGGCGCCGCTTCGCGGATCGCATCAACGCCGTGCTGATGGCGCGCCTCGAGTTGCTCTCCGATCTCAACAAGCAGACCCGATGAAGCACCACACCGTCTCCACCGCGTCATCCTCTTTCGGGCGCGCTTTCGTCGCGGCGCTCGTGCTCGCCCTTTCCTGGTCGTCGGTTCCGGCGCAGGCCGGCGAACCCTGGCCGTGGCACGCCGGGGTCGCACAGGCCCGGAAGGAAGCCGCTCAACGCGACCTCGACGAAGGGAACAGGCTCATCCATGCCCAGCTCTTCAGGCCGAGCCTCAGCTTCTACCAGCGTGCCCTCGCGAGCTGGGACCACCCGGGGCTCCACCTCAATATTGCCAAAGTATTGATGAACATCGACCGTAGCGACCTGGCGCTGCCCCACTTTTGGCTCGCATTCCGCTACGGAGCGCTCGGCCCCGATCTGACGGAGCAGGCCATCCGCTATGCCCGCCTGCTCCTCGACTCCGACCTCGTTCACCTCGTCGTGGTCTCGCATCGCAGCGGCACAATCCGACTCGGCGAACGCGACCTCCTGGTGGGTCCTGGGCGCTGGGAGGGAGTCGCCCCGGCGGGCGCGATCACGCTCACCTCGACCGCGTATCCAAAGAACTGGTCCCTCACCGTCAGAGCCGGTCATCGGCTCGAAGTGGTCTGGCTCGCTGCGGGCGAGGCCCAAGAATCAGTGAGCGATCAGAACGACACGACCCGAGCCGAGCTCATGCGGGCGGTGCTCGGCTTTGTCGTCGCCACACCAACCGCCGACCAGATCGCACAGGCGCCGATGCCCATGACACGGTACGACAAGGTCGCCGCCGAGCTCGCGACGCCACTCGAGCGCAGCGCCGAAGCCCGGCGTCTTTGTCACGGCGCAAGCGGCGAGCTTGCTTCCATCTGCAGAGCCTACGACCGCGACCTGACGCGCCTCGAGGCGCGCTTCAAAGAGGTCTCGACCTCGCTGTCGCAGCTCTCGACCAAAGCCTCCCGCGGCGGGCTCGTCGAGCTCCTGCAGTGACGCCCCTCATGCGGGGAGCGTGGCGGCGGGCATGCGCCATCGCACCCGCCCGCGGACGACCACCCCCGTTCGGGCTATCACCGCCGCCATGACTGCTGCGGGCTCGTGTCCCTTCTCGATCTCCCCGCGCAGTATCCTGGGCCTCGGGCCCATCGATATCGGCGCTGTCGCGCAACGCCTCGACGCCGTCCGCGAGGACCAACGCGTGACGTTCGTGCGCTCGCTCGCCAAGGCCGACATGATCCGCCTCTGGGATGCATGTGACGGTCGCGTCGTCGCCGCCACCGACTACGTCCCGGCGGTTGTCGCCGACCGCCCCGAGGTGATCCACAAGGGCAAGAACTCGCTGCCATTCGTCAGCGAATTCGAAAAGCGCTTCACCCGTGGGGACCGCGCCGACGTGGTCTTCGGCTACAACCACACGTCGCTCATCTGGACCACGGCGGGTCCCGGCTACTTCATCGGCCACGTCGAGGCGAGCGCACGCGCCCCCGACCAGCAAGGCATCTTCGGCCTCGACTACTACGAGCCGCCCGCCAATCGCGCCCAGCTCCCCGCCACCTGGCTCGCCGTCCGCAAGAATGAGATCGGGCTCCAGTGTCTCCTCTACGCGAAGATGGTCGACTACATGCGCAAGGTGTCGGAAGGCCTCACCATCGGCTGCGCGTGAAAGCACGGCAAGCGCACCTCGAACTACTTTGTGCTCGCGCGCGCCGGCGCATGATCACCGGCCCGTCAGAGGCGAGCACGGCTCGCAGGTCGCTTCGAGTGCCTGACGGGGGACGATCGGACAAGTGGCCTCCCGCGAGCCGCATGGCATACGCAGGAGGAGTGGCGCGAAGCTACTGCACGTTTTCAGAAAGTTCGAAAAAGTGCATGCCCAAGAGCCCGCCGGGCGGCGCATGAGCGCTGGCTCGGCGCTTCACGCTTCCGGTTCGGGCGGCGGTCCGACGTCTATTTTCGGGGCCTGGATTCTGAAGCACTCGGCCATCACGCGGACCAACGCATCCAACGCCGGCGAATCGAAGCTGGTGCCGCCTCGACCGCCACGCACCCGACGCCAAGCGCCTCCAGGAGGATGTTCATGACGAAGCGGCTGGTGCGACCGTTGCCGTCGAAGATGGATGGATGCGCACGATCTCGGCGTGAACCCATACCGCGAACCTGACCGAGCGCGCGATAGCCCGGCCCTTGCTCAAAGCGTCCAGCTCGGCACGGGCACGCTCGCAGAGAGCGGCCATTGCGGCTGGTACTTCCTTTCGGTGCGTCGAACGGTTCGGCCCGAACTCGAGATACTCGACGCCCCAATTGCGCACTGCGCATGCGCCCCGCGCCCTCGGGGCGCACACACGCCTCGCCAGCTCGGGCGTGTCCCACCAGCGTGCGCCCGCGGCCTGCAGCCGTTCGAGGTTGGCGAAGACCGCATCCTGGTCTTCCAGCTGGCGCGAAACGGGTCGTCGGTAGCCGTTGTCATCCAGGAACACGAGCGCGTCCGGCGATGCGACTGCGTCAGGGCAGGCACAGCACCGCGGTCGGGCTGGTGCTGTTGGTCGCCTCCGGGTTCGCGTTGCCGAGCGCCAATGCGTCGTTGTCGCCCCAGCAGTAGGCGAGCCCGGTCGAGGTGGTCAGGCAGCCGTTGTCGTCGCCCTCGCTCAGGTGGGTCGCACGGTTGTTCGGGGTGCCTGGCATCACTACGTTCTGAGGCGTCGCGAAGGTCGCCGTCGCGTTGCCGACGCCGGCCGCGCCCGAGGCGTTGCTGCCCCAGCACTGCGGGACGCCGTTGATCTTGAGGACGCAGGTGGTCTTCGCGCCGGCCGAGATGAACTGGGCGCCGGTCAGGCTGCCGACCGTCTGGATGCCGCTTGGGGTGCCGGTCACGCCGAGCTGGGTGGCGCTGTTGTCGCCCCAGCAGCGGCCGGACCCATCGGCCAGGACGGCGCAGCTGTGGGCGCCGCCCGTGGCGATCGCGACCGCGTTGGCGACGCCTGTCACTTTCGCCGCGGTCGTTACGAATGTGCCGACCGTGCCGTTCACCTGGCCCTTGTCGTTTTTGCCCCAGCAGTAGACATCGCCGACGCTGGTCAAGGCGCACTGGTGCTCGTTGCCGACCGCGACCGCCTTCACGTCCGTGAGCCCGGTCACGTCCTTTGGGGCTGTCACGTTGCCGTTGGGGTTGCCGACGCCGAGCTTGCCGTCGGCGTGATCGCCCCAGCAGCGCACCGTGCCACCGGCGAGCAGCGCACAGGTAGAGGCGGTGCCGAGCGCTATCGCCTTGACGTCGGCGAGGCCTGAGATGGCCGTCGGTGTCGGCGTCGCGGTGAGTGAGCCGAGGCCGAGCTGGCCCTTGTCGTTCAAGCCCATGCAGACGACCGTGCCGTCCGCACGGAGCGCGCACGAATGGCCGCCACCAGTCTCGACGTCGACCACCCTGCCGCTGATACTGGCGCGTGTGAGCGGCGATGCGGCCGGGCCGGTCGTGCCGTTGCCGAGCTGGCCGTTGCTGTTCCTGCCCCAGCAGGCGGCGGTGCCGTCGGCGACCACGGCGCAGGCGTGCTCGAAGTCGATAGACGTTTCGGTGACGCCCGCGACGCCGAGCGGGATCGTGACGAGCACGGGCGTGAGGCTCGAGGTGGTGCCACCGTTGCCGAGGCGGCCGCCCTCGCCGAGGCCCCAACATCTGGCGGTGCCGTCTGCGAGGCGCGCGCACGAGAAGCCGTCGCCGCCGCCTATTTCGCGGATGTTGCTCAGGCCCTGCACGAGCGCGGGCGTGCGCACCGGGGTCACGATCGAGTTGTTGCCGATCTCGCCATTCTGGTTGCGACCCCAGCACTTCGCGCTGCCGTCGGCGAGCGTGGCGCAGATATGCAGGCGGCTCGTGCCGAGCGAGGTCGCGTTCGAGATCCCGCTGACCGTGACCGGTGAGAGCGCGTCGTCGACCATCGAGCCATCGCCGAGCTGGCCGTAGAAGTTGTCGCCCCAGCACTTGACCGCGCCACCCGATGTGAGGCCGCAGGTGTGACCCTGACCGGCGACGAGCTGCACCATGTCGGTCGCCTGCGACAGCACGGCGTAATTGCGATTCGTGCGGTTATTGGTGCCGAGCTGACCACGCGCGTTTTCGCCCCAGCACAAGACATTGCCATCGCTGCGCAAGGCGCAGGCGTGATTGTCACCGACGGCAATCTGCACGATGTTCGCGAGCGCAACGGTGCCGGCCTGGTCGCTGAACACGGTCACGGGTGCGGTCTCTCTATCCGAGGTGACGGCGCGGCCCAGCTGGCCGTTCGCATTGCGGCCCCAGCAGCGCACCTGACCATCGATGAGGAGGGCGCAGGTGTGCTCGAGGCCGACGTCGATCTCGACCCCGGTCACCGTCAGGTTGCTCACGTTGACGGGGACCAACTGGTCCGCCGTCGCGCCGTTGCCGAGCTGCCCGTAGGTGTTGGCGCCCCAGCACTTCGGTTGGCCGACGCGCTCCATCAAGCACGAGTGCGACGAGCCGAGGCTGTAGCGGGTGGGATCGGTCACGCCGCTGGTCGGCACCGTCACGCCCCAGGACTGGCGGCGCGCGTCGGCCAGCCGCAGGATGCTGGCGGCCTCGCCGACCGACAGGTCGATCGCCGAGTTGAGGCCCTGCGTCTTGGCCGCGACCACCTTGTTGTTGGTCTCGCGATTGCCGAGTTCGTCGACCGCACGGACCTTGAAGTAGTAGCGCGTGTTCGCCGTGAGGCCGGTGAACAGCGTGCTGCTGGCGCCCGCTGCGGTCGTCTTGTAGCGCGCCTGGCTGACGTCGACGTAGTCGCAATCGGCGGCGCCGCAGAGCTCCGAGATGCAGGCGACGAACACCATGTTGGCGGGTTGCGTGAAGTTGTCCTTGAGGCTCGTGTCAGGCGACAGCGGCCAGGTCAGCGTGACCTGGCTTGTCGCCAGCGCGCCCGAGCCGAGGCCGGCGGCGCTCGCGCCGAGGAACGGGTTTGGCGCGGTCGTGTCGTAACGATATCTGACGCTGGTCGAGCAGCCCGAGGTGTTGTTCGAGGCGTCGGTCGCGGTCGCCGCGAAGTCGACCTGGATGTCGGCTGTGCCGAGCTCGAACACGGCCGAGAAGTCGCCGCTGCCGTTGGCGCTGGTGGTGACCGGCGTGCCAGTGCAGTCGGACTTCGGGTAGATATTGACGGTGCTGTTCGCCTCGGCTTTGCCGGAGACGGTCGGCGCGTGATTGGTCTTCGACCACGGCGCCGGGTTGGTCGTGAGGGTGGTCGGCGGGTTCGGGATCGACGCGTCGTACGCGTAGGTCACCGAGGTCGTCGAGCAGTCGGACTGGTTGTGCGCCTGGTCGGTCGCGTTCGCGTAGTACGTCACCGTCCCGGTGAGCGCGCCGGGCGGCGACAATGGCACGGCGACGTTCGCGACCGTCCACGAGAGCGGCGCATTGGTCAGGGTCGCGAGCAGCGTCGTGCAGGTCGAGCTCGCGTAGATGCGCACCGTGGTGCTCGCTTCGCTGACCGTGCCGAGCACGTCGGGGGCCGCGTCGTTGGCGGGCGAGCTGGGGTTGGTGCTGGTGACGACGGGCAGCGTCGGCTTCGTCGTGTCGTGGCGATAGGGGGCCGCGGCGGAGCAGGCGGAGGGGTTGCCGGCGGTGTCGGTGGTCGCCGCGTAGTAGTTCGTGGCGCTCGCTGGGTTTAGCGGCACGACCACGTCGACCAGCGTCCAGGTGCCGTTGCCGGCGACGGTGACGGTCCCGACCGCGCCGGTCTGGCAGTTGCTGCTGGTGTAGACTGTCAACGTCGAGGCAGCCTCGGCCAGGCCACCGAAGTCGGGCTTGGGCTCCTGGTTTGGCGAGGCCGGCGTTGGTGCGATCGTCGGGGCACTCGGGGCCTGCGTGTCGTAGGTGTAGTTGTTGGCGGCGCTGCAGCCGGAGACGCCGCCGACGCCGTCGACGGAGCTCGCGTAGAAGGCGGTCGGGTCGTTGGCGGCGACAGTCACGTTGAACTCGAAGGCGCCCGCGCCGGACGCGGTCGTGGTCGCGGTCGGGCTGCCCGTGCAGGCGACGTCGCTGTAGAGGCGCACGGTGGCGCCGGCCTCGGTCGTGCCGGTGAGCTTCGGTGTCGGGTCGTCGTTGTTGGGCGACGCGGGATCGGTTGGGCCCCAGACGGGCGCGTCAGGCGCGGTCGAGTCGTTGGTGTAGGAGAGCGGCGCGGAGCAGCCCGAGGGGTTGCCGGCCTCGTCGGTCGCAGTGGCGACGATGGCCGTCGGGCCATTCAAGCCGACCGAGACGTCGACCGTGAAGCTGCCGTTGGGGGCGACACTGCCGGTGCCGATGGCCGAGCCGCTGCACGCGGTCGCGTAGAAGACGAGCATCGCGCGTGCCTCGCCGGTGCCGGTCACGGCCGGGGTCGCGTCGGCGCCGGGCGAGGCGGGATTGGTCGAGACGAGCGAGGGCGGGTTCGGCGCCTGGGTGTCATGGCGGTAGTCGAGCTTGCCGGGGGCGGAGGCGTTGCCCGCGTCGTCGCTCGCGATGGCGCAGAGGGTGGTCACCTGGTTGTCGGCGACAGTCACGACGAGGGTGAAGTCGCCGTTCGCATTGGCCACCGTGACGCCGAGCGGAACGCTGCAGGCGGGGCCGCTCGAAAGCGTCACGGTTGCGCCCGGCTCGGCCTCGCCGCGCACGGTCGGGCTGGCATTGCCGCTCGGCGAGGTCGGGGTGGTGCCGGTCAACGTTGGGGGCGCGGGGGCAATAGAATCGTGCACGTAGGTCAGGCCCTGGCCCGAGCAGGGCGACACGTTGCCGGCTGCATCGACGCTGGCGGCGAAGAACCTCAGTGTCGAGTTCGGGGCGACGGTGATCTGGATCGCGAACAGCCCATTGGGGGCGGGGCCCGAGGCGAACGGCGGACCGTCGCAGGTCGACGAGAGGTGGATGCGCACCGTCGAATCGGCCTCGGCGGTGCCTTGCAAGGTCGGGGTGACGCTCTCGCTGGAGGGCGACGCGGGGTCCGAGCCGGAGAAGGTCGGCACCAGCGGTTCACTGTCGTCGTGCAGATAGGTGAGCGGGATTGGCGAACACGGCGAGACATTGCCGGCGGCGTCAGTGGCGTTCGCGTAGATCGCTGTCGCGCTGTTGGCGTCGACACTGACCACGATCTCAAAGGTGCCCTCGGAGGCGCCGGCCGCGCCGCTCACGCCGGTCCCGATCGAGGGTCCGGTGCAGGTCGCGGTCTTGTAGAGGTCGACGTCCGCGCTCGCCTCGGCCTTGCCGACAAGCGTCGGAGCGAGCTCGCCCGAGGGGGACTGAGGGCGCGTGCTCGTGAGCGTCGGGGTGGCGGGGGCGATGTCGTCGTGGGTGTAGACGACCTTGCTCGGCGAGCAGGCGGACACGTTGCCGGCGAGATCGGTGAGCGTCGCCCAGAGCGTCGTCGTCGCGTTCGCGGGCAGCGCCACCGGGACTGACAGTGTGCCGTCACCAGCGACGACCGCGCTGGCGAGGCCGGGCGGCGTCTGGGTGCCGACCGCGGCGATGGTGCAGGTCGCGTTCGTGTAGAGGGTCGCGCTGGTGCCGGCCTCGCCGTTGCCTTTGACGCTCGGCGTGCGGGTCGTGGCGGGTGAGGGCGGGGTCGTGCCGGTGAGCGTCGGCGCGGTTGGCGTGAGGCCGTCGTGCACGTAGGAGAGCGGTGGCTCGCTGCAGGCGGACACGCGGCCCGACAGGTCGGTGGCCCTTCCATAGAAGAGCGTCTCGGCGTTGGCCGCGACGGCGACCTGGACCTCGAACGCGCCGGACGCGTCGGCGGTCGTCTCGCCGACGAGGAAGCCGGTGCAGTCATCGCCGAGATAGAGGCGCACGAGCGAGCCGGGCTCGGTCGCGCCGAAGACGACCGGGGTCGTGGTGTTGCCAGGGGAATCGGGGGTGGTGCCTGCGAGCGCGGGGGCGGTCGGGTCCTCGTCGTCGTGGATGTAGACGAGGCCTTCGGCGGTGCAGGCGGAGGCGTTGGCGGCGGCGTCGCTGGCGCTCGCGGTGAAGGTCGTGACGGAGTTGGCGGGCACGGGGAGGGTGGCCGTCCAGATGCCGTCGCTGTTGGTGTTGGTCGTGAAGGCGACATCGCCCGAGCAGTCCTGGGACTTGTAGATGCGCACGACCGAGCCGGGCTCGGATTCGCCGACGAGGGTCGGGGTGGTGTTCGTGCCGGAGGGGGACTCGGGGATCGACAGGGCGATGAGGGGCGCGTCGGGAGCGAGGCTGTCTTCGGTGTAGGTCACGCCGCTAGAGCAGCCCGACACGTTGCCAGCGGCGTCGCGGGCATTGGCGTAGCGGGCCTCGGTCGCGTTCGCGGGCAGGCTCGTGGCGATGGTGAACTTGCCGTCGGGGCCGGCGATGGCCGTCTGGCCGAGCGTGGTCGTGCACGTCGCGTCGGAGTAGAGTGTCACGGTGGTGCCGACATCGGCCTGCCCGGAGACGGAGAAGTCGGTCGTGTTGCCGGGCGAGGTTGGGGTGGTGCCGGAGAGCGTCGGTGCCAGTGGCGCGGTCGAGTCCTCGATATAGAGGAGGCCCTGCGCCGAGCAGGCGGAGGGGAGGCCATTGGCGGAGTTGCGGGCGCGCGCGAAGAAGAGCGTGCTCGTGTCGTCGGCGACGGCCACGTTCACCGAGAAGGTGCCGTCCTCGTTGGCGGTGGTGGTTGCGAGTGGGCTGCCCGTGCAGCCGCCGGCGAAGATCGACACCTCGTTGCCTGCGGGGGCGGTGCCGATGAGGGTCGGCAGGTTGTTGTTGGCGGGTGATGGCGGCTCGCTCGAGAGCAACACGGGGGCGTCGGGCGGGTCACAGGCGTCGCCGATGCCGTCGCCGTCGGTGTCGGTCTGGTCGTCGTTGTCGACGAGGGGGCAGTTGTCGCTGGCGTCGTCGATGAGGTCGCCGTCGTCGTCGCGATCGACACAGTCGGCGGCGGCGTCGCCGTCGGAGTTCGGGAAGCCTTCGTCGATGGTGCCTTCGCAGTTGTTGTCGAGGCCGTCGCAGACCTCCGTGACCGGGTCGGCCGCGCTGCACGGGGTCAGGCCGGCCTCGGTGCAGATGCGCGAGCCGCCGCACTGGTCCTTGAAGCAGGCGGTCGAGGCCTGCTCCTGGATGGCGCGTTGCGAGCACTCGCAGGTGCCGGCGTCGGGAACGCACTGGCGCGACGTCGACCCGCTCTCGATGTCCTCGGTGTCGTCGCAGGTATATCCCGTGGGGCAGGGGTCCCTCTCGCTGCAGCCGATGCCGCAGAATGCGCCTTCGATGTCTGAGTGGGCGACGCAACGATTGTCGATAGTGCCAAACGAGCCCTGGCAGTCACTGTTGGTGCGGCACGGGCGGCAGACGTTGACCGAGAGATCGACGCAGAGGTAGGTCGCGTCCTGGCCGGGGAACGTCACGAGGCGGCACTCGAGGCCGCCCGGACATTCCTCTTCGCAGACCTTGGTGCAGACCTGGTCGCCGGTGCGCGACGGGATGCAGTAGCCGCTGTTGCAGTCGGTGTTCGCGTCGCACGCGCAGAAGAGGCCGCCCGGGTCGGCGATACACGGGTCTATTGCATCGGGTAAGTCGGGTGCGTCGGGGTCGACATCGTCGCCTTCGTCGCGGCTATCGAAGCCGCCGCTGTCGGGTGCGGCGGAGTCGATCTCGAGCGTGCCGCTGCCGTCGACGTCCTGGAGGACCTCCGACGGGTCGGCATCGCCAGAGCCATCGGAGCCGTCGCCGCTGCGCCCGGTGCTGGACGCGTCGCCGCAGGCGGCGAGCATGAACGCGAGGCCGGCCGTCAGGCCGAAGGTGGAGTTTCGAAGCCCTGACCGACCGAACGACTTGATGCGCATGCGTATCCTTGGATTCCCCACGTACGGCTATCGGTCGCTTGCCGCGCTTCGAACAGTAGAAAGAAATTAGAATCCACTCGGCTGGTCTCGCGCCCTTGGATTCGCTAAACAGTGTCGGATGGCGAAGGAGACAAATCGTGAGGCAAGGAGCGACTGAAGGAAGCGCGGAGCCGTACGAGTCGTACGGCGCACAAGCGACCGAGGGAGCGACGCTGCATCACGGTTTGGATCCGAAGCCAGGCAACACTCTTTAAGTTGGCGGCCGGGGGGTGAGCCATGCGCAACGTCGCCGTCACTTGGTTGGGGCTCGTTTGGGGGTTCGGGGGCGGCTGCGGTGATGAGGCCGCGCGGCCGGGCGATAGCGCGCAGCTGGCGGATGGCGGCGACATCGCCCAGATGGACGCTGACAGCGCTGAGATGGACGCGGAGAGCGGCGTCGACACGTCCGCGGAGCTCGATGCGACGGGGCCCGATGCGACCGACGGCGAGGATGTCGGCGACGTGGTTGAAACGCCCGATGCGAGCGACGCGGGCGACGCGGCAGAGGTCGACGCGACGGAGGTCGTGCAACCCGTGTCGGGCCTCAATGAGCGTGCGAGCGTCACGACCTGCCACGCGTTCGCGCGTCCGGAGTTCGTGCCGGGCAGCGACGTCGCCTACGAGAAAGCGTTTCCGAACATGGACTTCTCGGGCCGGGCGATCGGCCTCGTGCGCACCCGCCTAGGGCCCGAGGGTCCCATGCGCTGGTTCGTGCTGGACCGTGAAGGGGAGATCTGGACCTTCATCGCGAACACCGCCTCGAAGGACGGCAAGGCCGCCGATGGCACGACCAACGTCGAGCGCGCCGAGCGTTACCTCGAGCTGCCCGAGACCCCGTACGGCACGGGCGGCGAGGGCGGGCTGCTCGGGTTCGCGTTCGACCCGGACGTCGCGCTGCGCGCGGACGCGAACTACGTCTACGTGCATTACACGACCTGGCCGAACAACAACGTCTGGCGCTTCCGCGTCGGCCGGAGCGGCGACCCCGAGGCACCCTGGCGCATCGACGAGGCCAAGCGGATCTTCGTGACCGAGTCGGGCGGCGGCAACCACTGGGGCGGCGACCTGAAGTTCGGTCCCGACGGGTTCCTGTACCTGTCACTCGGCGATGGCGGCAATGGCATGACGGGCAGCGACGCGGTGCTGCTGACGTGGCTGCGCGGCAAGATCCTGCGCATTGATCCACGGTCCGCGCTGGCCGATGTGCCCTATCGGGTCCCGGCCGACAACCCGTTCGCCGAGGCCGGCGCGCCGCTCTGCGACAACCGCGCCGACCTCCGCACGAACACAATGGCATGCCCAGAGATCTTCGCGCGTGGCTTCCGCAATCCATGGCGCATGAGCTTCGATCGCGCGACCGGGAACCTGTGGGTCGGCGATGTCGGCTCAGGCAAGGAGGAGGTCAACCTGGTGGTGGCGGGTCACGATTACGGCTGGACCCGGTGTGACGGTCGCAACGGGGCAGGCTGCCCGCCGGCCAACGCGGACAGCGAGCTGATAGCCCCCATCGCCCAGTATCGCGTGTACAATTCGGCGTCGATTGCGGGCGGTGTCGTGTACCGCGGCACGGCGCTCGGGCCGGCACTGCAGGGCGCGTATCTGTTCACCGACGTCTACAACGGCGAGCTGCTGGTGATCGATGCGCCCTACGCCAACGTGGCGTTCGCGCCGACGTTGCGCGTGTCGCAGGTTTACGAGCACCCGGATGAGGACGACGCGGACGACCTGCCGAAGTTCCGGAAGCTCGCGGTCGAGCGCTTGTCATTTCCAGTGTCCTGGGCCGAGGACGAGAACGGCGAGCCGTATGTGGTGACGTTTGGAGCCGGCAAGGGCAATGGCGTCTACAAGCTCGTGCGGCCGGGGGGCGCGGTGGTCGACACGGTGCCGGCGACGCTGCAGGCGACTGGGTGTGTCGGGGCCGATGATGCGAAGCGGCCGGCGGCTGGGATGATCCCATACACGCTCAATGCGCCGTTCTGGTCGGATGGCGCGACCAAGGAGCGGTACATCGCGATCCCGGATGGCACGACGATCGAGGTCGGGCCCGACGGCGACTGGTCATTGCCGGTTGGCGCGGTCGTCACAAAGACGTTCTATCTTGGGGGCACGCCGGTCGAGACGCGCCTCATGGTGCGCCACGACGACGGCGGTTGGGCCGGCTACAGCTACGTCTGGCGCCAGGACGGTAGCGACGCCGACCAGGCCAATCGCGCGGGTGAACAGCGCCAGTGGGGCGAGCAGGCGTGGACCTATCCGTCGCGCAGCGGCTGCATGAGCTGCCACACCGCGGTCGCCGGCTATACGCTCGGACTCGAGACGCGGCAGCTCGACCGCGAGCTGACCTATCCCGCGACCGGGCGCACGGCCAACCAGATCGACACGCTCTCACACGTCGGTATGTTCGCGGCCGAGGTCGCGTCGAATCCCGCGACCGCGTTCGTGTCGCCCTTTGGTGACGCGCCGATCGAGCAACGGGCGCGCACGTATCTGCACACGAATTGCGCGCAATGTCATCGCGGGCCGATGGTGCCAAACCTGCACTTTGACACCGCGCTCGGCGACACCCAACTGTGCTTCGAGAAGCGGCTCGTGCCCAATGCGCCCGAGGCGTCGACGATCGTCATGCGCATGCGCAGCGACGACCCGTTGTTCCGCATGCCGCGTGGGTCCGGACTGCTCATCGACGAGGCGGGAGTGGGGCTCATCGAAGCGTGGATCCAGGGGCTCACGAGCTGCCCTTGAGGCCCATGGCGCTGAAGGGCGCTACTTGGGCGTGGTGGCCTTCAGCTTCGCGCCGACGGTCGGGGTGGGAAAGGCCCCGTAGGAAGCCTGGTAGAAGGCATGCGCTTTCACATCGTCGCCTGCGACATCGGCGATTAGGCCGCGATTGTAGAATGCGCCGCCGCGGAGCTTCTTGCTCGACTCGTCCTCGAGACCGGCGACGAGATCGATGACGGTCACGAAGTCCTTGTCAGCGCTCGCCATGTCGCCGCCCTTGTGCAGAGTGGCGAAGCCGCGGCCGGCCAGCGCGCGTGCGTTCTTCGGGTCGAGCGCCAGCGCTGCGTTGAACTCGGTCAAGGCGGTGTCCCAAGCGCTTGCGCCGACCGCCGTGCGGCCCGCATCGAGGTGGCCACCGAGCGTGGGCGCGAGCGTGGGCGTGGGTGCAGGCGTGGGTGCAGGCGTGGGCGAAGGCGTGGGCGAAGGCGAAGGCGAAGGCGTGGGTGCGGGTGCGGGCGCGGGTGCGGGCGCGGGTGCGGGCCGCCCACAGCCAATCGCACCCAGAAGGCCCGAGACACACATCGCAGTGAGGAGACCGTAGCGCTTGGAGAGGCTCATGGCGGTCACGCGTAGCATGGCCGCGCGGGCGCGTGAACCGTGAGAAGCGGCATCGGACCGCGCAGGTGACTCCGACGTTGACGCGGCCGACCCGGACGAAGTAGGCAACCAGACCTTCATGACCCGCTCCGACGGGACCTCCGGAGATGCCTGATGCGACGCGACGTATGCTCCTCGACGCCCCTGCGATTTCTTCTTTCCTCCGGGATCGCCGCGCTCGCGCTGGCTGGCTGTGATGACCAGCAGGCTGGGGTAAGCGAGGAGGAGGCGGGACTCGACGACCTCGCCGTGCTGCTCGATGGTGTGCCGGATCCGGATAAGCTCCCGGACGAGCCGAAGTCGGATGCCATCTACCCAAAGAAGTTCGACCTCGTGGCGCTGCAGTCGCCGGTGCGGAGCCAGGCGAGTCGCGGGGTGTGCTCGATCTTCTCGACGGTCGCTCTCATGGAGCACCTGTACATCAAGGAAGGAAAGCTGCTCACGCCAGACTTCAGCGAGCATTTCCTGCAGTGGTCGGTCAAGGCCGAGCTCGGCGCGTATACGAACACCGAGGGCTCGAACGCTGACCGCAACATCGAGGCGCTCCAACGTCACGGTACCGTCGACGAGTCGGCAGCGCCCTACCAGACCGTGCGCTGGGGCGTTTCCAACGACGCCCGCTGCACCGGCAAAGAGCAACCGCTCGCGTGCTACACAAACGGCGAGCCGAGCGACACTGCGAAGGCCGCCAAGCGCTACAAGCTGCCGGCGGGGCGCTGGGTCTCGAACAAGCGCCAGAGCATCAAGGCGTTCATGACCCAGAACAAGCAGGCCGTGGTGGCCGGCATGACGTTCTTCTACCAGAGCTGGAACCACCGTGGCAGCTCGCTCCCGGTCAACGGCGACTACACGCGCAAGGGCTACATCCTGGCGCCCAACGCGAAGGACATCGAGACGGCCAAGGAGAAGCCGGCCGGTCATTCCATCCTGATCGTCGGCTGGGACGATGACCTCGCGGTGCCGATGGTCGACGAGACCGGCACCGTCATGACCGACGCCGACGGCAAGCCCAAGACCGAGAAGGGCTTCTTCCTCATCAAGAACAGCTGGGGCACCGGCACCTTCGGCGTCGACAACCCGTTTGGGGCTGGCTACGGCTGGCTCTCGATGAAGTACGTCGAGACGTACGCGAACGTTTACGGGGCCGATGTGCCGCGCGTCGACCTCGGCGCCGAGAGCTGTGACGACGACAAGGACAACAACTACAATCGCCTCGTCGACTGCGAGGACATCGAGTCGTGCGGCAGCAACATCGCGTGCCAGACGACCGACCACAGCTTCGAGAGCAAGCCCAACAAGTTCATCCCCGACAACAGCGCGGCCGGCCTCGCGAGCGAGATCGACGTCGGCCTGCCGGGTGTCACAACCGACGTGTGGGTCGAAGTCGACATCGCGCACACGTTCATCCGCGACCTGAAGCTGACGCTGAAGCTCCCGAGCGGGCGCGAGGTGGTATTGTACGACCGCGTCGACACGGCGGGCCGCAACATGAAGCGGCGCTTCCTGCTGAGCTCGCTCGTTGGCGAAGCAGCACAGGGCAAGTGGAAGCTGACCGTCAGCGACAACTCGGCGGGCGACACCGGCAAGCTGAACCGGTGGGCGGTGGGCATCAGCGCATCGGGTGAGGCGCTGGTCGAGGACTGCGAGGACGGGCGTGACAATAATGGCGACGCGAAGGTCGACTGCGCGGACGTGAGCTGTGCTAGCGCCGCGGCGTGCGTGAGCTCGGGACCGGCGACGTACAGCGAGCTGAGCCCTGGCGGCTCGCAGGCGATCCCGGACCAGAGCGCGACCGGCCTCACGAGCGCCATCACCATCGCGGGCGCCGGTGCCATCAGCGATGTCGCGGTCGAGGTCGACATCACGCACAGCTATCGCGGTGACCTGACCGTGAAGCTCGTGCACCCGGACGGCACGTCCGCGACGCTCATCGACAAGACCGGCGGCGGCAACGCCGACATCAACGAACGCCTCGCGACGAGCGTCTTCAACGGGCGCCGGGCTGCTGGAGTCTGGAAGCTCGTCGTGAGCGACAACTTCGCTGGCGACACGGGCACGCTCGACGCCTGGCTGCTCGAGGTCAAGGTCAAGTAAACAGGCCTAGGCAGCGTAAGCAGGGCCAGGGGTTGCGTCGCGTCCTCGTTCGTGGATGATCGCGCGATGCGTTGCATCGCCATCGTCTTGGGTCTCGTGCTCGTCGCTTGCGGCGGGGACGACAAGGGAACATCGGACACATCGCAGGCTGACGGAGTGGCCGAGACCGACGCGGCAGACCCCGATGCCAGGGAGCCCGACACGGACGATGTGGTGGAAACGAGTGTCGCGGACGGCGCTGCGGAGGTCGCGCCCGAGGTCATCCACGAGGTCATCCCCGAGGTCATCCCCGAGGTCATCACGCCGAGTCCAGGGTCGTTCCGGTGGGACCTCGCCGCAGTCGCGCCCGCCGACTTCTATGCCTATCCGTGGCCGAACGAGCTGCGCACGAACGCCGCCGGTGCGCCCGACCTGAGCAGGTTCTCGACCGAGCGAGCGCGCACGTCGATCCTCGCTGACGCGCTGCACGCGGTAGAGGCCGGTCCGGCCGGGTTCTCGCCGCTCGTGTCCGCGTACTTCGGACTGACGGTCGTGCTCGACCCGGCGTCGATCGCGGGCAATGTGTTGTTGGTCGACGTCGACCGGGGTGAACGCCTCGCGGCGACCGCCGAGTGGAACGCGCCCGGCGGGGGCTACTGGCCGGCGAAGACCCTGGCCGTGCATCCCGACTATCAGCAGCCGCCACCGGCCGGCACACGCATCGCGGCGATCCTCCTGAAAGGGCTCCGGACCACGGATGGTGCGCCGCTCGCGGCCCCCGACGCGGTGCGCCAACTCGATGCGGGCGGCGATACTCCAGAGTCCGCCAGCCTCCGGGCGTTGCTGCCGGCGCTCGCGTCACTCGGGCTCACGCGTGGCGACCTGCTCGCGTGGACGACCTGGCATTCATCCGATCCGATGGCCGAGCTGCGGCAGCTCGCCGACTGGGTTCACCGCGAGCCGGCACCCAGGACGAGCGAGATTGTCCTGATCGACCGCAAACCGGCCTGGGACCACTACGAGGGCATGATCACGCTGGTCGAGGCGCTGTCGGGGGACGCACCGTATACGACACCCTTTGGCGCGGGGCTCATCTCGCTCACGCCGGAGGGCGCACCGGCGACCCAGCATGTTGTCACGATCCCGTTCACGCTGACTGTGCCGCGGAGCGAGATGCCGGCCGCAGGTTATCCGTTGGTGCTCTATGGGCACGGCCTTGGCGAGACGCACGAGGGCTTCCTGCGCACCGCGGCGGCACCGCTGGCCCAGCGCGGGGTGGCGGTGATCGGCCTCGACCCGCCGCTACAGGGCACGCGCAATACGACCGGCATCGACGACCGCACGCTCATCGTGCAGCTCTCGGTCGGCAACATCATCGGCGGTCGCGAGATCCTGCGCCAGGGTGTGCTCGACTACCTGCAGCTCGCGCATGCGGTCGCCGCGCCCGGCTTCGTCGTGCCTGCCGCGATCGCACCGGACGGGGTCGAGCGGCGCTTCGATGCGACCCGCCTCGGCTTCTTCGGCCACAGCGAAGGGGCCCAGATCGGTGCCTTGTTGCTGCCGCTCGAGCCGCTGCTCGGGCCGGCCGTCTTCAGCGAGGGGGGCGGCGGCGCGGCGATCACCATGCTGGTCCTGAAGCTCCAGGAGATCGATGTGAGCGCGACGGTCGCGCAGTTCCTCGGCGTCGATCTCGCGGTCGAGCGTTGGGTGCTCGGCCATCCGCTCGTGACGGCCGTCATCCAGCCGGTGCTCGACGCGGCTGACCCGCTGCACGCGGCGCGGCACATCCTGCGCGAGCCGCTCGGGCCGTCGCGCCCGCACGACCTCGTGATGCTCGAGGGCTTCCTCGATCCGCTCACGCCACCCGTGTCGATAGAAGCGCTCGCGTCGGCCATCGGTCTGCCGATCGCCGAACCCGTGGCGCGCGCGATAGCTGGGCTCGACGCGCAGTCGATCGGATCCACGCCTTTGCCCGCGAGCGGGAATCTGCCGACCGTCGCGGGGCACACGCCGACCGGCGCCCTCCTCCAGTTGCCGGAGGAGGACCACTACATCATCTACTTCAACGACGCGGTGATGGCGCAGCTGATGGACTTCATAGCGAGCGCGCTGGCGGGCGCCGCGCGGCTCGACCCGACGCCGGTTCAGACGCCCTGAGTGAGCCTCAATCGAGCTGCCACAGCGACGGGGTCCTGGCCGTGGGCGCAGCCGCTCGCAGCAGTGCCAACGCGACCGCACCGATGCCCAACATGCCGCCGATATTGAGCCGGTCGGCGAGCCCACCTTCCAGCAACCAGGCGCCACTCTCGGCGTGGCGCCGCAGCAACATCTCGCCTTCGCCGACATCCCACGCGCGCGGCTCACGCCCGCCACTTGCGGCTGCATCAGGGCCTTCGAGCCCGAACCGCTGCATGCCAGGCTTCGTCGCCAGCCGGCGCAGTGCGAACAACACGCTACTCAATGGGTCCGGCAGATACGTCGGCATCAGCGCGTGCGGGTAGGGAAGCGGCGGCAGCCCCTGACGCAGCGCATTCTTCAACACATCGCCGAGCGCACCGAGCCACGCGGGGGTCGGCGTCATCACCTGCGCCGCGACCGCTACCAGGCCAGCGGTCCCGGTCGCGAGATCGATCCCGCCCGACGCCGACTGCAGGAGGCGACCGACCTGCGCCGCACCCGGCTGCGATGCCGCGCCACCGAGCAGCCCGGCGACCCGCTGCACCGCGTAGAGCTGGCCGGCGCTGCCGACGTAGGCCCCCCACGGTCGCCAGGTCGGCGGCGTGTTCGTCGCCGCCAGCGCGCGCGCCACGGGGCTGAGTGCGCGTCGGGCCGCATCGGCGAAGCGCGCCTCGCGCGTTACTTTGAAGAGGCTCGCGAAAACGACCGCGAGCCCTGCGTTGCCTGACAATAAATCATTAGGCAGCACTTCGATGACGCGCGCATCCGCGAGCGGGTGCCACGCGACACCGAGCCAGTGCAGCGCCTCGCGATCCCCATGCGCCTCGGCGAGGATCTGATCCCCGATCGCCACCGCCGCGCGCACGAGCGTGTTGGACTCACCCGCTATTGGCGGTGCAAGCTCGGTCGCTGAGATGGCGCCTGTTCGCATAGACGGTGGCGTGCCGCAGGTGATCGCCGTCGCAATCACATCGCGGTCGCGCGCATGGTCTACGTCCGAGCGCGCGCGCACCACGAAGTCGAGCGCCGGTAGCTCGTACTGGCGTGGCACCTCGCTCCCAATCAGCGCCTGCAGATCCGCTGGATGCGCCTTCGCTGCCAACATCGCCGCACGCGCCCCCGGTTGTGCCAGGACCTCCGGCTGCAGACTCTCGACGATGAGTCGCCGCGTGACGTGCGCCGGTCGCCGCAGCACCCGCACCTCGAACATCGCCGCGCGCGGCAGGAGCTCGTCGAGCACGCGTGCACCCGCTCCTGCGAGCAGCCCGTGCATCGCGGCGAAGCCAGCGAGGATCGCGTCACGACCTTCGTCAGCTGATACCAAACGGCCACGCTCATGCGATGTTGATACCAAGCGGCCACGCTCATGCGAGCCCGCGGCCACACGCGGCAAAGTGCACGGCAGCCGGATCGCCGGATAGCCGTTCGGTGTCTTGAACGGCAGCAGATAGTCGCCGCCAGCCTCGAGCCCTCCTGCGTTGAGGGCCGGGCGCCCCGGCTCGCCGACCAGCAGGTGCGGTAACAGACCGCTCTCGAGCGGGCTCCGCTGCCGCGCCCTGCGCGCGATTCCGAGCGCGCTCGTCGCGTCCGCGCGCGGTGGCTGCAAGAGGTTCTCGTGGTCGATCGGCACCGGGTGCTCGCCGACCGCGATCAGGTTCTTCGCGTGCAGGTCGTTCGCCCCGAGCAGCTGCATCAGACGCAGCCACATCCCGATGCGCACGTAGTAGCGCTCGGCCTCGCCGTCGTCGCGACACGGCCGCGCCACGACCGCCGTATCCCAGCCATAACCGGGGCACGCCTCGATCGTACGCACGTGCAGCGGCAAGAGCCCGCCGACGTCGTTCAACCGCCCCACGAGCTCCATCAGCCAGGCGCCGATCGCCAGCGTATGGTTTTTGTAAAACCAGTCGCGCCCATCCCCCGTCGTGAGGCGCAGGGTCGGGCTCTTCTTCCAGGCACCATCGACGACGACGACGCGCTCGATCGCCGCGCGAGTCTCGCCGAGCAACGCCGCATCATCGGCAAAGCGCCGCAGCAGCAACGCCACCCCGTCACGCCACTCGCCGATCATGCGCTCGACCAGCGGCACCAGATCGGCGTGCGCCGCGAAGATCGCACCCCAACCCGCGGCCGCCGCGTGCATGTCCGCGCCCAGCTCGTGCGCCGTACGCAGCGTCCGCTTCCCGACCATCGCATGCACGACGGGCGCGATCGCCATCGCCAGCCGCTGCGCCAACCCATCCGCCAGGCCCGCGCGCGCAGCCTGGCTCAGCGTGACCCGACCGGCGCCGAGCGCTTCGACCTCGAGCGCCGCGTTCGCGACCAGCGGCGCCAGGTACGCGGCGACGTCCGCATCCCGCCTACCGTTACGATCCGTCACGTCGCTCACGAGGCTCAGAGCCGCACGTACACGCGCTGACCATCGCTCGTGTCGAGCCGCCAGCGCAGGTAGTTGCCTTCCTGGTTCTTCTCGATCCGCGGTGGCTGCGTGACGGTCGCGGTCCGCATGCCGTCGAGCTTGACCTCATTCGCGCCGCCCTTCAACGCCAGCCGCACCTTCACGAGGTCCATCTCGCGCACCGGTCGCGGCGCCTCCTCGCCCTGACCGCTCACGATCTTCGTCGCCAACGCCTTCGCGAGCGCCGCGTCCTGCACCTCGTCCCACGCCGCCGGCTGCCACTCGCGCCCGAGCGCCAGCCCCAACAACCCACCCGTCATAGATGCTATCGAATCCGCGTCCGTCTCGCGCGACTCGGCCGCGAAGACCACTGCGCCCAACGGGTCACCCTGCCAGCGCGACACGAGATGCAGCGCCGCCGCGACCGACACCGTGCCAGCACCTCCCATCGGTCCGCGCGCCCCGAGCTGGTCGACCACCTCGTCGGCCGGCATGCCACCCTGCACCGAGGTCAGCACCTGCTCGAGCATGCTCTTCATCTCGACCGCGATCTCCTGCCACTCGATCTCCTGGCTTCGCAAGATCGCCTGCTCGGCGGCCTGCCACCACACCGGCTGCGACTTCGGCGGCCGCCACGGGAAGTAGCCCAACACCGCCTCGATGAGGGCGCCCGGCTCGCCCGTCACGCGCTTCTGTCCGAGCAGGTAGCCCGCCAACGCGAGCACCTGTGCCCCGATCAGCGCACGTGGATGCCCATGGGTCGTGATCCCGTCGAGGAACACATCCTTCATGAGCCCTTCGGGCGTCGCCGCCGTCAGGTGTGCCAGCACATGCGGGAGCGCGCGGATCGCCACCCCGTTGCCGCCACTATGGAAGTAGCCGCGCAGCTCGCCGTTGTCCTCGATGTCCCAGGGCGCCGTCTCGAGCGCCCACGACGCGGCCGCGTTGCGCGTCGCACGACCACCGCCACGCTCACCGAGCCACCACAGCGGCAGCTCCGTCTCGGTCCAGATCGGCCACCAGTCCGACGACGTCCTGGCACCTCCGCACACGCGCGAGCGCGCCACCGCCAGCGTCAGCTGCGAGTCGTCGCTCGTCTCGCCCGCCAATACCTCTTCGCTCGACCCCGGCATGCGCCAGCCCGCGAACCCGTAAGACGCTATCGGTGGCGCGCCGAGCAGCGTGCCACCGGTCTCACAGCGCCACCCGAGCGCGTCCCCCGCCAGCACCCCGATGAACGCGGCCTGCGCCCGATCGACCAACTCCGTGAGCGAAGGCCTTAGCAAGGATGGCGAAGCCTGGACTGCAGGCCCCACGAGGTGAGGCTGCCCACGCGAATACGCGTCTGGCACTTCCGAATTGCCCATGCGTGTCCCCTCTTGCTGCGCGGACCCGCCTCTGCGGACCGGCGCCCAGAGACTAACAGAGGCGATTCAGGCTGTCCTGTCGGTGCTTGCCCGCAGGATCGTGACCATCGATTCATCGACGCGCAAGGTCACGCCGCCGCTCGCTCCGAAGGTGTGCTCGGGCGCGTGCTCGACCACCAGGATGCGCGCAAACGGCACCTTCAGCCACTGGCTCACCACCCGGTCGAGCTTCTTCGATTCGTAGGGCGGATCACAGTACGCGATGTCGTAGGCCCCGGCCGCGAGCCGCTCGACGAACGGGATCACATCCTTCAGGAAGACACGTATTCGATGCGGCGAGCGCACCTTTGCGACGTTCGCCTTGAGCGCATGGATGGCCGACGTGCCGTTCTCCACGAAGTCGCAGCTCTTGGCCCCGCGCGACAGCGCCTCGAGCCCGACCGCACCCGTGCCCGCGAACAGGTCGACCACCCGCGCGGCCAGGAGGTCGGTCGCCAGGTGGCGCATGCAGGCGTCGCGCAACGGTTCGCGCGTCGGGCGCACACGCTCGCCCGGCGACAAGAGCTCCACGCCCGCCCAACGCCCACCAAAGATCCTCATCGCTTGTCCTTCGGTCTCACGATGGCGATGCGCAACGACGTGCCCATCGGAAACGCCCTATTCTCGAACGCATCGGCGGGCACCAGTACGTCTGCCAGAACACCCACCCGCCCTAGCGTCACGCCGCTGCCCGCACCGTAACGAACGCGGTTGGCGCCGATGCGCTGAGCCGACTCCTCACGATGTCCGGCCGGGCTGGCGCCGGCTTCGAAGACGCTACCTTCGCCGACCAGGCGCACGCCGTCGAGCGAGATCTCTTGGTAGCCGCTGTAGCGCCCGTCATCGCCGACGACCGCCTCGCCACGCGCCGCGGTCACCACCTCGTCATGAATATCGATGCGCGCGAAGGTGTGCCGGCCCGGGTAGAACGATCCCAGGATCTCGCTGTCGCGCATGAGCAGGATGATGCCGTCGCCGACGCTCGTCATGTCGGTGTGGATCGTCAGCGCCGCGGTATCGCCATCGTGGTTGGAGGTGCCGCGGAACGTGTACGCCTCGCTGTCGAAGGCGATGCGGAGCCCGACCAGCCAGGCCACGATCCCCTGGCAGTCGCCGGGCGCGATGGCGACCTTCTCGAGCTCGTCGCTGAAGGCGACCTCGCCGCCCGTTGTGCAGCCCTGGGCATCGAACGTGATCTCGCCGAGCACGGCGCGCGTGCCGATCACGTTGCGCCGGAAAGCGCCGACCATGCGATAGCGGCCGACGAGCTTCGGGGCGTTGCCGACCGGCAGACGCAGCAACACGCCGAGGCTCGGCTCACCCTGTCGGAAGACCAGTGCCATGTCGTCGCCACCGGCCAGCGCCCCGCGGTAGACCTTACGCGGCGCGGGTGCGACCGCCCCATACGGGAGCGCGAACTGGAGGTCGCCCTCGCTCGAGATGCAGTAGTCGCCATCGCCCGGGGTCGTCGCCTGCGGCACGCTCGTAAACGTCCCATAGGTCGTCACGGTGCCGTCGCCGTTGAACGCGAAGCCGGTCTGCCCGGTACCAAGACGCGGCCCGCCCGCGCTCTGGGCCGCGAACATCTCGAGCAGCAACCAGTTGCCACTCATCACGCGCTCGACCCCGACGTCGCCTACCGCACAGCCGCCCTGCCCATCGCAGCGTGCCGCTTCACAGAAGCCGCTCGGACACTCGGCTGAGCCACCTTCGGCGCACTCGCCCGCGACGCATGCATCCGCCCCGTGGAGCGCGCCTTCGATGCAGACGAACTCGCCGGGGGCCTCGCTCGACAAGCCATCGGCAGAGCACGCGAGCCCATCCGGGCGCGGCGCGACCTCGCAGCCGCCACCGTTGTCGGTGACGAGGCAGGCGAAGCGGAAGCAGGCGCCGCCCACTTCGGCGCCGCAATCCTGACTGCCGTTGTCGCGACACTGCCCCGCGCCGTCGCACAGGTCGGCCAGGTGGTAGACGTCACCGACGCAGCTCTTGGAGCCCGCCCCGGCGAGGCACGCCTGCGCAAGTGGTGACGCGCTCGCGACGCAGCCGAACGCCGGGTCGCAAGCGTCATCGGTGCAGTCATTGCCGTCGTCGCAGCTGACCTGGGCGATCCGGCACGCGCCGTCGTCGCAGCGCGCACGGCCACACGCGTCGCTTACGGCGGGGCAGTCCAGGTCGATGCGGCACGCGTTGGCGACGACGTCCGGGTGGGTGGTCTCTTGCGCGCCGTCAGCGACATCGGGTGCGGCCATGTCGGCCTCTTCGCGCGCGTCGTCGATGCAGCCCGCAAGCAGGCCTGCGAGCGCGAGTATCAGCCCGAGCCGGGTGCGCTGGATCAAGGCTGACGCACGCCGATCTGCAAGGTGCGCCCAACGACCGGGCCATTGCTCGTGCCGATGTCCGGCAACGTACCGACGTCGACGAACCAGTCGACCTTGCCGGCCGTCACTTTCCCGACCTGGCCCACGCGCGTTCGCTCGAAGGCGCCGATCTTCAACGTCGTGAAGAGGCTCCCGATCGGCTCGCTAGTCGCCACGAAGCTCGTGCCGACGTCGCTCGGACCGAGCACGATGTCGCCTTCGCTGAAGCTCGTGATGCTTCCGAGACCGTCGAACGCGATGTCGCTCTGGATGAGCTCGACCGCGTCGTCGATCTCGACCCGCGTCGTCGCATAGTCGCCAGCGAGCGCTGCCGGCTGAGCGAGCCCTTGGCGCACGAGGAACAGGAGTGACGGCTCGACGATCCGCTCGCCCACCCGAAAACGCTGGAGCACCGCATAGTTGCCTCCAGTTCCGACGACGCCTGCCCAGACGTGCACGTCGCCCGTCGCGCGCACATCGAACGACACCGCGTTGAGCCCGCCAAACTCGACGCATGAGGGCGGGTTCGGCAGCGCCAGCCCGACACTCGTCTGGGTGGTACCGAGGTCGTACGATCCGCCGGTGATACATTGGGCGGTGATCGTGAGGCTTCCGAGCAGCGCGTCGATGTGGGCACTCCCCTCGACGACCACATTGTCCAACCCGACGATGCGGTAGGTCCCGCCGAGCAGCTTGGCCTCACTCAGCTCGCGGTTCCTCACGAGGACCGCGATGCCATCGGGCGCACCGGCCATCGCGACCGTCATCACCGCCAGGTCCCTGCCGCGCGTGACTCGCCCCAGCATGACGCGTTTGCTGCCCGCAAAGTGCAACGCCAGCTGCAGGCTGCCGTCGGTCGCGACGCAGTAGCTGCCGTTCAGCGGCGCCACCGCGCCGAGCGTGCCGAGCATGCCCTGGACCTCGACGCCGCCGTCGGCGCCGAGAATAATCCCAGTGCGCGTCGCAATGACCGCCCCAGTGACCACCCCAACGGCCGCTCCCGAGCTCGCGTTGCCGAGCTCGAACAGGTTCCAGCCGCCAGTGATGTCGATGTCGACACCGATCGGCTCGACCGCGCATTCATTGCCCTGGCACAATGCTACCTCGCAGTAGCCGGCCGAACACGGCGTGCTGCCGCCATCGACGCACACCCCCGCGCCGCATGCGTCGCTCTCATAGCGAACGCTCTCGATACACGTGTCCGAGCGGCCGCCGAGCACGCAGCTCGTCCCGTCCCGGTCGGCGACCCGGGCGCAGCCGACGCCGCTGACGCACTCGTTGTGCAGGCACGCGACCCCGGTCCCGGTCTCGGGCAGACACGCCTGCACCGCGCCGTCGACACAGTGCCCCGCGTCGTCGCACGCGTCCTTGTGATGCCAGGAGGACCCGACACAGACTTCACTCTCGCCGAGTGTGCAATCGCTGCCGGCCGGGCGCGCCTCGAACACGCAGCCCGCGACCTCGTCACAGCGGTCGTTGGTGCAGGCGTTGTCGTCATTGCACACGACTGGCTCGAACTCGCACGCGCGGTTCACGCAGACGCTGAGATTGCAGGCGTTCGCGAACTTCGTGCAGTCGCCATCACCGCTGCAGCGCGGACCCGCCGGGCCGACCGCATCGCGGTCAGTGCTCGACTCCTGGATGCAACCCCCCGCGAGCAGCGCGACGATGATCGCACAAAAGCCACCTGGCGGTTGATTCCTCGATCCCTTCAATGCACACCTTGAACGACACTGTTTAGTACGGGTTGTCTTTGACCTTCTCCGGCTCGCGACCACCCCCTCCGTACGGGTTCTTCTTGGTGTCGTCCATCTTACGTGGGCCATCCCACGGATTCGGCTTCGTGTCCGGCATCTTCTCGGGATCCTTGGCCTCCGTCGGTTTCGTTCCCGGCTTCGTCTCGTCCTTCGGATCCACGGCCTTCACGTCGCCACCGACCACGTTCGGTTTGACCTCATCCAGGGGCTTGTCCAGCGGCTCCATCTTGAAGACGATCGCGTCGTCCTTGTCGAACTCGATCGCGCGCACGTAGTCGCGGTAGCCGTCCTTCTTGATCGTGTAGCGCTCGGGTGCGGTGCCCTTGTTGCGCCGCAGCGTGAATCGGGTCTGGCCGATGGTCTGTCCCTTCTCGTTGACGACCGTCGCACCCTCGGGGTCGGACACGATCGTCACAACGATGCTGTCGACCTCGAATTCCGGCACGAGCCCGACCTCGACCTCGGTCATCGTCGTGAACCCGTAGTAGGACTTGTCCAGTGGCGACAGGCTCGCATAAAGCGCCCCCGCCGAGCCGAGCAGCAGCACCAGCGCCATCAGCGCGATGAGCGGCCAACGCCTCCGCTTGACATGGATCCCGTGCAGCGTATCTGCGCGGGTGATGGTGTCGCCGCCACCGAGGCCGCCGCCCATGTCCGTGTCGAACGACGTGATCGACAAGGTCTCGATCTCGAGCCCCGCGGCCTCGGCATCGGCGCGCGTGACGACATTGCGGAATAGCGGCGGCAGGTCCTTGCGCAGGGCTGCAATCTCGCGGATGACCGCCTCTGCCGTCTGGGGCCGCAGCTCGGTCTGCTTGGCCAGCATGCGGTGTACGAAGCGCTCGACCTGCTCGGGGATCACCAGGTCGGGGCGTACCTGCTGGAACGGCGGCGGCGCCTCCTGCAGGTGCTTTATCAGGATGCCGAGCGGATTCTCCGCGTTGAACGGCACGCGTCCGGTCAGGAGCTCATAAAGGATGATGCCCATCGCGTAGATGTCGGAGCGCGCGTCGATGTCGCCGCCGCGCGACTGCTCGGGCGACATGTACTTCGGGGTGCCGAAGATCGAGCCGGCCTTGGTCAATGTCTTGTTCTGGCCGTCGCCCTCGGCGACCTTCGCGACGCCGAAGTCGAGCACCTTCGCGAAGTCGCCGTCCTCGCCGACCGACTGGAGGAAGATGTTGTCGGGCTTCAGGTCGCGATGGACGATGCCCTTCGAGTGCGCTTCTCGCAGCGACTTGGCGGTCTGCTCCATGATGTGCAGCGAACGTTCGACCGAGACCTGCTTGTCGTCGGTCAGCACCTTCGCGAGCGGCCGCCCCTCGAGCAGCTCCATCGCGATGTACAGGAGCCCGTCCTCGGTCTCGCCGAAGTCGAAAATCTGAATCGTATTGGGGTGCTTGAGCTTCGAGACCGCCAGCGCTTCCAGGTGGAAGCGGCGCAGCACCGTCTCGTTCTCGGTCAGCTCGCGCAGCAAGACTTTGATGGCGATGTCGCGGTTCATGCCGAGCTGGCGCGCGCGGTAAACTGCGCCCATGCCGCCCGCGCCGATCTTCGCGACAACCACGAAGCGCTCGTTGATCGTCATGCCGATGAGCGGGTCGGACCTCTCGTTGGTGATCCCCGTCGAGTCGTCGTGGTCGGACAGCTTGCGCTTGATCCGATCCTCCAACGAGTCCTCGGCATCGTGGTTCGTCGTGCGCTCGCTCGGGCGCGGACGCCCTGGCGCACCCGGGTACGACGGGGCGTCTTCATCGGCATCGGGATGTCGGCGCGTATCGTCGTCGTCGTCGTCGTCGTGACCCATGTTCCTGCCTCCTGGCGGCGTGTGGCCGCGCCGAAGCCCCGAAACTCTAGGCGGCGCGGGGCTTCCGGTCAATGTCGCCGCATTTCGCCGCACCTTCGAGGCACCGCTCTGCACGCGACCCGACCCGAATTGTTAGCAACGCCCGAGCCGGCACTTCGATCTATCACCTTGATTCGGCGGCCCGTCGATTCTAACGTCGCGAGGGTGGTCAGGTCGGTTGTCATCGCGGCGCTCGTCGCCCTTGCGGGATGTGGTGGAGACGATGCCAACGGTGTCGCACCCTGCACCTCGGATCCCTGCGCGTGTGACACGTGCGGGCCGTCGTGCCTTGGCGACGCCTGCGCGCCCGGTGACTCGTTCGAGACCGGCGAGGCGGTCGGGTCGGGCGTCTCGAGTGGGCTGGTGATGCCTGACGGGCGCCTCGCGATCACCACCTGGGACCCGACGCGCGGTGCGCTGGTCGTCATCCTGCAGCGCGCTGGTGAGTCGACCAAGGTCGTGCACACGCTGTCCGCGCCTGGCCCGAGTGAGCTCGGCCGCTGGGCGCGGATAGCACTCGAAGCGGGCGGCGGGCTCCAGGTCGCCTGGTTCGATGCCGCCGCGGGCACGCTCCTCTGGGCCCGTGGCGACGTCGCGGGATTCACGGCGCCGACCCTGGTCATCACCGCGAATGTGGGCCAGGTGGCCCTCGCGGTCGACGGCACCGATCATCCGCACATCGCCTTTCGCGACGACGATACGCGCACCGTGCGCTATGCGACGCGCTTCGCGGCGGAGTGGAAGGTCATCACGATCGATGGCTGCGCTGGCGAAGCGGACTGCCCGGGCGACGACGAGGACGCCGGGCTCGGTCTCGACATTGTGCTCGTCACCGGCGCGGACTCCAGCACCTTGCCGCGCATCGCCTTCTATGACGCCCTGCGCGGGGATCTCAAGCTCGCCGGGCGCGACGCGGGTGGCGCCTGGTCAACGGTGACGCTCGATGGTCGCGCCGGCGATGTCGACAGCGGCGACGTCGGTCGCTTCGTCAGTCTCGCGCTCACACCGACGCGTTCGCTCGGCGTTGCCTACTACGACGCGACCCTCGGCGCGCTCCGCTACCTCGGCCCGACCGGCGCCACGCGGCTCGTCGACAGCGGCGCGTTCGAGGTCGATGACGGGCGTGCGCGCCGTCTCAACGTCGGCCCGTTCTGTACCCTCGACTATGATTTCCAGGGCAGCGCCCACATCATCTACGTCGACAGCTCGACGCCCGGGCTTCGGCATGCGCGCATTCCGGGCGACGGTGCGGCCGTCATCACCGGGCTCGCCATCCCGGCCGGTGCCTGGCCTTACTTCGCGGTCGTCGCCAATCGCCTGGTCGGGGCGTACGGCGCCTTCGTCACGGGCCTCGCGCCCGAGGCGACGTTGCGCCTCTTCGACCTGCCGGCGGGCCCACCATGAGCGGCGCGTGCTCGTCGCATGGCGCTCGAATCAGCTTCGCCTCTCGCGGGGCGGGCATCCGTGGCGGCCTCATCGCGTGCGGTCTCATGGGGCTCGCGAGCCTGCTCGGCTGTGCCGGGCTCGGCTGGGGGCAAGGCGGGGCGGAGCCGACGCGCGCGACCGCGGGCGCGCTGGTGAAGACGTTCGACCAGGCGACGTTGACACGCGCTTCGGAGCGACTCGCCGAGCGGGTGGCGCTGCGCTGGTCGGCGGGTGCGCCGCTGTCGACCGCAGACGGCGCGCTCGCGATCGACTGGCAGGGCTGGCTTCTCATGCCCGGGGCGCCCCGTCTCGAGCTGACAGCACCCCGCGCGGGGATGCAGTTGGCGAGCAGTGCAAACACCGACTTCGGGCTGGTCGTGCATGTGCCGGTCGCCGCTGCCAGCCATCAGATCGAGGTGAGCGCCGACTTCCTCGATCTGCCTTGCACCATCGGTGTCATGGTCGCCGACGGCGAGCTCGACGTGCCGATAGGCTTCACGGCCGACAAGCTCGGCCGCGTGCAGGGCGTCGTCCTGCCCGGCGCGACCTATCACGCGCTGTCGGACGTGACCCCCAACGCGATCCTCAAGGTCGACCTGTCCAGTTGCGTTGGCACGTTTGACCCTGGCGCGCAGCTGGCAGCGCTCGGCTCGGCCTTATCGGACGCGGCCGTGCGCGCCGTCAGCGAGGCGCTCAGCGCCGAGGTTCCCAGCGTGCTCGGCCTCGACCTCGCGTTCGGGTGGTCGGCCGCCGTCAACGGCGACGCGCTCGGCACAGGCTTCATGCGCACGGCCCTGCGTGGGCTCGCGACTGACCTCATAAGGCGAACGGCCGAGTCGGTGCAGGTCGCGTTCGCGCTGACAGTCGAAGCGGACGCGCATCCGTGCATGGCGCCGTTCTCGCTGCCCGCACCGCGCGCCGATGTCGCCGCGCCGACCCTCCCCTCCGGCGCCGCGCTCCACATCGCCTCGCTCGAGCGCATGGTCGCGGCATCCTGGCTCGCCGGCGCGGTCTGTGGCGAGCATCTCGGTGTCATCCCGATCGCCAGCGCCCCGCTGCAGGTGACGTGGCCGGCGCTGGCGCGGCTCGGGCCCGACGCGGAAGTGAGTCTCGAGCTGTGGCCGGCGGCGCTGCCGCGGCTGACGGCCGACCCCGACATGAGCGATGGGATCGTGCTCGACACGGGTCGTATCCGGGCCGAGATCATGGTGACCCATGCTGGCGCGCGCTGGCGGGCGGCGTCGGTCGTGCTCGACCTCAGTGTCGCCGGCACGCTCTGGGTGGCAGACGACGGCGAGGTCACGTTCGATCCCGCGGCGGTCGATGCACGTCCCGCGCTGGTCGAGGCGGGCCTCCTGACAGCGCCGGACGCGAACGCCATCGCGCAGTTGCTGCCGCCGCTCGTCGAAGCGCTGGTGCTCGGACGTCCCTTGGCGCGCCTTCCGCCGCCACTGGCGCCGCTTGAATCGGCGACGGTCGTGGTCTCCGGGGACTATTTGCTGTGGCCGACCCGATGAAAGACCCTGGCTCCGGTCCCGGTTTCGTGCTCGGAGCTCGCGGTTGACACCACCCCGGTGCGCCGTTAGATGCTCGCGTTGACCAGCCGGAGACCTCGATGAACCCCACGATGACGACGACGGTGAGACCCCAGCCTGGCCGCTTGGCCCGTGTCGCCGCCACGCTGGCGTCGCTCGCGCTGGCAGCGACCGTGTTGGTCAGCGTCAGCCCCGCCAGCGCCGCTGATCCCAGCTCGCGCATCGTCTACGGCGGACGCGTCGAAGACGCGCAGGGCCGACCCATCGGCGGGATCTATCCGCTGACGTTCTCGTTCTATCGCACCGCCAAGGGCGGGCGCTCGATGTGGACCGAGACGCACTTCGTGGCGGTCGACAACGGCATCTATGCGGTCGAGCTCGGCCGGGATAAACCCTTCCCGAGGGCGCTCGACCTCGACAAGTCCTACCTCAGTGTCGCGATCTCGGGCGGTAAGGAGATCGTGCGCGAGCGCTTCACGACCGATCCATCGCTCCTGCCGGCGACGACGACCCCGGTCGAGCAGGCGAAGCCTGAACCGACAGTCGGGGCACCGCCGCAGACCGCCAAGGGCACCTACGCCGACCTCGCAGGCTTCGCGTACGAGGCAGAAAAGTCCAAGAACTCCGATGCTATCGGTGGCATGACCGTGACCGACCTGCGCACCCTCATCAAGCAGGCGACTCCCGAGAAGGAGTCCGGCGGCAAGGTCAAAATCGGCGAGACCAAGCGCTACACGGAGCAGGCGGGCGGATCCGGTGGCCAGCCTTTCACGCTTCAGTGCCCGCCCGGATTCGTCGTGACTGGCATCCGCGGCCAGGCTGCTGGCTACGTCGATCAAATCTCGGTCATCTGCAGCCCACTAGAGTAGCGAGCCCATCCGAACGCGGCTATATCGGGGCGCAGGAGTAAGTGATGCCAAACTATGCGCGATCCGGACTTCCATTCGCAGGCAGCCGCCTCGCCGCCTTCTGCGTCGCGTTGTTGTTGGCAATGCTCGGCAATGCGAGCCTCGGCGGCGCGGCCCACGCGACCCAGGAGGAGGATCGGGCCCGGGCCGAGAAGCTCATCCAGGAGGGGCTCACGCTCGCGCGCAATAAAGAGTTCCGCGACGCCATCCCGAAGTTCGAGGCAGCGCTCAAGCTCTATCCGCATCCCGAGACCAAACACAACCTCGGGCGCGCGCACGAGGAGCTCGGTGAGCTGAAGAAGGCGCACGAGTACTTCACGTCGGCCCTGAAGGACGAGTACACCTTCGCGGCCGATGGCCGCCAGCGGCTGATGCGGATCGAGGCGGAGCTGCGCAAGAGCTACGCGCGCGTCACGTTCCGCACGACGCCGAGCCAGGTGAGCTGCGTACTGACCTTCCCGTCCGGCGAAGAGGAGTCGCATATCTCGACGCCGTTCCAGTCGTGGGTGCCCGCGGGGCGAACGAAGCTCGTCGGCACGAACCCGAACTTCAAGACGGGTGAGCAGACACTCGACCTCACAGCCGGCGAAGACCGCGACGTCAGTCTCGTGCTGATCCCGCTGGCCAAACAGGGCTTCCTCCAGATCAGCGTCAACCAGCCAGGCGCAAGCGTGACGGTGTCCGGGCGCCTCGCCGGCAAGAGCCCGCTCACGGGTCTCGCCTGGGAGGCCGGGGCCTACGAGCTCGAGGTCAAGCTGCGCGGTTTCGTGACCCATCGCGAGCAGATCGTCATCAACGAAGACTCTGTAACGTCGGTCAACGTCTCGCTCGTGCGTGGCGAAGGCAAGTTCGACGCGCCGAGCGCGGGGGTCGCCCCGTGGGTCGGCTGGACGCTCGTCGGTTCGGGCGTGGCGCTCGGCGGTGTGGCTTTGTATCTCCAGTTTGGCAAGGCGCGTCCACTGCAGGAAAAAGCCGACCTGATCGAGGATCAGCGGGAGTATGAAGCCGCCCATCAGAAGGCCATCAACTTCGAGACCGCGGCCATCATCACGAGCGTCGTGGCCGGCGGCCTGGCCGCGACCGGCTTCTATCTGCTCATCTTCGAGGGTGGCGACGAGAGCGCCGCGTCGATCCCAGTGTTCTCCCCGGACATCGCGCTCACGCCGGATGGCGGCTACGTCGGCGGCACCTTCACGTTCTGAGCTCCGCGAAACCGCGATCTAACGCTTCAAGAGGAAGCGGCCATTGCCGCGCCGCTTCTCGACGACGCCGTCCCAGGTGCCGTTGATGCCGCGGCCGCCGCTCTGCACCATGCCGCTGATACGGATGAAGTCCTGGTCCGCCGTGCCGCCGATGCTCAGCGCGCCCTTTTCGGAGATCGACCCCTTCAGGCGGATGGTGCTCTTGCCGAAGGTCGCGACCGCGGACGTGATGGTGCGCCCGTTGATCGTCAGGCGCAGGTTGCCGGGCGAGCCGCCGCCATAGAGCTTGCCGGTCCAGGTGCCGGTGAAGGCGACCTCTTCGGGCTCGATGCTCACCTCGGGCATGACGCGCGTCTCGGGGGCGACCGCCTCGGGGGTGGTATCGACGATGCGGGTATCGGCGATGATTTCGGGCGCGACGAATGTGTCCACGAGCGTCTCGGGCGCGACGAACGTGTCGCCGAGCGTTTCGGGCGCGACCGCGTCGGGTGCTGCCGCCGCCATGATCTCGGGCCCACTGTCGGTTGCCGCGCTCGTGTCGACGGGCTGCGTGTCGCTCGCGACGACCACGTCCGGGGTCACGGCAGCGACGGCGCAGTCGCGGGTCTTTGCGTCGATCTCGGCCTGGAAGGCTGGGTCCCCGGCGAGCCTGCTCATCTCGCGGGTGTACGTCACGAGGTCGACCTCATGCGCCTTGTAGAGGGCGAGCATGGTGTTCGCACTCTGCTCTGGCGGGGTGTTGCCCTTACGCAAGCACTCGCTCGCGACCGCCAGTGCGAGCAACTTCTCGCGAGTTGCCGCCGCCAGTGCGTCGATGTCGCCTGGACTCGTTGCGGTCGCATCGCCCGCAGCGGCTCCGCTGCCATCGGCGCTGATGAGCCGTACCTCGGGCGCGTCCGGCGTCTTGCCGCAGCCACCGAGCAGCACGAGCACGAGCCCGCTGCAGATGTATCGCATGCTTGCCTCCGCCCGCGATGGAAGCCGAGTCGGCGCGGCTTGGCAAGCGCCCTGCGCCGGACACTTGCGAGCGTCGCTGTGCCTCGACACGTTTCAACGACCGGCGTGATGTGCTAACCCTCTCGTATGTCCGCCCGCGCCCGTGCGCTCCCCGTGCTGTCGATTATCGTCCTCGCCGTCTTCGGGATGTCGTGCAGCGACGACAACACTGCCCCGTCGCTGGCCCTCGTGCTCGACCAGCAGGTCATCGTCGGCGAGACCCTGCGCCTCGTCCTGAGCGCTGAAGACCCCGATGGCGATCGCCTCGACTTCGACGTGAGCGGCCTGCCCAAGACTGCGCAGGTCACCCCGCGTGCGGCCAACGAAGCCGTCGTCGTGTGGAGCCCGCTCATCACGGACACCCAGCCGGGTGGCCGCCGCTACGATGTCGAGGTGACGGTCGATGACAGCCGGGGCGGCAGCTCGCGCCAGTCGATCGGTGTCGTCGTCTACCCGACGTTCGGCATCCCCGCCTTCACATTGCCAGCCGGTGTCGTCGTGAACCTCGGGCAACAGGACGACCTGGAATTGCTCGTCGAGGTGAAGGACGACGACTCGACCGAGGTCCAGATCGACCTCCTCGAAGCGCCGACGGACGCGAAGCTGCAACGCGCCGACAAGAAGGTCGCGCACTTCTTCTGGCGGCCCGACGACGAGCAGCGCAAGGTCGCCGTGCATCGCGCAATCTTTTCGGCGCGCGACGAATCGCACGGGCCGGTGACCCACGTGCTGACAATTGTGCTTCTCAACGGCGAGAAGCAATCAGGCTGCGAGGGCAGCCCGCCGACGGTCACCCACACGCCTCCCTCCGACCAGAACCTCGCGTCGGGCGGTGGCGCGCTCGAGCTCGGGGCGACCGCGAGCGACGCCCAGAGCCAGGTGCAGTCCTTCACCCTGCACTGGACCCGCGGCGACCCGAACGGCACGTATGCCGCGGCCGCCTTCGAGCGCGTCACCCCGAATGGCCCCGATTGGCGCGTTGCCCTCGACGCGGGCACGCTCGGCAACATCCCCGGGTCCGGCTCGCTCGTGCACTATTTCCTCACGGCCACCGACAACGACGACCCGACTGGCGTGTCGTGCGACCAGAGCACGCGCTTTCCCAAGACGGGGTTCTTCTCGGCCGCGGTGTATCCGTCCGGCACGTCGTCGGACGTGTGTGTCGACGACCTCGCCGAGCCCGATGGCGACCCGTCGCAAGCGGCCACGCTCAAGGCCGGTACCTATGCCGGCCGGCGCCTGTGCGGTGACACGGTCGACCATGTCGGCGTCGATGCCCCGGCCGGCACGACCCTCGTCGCCGCGGTCACGTGGTCCGCCGACGAAGGTGGCCCGAGGCTCACGCTGGTCGACGACAGCGGCGGCACGCTCGCGACTGGAACCCTGGGTGAACCGGGGCGGCTGCAACTGGTGCACGACCGCAGCGATGAGAGCCCGCTCTGGTTGGCGATCTCCGGTGCCCCCGGCCTGCGCCTCAGCTACGCGATCGAGCTCACGGTCGAGGCGACCCGCTGCGAGGACGATGGTGCCGAGCCCGACTCGGGTCCAAACGAGGCGCGCCAGTTGGCGCTCAGCGCATCGGTGAGCCAGAAGATCTGCTCGGGCGATGCGGACTTCTTCCGGGTCGCCGTGAACTCGGGTCAGCGCCTGCATCTGGCGGCTGCGTTCGACCATCGTTACGGCGATCTCGACCTCGAGCTGCGCGCGGCCGATGGGGTCACAGTGTTGGCGACGGCGGCCTCCGAGAAGAGCCTCGAGGAGATCGAGTGGAACGCCGACACATCGGAGACGCTGATCGTACGTGTCTACGGCGTCGAGGGCGCGAGCAACTCGTACACGCTGACCGCCGACCAGGGCGTCGTCTCTGGCTGTGAGTCGGACGGGCTCGGTGACAACACGAGCGCTGCGGCTGCGGTCATTCTGTATCAGGGCGTCTACGAAGGTTTTCACGCGTGCAGCGACGCTAGCGACTGGTTTGCGGTCGACCTGAACGGTGGCGAGACGTTCTCCGTGTTGGCGCTCGCCGACGGCGCCGAGCACGTCAGCTTGCGCGCCTATCGCGATCCCGGCGCAGCTCCGATCGCCGAGGGCAATCCCGACGGGTCCGGCTTTGCCGAGCTATCGGTCACAGCGACCGGCCCCGAGCGCCTCTACTACGCGGTCTCGACCACGAGCCCGACCGCGACCTATGCGGTTCTGCAAGAGGTCGTCGATCCCCCGGGCAATTGCCAACCCGACCGTCTCGAACCGAACGACGTCGCCTCGCCCGCGCCGATCGGCGAAGGCGTGACGACCTGGCTGCGTATGTGCGGCCCAGGCGACGTAGACGCCTTCCGCATCGAGGTCGCTGCGTTCACGAGCCTCATCGCATTCACCGTGCACGCGACCGGATCGGCCTACACCGACCTCGAGCTGCGCTCTGCCAATGGCGACATCCTGTCCTCCCAGACCGATTTCGGCGACGGCGCCTACTTGGAAGAGATCATCGAGCAGGCCGGCACCTACACGCTGGTCGTGCACCCGTTCGACGTCGAAGCCACCGGCCTCGGCTACGACCTCGGCCTCTTTCTCGACTGATTGGGGCTCAAACGGACCCGCCTCCGTCGTCGGTCCCCCCGGTCGCTTGTGCGGCGTACGAAGCGTACGGCTCCGCGCTCGCGGGGGGCGCCTCCTAGGATTCGGGCCCGTTTGAGCCCGAATCTTTCTTGCTGACTACTTGCGGGGCAGTTCTGCGAGCGGGGTCGCCGGGTCGAGGTAGCGTTCGAATCGCCTGCGCAGGTAGTCGGCGGCGCGCTTGCGCAGGAGGAAGCCCGGGTCGACCGCTTCGATGTGGACGCCGTGCGGATCCACGCGTGCGTCCCCGCTGACCTGGAGGCCCAGGTAGCGAACAGCGATCGAGCACGTATGCCCGCTCCAGCTCACCTGCGCGTGATGCTTGTTCCGATAGTATTCGGCGAGCGCCTGGACGCGCGCGACCGCGTCTTCGTGAACGAGGCGATGGGGGATGTCGAGCTGGAGCCGTGCAGCCATGCGAACGCATCTCGCACTTGAGTGCCGCGCCGTCCAGTGCCGTTGCTGGGCCACGTAGAGCGCCCCGTTCGACCTGCCCGCCTGGAGGGCTTGTAAGGGACACCGCGGCCAGTTACCGATGGCCGGCGACACACCAGCCGCAACCTCAAGGAGCTCTCCATGCCGAACCTCGAGCTGACCTACTTCAACGCCCCCGGCCGCGCCGAGCCCGTGCGCATCGCCCTCTTCCTCGCGGGCCTGCCGTTCACCGATCATCGTGTCGACTTCCCGGGCTTCGGCGCGCTGAAGGCCAGTGGTGCACTGCCGCTCGGCAGCGTGCCGGTCCTCGATGTCGACGGCCAGCGCTTCGCGCAGACGGGGGCCATGCTGCGCTACATCGCGCGCGTCGGGCAGAGCGACCTCTATCCGAGCGACGCGTACGAGGCGTTCCTCGTCGACACGTGCGTCGATACGCTCAACGACACGCTCTCGAACGCGCTTGGACCGAGCATGTTCGAACGCGACAGCGCCAAGAAGCTCGAGATGCGCGCGGCCTTCGTGGCCGGTCCGCTGACGCTCGGTTGTCGCTACATCGAGGGTCTCATCGCTCGTTCGGGCGGGCCGTTCCTGCTGGGCGAGCGACTGACGATCGCCGACCTGGTCATCGCCAATCAGATCCTGCAGCTCGATTCGGGCCGCATCGACGGCATCAGCACCGAGACGACCGCGCCCTATCCGCGCATGCGCGCGCTCACCGCGGCCTACCTGGAACATCCGCGGATTGTAGCCTATCAGGCCAAGAAGTAGCCTTTACGGCGGCGCGGTGAGCCGCTCGCGGACCGAGAGCAGCTGAGGCGTCGTAGTCGGTCGCTCGGGGTCGATCTGGAAGTCGATTTCGATTGCATGCAGCGGGCCCTGGCAGCGGCATGTCGCGCGACCGGAAGCGCGCGTCGCGTCGCAGCTCGGCGTATCAGCGAACGGATCGCATGTCGGGAACGGCACCTTGCCAGCGAGGAGCTGCTCGCGGTCCCAGGTCGTGCGGCTCAGCTTGCCATTGGCCTCTCGCCCGAGCGGGAACTGCAGGCTACCCGGCAGATACTGGGCGGCCCACTGCCAACGCTTGTTCGCGACCGCGTCGAGAAAACCCAGAAGGTGGTTCAGCGGCAGCGGGCTGGCACTACACGCAGCACCCTCGAACCGTTCGACCTGGCGTGTCGGCGCGGTGCCGAGCGTCGGAATGATCTGCGTCAGGCGCACCCACGCATTGACGCAACCTCCCGTGCGGTCAAGGAACACCGCGACACTGCGATAGGGCCCCGGTTGGGCCGGTGCCGTGGAAGGCAGCGGCGTCGTGTGCTCGCCGAGCGGCTCGAGCACACGCCCAGCTTCCTTCTCGGTCTCTGCGAACAAGGTGATCTGGTCTTTGGCGTACTGAGCGCGATCGTCCGCCGGGGGCGGCGACGCGGGCACGGACAGCCACATGGCGAGGGCGAGCAGCATCATCATGACGCGATGATAGATGGCTCCCTCCCGCGTGTACATGGCGCCCAGCAACGGCAGCCGATGGCGATACGGCTCGCTTGACAAGCGGCCCTCGCCCGCGTTCCAAGGAGGCGTGGAGACACCTGCCTGGGAGCGATGGCGCCGGCTCGGGCGCGAGCTGCCGATGCCCTGCGCCGTCGTCGACCTCGACGCGCTCGAGGCGAACGCACGCGTGCTGCTCGGCCGCCTCGCGGGCTCAGCGACGCTGCGTATTGCCTCCAAGAGCGTGCGCGTGCCGGCGCTTATGCGTCATATCGCGGGTCTCGACCGGGCGCGCGTGCGTGGGCTCATGACCTACTCGGCGCGCGAGACGAAGCTGCTCGCCGACCAGGGTTTTGACGACTTCATCCTCGCTTATCCGATCTCGAGTCTCGCCGAAGCGCGTCTGCTGGTGGACCTCGGGCGGCGCGATATCACCGTGCGCGCGGTCGTCGACAGCGACGCGCACATCGACCTCTTCGCCAGAGCCGCCAGCGGGCAGGCCGGTCGCCTGTCCTTGTGCATCGACATCGACGTCAGCTGGCGACTGCTCGCCGGACGGCTGCATCTCGGCGTGCGCAGAAGCCCGATACGCACGCCCGAGGCGGCACTCTCGCTGGCCGAGCATGCCCGCCGCGTGCGCGTGCCGGTCAGCGCGGTGATGGCGTATGAGGCCCAGGTCGCCGGCATGCGCGACGACAACCCCGGCAGTCGCTACCTCGACCCGATGCGCCGCTTCATCCGCGAGCGCAGTAAGCCACTCGCGACCCAACGTCGGCGCGCCGTCGTCGACGCGCTACGCGCCAGCGGCATGCACATCGAGATCGTCAACGGCGGCGGCACTGGCAGCATCGACTCGACCACCGGCGATGGCACTGTGACCGAAGTGACCGCGGGCTCCGGCTTCCTTGCACCGCATCTCTTCGATGGCTACCGCGGCCTCACGCTCGCCCCGGCGACGTTCTTCCTGATGCCCATCGTGCGTTTCCCGGACCCGGATTGGGTGACCTGCGCTGGCGGCGGCTACCTTGCGTCAGGACCTGCCGCGGCCGATCGCACGCCCATCGTGTACGCGCCCGCAGGCCTCACGCCGAGCGACACCGAGGGATTCGGCGAGGTTCAGACGCCGCTCAGGCGCGGGGCAGGGGCACCGCTGTTGCAGCTCGGTGATCCGGTCGTATGTCGCCACGCCAAAGCAGGAGAGCTTTTCGAGCGCTTCGCGGAGGTCTATTGTGTGCGTGGTGAGCAGGTGATTTCGTGTGAGGCGTCGTATCGCGGGCTCGCGGGAGCCTTCGGTTGAGCGGGCGGGTGGCGAGTTGACGACCTGGGCGGTGGGCGACATCCATGGCGATAGCGAGGCGCTCGAGCGTCTGCTGGGGCGGCTCGTGCCGCGCTTGAAGTCCTCGGATACGCTTGTCTTTCTGGGCGACTACATCGATCGTGGGCCCGATTCTCGCGGGGTCGTGGAGCGCGTTCGCAGCCTGGAGCAGACCGGGCCGTGCAAGGTCGTCGCGTTGCGCGGCAATCACGAAGACACCTGGGCACGCAGCTTCCAGTCACCGAACCCCGCGTTCCTCCTCCATCGCGGCAACGGCTGCGCGGCGACCTGGCGGTCGTTCACCGGCCAAACTCCGGTAGGCATCGACGACGAGATGTCGGACGACGACATCGTCCAGCTCCTGAACGTGCCGAGCTGGCTGCCGCCGGATGTCGCAGCCTGGATGGCGGCGCGCCCGGCCTGGTACGAGGACGAGCATGCGCTGTATGTGCACGCGGGCCTCGATGGCGAGGACAAGCACTGGAACCATCCGTCGGCCGGGCGCGAGAAACCACTCTTCTGGATGCGCGAGCCCGACTTCTTCACCGGCTACGAAGGCAAACGCGTGGTGTTCGGCCACACCCGCACCCGCGATCTGCCGACCGACCACCTCGGCTTCTTCCGTCGCCTGCTCGACCACACGGCCGATGTCTGGCGCCGCGGTGACCTCATCGGGGTCGACACCGGCGCCGGCATGGGCGGCTTCTTGTCGGCGGTGAGCCTGCCGGACCTGACGGTCATCGAGAGCCGCTGACGTGAAGACACCGATCATGGAACGCGACTGAACAGTGTCGCATGGCGAAGGAGACAAATCGTGAGGCCAGGAGCGACTGAAGGAAGTGCCAAGCCGTACGCGTCGTACGGCGCACAAGCGACCGAAGGAGCGACGCATCACGATTCGGGGTCAGCGTCGCGGTGCGGTCGCTCTATCGCATGGCACTGACTGACGGACGGACCCGACGGCGAGACATGAGCTCTGTCCGAGGGCTGCTTCTAATGAACGCGGGCGGTACGCAGGTCGAGCTCCGAGAGGCTCTGCATCAGGCGCGTGCCGACGAGCTTGCCGCCCTCCTTGGTGAGGTGGATGCGGTCCGGGCGGCGATACCAGATGCGTTTTGTGTGCTTGCCGTCCTTGACGCCCTTGCCGTCACTGACAACTGGCGCGTCCGCAAAGCACAGCCACGAGCCGTCGGCGTTGGATGACAGTGGGAACATGTCGATCCAGTGCACGTTCGTGAGCCCGCGCACGGCGCGCTGCTGCACTTCACGCACGCGCGTAACAGCGTCGCGCGCGGACCGCCAACCGCGGTTGGTCGGTGACAACAGGACGACCTCGGGCACGCGCTCGGACAGAAAGCGCGCGAACTGGCGATAGCGCCCTTCGTAGGCGCGGCGCCACGGGGTCTCGTTGCGCCACTGGATGCGGTCGTCGAGGCTCGGCCAGGTGATGCGCTGTGTATCGTTGGCGCCGAGCATCACGACGACGAGGTCCGGGTGGAACTCGTCGATGAGTCGCTCGGACTCGGCGAACCAGTCGAAGAACTCGGGGCGCGCGAGCCCGCTCGATGGCTTGCCGCGGACCTGCACGTGGTAAGCGCGCTGCGCGAACGCCCTGCGCAGCGTGTGACCCAGCGGGCCAAAGAAGTTCGAGTCACCGATCAGGAGCACCCGTGGGGCGTCCGGGGCCGGCACCGGAAACTTCTCCCCAGCGACATAGATCGTGGCGGGCTGGGTGGCCCGCTGGGGCGCGCGGCGACGCCGTGCCTCGGCCGGCAGGGCGAGGCAGATGATCGTCAGCAAGAGCACAGTGGCAAAGTGGCGTGCGCGCATCGGGGCGCATCATGGCAAAGGTGGAGCGACTTGGGAACAATCACGGTCAGACGTTCCAAACTGAAGCGGCCGGGCGCATCCTTGGCGGCATGCACCCCGATCCACCCGAACGCTTCGCGCATACCCATCCAGGCCGCTGGTGGCATGCGCTCGACGATGGCCGCATCCAATGCGACCTGTGCCCCCGGCACTGCCGCCTTCACGAAGGACAGCGCGCGTTCTGCTTCGTGCGGGCGCGCGAGAACGACGCGATCATTCTGACGACCTATGGGCGCAGCACCGGGTTCTGCCTCGACCCGATCGAGAAGAAGCCGCTCAATCACTTCTTGCCAGGCACGCCCGTGCTGTCGTTTGGAACCGCCGGCTGCAACCTCGGCTGCAAGTTCTGCCAGAACTGGGACATCTCGAAGTCGCGCGAGATCGAGCGCCTCTCTGAGACCGCCACCCCCGCCGGCATCGCCCGCGCGGCCTTGCGCACCGGCGCGCGCAGCGTGGCGTTCACCTACAATGACCCGGTGATCTGGGCCGAGTACGCGATCGATGTCGCCGTTGCGTGCCACGCGCTCGGGGTCAAGACGGTCGCCGTGACCGCGGGCTACATCGGCGAGGCCGCGCGCCGCGACTTCTACCAGCACATCGACGCGGCCAACGTCGACCTCAAGGCGTTCAGCGAAGACTTCTACAAGAAGCTCTGCTTCGCCGAGCTCGAGCCCGTCAAGGAGACGCTGCGGTGGCTCGTCAACGAGACGCAGGTCTGGGTCGAGGTGACAACGCTGCTCATCCCTGGACAAAATGATGGCGACGCCGAGCTGCACGCGCTGAGCGAGTGGTTCATGCAAGCGCTCGGGCCCGATGTGCCGCTGCACTTCACCGCGTTCCATCCCGACTACAAGCTGCGCGACGTCGCCGCGACGCCACCCGCCACGTTGACCCGGGCCAGAGCCATCGCGCGCTCCAAGGGGCTGCGTTACGTCTACACCGGCAATGTGCACGACAGCGCTGGCGGTACCACGACGTGCCCGACTTGCGATGCCGCGCTGCTCGTACGCGACTGGTACGAGATTTCGGGCTTTCGCGTGGTCGATGGTGCCTGCACCGCGTGCGGAACGACGATTCCTGGCGTATGGGAGAACCAGCCTGGCAGCTGGGGCGCCAAGCGCGCTCCGCTCCGGATCCGCTGACCAGGCCGCTGACCAGCAAAAGGACGACGACGATGAGAAAGCTGCTCGGGTCCCTTGGGCCCCTGTTGGTATTGGCAGCTCTCGCCACCGGCTGCGGCAAGTCGAGCGCGCCTGCGGATGTCACGCCGCCCGCCCCGCCTGCGACCTCCAACCCCGAGGCGGATGCCGCGGTCGCGACCAGCGAAGCGAAGTCGGATGCCGCGGCTGTCGCGCCTTCCGCGGATGCCGCCAGCGCGCCCGCCGATGGCGTGGTCGCCGCGGTCGCCGCGGTGCCGCGCTACTACCTGGCGAAGATCCAGCTGCCCGGCGACATGACGCTCACCGCGCACGTCGTCGTCGAAGGGGCCGTCGGCACCATCGACATCCCGATGCAGCGCATCGAGAAGGCACCGCTTACCGACGTCACCGCCAGCGACAGCGAGGTCGCGTTCTCGTTGCACCCACCGGGCGCCCCGCCCGAGGTCAACGTGCGCTTCGCTGCCAAGAAGGAAGCCGGCGCCACGAAGTTCACCGGCGACCTCGACCAGATGGGCATGAAGGTGCCGCTGACGCTCGAGGCTGTGGGTGGCCCCGCGGACTTCATCGCGAAGCGCCCGCAGACCCCGCAGCCGCCGTTCCCCTACAAGACCGAGTTGGTCAAGGTGGCGATAAGCGACGGCGAGCTCGGCTGCACGCTGAGCCTGCCCGAAGGCGACGGACCGCACCCGGTGATGGTGATGTTCACCGGCTCCGGCGCGCAGGATCGCGACGAGACGATCTTCGATCACAAGCCGTTCCTCGTCCTTTCGGACAAGGTCGTGCGCGCCGGGGTCGGCACGCTGCGCTGTGACGACCGCGGGGTCGGCGAGTCGACGGGATCGATGGCCGACGCCGATATCGGGATTTTCGTGGCCGACGGCAAGGCGCTCGTTGCGTATCTGGCGGGGCGCAAGGACATCGACAAAAAGCACATCGGCGTGCTCGGGCATAGCGAGGGCGGCATCGTCGTAGGTGAGCTCGCCAAGGCGGGCGGGATAGCGTTCGTCGTCACGCTGTCCGGCCCGGCGCTGTCGGGTCGTGAGGTGTCGGTGCGGCAGAACCTGGACCTGGTGCTGGCGCAAGGTGTGGCGCCCGACCAGGCGGCGACGCTCGAGAAGGCGCTCGATGCGCTCTTCCGTGGGATGGCGGAGGACGCGCCGGAGGCCGAGCTCGAGGCGCTTGCGAAGACGCTTGCGACCGCGGTGGCGGCAGCGCGCGACGACGATGCGACCCCGGTCGAGCAGATTGCGGCCCAGTTCGCGCCGCTCCTCACCAACCGTTGGTTGCGTTCGTGGGTGAAGGCGAAGCCGGCCGAGATGTTGGCGTCGGTGAAGGTGCCGGTGCTGGCGATGTTTGGCGAGAAGGACACCCAGGTACCCGGGGCCGAGCACTCGACGGCGCTCAAGAAGGCGTTCGACGCGGCCAGAAAGGACAACGGCCAGGTCGAGATGGTGATGGGTGTCAATCACCTCTTCCAGACGGCGACCACCGGCAAGGTCAGCGAGTACGAAGAGATCGAGGAGACGATGCAGCCGGTCGTGATCGACCGGGTGGTCGCGTGGATCGTGAAGCAGGTGGGCAAATGAACAGGTTCGTAGTGCTGTTGATGCTGGTCGGGCTGGCGGGCGGTTGCGGCAAGCAGGCCGTGCAGAACGATACCCCGGCGGTCGTGACCGCGGTCGAGCGGGCGCCGCTGGTCGCGGGCTACGAGGCGCTGCGCGATCGGTTCGCGAACGACGACCTCGACGGCGTCAAAGCGACGGCCGCGTCGTACGCGAAGGTCGCGGCGGGCGCCGGTGAGGAGGCGCTCGGCAAGCAGGCCGATGCCACCTCGAAGCAGCCTGATCTGGTGGCGGCTCGGCTCGCGTTCGGCGAGCTGTCGCGCATGTACTTCGGGGTGCTGTCGAAGAAGGCGGAGCTGGCGCAGGGCTTGTTCGCGTTCCGCTGCCCGATGGCCGAGGGCTATCAGAAGTGGGTGCAGGTCGACGAGACGATGAAGAATCCGTACATGGGCAAGCGCATGCTCGAGTGCGGGTCGAAGACCGACTTCGTACCCTGAGGCCGGCGTCCATCGCTGAGCGTGGACGGCGCCGCCGCGATGTGGCAATCCCTGGCCGTTGTTCTGGAAGGGAGTGACTCATGGGTCGTGCATTTGCAAACCGCGTAGGCTCGATGATGGTTCGCTGGGACCGGATGGCGAAGGCCTTCACCCGGGTCGGCAAGGACATCGCCATGGCCGTCAAGGCGGGTGGTCCCAACCCTGACTCCAACGCCGCGTTGCGCCGCGCCATCCAGAACGGCCGCAATGCGAACATGCCGAAGGACAAGGTCGAGGCGGCGATCAAACGCGCCGTCGGCAACGATGCCGAGAGCTACGACGAGGTTGTTTACGAGGGCTACGCACCGCACGGCATCGCCGTGATGGTCGAGACTGCGACCAACAACCCGACGCGCACCGTCGCGAACGTGCGCATGGCCTTTACCCGCAAAGGCGGCAACCTCGGCAACAGCGGCTCGGTCAGCTTCCTCTTCAAGAAGATGGGCATCATCAAGATCGCACGCGCCGGGGTCGACCGCGACGGGCTCGAGCTGGAGCTGATCGACCACGGGCTCGAGGACTTCCTGGATGACGACAGCGACGCGGGCCCGATCTACGTCCTGCGCTCGGCGTTCAACGACTTCGCGACGCTTCAGCGCGCGATCGAAGAGCGCGGGATTACACCGATTTCTGCTGAGCACGAGCATGTGCCGCACACCCTGGTCGAGCTCGGCGAAGAAGAGATCACGGCGGTGCTCGAGTTGGTCGACCGGCTCGAGCAGGACGACGACGTGCAGCGCGTCTTCGTGAACCTTGCCTGATGTCATTGTCATTCAATGCTGAGTCGCTGGTGTCGCTCAATCGGGTAAGCGCCTTGGTCGCACGCCCGGACGGTCAGGCGTCGGTCGCGGTCGTCGAGCGGCTCGATATGGACAAGTCGAAGTACGTGTCCGACCTGTGGCTCGTGCCGCACGACGGCGGGCCGGCCCGGCAGTTGACGCGTGGTGAGACGAAGGACCGGGCGCCCGCGTTCCTGGCCGACGGCACGCTGTTGTTCCTGTCGGATCGGCCAGTGCTTGGGGCCTCAGTATCGCCTTGGGCTGCCTTGGCCGGGGCCAAACCCGGCGACGAGGCGCGGGCCCAGATCTGGGCGTTACCGACACAAGGCGAGGCGTTCGTCCTGAGTGACGAGCCACACGGGGTATCGGACTTCAAGCACGGCGGTACGACCGTTGTCGCGTTGGTCGAGGTGTTGCCGGGCGTGCCCCTCGATGAGCAGAAGAAGCGCCTCGCCGACAAGAAGAAGCATGGGCCATCGATCCTGAAGTACACCGCGCAGCCGGTGCGCTTCTGGGATCGCTGGCTCGGTCCGACCGAGCCACGCCTCGTCGCGTATGACCTCGTCGCGGGCGTGCTCGAGGGACGGCGCGAGCTGACCGCCGACGCTGGCGATGCGTTGCGCGAGAACAGCTGGGACCTGAGCGCCGATGGGCGTCAGCTCGCTATCACGTGGGCGGTGATGAGCCCGGTCGATCGCATCCATGACAAGCCGCTGGCACTCATCGGCACCCAGAGCGGTGCACGCACACTACTTGGAAGCGACCCCAACCTCGTGCATGCCGCGCCTCGCTTCGTGCCGGGTGGCAACACGCTCGTCTCGCAGCGTTATCGACGTTCACGCGATGGCTACGCGCAGCGATCGCTGTGGCGCTATGACTTGCCCGATGGCGGCGCGCGCGAGCTGACGCCGGATTGGGATCGCTGGCCCGGAGCGTGGGGCGTGCTGGCCGATGGCGTCACCGTCGTGACCACCGCCGAAGACCTCGGCAAGAGTCCGTTGTTCCTGGTCGATCTCGAGACAGGTGCACATCGCGCGGCCGGGCCGACCGACCACGGCAGTTGGGATCAGGTCGCGCTGGTGCCAGGCGGCAACGCGTTGGTCGGCGTGCGGAGCGATCTGCTGGCGCCGCCCGAGCCCTTCTGGCTCGACCTGACAACCAACGAGCTGCGGCCGCTGGCGCGCCTGTCCGGGTTCACGCCACCCGCGCCCATGCCGACCACGCGCGTCCTCGACGTCGCGGTTGGGGCGCGCGCCGATGGCACCGCCCGCACGCTCTCGACCCTTGTCGTCGAGCCGCATGCTTCCCAGTCGAACGGGCGCACGGTGCTCTGGATCCATGGCGGCCCGGTCGCGGCCTGGTCGGAGCACTGGCATTGGCGTTGGAGTTCGCTCCTCATGGCGGAGGCAGGCTATCGCGTGGTGCTGCCGAACCCGTCAGGCTCGACCGGCCATGGCATCGATTGGGTCAACGACATCTGGGGCAACACCTGGGGTGAGCGCTGCTATGACGACCTGATGCGCCTTATCGCGCAGCTCGAATCGGAGGGCACCCGCGCGCGCGAGATGGTCATCATGGGCGGCTCGTTCGGCGGCTACATGACCAACTGGATTGGCACCCACGGCGAACGCTTCCGCGCGCTCGTGACGCATGCCTCGCTGTTCGACATGGGCGCGTTCCACGGGGTCACCGACTTCCCGTCGTGGTGGGAGCTGATGCTGGCCGGCGCCCCCTGGAGCGACCCCGAGTTCGACCGCTACTCACCGGCGCGCTTCGTGAGTGGCTGGCGGACGCCCACGCTCATCCTGCATGGCGACAAGGACTTCCGCGTGCCCGTCGGCGAGGGGCTGGCCCTCTTCGAGGCGCTGCAGGCGCACGGTGTTCCCTCCGAGCTGGCGATCTTCCCCGATGAGCACCACTGGATCCTGAAGCCGAACAACGTCATCGCCTGGTATGAGACGGTGCTCGACTTCCTGGATCGCGTCTTTGCCGAGGGCAGTTGAGGGACGCTGTAGAAAGCCCGTGACGAACGCGCCGACAGCCACCGACGGCTCCGCGGGCTATCGCGAAGTCTTCCGTGAAAACAGGAACTTCCGTCTGCTCTGGCTCGGCACCAGCATCTCGTTGTTCGGCGACTGGTTCAACACGATTACCCTCTACACGCTCGTGACGAAGCTCACCGGATCACCGCTCGCGGTCGGCATGGTCGAGTTCCTGAAGCTCGGAGGCTTCGCCGCGGCGAGCATTCCGGCTGGCATCCTGGCGGACCGGTTCGACCGCCGCAAGCTCATGGTGCTGGCCGATCTCCTGCGCGCGGTACTCGTGCTCGGGTTCCTGTTCGTCGACAGCCGGGACGAGCTGCCGCTCCTGTATGTATTGATCAGTGTGCAGGTGGCGCTCGGCGCCGTGTTCGAGCCGGCCAATCGTGCCTTGATGCCAAACCTCGTCACCCGCCGCGAGTTGTTGACGGCGAACGCCGTGTTGGCGGCGAGCTGGTCGACCATCCTGGCGGTTGGTGCTGCGGTCGGCGGTCTCGTCACGGCGGCGATCGGCAGCGATGCGGTGTTCGTCATCGACAGCCTGAGCTACCTCGCGTCTGCGGGCTGCCTCCTGGCGATCCGCATGCCGGCCTTGTCGACCGCCTCCAGCGCGGTCGCGAACGGCCCGGTCGGAAACCGACGGATACGACCCACGGTGCTCGTCATGACCGCCTATGCTGATCTACGCGAAGGCTTCCGCTATCTGCGCACCCATCGCCTGGTGGCGCGGCTCGCGTTGGCAAAGACCGCGTGGGCGTTTGGCGGCTCGGCGCTGGTCTACTTCCTGACGCAGCTCGGGCCGCAGCTGACGCCGCTCGATCCCGCGTTGGGGATCGGCATCCTCTACTCGGTGCGTGGGGCCGGTACCGGCATCGGGCCGATCCTGGCGCGGCGCCACCTCGCGCGGCGCCTGTGGCTGCCCGCGACCGGCCTCATGATCGCCGCCTCGGGCCTGCTCTACATGACGATCGGCTGGCTACCGGCGACGTTCGTCGTGCTTGTGCCGATCCTGTTCGCGCACGCCGCATCGGGCGGCAACTGGGTGCTGTCGACGGTGCTCCTCCAGGAGCTCGTGCCCGACCAGGTGCGTGGGCGTGTGTTCGCGGCGGAGCTGATGGTCTTGATGGGCGTCGAGGCGCTGGTCGTGCTCGGCGCCGCGGCGCTGCTCGAGACGCGGCTCCTGTCGTTGTCGACCGCGTTCATCGTGTTCGCGTTCATCCAATTGGTGACGGGCCTCGCGTATACCCGTTGGCTCGGTCGCTCCGCGCGCGCCGACGCCGCCTGAGCGCCGCTACTTCCAGTACTTCCGGATGCGCAAGACCATCACCGTACCACCGATGGTCACCAGCACAGCGACGATGATGAGCAGGTAGTACGCGCTCCCGCTGGACGAATTGATGGGGCCGTGCACGCACTGCAGGCAGGGCCGGTTGCCGCCGCAAGTCGCAATCACACAGATGCCACCGGCACCATTGGGCATCTTACACAAGGCGTTCGGGCGCTTCGTCACGCAGCCCGGGTCATCAGCCAGGGGGGCCGCTTCAGCGGGCGGCGCCGGGGTAGGTGAGGGGCCATCGGCTGGCCTTGCAGGCGCACCGAGGAGGGCAAGCACAGCGACGAAGACAGCGGCCAGGGCGGTTTTCACGGCAGGAAAGTGGGCCCGCTGATGCCCAGGGTCAAGGGGAACCCAGAGGGCTGCTCTCGCGCTGGAGGACTGCGTCCAGGCATCGACCCCGAGATTGACATGTGTGTCGTGGCATTGCTCCTGTGTCGCACTCTGTACCGCTCCGCAGAAGGCAGGTCTTCGATGCGTCGTTCAGCGCTCGTCTCATGTCTGGCCGTGACTGCATTCGCCTGTGCGGATGAGGTCCAAGGCTTTAGCTTGACTCCCAGATTCCAGCAGTTACAGGTCGTCAGCGCCTCTCCCGCCAAGCAACAGGCCGATGGCTCCTGGCAACGTGTCTGCGGCCTCGGCGCGAGCGACGGCATCATCACGAATGTGCTTTTCCTGTCGTCCCAACGCTCTTCGATGCTCAACGGTCAGCATGATAGCGACGTCTCGGTGCGGCCAGGAGACGACATCGACAGCCGTGAAGTCGATGGCAAACGCGACGACGACATCCACCTTACGAGCAGTGCGAACGTCGAGCTCGCCCTCGACTGCATCAATCCCGCTGATACCAGTGGCAACGCCTGCCTCGGAGTCCTGCTGGGCGCGGCGCCGACGAGCGCCAGCATCCGCTATGCGGCGAACAGCGCCTCGCGCAAACAGGGTCACAATCTCATGCTGCTCATCGATATGAGCGGCTCGATGCATGGCGTCGGCGAAGGCGACGGCACGACCGGCTCCGATCCGCTCGACCTGCGCCTCGCCGCGGCCCGCCGGCTGGTTGGCATCCTGAACAGCCAGGACCGCATCGGCATCGTGCCGTTCGCCGAGAGTGCCGGCATCGTCGCCGAAGGTCAGATCGATCGGATGGCTGCGGGCCAGGGTTTCGCGTTCGGCCCGCCCGACCCTGAGCGACGCAACGCCGAGATCGATAGTCTCGCAGGCGTCGGAGGTGGGCGCTCCAACCTGTGGGGCGCCGTCAAGGGGGCCTACGATTTCCTGCGCGACACGGTGCACGAGGTCGACGGCTCGAACCACATCATCGTGCTCAGCGATGGGCCCGACACCTGCGGCGGCGAGCAGCGCAAGTCCTGCACGACCCCGTGCGCGACCGCTGATCTGGCGGCGCTCCGCGCCCAGATGGAACGCGACTACGCCGATCTGGGCGCCCCCAAGGTTCACGTGCACTTCGTGCAGTTCGAGTCGCTCGGCTACCCCGGGCGCGACCCGCGCCAGGTCGAGGTCGCGTGCATCACCGGCGGGCACTACCAGTTCATCAACTCCAACGTCCTGCCGCGCACGACACCCGACGCCTTTCAGGAGGCGCTCGACACGGCGGTCGCCAACGTCCGCTTCACGTTGATGGGAAGCTGGCAGCTCGCGGTCGCCGTGCCGGCCTACGCAAGCGAGGTCGCCGCGGGTGACCTCTATGGACTCCAGGGCGCCGTGACGGTGCGTGAAGCGTCGCATCTCGTCGTCGCCTCGGACAAGACGTTCCCATTCGGCTTTGGCCAGGGTCAGGGCGCTCCGAGTGCCACCCACTGGGACCGGCGACCGACCCTGCGAAAGCCCTGCGGCGGCTTCGCGGACTGTGGCGCAACGAGCGATCCCGGGGTCTGTCGGGTCGTCTGCTCGCCCGAGACGCTGACCTGCACCCCGGACGCACAGGAGAAGGTATTGCCGGAGCTGGCCGGTTGTCTGGCCGACCCCTCGACGCCTGGTTTCTGCTGCGGCGGGATCTGCGAGACCGCCGGCACCTGCGCGGCCTGCAGCCAGTGACGGCGAGGGAATCGACACCTCACCATCCGGACAGGGTGCGGGCGCGGCCCCGCTGAGATACCGTCCGCCCCATGTACTACCACCTGATAAACCAGATGAAGAAAGGCCTAGGCCAGCTCGACCACTGCCTCGCCAAGGCCATCACCCACGCCCAGGCCAAGGGCTATGACCCCAACGTGCTCGCCGGGATGCGGCTTGCGCCCGACCAGTTCCCGTTGACCCGCCAGGTGCAGACCGCCTGCGACACCGCCAAGCTCTCCAGCGCGCGCCTGACCGGCAAGGAAGCTCCCAAGCATGGCGACGAGGAGAAGACCCTCGACGAGCTGCGCGCGCGCATCGCGACCGTCATCGCCTGGCTCGACCAGCTCGGGCCGGCCGACTTCGAGGGCGCCGCCGAGCGCGTCGTGAGCCAGCCCCGCTGGGAGGGCAAAACGATGACCGGCGCCGACTACTTCGTCGAGCATGCCCTCCCCAACTTCTTCTTCCACACGGCGACGACTTACGCGATTCTGCGTCACAACGGTGTGGACCTCGGCAAGCGCGACTATCTCGGTGCGCTCACGATGCACGCGCCGACCTGACTCCAGCGCCACCCGAGGAACGATCGTCCGATGACAGAGTCGCCGCGGGTGTCGCGTCTAAGCCTGCTGCGCACGATCGGGGTCGTCCTCTATGCGCCCCTCTTCGCGCTGGCCTTCGCGCTGGTCTGGTTGACCTGCCTCTTCGACCGGCTCGTGCCGCTGCCGTTGGCGTTCCCGCGCCACCCGGCCGCGCTCGCGAAGCGGCAGGCGTGGTGCGTGGCGCAGCTCGTGAAGTCCGGCGCGCTGCCGAAGGGCGCCGAGGTGACGCGCTACGAAGTGCGCCAGTTCAAGTCGAACGAGGTGTTTCGCTCGGCGGTCGCGCGCGTAATGGTCGACTACACCCACAACGGTGTGCCGCATGCGTTCGCGTGCATCGCGAAGTTCGCCATCCAGGGCGGCTCTCTCGGCACCATCGCCATCTCGATCTTCCAGCGCAACGCGAAGAACGAGGTCGAGTTCTACACCCACTACGGCGGCCAGGGCGGCGTCCTGCGCGCCTACTACGCGGCCTCCAGTGGCCTCGCCGGCAACTTCCTGTTGCTCTTGGAAGAGGTCGAATCCGTCATCGAGTTCACCGAAGAGATGAGCGCGCCTCTCGCTCAGGCGCGTGATGTCGTGCGCATGTACGCGCGCTTCCACGCTTCTCACTGGCGCCCCGGCGCCGCCGACAAAAAGGGCCTCCCGAAGAGCCCAGTGCACATCCCCGGGTTCGCCATCGACTTCATGTGCTCGCTCGCGTTCGGCAAGAAGCGCCGCGTCTTGCGGCACCTCGCGCGCACGTCCTGGCACTACTGCAATCGCCCGCAGACGATCGTGCACGGCGATGCCCGCATCGGCAACGTGATGTTCCGGTCCGACCCGGCCGGCGCGCCCATCGAGCCGCTCTTGATCGACTGGCAGTCGCCGCATTGGGGGCTCGCGACGTACGACCTCGCGTACTTCCTGGTGCTGTCGCTCCAGCCCGTGTTGCGCGACGCCCACGAGCAGGAGCTCATCCACCTCTACCACAGCGAGCTCATCGCGAGCGGCGTCGGCGACTACGACTTCGCGACCTGCTACGAGGACTATCTGCACGCCGCCGTGCTCGTCGGAACCATCCTCGTCGTGCCGCTACTCGGTGGCGAAGTCACCGTCAACGAGAGCAATCGCGAGCGCGTCATCTCAGGCGGGCTCGTCTGGTACGAGCGGCTCAGCCACGCGATTGTGCGCTTCGATACCGACTGGCTGGCCGACCGCTACGGCGTCGACGCGGCGGCGCTGCGCGAGGCCGCTGAATGGAACACCCGCCACCCGCCCGGGCTGAATCGCGGCGCTGTCCTGGTCGCGCGCGAGCTCGAGCGCGTTGGGCGTTGAACGTGTCCCACGCCGTGCTGGCCCTCCACGCGAGCGACCCCGTCGCTGACTGAGGTAGACCACCTCCGCTTCGACGCTCTGGTCTGCCTCCGCAAGTAGCCCGCATCGCTTTGTAAATCTCGCGGGGCTCTGGTAGTCCGATCGCATGACCCTTCAGCTCTTCCTGTTGCGGCACGGCCAGACGGACTTCTCGCGCGCGAATCGCTTCTGCGGCGAGATCGACCCGCCACTGAACGCGGTCGGGCTGCGCATGGCCGATGCGCTCGCCGATTCGCACGGTCCGACCCCGTGGACGGCGATCTTCTGTTCGCCGCGCACGCGCGCGCTGCAGACCGCGACCCCGCTCTCGCAGCGCGCTCGCGTGCCGATTCAGACCCACGATGGTCTGCGCGAGATCGCGTACGGCGATTGGGAAGGGCTCACCCACGACGAGGTCGTCGCGCGTTACCCAGAAGCCTACGCCTACTGGTCCCTCGATCCTGCCAGCCGCGGCACGCCCTTCGGTGAGACAGCGTTCCAGGTCGCGGCCCGTGCGACCCCAGTCATCGGGCACCTGAGCGAGCGTTACGCGAGCGGCCGCGTGCTGGTCGTGTCGCACAAGGCGACCCTGCGCATCATCGTGTGCGCGCTCCTCGGCATGGACGTGCGCCTCTTCCGCGAGCGCATCTCGCAGCCGGTCGGCGCGCTGACCTGCTTCGAGATCACCGAGGCGGGTGCCCGCCTCACGCTGCATGGCGACGTGTCGCACCTGCCGCCCGACCTGCATGGGCTCGAAGGCACGTGAGTGCCGATGGCCCTCCGGGCCCGGCTTTTCAGACGGCGGGCGAACGCTTCCTCGCGACCCAGCTCGACCTCCTCGCGCCAGGCAGCATCGTCGTCTTCGACCTCGACAATACGCTGTTCGATACCCGTCCGCGCACGCTCGCGTCCGCGACCGACTTCGATGCCCTCAACGTCAGCCGCTGGTTCGCCGCGCTCGAGCTGGCCCAGGTCCGCCACGACGGCCGCGCAACCGCCCGTTGTCCCGAGCTGCCGCCGCCGCCCGAGCCGGTCATCGCGTCCTTCGGCGCCCACTGGGACGACTACTTCTGGCGCCCCGAAAGCCTCGCGCTCGACACGCCAATCGCATCCGTCGTGCGTTGGGCGCAGCTCGCACGCGAGCACGACCTCGACGTGCGCTA
>Ga0105046_10000263_pt1 | contig 68757 bp, 69 predicted proteins | sample MAT03_FD_78385 | JGI IMG/M metagenome (GOLD analysis project Ga0105046, IMG submission 78385) | Freshwater microbial communities from Lake Fryxell liftoff mats and glacier meltwater in Antarctica - MAT-03 (megahit assembly) | ecosystem: Environmental > Aquatic > Freshwater > Ice > Liftoff...
CAGAATGGCGACGTCATTCGGACCGACGATGCCCAGATCACCGTGCACACTCTCCACCGGGTGGAGAAAGGTGGCCGGTGTTCCCGTGGACGTGAGGGTGGCGGCGATCTTTCGGCCGATGAGGCCTGACTTCCCGACACCCGCAACAATCACCCGCCCCGTTGACCGCGCGATCAACAGCACCGCAGTGGCAAATGAGTCGCCGAGACGCACTTCGACGGCCGCAATCGCGTCCCGCTCCAGTCGCAGCACGCGCCGACCGCGCGCGATCAGTTCGGCGGCGGTCATCAGATGTTCACCTCGGCGAGGGCGCTATCGGCGACGTAATCGGCCACCAGCGAATCCCATTCACCACGCGCCTGCAGCAACAGCTCCACGAACTCCCGTGCGGCACCGCGACCGCCGTCGCGCGTGAGCTGCACGCTGGCAACGGCCTTCACTTCGCGTACCGCGTTCGCTGGCGCCGCAGAGAGCGCAACCCGCTGCATGACAGCGATATCGGCCAGATCATCGCCCACAAACGCCATCGCATCGAGCGGGATTCCGAGCTTGTCGCTCAGCGCCTGCAGCGTTGGTACCTTGCGCAGCCCTTTCCCCTGATAGAGATGCGTGATCCCGAGTTCCGCAGCGCGGAGCGCAGTGGAGCTGGAGTCGCGAGCCGAGACCAGCGCCACGGCGATCCCCGCACGCCGAAGCATGACGATGCCGAGGCCATCCTGGATGTCGAATCGCTTCAGTTCAATGCGGTCGCCGCCGTCAGCGCCATGCGATTCGCTCCCGATATACACGCCGTTGTCGGTCAGCGTCCCATCGACGTCGAATGCGACCAGTGCAATGCGCCTGGCCAGCGCCGCATCGATCGTCATCGGTGCACCAACGACCAGAGTTCGACAGCCCGATCGATGAGTGCGGGGAACTGATCGAGCACCACCATGTTCGGACCGTCGCTCGGCGCGTGATCCGGGTCTGGGTGTGTTTCGATGAACAGCCCCTGCGCCCCCGCCGCCAGCGCCGCGAACATCAGTGGCGGAATGAATTCGCGCAGACCACCGCTCGCACCACCGTCGCCGCGGCCGGGCTGCTGCACGCTGTGCGTGGCGTCATACACCACCGGTGCGTCAGTTGCGTCACGCATGCGCGCAAAGTTGCGCATGTCCACCACCAGATCGCCGTATCCAAAGAACGTGCCACGTTCGGTCACGGCGAGTGGTGCCTGTGCGCCGTGGGGCGAAGAGGCGCGCACCTTGGCGACAGCCCCCGTCATCCCTTCCGGATGCAGCCACTGGCCCTTCTTGATGTTGACGGGCTTTCCTGTTTTGGCCGCAGCTTCGAGCAGATCCGTCTGACGACAGAGAAATGCAGGGATCTGCAGCACATCGCACACTTCAGCGGCGAGTGCACACTGTTCCGGAAGGTGCACGTCCGTGAGCACCGGCAGACCCGTCTCCCGCTTCACCGTCGCCAACGCCTCGAGGCCCGCCTCGAGTCCGAGTCCGCGAGTTGCGCCGACGTTCGATCGATTGGCCTTGTCGAAGCTCGCCTTGAAAACGACTCCGCCGGGCACACGCTCGCCGAGCCGTGCGAGAGCCGTTGCGATGCGGAGATTGAGCGCATCGTCCTCGGCCTGACATGGACCCGCGATGAGAAACAGTCGATCGGCGGGAAACGGCGAGTGGGCAGGCATGCCTGTCAGGTGCCCTGCACCGTCGCAGACGCTTCGCCGCTGTCAACGCCACGCGCTCCCCGCTCGCGCAGCGCTGCACCAATGAAACCGGCGAACAGCGAATGCGGACGTGTTGGACGCGACTGCAGCTCGGGATGGAACTGGCATCCCACGAACCACGGATGGTCGGCCAGCTCCATGATCTCCACCAGCGATCCATCCGGGCTCAGCCCGCTCAGGACCATGCCCTTTTCGATGAACAGATCGCGGTACTGATTGCTGACTTCGTAGCGGTGGCGGTGCCGTTCACTCACCTCGTTCGCGCCGTAGGCAATCGCGGCCCGGGAGCCAGGCAGCAGCACACACGGATACGCACCGAGGCGCATCGTGCCGCCCATGTCCGTCACACCCTGCTGCGACTCGAGCAGTGAAATCACACGATGCTCACAGTCGGGCGCAAACTCCGATGAATGGCTTTCGGCCAGCCCGGCGACGTGCCGTGCAAACTCGATGATGGCGACCTGCATGCCGAGGCAGATGCCGAAGAACGGAATGCGCAGCTCACGCGCCGCGCGGATCGCCTCGACCATGCCTTCCACGCCACGCACGCCGAAGCCACCTGGTACCAGCAGGCCGTCGTACTCGGAGAGCAGTGCGCGCGCTGTCTCGTGGTCGGTGAACCGGTCGCTCGACATCCACGAGATGTCCACGCCGGTGTCGTGCGCGATACCGCCGTGGATCAGCGATTCCTGGACGCTCTTGTAACTGTCGATGAAGTCGGTGTACTTGCCCACGACGGCGATGCGCACACGCTGCGCCGGCTTCGTGATCCGACGCACGATGTCGCGCCACTGGCTGAGATCGGGTTCGGCCGATTCCGGCAGTCCGAGGCGAGTCATCACCCGGGCATCGAAACCCTGCTCGTGGAACGAGAGCGGAATCTGATAAATGGTCGGCACGTCGCGGCTTTCAATCACATTGCCGAAGTCGACGTTGCAGAATAGCGCGATCTTCCGCTTGGTATCGTCACCGAGCGGCCGTTCGGTGCGACAGATCAGCACATCCGGCTGGATGCCGATCTCCATCAGCTCACGGACGGAGTGCTGGGTCGGCTTCGTCTTCACTTCGCCAGCGGCGGCGATGTACGGCACCAGCGTCAGATGCACGAACATCGCATTCGCCTTGCCGACCTCGGTACGGAACTGTCGAATCGCCTCGAGAAAAGGCAATGACTCGATATCACCGACCGTTCCGCCGATCTCACAGATCACGACATCGTTTTCCGGCGCGATGCGCTTGATCGCGGCCTTGATCTCATCGGTGATGTGCGGGATCACCTGGACCGTGGATCCGAGATACTCGCCGCGCCGCTCCTTCGTGATCACGTTGGAGTAGATGCGGCCTGTGGTGATGTTGTTCGCCTGGCTCAGCGAGCGATCGAGGAAGCGCTCGTAGTGGCCGAGGTCGAGGTCGGTCTCAGCGCCATCCTTGGTCACGAACACTTCGCCGTGCTGGAATGGCGACATCGTCCCCGGATCGACGTTCAGGTATGGATCGAACTTCATCATCGTCACGCGAAGCCCGCGCGCCACCAGCAGTCGTCCCAGTGAGGCGGCCGCAATCCCCTTGCCGAGCGACGAGACCACGCCGCCGGTGACGAAGATGTACTTGGTGGGCTGCTGCGGTTGTGAGAGCGCGCTCATGCGAGGCTCCGTACGGCGTGAGTGGACTCCCAGTGCGCATTGGCGCGCACCAGGTCGTGTTCAGTGTCGATCCCGCCAACTGCGCTGGTTGCACCGGCCGCGACGCCGATACCCATGCCGGCGGCGAGGGGTCGGAGCTGCTCGAGTCGCTCGATCTGTTCCAGCGGATGTACGGGCAGCGCCACCCACGCCTCGAGCGCCTCGCGCGTGTACGCGTAGATGCCGAGGTGCTGACGGACGAGCGTATCGCGGAGTGGCGCGTCATCGGGATCGCGCAGGAACGGGATCGGAGCGCGCGAGAAGTAGAGCGCGCGTCCGTCATCACTGCAGACGACCTTCACGCACGCCAAGGAAGCAAGCACATCGGGATGCGCCGGCGCAGCGGCGGTGCCAATCGGTGCGAGTCCTTCAGCGACGATGGCGACGGCGCCTCGGACGGCGAGCTCATCCACAAACGGCTCATCACCCTGCACATTCAGAATGAGGGTAGCGCCTTTAAACTCGGCTCGGCCCGCAACCTCGGCGACACGATCGGTGCCTGAGGGGTGGCTGGGGCTGGTCAGCACAGCACGGCCTCCAGCCTTCTCGACGGCGTCGGCCACATCCTGATCGTCGGTTGCCACCGCTACGGCGTCGGCCAGATTCAGCCCGACGACGCGCTGCCAGACCCGGACGATGAGGGGTTCTCCACCGAGAAGCCTGAGCGGCTTGTCCGGCAGTCTCGTCGCTCCGCGCCGCGCGGGAATGATCGCGAGTATCGTCACGCGAAATCCCTCGTCGGATCGCTAGTGGCAAGAATCATTCCAATAACGTAGACCGTGGTGGGCCATTGGCAATGGCCCATGAAAGCCACCGTCGCCCTCCACGTTCCTGCGGCACGGATCGGAGCGGACCCTGCACTGGGTCGTCCCCTCGACGGGGACACTACGTCAGGTGGACGCCCGCGCCGTGGCGGCGCCGCTCCCGGGCGAGGCGCAGGAAGTTCGCCAGCAGCGGCTTCCCGTGCTCGGTGAGAACCGATTCTGGATGGAACTGCACCCCCCAGACTGGGTGCGTGGCGTGGCGAACGGCGTGAATCTCATCCGCAGAATCGACGGCCCGGGCGGTCACGATCAGTTCTGACGGGAGCGACGAGGGTTCGATCACGAGTGAGTGGTACCGCATCACGCGCAGCGGCGAGGGCAGTCCGTCGAACAGATCCGATGCATCGTGAACCAGATCGGAGGTCTTCCCGTGCATCACGCGCTGCGCCCGCACCACCTCACCGCCGTACGCCACTCCGATCGCCTGGTGGCCCAGGCACACGCCGAGGATCGGGATCGTGGCGCCCCAGCGCTGAATGACGGGGACGGTGATCCCCGCCTCGTGTGGCGTGCACGGGCCGGGCGACAGGATGATCGCTTCGGGGGCGCGCGCGCCCACGGCGTCAACCGTCAGCGCATCGTTCCGGTGCACCTCGAGGGTTTCGCCGAGCTCGCCGATGTACTGGACGAGGTTGTACGTGAACGAATCGTAGTTGTCGAGTATCAGGATCATGCGCGCGGATGGAACTGACGGTGAATCTGCTGGAGGTAGCTGCGATCGACGTGCGTATAGAGCTGGGTGGTCGCGATGTCGGCGTGACCGAGCATCTCCTGTACGGCGCGCAGGTCGGCGCCACCTTCAAGCAGATGCGTCGCGAATGAATGCCGCAGGGTGTGCGGAGTGACGTGCGTGGTGATCCCGGCCGCATCCACGTACTTGCGCAGCAGCTTCCAGGCGCCCATTCGTGACAGCGAGCCTCCGCGTGCGTTGACGAACAACGCCGCGTTCGGCGTAGCCCGCACGAGTGTCGGGCGGAGCTCGCGAGTGTAGATCGCAACGGCCGCCAGCGCACGACGCCCGATTGGCACGAGCCGTTCCTTATTCCCCTTGCCGATCACACGCACGATCCGCTCTTCGATGTACACATCACCGACGCCGAGCGTGATCCATTCACTCACGCGAAGGCCGGCGCCGTATGCAACCTCGAGCAGCGCCCGGTCGCGAAAAGCGAGTCGTTCGTCGAGCGAGATCGTCGCGATGATCCGGTCAACGTCGCCTGGCGACAGGATGTCGGGCAGCGTGCGCCACTTCTTCGGTGTCTCGAGTTGCTCGCTGGGGTCGTGCGTGATGTACGACTCGCCCACGAGGAACCGATAGAATCCACGCACCGCGCTGACCATCCGACTGACCGAGGCGGGTGCCAGACCGAGATCGACGAGGTGATGAATGAAGCCGCGGAGCACCCGTGCATCGACCGCCGTCGCGGACACCGCTCCGCGCGACGTGAGGTACTCGTGCAGGCGATGGAGATCGCGGCCGTACGCCTCGATCGTACGCGGCGATGACCCCTGCTCGAGTGTGAGGGCATCGAGCCACGAGTCGGCGTGCTCCAACGGGTGGACGGCCGTGCGCACGGTCATCGCTTCGCGGTGCGACGTCGCCAGACGATCACCCCGCCGACGCAGAGCACGATCACGACCGCAACGATCCCCGAAGCGCGCGTGGCGCTGCCAATCACTCGCTGAAGCTGTTCGAGGTTCTGCCCAAAGCGGAATCCGATCCACGCGATGATTCCGTACCAGATCGCGGACGCAATGGCCATCGCCGGCAGAACTTCACGCAATGGAAGCTTCAGTGCGCCCGCGAATGGTGGCACCACTGCCCGAACTCCGGGCAGGAATCGACTCACGAACAGCGCCCAGATCCCATACGACGCGTACATCTTCGCGACACGGGCTTCGGCATCGCCGCCGCCGAAGCGCTTCATGAGCGCCTTGCTCCCGTAGCGGCGACCCACGAAGTACATGCCCATCGCGCCTAGCAGGTTTCCCGCCCAGATCGATGTTGCGGCGATGAAAAGCGACCCCGAACCGCGTGCGGCGAGAAAGCTGCCGACGCCGACCACGGTGTCAGCGGGGAGCGGCGGAAAGACGTTCTCCGCCGCCGCGATCACGGCCAGTGACCCATACAGCGCCCACTCGGGGAGCGACGCCAGCCACGCCAAGAGTGCCGTCATCGGCCGAGCGGGCGCTTCGCGGCGCTCGCCGACATGCTACCGCGCCGCGCGGACCGGGATCAGCGTCGCGACCGCCATGCACGCCAGCCCTTCGCCACGACCAACCCACCCCATCCCTTCGTTCGTCTTGGCCTTGATGCTCACGCTGTCCATCGGCAGACCGAGGGCCGTCGCCAGCGTTGAGCGCATGGCGTCGCGGTACGGGAGCAGCTTCGGTCGTTCGACGATCACGGTGACATCCACCTGCGCCACACGCCAGCCGCGGCGCTCCGACACGCCGCAGGCCAGCGTCAGCATCTCGATCGAGTTGCGGCCTTTGTTGGCGGGGTCGGTGTCCGGGAAGTGCTCACCGATGTCGCCGGCGCCAGCGGCGCCAAGAATGGCGTCGGTGAGGGCGTGGCACACCGCGTCGGCATCTGAATGTCCGATGAGCTTCACATCACCCGGAATCTGGACACCGCCGAGGATCAGGGGCCCGCCGACGCCAAATCGGTGCGAGTCGTATCCGATTCCGGTGCGCACCGGCAGGCTCGGCACGAAGTTCGGCGGGAAGGACGCATCGAGCATTTCGATGCCGGCCAACGGATCGGGCGCACCCGGCTGCCGCAGCACGCCTCGCGCTTCGGGGAAGACGCCCCAGAGCAGCGGCGGTGTCACGCCCGATGCGGCCAGGAGCTTGCCGGCCCAGGTCCGCTGGTCTTGCGCCGCCGCCATCAGAATATCGGCGTCAGAGATATCCGTGCCCCCGCACTGCTCCGAAACGCGTCCGGCGCGTTCGAGAAGCGCCTCCGGTGCGTCATCGAGCTCGGCCAGCAGAGCGCCCGTCCGCGCCAGATGGATGTCACGTCGCGCATCCAGCTGCAGCGCGGCGGGGTTCACCCCGAGCAGGCGCAATGCGGTTTGCGATCCATCGGCAGCCGGCTCGAGCAGGCCGAGCAGCAGGTGCAGCGACGAAAGCGTCGGGTCGCCCGTACGCTCCATCTCCACCATCGCAAAATCGATCGCCTTGCGCGCTGCTGCCTGGAACCGGACTGACATGTGCAATTGTCTCGAGAACGTGAACGAACGTGTCGTGTGCAGTGACCTACGCAGCGACTGTCGCTGGGACAAGGGGAAGAATCGAATAATCCTGCCGACGACGCGCCGCAGTGAAGCCGGCGTCGTGAATCAGTCGTTCCATCTCATCCGTCGTCGTGCGATGCGTGGTGTTTGCGGCTGACACCACGTTTTCCTCGATCATCAGCGAACCGAAGTCGTTGCAGCCGTAACGCAGCGCGAGCTGGCCGACCTTCATTCCCATGGTGACCCAACTGCTCTGCAGATTCGGCACGTTGTCGAGCACGATGCGACTGATCGCCACCGTGCGGAGGTACTCCGTCGCATCGGTTTTCTGCATGTGTGAGAACGACGGCGTGTTCTCGGGCTGAAGAGGCCACGTGATGAACGCCGTGAAGCCGCCGGTGCGCGCCTGCAGAGCCCGGACGCGATCCAGATGCTCGATCCGCTCCGCCAGCGTCTCGCCCAGCCCGTACATCATCGTGACCGATGTCTTCATCCCTTCCTGGTGCGCGATCTCCATCATTTCCAGCCACCGATCGGCCCCCGCCTTCTTCGGTGCGGCGTAGTCGCGCACACGCTGCACCAGAATCTCCCCGCCGCCGCCGGGAATCGAGTCGAGGCCGGCAGCCTTCAACTCGCGGATGACCTCGCGCGGATCCATCCGGAACAGCGTTGCGAAGAAGTCCACCTCGCTCGGACTGAAGCCGTGGATATGGATGGGGTGATTGCGCTTGATGTAGCGGAGCAGATCCAGATACCACTCGAAGGGGATGTACGGATTGTGTCCGCCCTGGATGAGAATCTGGATACCGCCAAGCTCCTTCGTTTCTTCGATCTTCTGGCCGATCTCCTCGAAGGAGAGCGTGTAGCCTTCCTTGTGCTTCGGCCGGCGATAGAAGGCACAGAATCCACAATCAGCCACACACACATTGGTGTAGTTGATGTTGCGATCGACGATGTACGTGACGACGCCGTCGGGATGCAGTCGCTCGCGTATCTTATCGGCTTCGAAGCCAAGTTCGAGCAACGGAGCGTTGGTGTAGAAGTCGAGGATGTCGCGCATTGAAGGCCTCAGGCCGCGGCAAGAAAGACGAGCGGGCGCGCCTGCACGCGACCGCTGGCATCGAGACGGCGGTAGAACTCGGTGAGCCCCCGCAAGTGCGGAAGCGAGAAACGATAATCCAACCCACTCAGGTACGTCTGACAGGCGTCGGTCGCCACGCCGGTTGCCACCGACGCCTGCGCTGCCAGTATCGGCAGATGCTGCATGCCCCAGTCGCGCGACTCGATCAGGGAGGCGTGCACGCGCAACGCCTCGGCGACGGGTGTGGTGCGCTGTGCGACCCAGACCGCGAACACGAACGGCAAGCCGGTCCACTGCTTCCACTCCAGCCCGAGATCGATCTGGTATGGGTATGCAGCACCGACGCTGCTCGTGCCCGATGAGAGCAGGAGCGCGGCGTCGCCGATCACCAGCCGTGCATCGTGCGTCTCACCGGCAAAGTGGCCGATGTCTGCACGCTCGGCATCCGACGGAATGAGCCGCGGCTTCACGCCCCAGCGTTCGGCAAAGAGTAGCGAGAGCAGTTCGACCGACGTCATGCTGCTGCGCGACACGAGGACGGTTGCGCCATCCAGATCCCGCACCGGTCGCTTGCTGAACAGCATCACGCTGCGCACAGGCCCATCGCATGAAATGGCGAGATCCGGCAGCAAAAGGTAGCGTTCGGCGTGCGCGGCGTACTCCACCGCGCTGACGACGCTCACATCCAGCGTACCCGCCGCCATCTGCGCATTGAGTGCGCTGGGTACGCCGTTGACGAGTGTTGCGTCGAGCGACACCAGTCCACGATCAACAGCGCCGTACACTGGATACGTGTTGATGTAGGGAATCCGTCCGATGCGCAACATCTCAGGCCGCCGCGCCAACAGCATCGGTGTGCTCGGCCGGGCTTTCGTCGAAAGTCCGGATGACGCGGTAGAACGAATCGCGTTCAGCGGGAGTCTTGCCCGCACCGCGGATCAGCCGCAGCAGCTCATCGAGCGACATGCCCTGCTGCGTCTGGGCGCCGACGGCGTGATAGATCTTCTCGCGCACCACCGTCCCTTCGATGTCATTGACACCAAAGGCCAGCGCAATCTGCGTGAGCGCCGTGGAGACCATGATCCAGTGGGACTTGATGTGCTCGAAGTTGTCGAGGAACAGTCGTCCGACGGCCAGATTTCGCAGGTCGTCAAATCCGGTCGTGCTGGTGCCCTGTCGCCCGAGCTGCACACCGAGTGCATTGTCGTCCGGGTGATACGCGAGCGGGATGAAGGCGAGAAAGCCACCCGTCTCGTCCTGAAGATCGCGAAGCATCGTGAGATGTTCCACCCGATCTTCAATCGTCTCCACGTGGCCGTACAGCATCGTGCAGTTGCTTCGAATGCCTAAGGCGTGTGCCGCCCGGTGCACATTGATGTAGCCGGCGCCACCGAGCTTCTTGTCGGCGATGACGTCGCGCACCGCTGCGCTGAACGTCTCTGCGCCGCCGCCAGGCATCGTATCAAGGCCCGCATCACGCAGCGCGATGAGCACCTCGCTCCAGGTGCGCTTCTCGATCCGCGCAATGTGCGCGATCTCGACTGCCGTGAGCGCCTTGATGTGCACCAGCGGGTGTGCGGCCTTCAACGCCCGGAACATCGTCGTGTAATACTCGAGGCCCGCCTGCATATCGAGCCCGCCCACGATGTGGAACTCGCGCGTCAGACTGTCGGTCGCCTGCGCCGCCTCGGCCAGAACCTGCTCCAGCGAGTACCGGTACGCGCCCTCTTCTTTGGGGAGCCGGGCGTAGCCGCAGAACACACAGGTTTTGCGCAGCACACAGACGTTGGTCGGATTGATGTGCTGGTTGGACGCAAAGGTGACCACGTCACCGTGCTTGGCGCGATTGACCGCGTCGGCCAGATGACCCACGCCGTGCAGATCGGGCGAGCGATACAAGGTGATTGCATCCGTCGTTGTCAGCCGTTCGCCACGACGTACCTTTTCCCCGATCGGGTGCAGTGCTGCATCACGCAATCGGTCCGGATGAATCGTTGGGACAGCGGTCATTCGCGAGCTACTCCTGATATCGTCGGACGGCGATCGAGACGTTGTGACCACCGAACCCGGAGCTGTTGCTCACCGCCACATTGACGGTGCGTGCTCTGGCGGTGTTCGGCGTGATGTCGAGGTTGCAGTCGGGATCGAGCGTCGTATGGTTGATCGTTGGCGGGATGACACTGTCGCGGATGGCGAGCGTGCAGGCGATGAACTCCACCGATCCGGCCGCACCGAGCATATGCCCGGTGGCCGACTTCGTGGAACTGACGCTCAACTGCGCAGCGTGCTCTCCAAACACCGCATGAATCGCGCGGCATTCGTTCGAGTCGTTGAGCGGTGTTGAGGTGCCGTGCGCGTTGATGTAGTCCACCGACTCAGGCGACAACCCTGCGTCTTCCAAGGCTCTCCGCATCGACCGCTGCAGCCCCTCATGGGCTTCCGGCTGTCCGGTAAGGCTGTGCGCATCACCGGTGGCGCCGTATCCCACCACTTCTCCATAGATATGAGCGCCTCGGCGGCGCGCATGTTCCAATTCCTCGAGCAGAACGACGCCGGCCCCTTCGCCGAGGACGAATCCGTCCCGCGTCAGATCGAACGGGCGGGAGGCGCGGGTGGGGTCGTCATTCCGACTCGAGAGCGCCCCCATGCTCGCAAATCCACCGATCGACATCGGCGTCACCGCTGCCTCCGACCCGCCGGCGAGCATCAGATCGGCGTCGCCGTACATGATGCTGCGCATCGACACGCCGATCGCATGCGCGCTGGTCGAGCAGGCTGACACGGTCGCGAAGTTGGGGCCGCGACAGTTGAACTGCATCGAGACGACACCCGCTGCGATGTCGACGATGTACATCGGTACGAAAAAGGGCGAGATCCGCTTCGGACCACCGGTCATGTAGTTCGTGTGCTGGTCCTCCATCGTCTTCAGGCCACCAATGCCACTGCCGATGATCACGCCGCAGCGGTCAGGATCAAACCCACCCCCGGCAAGTCCGGCATCCCGCATTGCCTGTACCGACGCCGCCACCGCGTACTGCGTGTACAGGTCGGCGCGCTTCGCCTCTTTCCGGTCCATGAACTGCAACGGATCGAAATCCTTCACCTCGCAGGCAAAGCGGGTGGAGAACTTTTCCGCATCGAACTTGGTGATCGGCCCCGCTCCGCTGACACCCGTGCGAAGCGCGGCCCAGGTCGTCGCCACGTCGTTGCCGACTGGCGTGAGGCACCCGAGACCGGTGACGACGACCCGACGTGCCCTCATCAGCCCTGCACCTTGGAATTCAGGTAGCCCAGCGCATCACCGACCGTGCGGAGCTTTTCGGCGTCTTCATCCGGGATATCGATATCGAACTCCTTCTCAAACTCCATGACCAGTTCCACGATATCGAGGCTGTCTGCGCCGAGATCCTCGATGAAGCTTGCTTCGTTGGTCAGCTTATCGCGCTCGACACCGAGTTCACGCTCGATGATCGTCTTGACCTTTTCCGTATGATCTGCCATTTCTGCTCCGTGCGCTGGTTGATGCGTGGGTGGGTCAGTCGAAACCGCAGGCCGGTTCGTCTGGGACGAATTTTACATCACCATGCCGCCATCCACCACGAGGACTTGTCCCGTGATGTAGGCGGCGTGGTCCGAAGCAAGGAACGCCACGGCAGACGCAATGTCCGACGGGCTTCCCAGTCGCTCGAGAGGGATCTGACTTTCGAGCGCCTTTCGTTGATCGTCGCCGAGGGCCGCCGTCATGTCGGTGGCGATGAATCCCGGGGCGACTGCGTTGCACAGAATGTTGCGGGATGCGAGTTCCTTGGCCACCGACTTGGTGAGGCCGATCAGGCCCGCCTTGCTGGCGGCGTAGTTGGCCTGACCGCGATTCCCGATCACCCCGACCACGCTGCTGATGTTGATGATCCGTCCACTGCGACGCTTCATCATCCCTCGTGACGCCGCACGGATGCTCGCAAACGCGCCGCGCAGGTTGGCGTCGATGACCATATCCCAGTCCTCGTCCTTGAGACGGACGAGCAAATTGTCCCTGGTGAGGCCGGCGTTGTTGACGAGGATGTCCAGCGTCCCGAACGTCGCCTCCACCGCTGCCACGAGCTCGCTCACCTGCGCCGTGACGCTCACATCGCAGGCAAACCCTCGGGCGTCACCCCCGATTTCGGCGGCGGCGGCCTCGGCCCGTGACAGATCGCGTCCAACCACTGCGACGCGGGCACCAGCCGCGGCGAGCGTCTCGGCGATCGCCCTTCCGATTCCGCGCGTGCTGCCGGTCACGAGCGCCACCTTCCCACTGAGATCGATCCGCATCACGCCGCCTGGAGTGCGAGGAGAGCTTCGAGGTTCGCCGCGGTTCCCGCCGGCAGGACCGTGGCCATTGGAACGATCTTGCGGATCAGGCCGCTGAGAACGTGTCCTGGGCCGAGCTCGATGAATGTGATCCCAGGATAGTCTGCCGCGATACGCGCGATGGACTCGGTCCACCGGACGGGGGCGGCGATCTGCTCGCTCAGGAGCTGGCGCGACGCCTCCGCTCCAGTGACCGGAGCGGCGCTGATGTTGGCGTAGACCGGGATCCGGGAGTCGTGCATGGCAACGCCTGCGAGGGCTGTATCCCACCCCGAGCGGGCCGAATTCATCAGCGGCGAGTGGAACGCACCACTGACGTTCAGCCGCATGCTTTTGCGAGCGCCCGCTTCCTTCGCGAGCACCATCGCGCGTTCAACGCCGTCGATCTCGCCCGAGATCACGACCTGGCCGGGTGAGTTGAAGTTCGCCGGGACCACATCGCCCGCTTCGCTGCTGGCCAACTGACAGATCGCTTCGATGGAGCGCGACAGATCGCCGAGGATTGCGGCCATCGCTCCGGGGCGCTCGATGCCAGCCGCCAGCATCAACTCGCCGCGCTTTCGCACCAGAGCGACGGCGGTCTCGAAATCGAAGGAGCCGGCTGCGACGTGCGCCGTAAACTCACCCAGGGAGTGACCGGCAGCGCAGCGCACGTTGGCGCCCAGACGGTCCGCCAGCACGCGCCAGACTGCGACGCCGTGCGTGAGGAGCGCCGGCTGCGCGTTGTGCGTCTCCATCAACGTGTCCGCGGGGCCGTCAAAGCAGAGCGACGACAGCGACATCCCCAGCGTGGCGTCGGCAGCGCGAAACACCTGTGCGGCGGCCGGAAACGCTTCGACGAGGTCGCGACCCATGCCAGGCTTCTGCGACCCCTGTCCAGGGAAGACCAGTGCAATATCCATCAGATCCGCACCACCATCGATCCCCAGGTGAAGCCGGCGCCAAATGCGCAGAGCAACACCGTGTCACCGGCACGAACGCGACCGGAGCTGATTGCTTCATCGAGGGCGATACCGATCGATGCCGAGGAGGTATTGCCGAACCGATTGACATTCACGTACACCTTGTCCATTGGCACGTTTGCATGTTTGGCCGTCGCTTCAATGATGCGCACGTTGGCCTGATGAGGGATCAGCAGGTCGATGTCCTTGCCGGTGAGCCGCGCGCCATCGAGTGCGCGGTCGCAGGCTTCCGCCATGGACCGCACGGCGTGCTTGAACACTTCGCGTCCGGCCATCTTGACGTAGGAGGAGCGATCCTCGAGCACGGGGAGGCTGAACGGTTGCTTCGCACCGCCGCTTGGCCGCCAGAGGAGCTCGGCGAGCGCGCCGTCGCTCCGCATGAATGTGGACAGGATTCCGCGCGTGCCATCTCCCCGCCGAACGATCGCCGCCCCGGCCCCATCCCCGAACAGCACTGCGGTGCTCCGATCATGCCAGTCGATGATGGCACTCATTTTCTCTGCACCGATCACGAGTGCTGTCTCGATCGTGCCGGCGGCAATCAACCCTTCCGCAATCGTCAGCCCATAGAGCCAGCCGCTGCACGCCGCCGAGATGTCGAAGGCGGTGGCGCGTGTGGCGCCGAGCGCTGCCTGGACATCCACGGCAGTGGAGGGAAGGAGTCGATCGGGGGTGGCTGTCGAGAGAATGATGGCGTCGATTTCGGCGGCGGTGATGCCGGCCTTCTGCATCGCCTTGCGCGAGGCATCGGCGGCCATGCTGCAGGTCGATTCGCCGTCGCGTGCGATGTGGCGCTGCACGATCCCCGATCGCTCGAAGATCCACTCGTGCGAGGTGTCGACACCAATCTCCGCAAAGTCGTGATTGGTCATGACATGGCGCGGAACGCTGTAGCCCGTGCCCGTCAGTGCCGCAATTGGACGCTTCATGGCCTCATGCCCCGCTGCGGCCATCGCACCGGCTGTCCGGTGTGAAGCCGCCGCACGATGTCAGGCCGCGGAGGCCGCCGCGGCGAGTCGACGTCCGATGTGCTCGGACATGTGCGACTCAGCCGCTCGTACGGCGACATTCACGGCGTTCTTGATGGCACGCGGCGACGACTTGCCGTGCGCGATGATGCTCACGCCCTTGACACCCAACAGTGGCGCTCCGCCGTAGTTGGAGTAGTCGAGGTGCGCGAGGCCCTTCATCACAGTGGTCGGATCGGCGTTGATGGACTTGGCGATCATATCCACGAGAATCGGTGCCAGCGCCTCGTAGAACTTGAGAATCACGTTGCCAGTGAAACCGTCGCAGACAACGACGTCAAATGGCCCACGATCACAGGTGCCTGCAGCGACGTCACGCCCCTCGACGTTGCCGATGAAGTGCAGGTCGGTGCGCGCAAGGAGCTGATGCGCCGCCTTCACGGCTGCGTTTCCCTTCTCCGGTTCCTCACCGATGCTGAGGAGCGCGACGGCGGGGTTGGTGCGACCGAGGATGTCTTCAGCGTAGACCAGGCCGAGTCGCGCAAAATGCACCAACTCGTCGGCGCTGCAATCGACATTCGCTCCACCGTCCAGCACCAGCACGGTCTGCAGCGCCGTCGGGAAGATGGCGCCGATTGCGGGACGTTCGAGCCCCGCGTGCAAGCCGAGCCACTTCACCGACCCGACCATCTGCGCGCCGGTGCTCCCCGCGCTCAGAAAGGCATCGGCGTCGCCGGCGGCGTGGCGCTGCAACCCGATCGCCATCGACGATTGCGGGCGTCGCAGCACCGCCGTGGGCTTCTCCGCCATCCCGACGATATCGGGGGCGTGAACGATATCGATCCGTGCACGCTGCGCCGCCAGCGCCGAGAGTTCTCCCGCCGTCGCGGCATCGAGCGCGGCCACGATATCAGCTTCGCGGCCGATCAGCTGGATGCGGTGCCCGGAGCCCAATTCGGCGAGCGCGAGCAGCGCGCCATGCACCGGTGCGGTGGGGGCGAAATCGCCACCCATCGCATCCAGGGCGATGTTCGCCAAGGGTCAGCCTTCCCGGGCCGCGATCCGCTGCTCACCGCCGTAGTACCCGCACTCGCCACAGACGCGATGCGGACGCTTCATGCTCGAGCACTGGGGGCACTTCTGGATCACGATACGCGGCGCAACCTTGTGGGTGTTGCGGAGACGCTTGCGCTGCTTGGATGTCCTGCGCTTCGGTACGGCCATCAGTCAATTCCGGTAGGAGACGAATCAGGATTCGGTCGTGCGCTCACGGAGCGCGTCCCAGCGTGCATCACCTTCCGATGCGCAACTGCAGGGCGTCGTATTGCGGTCAACGCCGCAGGTTCGACACAGACCTTTGCAATCATCACGGCACAACACAAAGGACGGGACTGCAAGAATCCACCCCTCGCGGACCGCCGGACGCAAATCGATACGCTTCGACTTGGCGTCCAGCAGGAATACATCAGGGTCATCCTCCAACCCGTCCTCGTCCGATTCGACGAACAGACACTGGAGCGATTCGCCTGCCCTCACCGGCACCTCAATCAGGCACCGGGTGCATTCACCAACTGCCGACCCCGAAAAACCTCCGACGAAGTAATATCGCCCTTCACCGGCGTTCGAGAGTCGGCCGTGCACCGTTACCGGCGAAATTGGCCGAACATCCGTACCAGACCAGACCGCATCGTCGGGATCGATTGATCCCTCCAACTGCACGGCTCGGCCGTCGAGACTGCGGATATCCACTGACAGCATAGCCATGGAAAATAGTTGAGCCGTGGGCACCGAGCAAGTGCCCACGGCGTCATCACTTAGCTGATCGGCCCGGTTCGTGGCGGCCGCCGGCAGTCAGGCGAGATCGGAGAAGAAGAATGTCGCCTCGACGGCCGCATTCTCATCCGAGTCGGAGGCGTGAATGGCGTTCCGGCCCTTCGATTCGGCAAACAGCTTCCGAACCGTGCCTTCAGCGGCCTCAGCAGGATCCGTGGAGCCGATGGCGATGCGCAGCGCTCCGACGGCATCCGGCTTCTCCAGCACCATCGGCATGCAGGGCCCGCTGGTCATGAACTCCACCAACTCTCCGAAGAAGCCACGCTCCTTGTGCACTTCGTAAAATGTCTCCGCCTGCGCCGTCGTCATGTGCATGACCCTGGCGGCCTTGAGCACAAACCCCTGTGCCTCGAGGTGTGCGAGGATCTGCCCGGCCTTCTGAGCGCCGAAGGCGTCGGGCTTGATGATCGTCAGTGTGCGATGTCCTGCCATGGTGCCGCTCCTGATGTGTTTCAGGCATGCATAGATGCCGGGTTTGATCGAAAGTCGCGCGCCCGGTCACTGACGTGGCCGGGCGCGCGGGTGAAGATACTGCCAGAGCCTACAGGCGGGCCTTGACCAGCTCGACGAAGTCCATCGGACGCTTCGCCACGCCCATTCCCGCCGCCACAAAGGCTTCAATCTTTTCTGCGGCGGTTCCAGCAGAGCCGGAGATGATGGCGCCTGCGTGACCCATCCGACGTCCCGGTGGCGCCGTCTGCCCCGCGATGAAGCCGACGACCGGCTTCGTCATCCTGGTGCGAACAAACTCAGCCGCCTCCTGCTCGTCGGTGCCGCCGATCTCGCCCATCATCGCCACCACCTTGGTCTGCGGATCGGCTTCGAACGCCTCCAGCGCATCGATGAAGTTCGTCCCGTTGATCGGATCGCCGCCGATGCCGACACACGTGCTCTGACCGATACCGGCCTTGGTGAGGAGGTTGACGATCTCGTACGTCAGCGTCCCCGATCGGCTCACGACACCTACCGGGCCGGGCTTGCAGATCCGGCCCGGAATGATGCCGACCTTGGACTGACCGGGCGTGATGAGGCCCGGACAGTTCGGGCCGAGGAGCCGCGCGCCCATCTCCTTCACGTACGGGTACACCCTGGTCATGTCGAGCACTGGCACACCTTCGGTGATACACACGATCAGCTTCACACCGGCGGCTGCAGCCTCCATCATGGCGTCGGCGGCGAACGGCGGCGGAACGTAGATCACCGACGTGTTGGCGCCGGTTGCGGCCACGGCCTGCGCCACCGTGTTGAAGATCGGCACCGTACCGTCGAACTGCTGGCCGCCCTTGCCCGGCGTGACACCGCCAACGACGCGAGTGCCGTACTCCATCATCTGCCTGGCGTGAAACGAACCGTCACGGCCGGTGATGCCCTGTATGAGCAACGTCGTGCTGTTGTCGATGAAGATGCTCACTTGGCACCTCCAGTGGCCAGCGCGACCGCCTTCTGCACCGCTTCGTCCATGTCGGATGAGGCGCTGAAGCCGTTCTCAGTCAGGATCTTCATCGCAAGCTCTTCATTGGTTCCCGTGAGTCGAATCACGATCGGCACGGTCAGTGGATTGGCCTTGGTGGCCGTCACGATGCCATTCGCGACATCATCGGTTCGGGTGATTCCGCCGAAGATGTTGAACAGGATCGCCTTGACGTTCTTGTCGGCGGTGATGATGCGCAGCGCGTTGACGACCTTCTCGGGGTTGGACGATCCGCCGATGTCGAGAAAGTTTGCGGGTTCGCCGCCGTAATACTTCACCAGATCCATCGTCGCCATGGCGAGGCCGGCGCCATTCACGACGCAGCCCACGTTGCCATCGAGCTTGATGAATGTGAGGTTCGCCTTGCGGGCGTCCACTTCACTCGGGTCTTCACTGCTGTCGTCGCGCAACGCTTCAATCGCCGGGAGGCGCTCGAGCTCATTGTCGTCGATCACCATCTTGCCGTCCACCGCCACCACCTTGCCGGTTGGCGTGACGACCAACGGATTGATTTCCGCCAGCGAACAGCCGCTCTCGATGAACGCGGCGTACAGCTGCTGCATGATCCGGGCAGCGGCGCGCGCCTGCTTCACATCGTCGTACAGAAAGAAGCCGAGCTCCATCGCCTCGAACACGCGTAACCCGTAGCGCGGATCGACGGGGTGATACCTGATCTTCTCCGGCGTGCTGGCCGCGACCTCTTCGATGTCGATTCCACCCGCGGCACTCACCATGAAGACTGGCTTCTTGGTCGCACGATCGACGATGATCCCGACGTACGCCTCGGACCCGATGTCCTCGGCGATCGTGACCAGCACCTTTTCGACCGTGAGCCCCTTGATGTCCATTCCCAGGATGGCGGCTGCCTTTTCGCGTGCGATGGCCGGGGTTGCACAATATTTCACGCCGCCTGCCTTGCCGCGACCGCCGACGTGCACCTGCGCCTTGACCATCACCGGCACAGCGTACTTCGCTGCCAGCGCTTCTGCCGCGTCGGCTGTCGTTGCGATCTCACCATCGGGGATCGGGACGCCGTGCCGGCGCAGGATCTCCTTGGCCTGATACTCATGTAGGTTCACACACGCTCCATCTGCGATCAGCTGATTGCAGTGACTGTGATGTTGGAGAAGAGACCTTGTCGGCGATTGCTGCCGACAGGGGGTGGACGCAGCGCCAGTGGCACTCGGCAGATCCGGCGTGAAGATAACCGACGGTCTGCGGTCATTGTGGTACGGAGTCGCGAGGCACACCGAGTGCCCGGCCAAGGGCCTCGAACGAGGCGCCAAACTCACTCCACGCCCCACGCTGGAGCGCTTCGCGCATCTGACGGTACATCACCGCCGCCGCCGACGTCGGGATGGCTCCACGTGTCGAGCCCCGCAGATCGAGGAGCGCCTCCGGCGTGTCTGAGGCCACACCGCGCCGGCGACCGTCGGTGACGAGGACTGCCGTCAGCAGCGTCGCGCGCCCGTCGCGGAGCGCAAAGTACGGCGTGAAAAACCGTGGGCTGCCCGCCGTCGGCAGCACCCGGGTGCCTCCGCGACGCGCCCCACCCAACGTCCCCGGCTGACGGAGTGAATCGGTCGTTTCCTGTATGGCGCCAAGAACGCGCTCATACGTCGCGCCGTCGGTGGTTGGGTGCCAGCGCACCCGGCGGTCCGAACCGCCTGGCGCCAGCATGACTCCGCGGATCACGCCACGGGTATCGAGCGCGGCGGCGGTGAGTGCGAAGTGGCGCTGCGCCGGCAGCCAGACGGGCACGTAGTCATCGACGGTCACGATGCTGTCAGCCGCGATACCGTATTCCAGCGACAAGGCCGCAAGTGTCCCACCCTGCCGGACCAGCGCAGTGGTGTCGCCGTCCACGGCACGCGATCCCAGCCGCGCCGCGATGGCGCCTTCGAGGGCCAGCGCATCACCACGTGGTGGGAGTGCGTCCCGGAGCGTGACCGGCAGCGACTGGAGTGGCGTCAGGTGCGCCGCCAGGCGTTCCAGCGGGCGCAGTGCCAGGAGCGGTTGATCGGTTGTCGGCACCAGCGTCACGCGACCGGTGTGCGCGTTCACCAGCGCCGTCGCAGCAAACTGCGCGGCCGCGAACGCCTCGCCGTTGAGCAACAGGTGATCGGTCAGCGGATAAGTACCGCTGACCGCATACAGATCCACCGACCAGAGTAGCGAGTCGGCGTGGATCAGCGGTGTGACAGCGGCACCTGCCTGCAGGAACGGCGCCAGAAGCGCGAGCCGCTCGCGTACGTCACGTACGGTCACGAGCACCGGCGATGGGCTCGGCAACGTGCCAAACAGCAGTCGTGGATTCTGCTGATTCCACGCCAGTGCGAGACGCGCCGATGTGGTCGCGATCGACGGCCCCGCAATGTGATGCGCGGGGTCGCTGACAATGGCATAGCCGCGCCCGGAATCACTGACCGCAATCGGCGGCAGGGTTCGCGACGCACCGGCACTCGATTCGCGGGCGAGATTCGCCTTTGAGAGATCGAGTGTTGTGGCGCGCCAGGTTGGCAGCAGTCCGGGGGTTCGCAGACTCTCGAACTGAATCGCGCGTGGCAGGCCGTTCGATCCATCCCACGCCAGGAGCCCGCTCAGCGTCGCCGCCGACGGGTGCGGAAGCGTCCCGCGATCCCAGATTGGCGCAGTTGTCGACGAGGCGGTGTCACCGACCGTGGCGCCGATGACGCGATCGGATTCGTAGGCGCGCCGCGTGAAACTCGCTCCCGCTTCGAGGTAGAGACGTTCCCGCGCAACGGGATCGGTGCTTCCGCTCAGTCCGTCCGCAAACAGCGGTAGCCCCTGGCGCAACAACAGCGCCATCGCCAGGACAGTTGTCACGGCGGCGATGGACGCGCGCGGCTGCCGTGACCACGCGCTCCAGATCACCACGCCGGCGGCGCCGCTGGCAATGATCTGCATCACTACACTGCCCGGCAGACCCACGCGGTGGTCGGCGAACCCGAACGCACCATCCGGACCGCTGCCGACGAGCAGTCGCTCGAATCCATCCAGGCGATAGGTCCACGCAATGAGAGCGAGCAGGAGCGCACCGAGCACGCTGATGTGCCGTCGCGCGTGTCGCGTGATGCGTACCGCACGCCCATCGGTGCCGATGCCCCGTGTCACGACGTAGCCGAAGATGGTGAGCATCGACATCACGGCGTGCGAAATCAGCGCCCACGCGTACAGCTGTTGCTCGAACGGCAACCACGCGGTCCAGAACGACAGGTCATACTGATAGTACGGGTCTGCCTCGCCGAACGGTCGTGCGTCGAGCACTGCAGCGAGCGGCCGCCAATCGTCGATTGGTATCGTGAGCACGATGCCAACGAGCAGTGCGCACGCCCATGACACGAGCGAAATCGTGCGGTCTGGTACGGCACCGGAGACCTCGATGTTGCCAACCGAGCCTGGGACAACGACGCTGACGAATGAGCGCCTGACGGCTTCGAGATGGAGCCGCATGGCACAGGTGGCCACGACGCCGACGCCAACTTTGAGGAGGAGTGACACCGTGGTGCGCCACCACCAGACATCGGCAAATCCCACGGCATCAAACCAGGCGTGATCGCCGATCAGCGCGCCCCACGCCCGTCCGAGCACGAGAAACACGGCAACCGCGATCGTCGCAATCAGGAGCCTTTGGCGTCGAATCAGCACCGAGATGGCCAGCGACCGATTAGACCGTCATACCCTGTGCCCGAAGCCACGCGTTGAACTCTCCGCGAATGGCATCGCGGCGCTCGGGCGTGAGTGCTTCGAAGCGGAGTACAACGATTGGTTGCGTGTTGGAGGCGCGGATGAGACCCCAGCCATCGCCGTAGAGGACGCGCGCACCGTCTACCTCGATGACCTCGTGGCCGGCACGAAAGTGTTCGGTCGCGGCCTCGACCAGTGCAAACTTTCTGTCGTCCGGACAGTCCACCCGCAATTCAGGGGTGCTGAAGTACGAGGGAACGTCGGACAGGAGATCGCGGACGCTCCCGCTGCTCTGCGCCACGATGCGCAGAATGCGGGCAGCGGCATACAGCGCGTCATCATGACCGTAGAAGCCTTCGGTGAAGAACATGTGTCCGGACATCTCACCGGCGACGGGCGCGTGCATCTCCTTCATCTTGTCCTTGATGAGGGAGTGACCCGTCTTCCACATCACCGGCGTGCCGCCCGCCTTCGCGATGGCATCCGGCAACGCCTGCGAACACTTCACATCGAAGATGATCGCCTGATCGGCGCCGGTCCGCGCAAAGACATCGCGCGCATACAGGAGCAGCAGATAATCGCCCCAGATGATCGTGCCGTCGGCGTCGACGATCCCGATCCGGTCGGCGTCTCCGTCAAAGGCAATCCCGATGTCGGCGCCACGCGCCCGCACGGCAGCAATCAGGTCGACGAGATTCTCCTCGACCGTCGGATCGGGGTGGTGATTGGGGAACGTGCCGTCGCTCTCGCAGAAGAGATAGGTCGCGTCGACGTTCATCCGCGAAAATATCTGCTCCGTGAGGGGACCGCCGGCGCCGTTGCCTGCGTCGAGCACCACCTTCAGTCGGCGCGGCAGAGGGCCGGTGCGCGCAATGATATCGTCGGCGTATGCCGCATCGAGCTGCTCAAAGCGCACGGCCCCGACGTGATCCGTGGGCGGCGCGTCGAGCAGCTCGCGCAACCGCTGAATCCCGCCACCGTGCAGTGAACCGGTGCCGACGCAGAGCTTGAAACCGTTGAATTCCGGCGGGTTGTGGGACCCGGTGATCTGAACACCGCCCGCGACGGGCAGATGATGCAGCGACCAGTAGAGGAGCGGCGTCGGCCCGACGCCGATGTCAATCACATCGCGGCCGCGCGTGGTGAGTCCGCGCACCAGCGCGTCACGCAAGGCGGCACCGCTGGGGCGATTGTCGCGACCCACGGCGACGGGGCCGTGTGCACCGCGCTCGTCCAGCAGCGCCGCGTACGCCTGGCCAATCCCCTCCGCTGCTTCCACGGTGAGGTCAGCGCCAACCACGCCGCGAATATCGTACTGGCGAAAGATTCCGGCAGCGATCGTCATGGGAAAACAGGCTGAGATTCAGGTGGGGCCATCGCCTGCACGACACCCGCTGCGCGAACGCTGCGCGATGGTGCCAGTGGAAGACCGCTCTCCCGCGCCCAGCGAAGGGCTGGCGACGGGTACACTCCAAGCGCGAGCAACAGCAGCGCGGCGACGGCGATCACCCCACCGGTCATTCTGGCGGCGACCGGACGCGCCGACTGCGCATCATCCGTTGGCGGCTTCATGAACATGGACGCAATCACGCCCAGATAGTACGTCGCCGACACGAGACTCGCGAGCACGAGGACAATCGCAAGCTTCACCTGGGGTGCCGGCGACGAAATCGCCGCGCGCAGGATGTACCATTTCGCAAAGAAGCCCATGCCGCCGGCAATGGGAAATCCCATCAGCGATAGCATGAAGACCGCCATGGCGGTCGCCAGCGCCGGACGGGTGCGCGACAGTCCGGCGAGATCGGACAGCGTCGTGCGACGCTCGATCCCGCCAGAGACCACGCTCAGCACAGCGAATGCACCGATGGTCGCAAGGGTGTAGGCGAGTGCATAGAAGACGATGGCCGCAACGCCGTCTGTCGAGTGGCTGGTGATCGCGACCAGCAGATAGCCGGCGTGCGCAATACTCGAGTAGGCCAGCATCCGCTTCACGTTCAGCTGCGCGAGCGCGAGGACGTTGCCCACCACCATCGTCACCGCGGCCAGGACCCACGCGGCGTAGTGCCACGATGTATAGGCTGGGCCAAGGCCAACCAGCAATAGCCGGGTGAACGCAGCGAAGGCTGCCGTCTTGACACCCACCGCCATGAACGCGGTATACGGCGTTGGCGCCCCTTCGTACACGTCGGGTGCCCACATGTGAAACGGCACCGCCGCGGTCTTGAAAGCAAAGCCGACGAAAAGCAGGGCCATGCCGCCAGTCAACAACGGGTCGGCGGCGAGACCGCCGATGCTGATGGCGGTTGCCATCTCGGTCAGGTTTGTCGTGCCTGTCGCTCCGTACAACAGCGCCATGCCGTACAGCAGGAAGCCGGTGGAGAATGCGCCGAGCAGAAAGTACTTGAGCGCCGCTTCTGCTGATCGCGCGCGGCTCCGATCGAGGCCTGTCAGTACATAGATCGACAACGACATGAGTTCGATGCCGAGAAAGATCAGCATCAGATCACGCGCGCCAACCAGCAGCAGCATCCCAGTCGCGGAGAACAGGACGAGCGCCGGCGGTTCAGGCGCCAGGAGTGCAGCGCCTTCGTTGTATTCCATCGCCATCACCAGCGTGCCCATGACACCGAGGAGGATCACCGCCACCGACGCCCAGCGGAATCCATCGAACGCAAGTGGCCCGGCAGAGGCGCTGTCTGGCGCGGGCTGCGTGGACAGCCAGGCCGTTGCGCCCGCCGCCGCCACCGCGACCAGCAGTGCGAGAAGATGCGCGCGGCGCGTGGACGCTGCCCCCTCGGCCGCAAACACGCCGAACAGCAGCACGGCCATGCCACCGATCGACAGGATCAGCTCGGGGAGCAGGAGTGTGCCGAGTTCGAGGCTGGCAAACGCGACCGGCATCATGGCTGCGCCTCACTCACTGTGGCCGACGGCGGCAATGCGGTCGACGTTGACATCACGCGATTGACGAGCAGCGTGACGCTCGTGTCCATGCGCCGGAGTACGGGCGCTGGGGCAAGGCCGAGCCCCACGATCGCCACCACGAAACACGCCATGATGCCAACCTCTCGACGAGAGAGATCGGGTACCTCTACGGACCCCTCGGCGCCACCACCAAAAAGAGTGCGCTGCACCGCCCACAGGAGATAGGCCGCGGCGAGGATGACGCCAGCGGTGGCAAGCAGCACGAGCACCGGGAATCGGTAGAACGATCCGAGCAGCACCAAAAATTCGCCAATGAAGCCGTTGGTCCCCGGCAGCCCGGCATTCGCCAGCGCGAATAGTACGAGCATCGTACCAAACACCGGCATCTGCTTCGCGAGCCCGCCCATGGAGTGAAACTGGTCGTCGGCGATCCGGTGGCGCAGCATCCCAAGCAGCAGAAACATGCCGCCGGTTGTGATGCCGGCGTTGATCATGACCATCAGTGCGCCCTGCACCGACTCCTGGCTGAACGCACTCAGGCCGAGCACGACAAACCCGAGGTGGGCGATGGACGCATACGACATCACGCGACGGAAGTCCGGCTGGACCAGCGCCACCAGCGAGCCGTAAAGAATGGCGAGCACGCCAAGCGACGCGAGGACCACGCGCACCGTCGGATGCAGCGCTGCGGCAGGGAAAAGCGGATATGCAACCACCAGCAGCCCGTAGGTTCCAACCTTGATGCCAAGCGCGACCGCCGCGATCGGTGGCCCTTCGCTCTGCGCATCCGGCAACCAGGTGTGAAACGGCACGAGGGCGCTCTTGACGAGAAATGCCGCCGCGAATGCACCGAAGCAGAACAGCTGCGTGGACAGATCGAGTGGGCGACTGCTGGCCATCTCGCGCAATGCCTCGAACGTGGTACTGCCAGCGGCCACGGACACTGTCACGATGGCCACCAACATCAGCAGAGAACCAAGCATGGTGTAGATGAAGAACGTCGTCCCCGCAGCAGGGCCGCGCCCGCGACCCCAGACGCCGATCAGGAAGTACAGCGGTACCAGCATCACTTCCCAGCAGAGATAGAACAGCAACAGATCTGCGGAGAGGAAAATCCCCAGTATTCCGGCGGTCAGCAGCAGCACCAGCGCATAGAACGACGCGGCTCGATGCGTGACACTCTCCCGCCTGATCGCTACCACGCTGAGCAGCATCAACACCGCGGTGAGCACCACCAGAGGCATCGACAGTCCGCCAGCCACCAGCCGGAACCGCGATCCGAACTCGGCGATCCATGGCAGGTCGATCATGGCGCCGTTCTCGGGCGCCTGGAACCAGAGCGCCACCGCCGAGATGGCGGTGAACGTGAGCACGCCGATGCATACGCCACGAGCCAGGCGCGCTTCCGGGTCGGCCGCAGCGCGGGGCAGCAACCAGACGAGCAGTGCGCCAAGCGTCGGTGCCGCGAGCAGCGCGATGAGCAGAAACTCCGGCGCGAGGCCCAGTGTCGTCGCAGTCATCGCCCTGCCTGGAAAACGAACGTGCCGATGACCACGAGCGCGCCGAGTGCGATTGCCCACACGTAGCTTCCGGCAAAGCCGACCTGCGCTCGGGAGGCGATCGACGACATCAGGCGTACAGCGTGTGCGCTCCCCTGCACCAGCACGCCGTTGATCAGCCCCAGATCCAGCCCGCGCCACAGCACCTTTCGTGCGGTCGAGACGGTTGGCCTCACGATGCCGCGCTCGATCGCCGAATCGACGAAGTAATCGTTGGCCAGCACGAGTCCAATTCCCGTTTCGGCCGGTGCGGCGGCCTTCGTGGTGAGCGTCTGTGGCTTGAGAACGAGGAACGCGGTGAACATACCAGCCGCCGCGACCGCGATGGCAATGCCAATGAGGAGATACTCCGTCTGGTGCGACAGATGACCGCGACCGGCCAGCATCGTCGTCGCCGCTCCTGTGATGGGCTTCAACCACGAATCGAGGAGGCCTGTCGGCCCGATTGGGATCACCGCTGGCAACTGGAGCCAACCGCCGATGAGTGTCAGGGCGCCGAGGACGATCAGCGGTGCGCGCAGGATCCATGGAGCATCGTGCACGCTGGCCGCGACGTCGTCGCCGGATCGGAAGGTGCCGTGAAAGGTGTACCGCATGAGGCGCGTCATGTAGATCGCGGTCATGAATGCAGTGGCAACGGCAAGACCGTAGGCGATCCACAGGATCACCCGACCGGGAATTGGTCCCAGTGACGACTCCGCCAGTGGTGATTCCAGTGCGCGTTCAGCGACGGCTCCGAGAATCGCGTCCTTCGAGAAGAAACCTGCCAGCGGTGGAATGCCCGCGATGGCGAGCGTCGCAATCCACATCAGTGCCGCGGTTGCCGGCATCCGCTTGATGAGCCCACCCATGTTGCGCATGTCCTGCGCATCGTCGTGGCGGTGAGTCTCATGGAATGCGTGATGCATGCTGTGGATCACGGCGCCCGCACCGAGGAAGAGCAGTGCCTTGAAGAAGGCATGCGTCACCAGGTGAAACATGCCCGCCGTGTAGGCGCCGGCACCGACCGCAATGAACATGTAGCCTAGCTGCGATACAGTGGAGTAGGCGAGCACCTTCTTGATGTCCCACTGCTTCAGCCCAACCGTCGCGGCCCAGAACGCGGTCAGGGCACCGACGAGAACGATCACGAGGCAGGCAGCGGGCGCTGCCGAGAAGAGCGCGGCGTTGCGCACGATCAGATAGATCCCGGCGGTGACCATGGTCGCCGCGTGGATCAGCGCCGAGACCGGCGTCGGGCCCGCCATGGCGTCGGGAAGCCAGACGTAGAGCGGGAGTTGCGCACTCTTGCCGGCGCAACCCAGGAACATGAACAGACAGATCGCGGTGATGAGCGGCGTCGACATCACTGAGTGGCCCTCCGCGATCGCCGCGAAATCGAGCGAGCCAAGATTCACCCACAACATGAACATGGCGAGAAGCAAACCGAAGTCGCCAATGCGGTTGACCACGAACGCCTTCTTGCCGGCCACCGCGTTGGCGGTGTCACCGAACCAGAAGCCGATCAACAGATACGACGCGAGCCCGACCCCCTCCCAGCCAATGAACAGTACCGGGAGGTTGGCGCCCATGACCAGCATCAACATGAAGCTCACGAAGAGATTCAGGTACGCGAAGTACCGCGCGAAGCTGGCATCGTCGGCCATGTAGCCAACGCTGTAGATGTGAATCAGCGAGCCCACGCCCGTGATGATCAACATCATCAGCATGCTCAGTCGATCGACGCGTAACGTCCAGTCGACCCGGAACTGGCCAGCAGCCATCCACTCACCAATCGTGGACGATACCTCGGTGTTGGCGCCGGCAACGATTGACGCGAGCCACACACTGACGGCAAACGAGAGCACCAGGACACCCACGCCGACGCTGGCGACGAGCGTCCGGCGACCCGCTGGAATGCCATCGCCCCGTTCACCTCGCCACGCGGGCACCAGTGAGAGCGCGCCGTTGATGAGAAAACCGAGCAGCGGCAGCAGCGGCACGAGCCACACCGCCTGCGAGACGGACGAAGTAGAGATCATTCGGAGTTGGCGCTAGCCTCGGAGCAGCCGAATTCGGCCAAGATCGACAGTGCGGTAGTGCCGGAAGACGCTGATCACGATCGCCAACCCGACCGCGGCTTCTGCGGCCGCAACCGTCATCACGAACAGCACGAAGACCTGCCCGCTCACGCCGTGCAACCGCGACAGTGCGATGAACGACAGATTGACGGCGTTGAGCATCAGTTCAACGCACATGAACAGAATGAGGGCGTTCCGGCGCGTCAGAACCCCGATCACGCCAATACTGAAGAGCACCGCCGAGACGAGCAGCGCTTCCCTGATCATGTGCGAGCCTCGCCGGTCGCCTTGCTGCGCTTCGCCAGCACGACAGCGCCGATCAGGGCCACCAGCAGCAGCACTGACGTCACTTCGAAGGCGATCAGATTATCGGTGAACAAAGAGTTGGCGAGCGGTGCCAGCGCGTCCGAATCGACGGGGAGCAGTGTACTCATCTCCTGCGGCGCCGACCGAATCACGATAAAGAGTTCCGCCGCCAGAGCGCCACCGACCGCTGCGGCGGCGAGCGCCGCGCCCATGCTTCGGCGCTCCTTGACGTCGTTTTCGCCGAGGTTCAGCAGCATCACGACGAACACAAAGACAACCATGATTGCACCGGCGTACACCAGCACCTGGGCGGCACCAAGAAAATTGGCGCCAAGCATCACATACAACGCGGCCAGTGCGAACATGACGTTGACCAGCCAGAGCGCAGAGGCCACCGGGCTCTTGCGAGTCACCATTGCGAGGGCAGCGCCGATGGCGAGCGCCGAGAACAGCCAGAAGTGAACCGTGTAAAACGTACCCATCACTCCCCTGCCGGATCGGCGGGATCCCACATCTCGCACACGGGATGAGTTTGCGACGTCAGGCGCTCCAGATCGTACACAAAGCCGTCTCGCGAGTACTCGGCGTTCTCGTAATGCCGCCCCACATGAATCGCCTCCTCCGGGCAGACCTCCTGACAGTAGCCGCAGAAGATGCATCGGAACTCGTCGATCTCGAACACCAACGGGAATCGATTCCCCTGTTCGTCTTCACCGGGCACCAGCTTGATGCAGTTTGCCGGGCAGACCGTGGGGCACAGACCGCACGCCACGCACTTCGCCTTTCCATCTTCATTGGTCAGCATGCGATGCGTACCGCGCCACCGCTTGGACAATGCCTCTGTCTCCTCGGGGTACTGCGTGGTGACCTTGTGCGGGTCGATCAGGTGCTTGAAGGTGTGTGCCAGACCGGACAGCGTTGCGCGGACGTAGCTCACCTGCTCGACCGGCCGCTCCATGACCTTCACTTTGATACCCATCAGTCCCCCATTCCGGATTCTGGTCGCACCACCGCACCGGGACCTGATCCCGCTGCATCCTGCGCGCGCATTCGGCGCAGCTCACTGTCTGCCATGCGCGATGTCGTGGGACTGATCAGACGGCCCCGATCGAACAGCACGAAGATCAGTAACAGCACCACCACATTGATCACGAACAGCACACCGGTCTGGGCGGCGCCTGAGGTCAGGCCAGCCGCCTGAAACGCCAGCAACACCGATGCGATCAGCACGATGTAGCAGAGCGAAACGGGTAGCAGAAAACGCCAGCCGAGTGACATCAGCTGATCATAACGGAAACGCGGAAGCGTCCAGCGAATCCACATGTAGAAGAAGAGGAAGAAGCCGGCCTTGAGGACGAACGACATCAGGGTCAGGATCGTCTTGAGGATCGAGGGATCACCGGTGTTGTCCCAGCTGGTGAACGGGATATCCCATCCGCCGAGAAAGAGCGTGGCCATCAGGCCACTGGCCGTGAGCATGTTCGCGTACTCTGCGATGAAGAACATCGAGAACTTCATCGAGCTGTATTCGGTGTGATATCCGGCCACCAACTCGCTCTCCGCTTCGGGAAGATCGAATGGAAGGCGGTTCGTTTCCGCGAAGGCCGAGACCAGAAATGTGAAGAATGCGAGGGTCAGGTTCAACGCATTCCAGCCGCCGTTGGCCTGCTGACGGATGATCGCGTCCATCGTGACGTTGCCCGACAGCAGCAGCACGGGGATGACAGAGAGCCCCATCGAGATCTCGTAGGAGATCATCTGCGCACTGGAGCGCAACCCACCGAGCAGCGAGTACTTGTTGTTGGACGACCAGCCGGCAAGCGTGATGCCGAAGACACCCAGGGAGGAGATCGCGAGGGTGAAGATGAACCCCACCGGCAGGTCGGCGATTGCCAGCGACACAACGCCCCACGGAGTCGGCAGCGGCGCTGCGAACGGAATCACCGCCCAGCTCACCATCGCGGTGCAGAAGGCGAGCGCCGGCGCGAGCGTGAACAGGATGGAGTTCCCGGCGCCGGGTGACAGCTCTTCCTTCATGAAGTTCTTGACACCGTCGGCCGCCGGCTGCAACAGCCCCCCTGGCCCGGTGCGGTTCGGGCCGTGCCGATCCTGAATCCAGGCGCTCACCTTTCGCTCGGCGAGGGTGAGCATCGCCACCGTCACAAGGTAGACGCCAAAGAACACGAGCACCTTGATCCCTGATGCAATCACATACGCCGTCGTGTTGTCGCTGATCGGCGACAGCAGCAGCGGCCCCATCAAACGAGTGCCTCGATGGGCGCGCTGACAACGGCGCCCTGCAGCCCAAGACTGCGATAGCTCATCCCCGCGAATGCGGGAACACCATTCGCCAGTTTGTGAAACACATCACCCGCCAGCATTGGATACTCGCCGGCTCCCACGCGTTGCGCCACGTCGGCGAGCGCCCGATAACTCGGTCGCGCCTGCGCCGGCGGTGCCTTCGCCTGCAGGAATCGTTGCACGCGTCCCCGAAGATTCGTAAACGTCCCGTCCTCCTCGGCGTAGTTGGCGATCGGCAGCGCGACGAGCGCCAGCGATGCCAGCGCGTCAGTGAGGAGTGTCCCGATCACGATCACATCAACGCCTGACGGGACGCTGGCGACGGCGGTGGCAGCGTCCACCACCAGCAGCAGGTCGCCGGCGCCGAGACTCACGACCGGCGCGTCCGACTCCGAAAATCCGAGGAGGGCTGCCCCTGTGTGATTCGCAGCGCGTTCGGCACGGAGCGACAGATCCTTCACGCCCGCCAGCGGCGCTTCCGGTCCGCGCTCAATCGTCATCAGCGATGTCGCACCCACGTGTTGCGCCAGCTGTGACAGTATGTAGAGCGCTTCGTTGGACAGTGACGGCGAGGCGAGCACCGTCACACGCGTGGCGTGGCGGATCGCCGCACTGGCGACATCGAGTGCAGCGTCCCACGATGTCTGCGCGAGCGCGTCGGCAACGCGCGCCATCGGGTACTGCAGTCGATCGCGGCGATTGATCCACCGATAGTTCAGGCGCCCGGTGTTGCACGCAAAGTGCTGATTGACCTGCGCGTTCGGCCGCGGCCGGATGCGGACGACAATGTCGTCGCGCGTCTCGAGCATCACGTTGCAGCCCTGTGAGCAGCTCGGACAGATGGAGGCCGCACGATCCAGCTCCCAGGCACGGGCCTTGTTCAGGAAATCCTTGGACAGCAGTGCACCCACGGGGCAGAGATCGACCACGTTCGAGGCCCACTCGTGGGTCAGATCGCTCCCTTCAAACTTGCCGATGTACGCACGGTCGCCACGCTCGCTCACGTTCAGCACGGGATCATGTGCGACGACATCCATGAATCGAACACAGCGTGTGCACAGGATACAGCGATTGGGCACGTACATGACGTCACCGCCGAAGTCTTCCATCGGATTGAAGCGTTTCGGCTCCATGTACCGCGAATCCTTGCGCCCTTCAGCGAAAGTGTAGTCCTGGAGTTCACATTCGCCGGACTGATCACAGATCGGGCAGTCGAGCGGATGGTTGATGAGCAGGAACTCCAGCACACCCTTGCGTGCCTCACGGGCCTTCTCGGAATGCACGTGCACCACCTGCCCCTCGCCAACCGTCGTCGCGCAGGCAGGCGTCAGCTTCGGAAATTTCTCCACCTCGACCAGGCACATGCGGCACACGCCGGCGACTGGCAACGTTGGATGGTAGCAATAGTGCGGGATCAGGACGCCCACCGTCTTCGCCGCCTCGATCAGGTTCGTTCCAGGAGGGACGACGACTTCGCGTCCTTCAATGGTGAGCGTCACCATGCCGGGGTTCGCCAGCGCCGCAGGTGCCGTCATGTCAGGCGGCCGCGGTGGAGAGACTCGGGATCATCACGCTCGAGCGATTCTTCGGGATCTTGGCCTCGAATTCGTGCCGGAACTTCTTCAGCCCGCTGACGACCGGTGTCGCACACGAGTCGCTCAACACGCAGATCGTCTTCCCCGTCATGTTGTCGGCAATCTCGAGCAGGGTGTCGAGGTCCTTCATTGTGCCCTCACCATCGCGGATCCGCTCCAGAATCCGCGTCGTCCATGCGGTACCCTCGCGACACTGCGTACACTGCGCACAACTCTCATGCGCGTAGAACCGCGCCAGCCGTGCGATCTGGCGCACCATGTCCTGCGTGTCATCAAAGCAGATCACACCACCGGAACCCAACAGCGACCCTGCTGCCTGAATGCCTTCATAGTCCATCACCGCCCCTTCACACTCTTCCGGCGTGAGAATCGGCACCGACGATCCACCGGGGATGATCGCCTTGAAGGTGCGACCCGCTGGCGGACCACCGCAGACATCCCAGAGAAACTCCTTCATCGAGAAGCCCATGCCAACTTCGTAGTTGCCGGGGCGGGCCACGTTCCCGCACACCGAGAACAGCTTGGTACCGGTGCTCTTGGGGTTGGTGGGACTCGACAGCGACTTGTACCAATCGGCGCCGTGCTTCAACACGTGCGTGGCGGCGCAGACGGTCTCCACGTTGTTGATCGTGGTCGGCTGTGCGAACAGCCCCGCGACGGCTGGGAAGGGCGGCTTGATGCGCGGATTGCCGCGCCGGCCCTCGAGCGAATTCATGAGCGCAGTTTCTTCGCCGCAGATGTAGGCTCCGGCTCCCTTGTGCACGTGTACATCCACCCGCTTCCCGCTTCCCATTGCGTTGGCGCCGAGGATGCCTGCCGCGTACGCGTCGCGAACCGCTTCCCGCATCCGCGCGATGGGCTCGGTGTACTCGCCTCTGATGTAGATGTACGCAGTCTCGGCGTAAATCGCGTGGGCTGCGATCGCCGTGCCTTCCAGCAGCTGATGGGGCGTCCAGCGCATGATCTCGCGATCCTTGAACGTCCCGGGCTCGGACTCGTCGGCGTTGATGCACAGGTAGTGCGTCTTGCCATCGGGCTTCATGAAGCTCCACTTCACACCCGTCGGGAAGCCCGCACCACCGCGTCCACGCAAGCCGGAATCCTTTACCACGTTCTGTACTTCGACCGGATCGGTGGCGAGTGCCTGACGCAAAGTCTCATAGCCTCCGCGTGCCTGCCAACCGGAGAGCGTGCGCGCTTCGGACTCACCGAAGTGCTTCGAGATCACTGGCGTTTCACGCGCGTGTGACGGATGCGGGTATCCCATCAGTCCAGTCCAGCCAGAAGGTCTTTCACAGTGTCGACACCGACGCACTCCACCAGCGCATCATTAACCATCACCGGCGTCGCGAACCCGCATGCGCCGAGGCATTCAACCTCGACAACGGTGTATTTGCCGTCAGCGGATGTGACACCAAGCTCACCGCACTTCGTCTCTTTCAGGAAGGTGCTCACGACATCTTCGGCGCCGCAGACGTTGCACGGCGTCGTGGTGCAGACCTGTATGAAGTGGGTCCCCACCGGATGCTGGTGGTACATCGTGTAGAAGGTGACAACGCCCTTCACATAGGCCGGGGTGAGGTCCAGGACGCGCGCGACTTCATCCATGCCCTCGGGACTCACCCAGCCGCGATCCTCCTGCAGCATCCAGAGCGCCGGCAGGAGCGCCGCCATCTTGGTCGGATAGTGGGTGAGCAGCTCGTCCAGCTCTGTTCGACGCGCGCCGGTGAACACTGCGGTGTAGGCGGCGTGGTCGTCGTGGCCGGCAGGAGCCATCGCGTGCAGACTCATCGGTCGATCTCTCCCATCACGATATCGATACTGGCGTTGATGGCGATGACGTCCGAGAGCAGGTGTCCTTCGGCCATCTTCGAGATCGCAGAGAGATTGACGAACGCCGGTGGACGAATGCGCCAACGGACCGGCTTCGACGTACCATCACTCACGAGATAGTACCCTTTTTCACCTTTGGGACTTTCGGTCGCGACATAGCACTCACCGATCGGCGGGCGCGGGCCCTCCATCACGAGCTTGAAGTGATGGATCATCGACTCCATCTCGCTGGTGGCTTTGCTTTTCGCGGGGAGGATCACGCGCGGATCATCGACGTTGATCGGTCCATCAGGGAGGCGCTGCAAGGCCTGCTCGATGATGCGAATGCTCTGCCGCATCTCTTCCATGCGAACGAGGTATCGATCGTAGACATCACCCTTGGTGCCGACGGCGATGTCCCAGTCGTACGTCTCGTAGTCGAGGTAGGGAACATCCTTGCGAACGTCGTACGCCACGCCCGATGCACGCAGCATGGGCCCGGAGAGTCCGTAGTTGATCGCCTCCGACGCCGACATCACGCCGAGGCCAACCGTGCGGCCCACCCAGATCCCGTTGCGGGTGAGCATGCGATCGGTTTCGTCGAGCGTCTTTGGCAGCGAGCGCAGAAACGCCTTCAGCCCGTCGATCCAGCCGGAGGGCAGGTCGGCGGCCATCCCGCCAATGCGTGACGCGCTGGTGGTGAGGCGCGCGCCGACCCAGCTCTCCCACAGGTTGTAGACCGTTTCGCGCTCCTGAAACGTCCACAGGAACGGCGTGAACGCTCCCATGTCGATCGCGGTCGTTCCCAGCCACACCAGGTGCGAGATGATCCGCGACAGCTCCATCGCAATCACACGGAGCACCGTGCAACGCGGTGTGATCTCGATGCCGAACAACCGCTCCGCGCTCAGCGCGTACGAGATGTTGTTCCCCATCGAGTTGAGGTAATCCTCACGGTCCGTCCAGGGGATGATCTGGTTGTACTGCCGGTACTCGCCGATCTTTTCAAAACCGCAGTGCAGGTAGCCGATGTGCGGAATGCAACGGACGACGGTCTCGCCATCCAGTTCCAGCACGAGGCGCAAAACGCCGTGCGTGGCTGGGTGCTGCGGCCCGATGTTGATCAGCATCCGCTCGCTGCCCATGTCGGGCTCCGTGCCCGGCGGCAGGTCGATCGGCATCACCACGCCGTCAGGGGTCGCGGTCAACGGTACGCGACGCAACTCACCGTTCGGTCCAAGCGACTGCGTCGCGAGTTCCACCTCGAGCGTGCGCGTTGTCGTGGCCATCGTTCAGCCCTCGCCAGTGCTGGTGCCGCCGAGCCGCGCGCGCATGTCCGCCGGCAGCTCGTGGAAGGCGTCGGCGATGCTCAGCTCTTCCATGGAATACTTCGCCTCGGGGTTCGCCGACAGCGCCTGCGACAGCTGCTCCGAGCGACTGAACCGCCCGCGGAGCGGAAAATCCTTGCGCAGCGGAAAACCTTCGGCGTAGGAGTCCCAGAGCAGAATCCGGCGCAGGTCGGAGTGTCCGGCGAAGCGGATCCCGAACATGTCGAACACCTCGCGCTCCAGCCAGTTGGCCGCTTTGTAGACCGGCTCGATGCTCGGCACTTCCAGCTCGGCCGCCATCGGCAGGGAGGCTTTTATTCTCAAAAAACGACGATATGGCAGCGATCGAAGGTGCCAGACCATTTCCATTGGGAGATCGAGATCGCGATGCTCGACAGCGGTGACATCGACAAGGTAGTCGTACTGTTGCGACGGATCGTCCCGCAGCCAGAGCACGACATCGCGAATGCGCGCGGCATCGATCCAGACGCAGGTCTCTCCCCACATGACGTCGTGACGCCCGATCACTTCACCGAACTGCGCCCTGAGCGCCTCGACTGACGGATTGGCTTCTCCGCCACGATGCGGGATCTGGCGCGGCGTGACGGGATCTGGCGTGCCGTGAGGCAGCGCGGCGCCAGGGATGACGACGCTCACGGGGCAGACCGCGTCTGATGCACCGAGTTCCCGAACGGCTCCGACAGCTCATCGATCTGTGCGGCGGGGATGTAGAACCGCGAGCTGGGGTCGATCGTGATCTCCTCATACTGCTGCTGATCGGAGATCGACCGCTGCTGCCGCACCTTGTCCTGCAGCATCATGATGCCGTGAATCAGCGCTTCTGGCCGCGGCGGACACCCCGGCACGTAGACGTCGACCGGGATGATGGTGTCGATACCCTGCACGACGGCGTAGTTGTCGAACATGCCGCCACTCGATGCGCAGGCGCCCATCGAGATCACCCACTTCGGTTGCGGCATCTGTTCGTAAATGCGCCGAATGACGGGGGCCAGCTTGAAGGGGACGCGGCCGGCACAGATCAGCACATCGGCCTGTCGCGGCGAATAGCTCATCCGCTCCATGCCGAAACGGGCCAGGTCGAATCGACTGGCTGCGGTGGCCATGAACTCGATGGCGCAGCAAGCGGTCCCGAACGGCATCGGCCAGAGGGAGTTGGCGCGACCCCAGTTGACCAGGAATTCGAGTCGCGTCGTGACCCAGCCGTCCTGGGATGGCGGATCGTAGGAAACGAGCGACGGCTTCGTCGCAGGCGTCAGTCCCATTGCAATGCTCCCTTGCGCCACACGTAGGTCAGCCCAACGGCGAGGATGGCCATGAAAACCAGCATCTCCCCCAACCCGAAAAAGCTCGTCGCACCAGTGCAGAGGCCATCGATCACCGCGCCAGTACACGACAGCCGCTTGAAGGCAGTTCCCCACGGAATGAGAAACACGGTTTCGATGTCGAACACGATGAACAGCATCGCCACGAGGTAGAACTTGACCGAGAACCGCTCGCGGGCATCGCCGAGCACCGGAATGCCCGATTCGTACGCCTCCAGCTTGACCGTCGTGGGCCGGCGACGCATCGCCCACTGGGACAAACCGATGATGATGGCCGCGTTCAGGAGAACGAAACCGATCAACATCAGGACTGGGAGGTACGCTTGAAGCCCCATCGGTGGTCAGAAGCTCGTGAAAAATTTCACTAACTGGTGTACGGGCAAGCTAGCCGCCCTGCCAGCGTTCTTCAACGCTCTCAGCGCGGGCGTCGCAGCACACGGCGGACCCCCAGAGTCCGACCACCGGTAGCCGCCGTGCGCCCGGCCCGCTACGTTCCCGCGCCATGCCTATCATGAACGATGCGTGGATCCGCCGGATGGCGCTTGACCACGGGATGATCGAACCGTACGAGGACCGCCAGGTCCGCGATGGCGTTATCAGCTACGGCGTTTCCTCGTACGGCTACGACATGCGCGTGGCCCGTGAGTTCAAGATCTTCACCAACGTCCTCAGCTCCATCGTGGACCCGAAGGATTTCGACCCGAAGAGCTTTGTCGAGTTCGAGGGCGACTTCTGCATTGTGCCACCCAACAGCTTTGCGCTGGCGCGATCGGTGGAATACTTCCGGATTCCGCGCAATATCCTCACGATCTGCGTTGGGAAGTCGACCTACGCGCGCTGCGGGATCATCACGAACGTGACCCCATTCGAACCCGAATGGGAGGGGTTTGTGACGCTCGAGATCTCAAATACGACGCCACTGCCGGCCAAGATCTATGCCAACGAGGGGATCGCGCAGGTGCTGTTCCTGCAGGGCAATGAGCCGCCGGATGTGAGCTATCGGGACAAGCGCGGGAAGTACCAGAATCAGGTTGGTATCACGCTCCCCAAGCTGTAATTCGGGCACAGCGGAAACGAGACGCGGGGCCCGGACCAGAGGACTGGTGCCGGGCCCCGCCCTTTTTCCACGAGGCGTCGCCGCTCAACCGTGACCGCTCGCCCCCGCCAGATCGGGCTTCCTGGTCGCGATCGCCACGATGAAATCGCGGTTCATCTGCGAGATGACATCGATCGAGATCTGCTTCGGACAGGCTTCCTGGCACTCGCCGAAGAGTGTGCAGTGGCCGAAGAGCTCCTCATCCATCTGTGCGACCATCGCCTCGACACGCTTGTATCGCTCGGGTTGTCCCTGCGGCAGGCGCGCGAGATGGAAGATCTTGGAACCCGTGAAGAGCGATGCCGAGCCGTTCGGGCAGGCCGCCACACAGGCGCCGCAGCCGATACACGCCGCGGCGTCCATCGCCGAATCGGAATCCTGCTTCGCCACCAGGATCTCGTTGGCATCACGCGCGCCGCCGGTCGGTGCGCTGACGTAGCCGCCGACCTGAATGATCCGGTCGAATGCGCTGCGATCGGTAATGAGGTCCTTCAGCACCGGGAACGCCACCGAGCGCCACGGCTCGATGGTGATCTCCTGTCCATCAGTGAAGTTGCGCATGTGCACCTGACACGTCGTGGCGCCTTTCACCGGTCCGTGGGCCACGCCGTCGATCATCATGCTGCAGCTGCCGCAGATGCCTTCGCGGCAGTCGTGACTAAAGGCAATCGGCTCCTCCCCCGCCTCCTCGAGATGCATGTTCACGAGATCGATCATCTCGAGGAACGATGCATCCGATGGAATGTCTTTCGCCATGTACGTCTCCAACTTGCCGGCGCTCGCCGGGTTGGCCTGACGCCAGACCTTTAACGTGAAGTTCATTTACTTGTAGCTCCGCTGGCTGAGCTGCACGTTCTCGAACGTGAGCGGTTCCACGAGTCGCGATGGCGCTGCTCCATCGCCGTTGTACTGCCAGGCCGCGACGTGCGCGAAGGCATCGTCGTTGCGCAGTGCTTCGCCGTCTGCGGTCTGATACTCGGTCCGGAAGTGACCGCCACAACTCTCCTCGCGCTCCAGCGCGTCGCGGCACATCAACTCGCCCAACTCCATGAAGTCGGCGACACGATTGGCCTTCTCCAACGCCTGATTGAGATCGGCATCGCTGCCGGGCACACTCACGTTGCGCCAGAACTCTTCCCTGAGCGACCCGATGTCGGCAAGTGCCGTCGTGAGTGATGCGGTGCTGCGCGCCATTCCGCACTGCTCCCACATGATCTTGCCAAGGTCGCGGTGAAAGCTGTCGGCCGACCGCTTGCCCTTGATTCCGATCAGTGTCTTCATGCGATCGTTCGCTGCCGCTTCGGCCGCGCGAACCTCGGGGTGCTCGTGTGTCACCGGCTCCAGCTTGGCCTGTGCCAGATAGTCGCCGATCGTGACCGGGATGACGAAGTATCCGTCGGCAAGCCCCTGCATCAGGGCGCTGGCACCGAGGCGGTTCGCGCCGTGGTCGGAGAAGTTTGCCTCACCCAGGACGTGCAGCCCGGGAATCGTGCTCATGAGGTTGTAATCCACCCACAACCCGCCCATGGTGTAATGCACTGCGGGGTAGATGCGCATCGGCTGCTTGTACGGATCCTCATCGGTGATCCGTTCGTACATCTCGAACAGATTTCCGTAACGCTCGGCAATCGACTTCTCACCCAGTCGCTCGATCGACGCGGCGAAGTCGAGGTACACACCGAGGCCGGTCGGACCCACGCCGCGGCCCTCATCGCATACCTCCTTGGCGGCTCGGCTGGCGATGTCGCGCGGTGCGAGATTGCCGAAGCTCGGATACTTGCGCTCGAGGAAGTAGTCCCGCTCCGTCTCAGGAATATCGCGGGGATTCCGCGTGTCGCCCTTCTTCATCGGTGCCCAGCAACGCCCGTCGTTCCGGAGCGATTCCGACATCAGCGTCAGCTTCGACTGATGGTCGCCGGCCTGCGGAATGCAGGTGGGATGAATCTGTGTGAAACAGGGGTTGCCGAATGCCGCGCCACGCTTGTACGCGCGCCACCCCGCCGTCACGTTCGATTGCATGGCGTTCGTGGACAGGAAGTACACGTTGCCGTACCCACCGGTCGCCAGCACGACGGCGTCGGCCAGATGGGTTGAAATCCTGCCAGTGCGCAGATCGCGTGCGACGATACCGCGCGCCATGCCGTTCACCACGATGACATCGACCATCTCGGTCAGCGTATGCATCTCGATGAGGCCCTTCCCGACCTGCTTCTCCAACGCCTGATAGGCGCCGAGCAGCAGCTGCTGCCCGGTCTGTCCGCGTGCGTAGAAGGTGCGGCTCACCTGTGCGCCGCCGAAGGAGCGGTTGGTCAGCAGACCGCCGTATTCCCGCGCGAACGGCACGCCCTGCGCGACGCACTGATCGATGATGCTCACCGAACACTGCGCGAGTCTGTAGACGTTCGCCTCGCGCGACCGGAAATCGCCGCCCTTGATCGTGTCATAAAACAGGCGCTTGATGGAATCGCCATCGTTCTGGTAGTTCTTGGCGGCGTTGATTCCCCCCTGCGCGGCGATCGAATGGGCCCGCCGCGGAGAGTCGTGGTACACAAAACACGACACCTTGTAGCCGAGCTCCGACATCGACGCCGCGGCCGACGCACCGGCCAGACCGGCGCCGACGACAATGACCGAGTATTTCCGTTTGTTCGCCGGGTTCACGAGCTTCATGTTGAAGCGATGCGAATCCCACTTCTGCTCGAGTGGCCCCGACGGAATCTTGGACTGCAGTTCCATATGCTGTGCGCCCGACTACTTGAGAACGCCGAAAAGGAAGGCCAGCGGAATCGCCGCAAAGCCTGAAGAAATCACAATCGCCAGCACCACGGGAAGGTACCGCTTGAGTGGGTGAGCGCTCTGCCTGGCCAGGCCAAGCGTCCGCATCGAACTCCACGCGCCGTGGAACAGGTGCATACCAAGCGCAAACATCGCCACCACATAAAAGACCGCGACCCACTTCACCGCGAACCCGGTCTGCAGGTTGCGATAGATCTTGCCCTCCACATAATCGGGGTGCACCGAACCGATGGTGAAGTGCAGAATGTGGAACACGATGAAAACGAGCAGGAGCACGCCGCCCCACCGCAACGTCCGCGACGCGAGTGTACTGACCTGCGGCTTTCGTGTCGCGTAGCCGATCGGGCGCGAAGCCCGCGACAGCATCGTGAGCTGGTACGCCGCCGTCACATGGAGAAGCACAGCACCGATCAACACAGCCCGCGACAACAGCACGATCTCGTGCAGTGGACCGTGCAGCAGCGCACCGTACGCATCGAGCTTTTCCGCTCCCGAGAACGTTTGGAGGTTACCTGCCATGTGGCCGATCACAAAGCCGAGTCCGATCAGTCCCGTCACACCCATCACCACCTTCTTGCCGATGGTCGAGCGCCAGAACGTCAACAACGTGTTCATCGAGCCAGATGCTCCAGAACGAGGTCAGAATGAGTAACGGCGGGGCGGGCGTTTCGGCCCTGCCCCGCCGCGCGTAGAGTGCTCAGATCGTCAGTGCAGCCATCGGTTCGCGAACGGCCTGTGCGCTGCGTTCCAGCGCTGCACGTTCGTCATCGGAGAGCGTTACCTCGATCACGCGCTCGAGCCCGTTCCTGCCAAGCTTGCACGGGACGCCAAGATAGAGACCAGACAGGCCGTACTCACCGGTGAGCCAGGCCGCACAGGGGAGAATGCGCTTCTGATCATTCACGATCGCCTCCACCATCTGCACTGCGCCGGCCGATGGCGCGTAGTACGCCGATCCAGTCTTGAGATACTTCACGATCTCGGCGCCGCCGTCGCGCGTGCGCTGCACGATGCTGTCCAACGTCGCCTTGTCGAGCAGCTGCGTGACGGGGATCCCGCTCACCGACGTGTAGCTCACCAGCGGCACCATCGTATCACCGTGGCCGCCGAGCACCATTGCACGAATGTCCTTCACCGAGACGTCCATCGCCATTGCCAGAAAGGCGCAGTATCGCGCCGTATCCAGCACACCGGCCATGCCGATGACACGCTCCCGCGGGAACCCGGTCACTTCCTTGGCGACGTAACACATCACGTCGAGCGGGTTCGACACCACGATCACGATGGCGTTCGGTGACGTCGCCTTGATCTGCGTACACACCGCCTTCATGATGCCGGCGTTGGTGTTGACCAGATCGTCGCGCGACATGCCCGGCTTGCGTGGAATGCCGGCCGTGATCACGACGATGTCGCTGCCCGCCGACTCATCGTACCCATTGGAGCCGATGACCAGGGAGTCAAAGCCTTCGATCGGGGCGCTCTGATACTGGTCGAGCCCCTTCCCCTGCGGGACGCCCTCGGCCACGTCGACCATCACCACGTGGCGCGCCAACTCCTTCTCCGCAATGCGCTGCGCGGCGGTCGCACCCACGTTCCCCGCGCCAACGACCGTAATCTTGTTCACCATGACAATAGGCAATCTGAGAGTTATGCATCAATCGCGCGCTGCTGCCTGCGCGGGTAGCCGGTCTGCTCGAGTATCGGCCGAAAACTAGATACCGACACACCATGCGACAACGCGTCCACTAGCCACCCACCTGACTCAGCGCGCGGAGGCCACCAACCTGCATCTGGAGCAGGGCATGCTCTTTCGGCTTTCCGGCCAACGCCTCACGAAACAGCGGCTCGAGCGGCGTACCGGCCCGCAACGGCTCGCGAAGGTTGACCTCGTGATCGCCGAACAGGCAGGTCCGCAGCCGGCCATCGGCAGTCAATCGCACACGGTTGCAGGTGCCACAGTAGGTGTGCGTCATGGGAGTGATGACGCCAATGGAGCCTGGTGCACCTGGGTACCGGTAGTACTCCGCGGGCCCGTTCCCACGGCTTGGGCCCGCAGCCGGAACGAGCGATTCACCGGCGGACAGCCGCTCCAGAACCTCGGACGTTGGTACCACATGCTCCCACGTCAGTTCCCGCATGTCACCCACCGGCATCAACTCGATGAAGCGCACGTGCCACGGGTGGTCGCGAGTGAGTGATGCAAAGTCCTGCACTTCGTCGTCGTTCACGCCGCGCATCACCACCACGTTGATCTTGATCGGACTCAACCCGGCGGCCTGCGCCGCACGGAGCGAGGTGACGGGATCGAAGTCCAGCGACCGTCGGGCGATCGAGAGAATTCTCTCCGGGCGCAGACTGTCGGCGCTCATGTTGATCCGATCCAGCCCCGCATCACGCAGTGGTTGCGCCAGTTCCGGCAGCCGGACGCCGTTCGTGGACAGTGCAATGTCCTCCACGCCCGGGATCGCGCGAAGCTGGCGCACCAGCGTGGTCAGTGCAGGGCGAATCGTAGGTTCGCCACCCGTCAGTCGAATCCGGCGAAGACCGAGCGGCGCCAGCTGACTGACGATGGCCGTGATCTCTTCATACGACAGGATGTCTGCCTTGGGCAGCCACGGCAGGCCCTCCAGCGGCATGCAGTAGGTGCACCGAAAGTTGCATCGATCGGTGACTGAAATGCGGAGGTACTCGATGCTGCGGCCGAACTGATCCTTCAGCGTCACGCCGCTCATGGTGTCGGTACGGTTTGCGTGGTGACCGTTGGATCAACCCATTGCCACTCGCCATCGGCGTAGTGCTCGCGCTTCCAGATCGGCACGCGCCGCTTGAGCTCCTCGATCACAAACCGCGAGGCATCCAACGCCGGCGCACGCCGCGCATGGGCAACCGCGATTGCCACGCTCACGTCGGTGAGGCCGAGCGTTCCGACGCGATGTTCGACGACGAGCCGAATGCCATCAAACTGTTCGGACGCCTCGTGTGCAATGCGCGCCAGCTCGTCGCTCGCCATCGCCGTGTAGGCGGAGTACTCGATGCCAGTGACAGGTCGCCCTTCGTTGACATCCCGAACGGTGCCGAGGAACAGCGTTGTGGCACCTGTCGCTCGACTGGTGACCTCGCGGACGAGCGCCGCAGAGTCGATCGCTGCGTCAACGACTGCAGTTCGAATCATCCGCCAGCCACCGGTGGGATCAGCGCAATCTCCTGGCCGGCCCGGACCGGAATCGGTCCCGGAGCGTAGCGGCGATCCACTGCCACCAGCGGCCGTGCCGGCAGCGCGCCGCCTCCAGGCAGCGCCCGCAGCGCCCCGACCACGTCGTCAACCGTCGCGATCTCAGGGACAGCGACGGTCACGGCGCTGGCGCCGAATGCGTCGGCGTACGACGCAAAAAGAAGAACTTCAAGGTGAGGCATCGTCTGAGGTCGCGAGGACAGGCACTCTGGAAGATAGCGTGCAACGGTGTGGGCGGGTTCCCTGATCCGCCGACAGGGCAACACCAAATAAAGCGAGGCGCAGTCCTGGCGCCCCGCTTTGGCTGAATGCACGACGTATCTCCAAGCGAGCACACGACTTAGTCGTCGTCGAACTCGTCGTCACCGAAGCCACCATCGGGGACCTCTTCACCCGCCACGATGGCCCGGAGCTCCTTGGACGGCTTGAACACCGGCACCGGGCGCGCTGATACCTCGACCGGCTCGCCGGTCCGCGGATTGCGCGCCATCCGCGTCTTCCGTTGCCGGATCTTGAACGTGCCAAAACCGCGCACTTCGATGTTCTTCTGGTCCTTCATCGCATCCTTGATCGCGTCGAGAAATGCATCGACGACCCGGGCGCAATCCTTCTTGGAAATGAGTGGGCCGGCCGTGCGAGAAATCTGCTCGGTGACCCGCTCCACAAGATCCGCTTTCGTCATGGACGCCCTCAAGGAGTCAACACCCGGATGGCACCGGGCTCGGCGCGAAGCTAGCCACGTAGAGCGTTGTCAGTCAAGAGGTTGCCCGTTTTTCAGCTGCCTTTGCGGAGGGCGGCCATGAACTCGTGGAACACCGGCCGGGCGTCGTGCGGACCTGGGGCGGCCTCGGGATGATACTGCACGGAGAAGACAGGCAGCGACCGGTGGCGCAGGCCCTCGATCGACCCGTCGTTCAGATTCACATGCGTCACAACCAACTCGCTCGACCCGTGGACCGACTCGGCGGTCCCGGCGACGGCAAACCCGTGGTTCTGTGCCGTGATCAGCACCTTCCCGGTCGCAAGCTCCTTCACTGGCTGATTTCCGCCCCGGTGACCGAACGGCATCTTCTCGGTCTGCCCACCAAACGTCAGCCCGATGAGCTGATGACCGAGGCAGATTCCGAACACAGGGGTTCCGCTGGCCGCGACCGTGCGAATCATCTCTGGAGCGTAGCTGATGGCGGCTGGATCGCCCGGGCCGTTGGAGAGGAACACACCGTCCGGCTTCTCAGCCAGAATTTCTGCAGCCGAGGTCGTTGCTGGGACGACCGTCACCTTGCACCCCTCGTCCGCGAACAGCCTGAGCATGTTCTCCTTGATGCCGAAATCGACCGCCACGATGTGATGCGCGGTCTTGTCCGCGCCGTAGACGTAGGCTGTCTGCGTGGCCGCGGTCGTGGCCAGATCCGCCCCTTCCATCCTCGGCGCGGCCCGGAGGAGCTCTCGTGCCTCTGCGGAAGGCGCGTCGCCGGCGCAAAGGACGCCGAGCATGACGCCGCCGGCGCGGAGGTGGCGCGTCAGACGCCGCGTGTCGACTTCCTGGAGCACTGGGACGCCTGCAGCGGCCAGCCACGAGGGCAGATCACCGGACGCACGCCAGTTGGAATACTCGCGCGACAGTTCCCGCACGACGACGCCCGACACCTGGACCGTCGCACTCTCCGAATCGTCGAGGTTGACGCCGTAATTGCCGATCTGCGTGGCTGTCATCACCACGATCTGGCCGCGATACGAGGGGTCGGTGAAGACCTCCTGATAGCCGGTCATGTTGGTCGTGAACACGACCTCCGCCACGGTTGGCGTGGTGTTGGCGTTGATCATTCCCTGAAACGTCGAACCGTCCTCGAGGAGCAATACCCCGGGGACGGTTTCGATGACGAGCGGCACGTTGCCGCCCGTCACTTCTTTGCGGGCGCCGGCGCGGCTGGCGCGGCCGGAGTCGGCGCGGCGGGAGTCAGCGGGAGAGCAGTACCCTTTCCACCCGGGGCCGGTGCGGAGGACGCCGGTGCGGCTGGCGCAGGCGTCGAGAAGGCGTTGTCCAGCACCGACTTCGGAGTCCGCTGGCGGCTCGTCATGAGCTGCAGCACGAGCGACAGGAAGAGAAACACGCCGCCGCCACCCCAGCTGATCTTGGTCAACAGGTTGCCCGCCTGGCGGGTACCGATCACCGCGTCGGCGGACGACGAGGCTCCACCAAAATTGGCTGCCATACCGCCCCCCTTGCCCGACTGGAGCAGGATTACGGCGATCAGCACGAAGCTGATGATGATCAGAAGGACGAGCAGAAACGTATACATCGGATCGGATGGGTCAGAGACGTCGCTGAACTAGCTCCCAAAGCAAACGAATCTGACCCAGCGAATCAAGCTCGCACGATCGCGTTCCACCCATCGGCATCGAGACTTGCCCCGCCCACGAGGACGCCGTCGACGTCGGGGGCCGCGAGGAGGGTGGTCGCATTCCCCCGATTGACGCTGCCGCCGTAGAGAATCGGAATCCCCAGCGCCCGTTCTCCAATTGCTCCCTTGAGCGCCGCGATGATGGCCGTGTGGACGGCGCTGGCGTCGGCGGGGGTCGCCGTCCGTCCGGTGCCGATGGCCCAGACAGGCTCGTACGCGAACAGCATCCCCGCCACCTGCGCCTCTTCGACGCCGTCGATCCCCGCCAACAGTTGGCGCAGCACGGTCGATTCGGTATCGCCAGCATCACGCTCCGCCAGCAACTCGCCGACGCAGAGGATGGGCGTCAGGCCGGCGCGGAACGCCGCCTTCACCTTGAGATTCGTTTCGGCGTCCTTTTCACCGAACACGTGACGACGCTCGCTGTGGCCCACAAGCACGTACGATGCGCCGGAGTCGCGTGCGATCGCCGCCGAGTTTTCACCGGTGAATGCGCCCTTGTCTTCCCAGTGGATGTTCTGAATTCCGGTCTCGAGATCGGGACGATCGCGAACCAGTTCACTGACGGTCGTCACCGACAGTGCGTTTGGAAAGAACAACACCTTGCGATCCTGCTGTCGTGGGTAGTGCGCGAGAAAGCTCTTCAGAAACGCCCGCGCATCGCTCGGGCCGTGATGCATTTTCCAGTTGGCGGCAAAAATCGGCAGCTTCACTCTGTCCCTTTCTCATCTAGAGCGGCCACACCGGGGAGTTCTTTCCCCTCGAGAAATTCGAGGCTGGCTCCGCCGCCAGTGGACACGTGACTCATCATTTCACCAAGGCCCGCTTCCATCACCGCGGCGGCAGAATCGCCTCCGCCAACGATCGTGATGGCTCCCTTGCCCGTCGCGGCCGCCATCGCCGTCGCGACTGCCCGCGTTCCGGCGTCAAAAGGCGGCTTCTCGAACACGCCCATCGGACCGTTCCAGAGGATGGTCCTGGCAGACAGGATGGCGCGAGCGTAACTCTGCGCCGAGTCGGGACCGATGTCGAGCATCGCTTCGCTGGCCGGGATCGCGTCGCGTTTCACGGCATGGGCTGACCTGGGCTGATCCATCCCCTTGGCCACGGTGGCATCGTGCGGCAGAATCAGAAGACTCCCCGCACGTTCGATCAGGTCCTTGGCCATCTCGACGCGGTCGGGCTCGACCAGCGATGTGCCGGTTTCGAAGCCCATCGCCTTGTAGAAGGTACACGCCATCGCGCCACCGATCAGAAGCGCGTCCACCTTGGGCAGCAGCGCTTCCACGACGTCGATCTTTCCCGAAATCTTGGAGCCGCCGAGGATCGCGACAAAGGGCCTCTTGGGGTCGTCGAGCGCGCCGCCGAGGTACGCCAGCTCACTCTCCATCAACAGTCCGGCAACTGCGGGACGCAGATGTTTGGTCATGCCGGCGGTTGATGCGTGCGCACGGTGCGCACTGCCGAATGCGTCATTCACGTACACATCGCCGAGTTGCGCCAGTCGCTGTGCGAGCGCGTCGTCGTTCGCCTCCTCACCAGGGAGGAACCGCGTGTTCTCCATCAGCAGCACGCCGCCGTCAGCCAGCGCATTGGTCGCGGCGACGGCTGCAGCGTCGTCGGTTGTCGCGCAGAACGCCACATCGACGCCGGGCAGCACGAGCTTGAGCGCCGGCATGACTGCCGCCAGTGTGAACCTGGCGTCCGGCGCCCCCTTGGGTCGTCCGAGGTGCGACAGCAGCACCACGCGGGCACCGTGCTTTCGCAGCAGCTGAATGGTGGGCACCGTCGCCCGCAGGCGCGTGTCGTCGCTGACGGCGCCGGCGTCATCGAACGGCACGTTGAAATCCACCCGGACAACGACGCGACGCCCGCGCAACTGCGCGGGCGTCAGATCCTTCACTGAACGCTTGGCCATCAGGCGATCGACTTGCCGACGAACAGCAGCAGGTCGACGCACCGGCTCGAGTAGCCCCACTCGTTGTCGTACCAGCCGGAGAGCTTGACCATGGTACCGTCGATCACGTTGGTGCTCTTGGAATCGATCGTGCAGGAGAACGGATTGCCGATGTAGTCCACGCTCACCAGCTCCACCGTGCTGTAGTCGAGGAAACCCTTCAATGGACCTTCCCTGGCCGCCGCGATGAAGGCCGCGTTGACCTCGTCGATGGTCGTCGCACGCTCGACTTCCACCGTCAGTTCCGTCAACGACACGTCGGGCGTCGGCACCCGGATCGCGATGCCGTCGATCTTGCCCTTGACCTCCGGAATGACGAGCGCGGTGGCCTTGGCGGCACCGGTGCTGGTTGGAATGATGGACACCGCAGCGGCGCGTGCACGGCGCAGATCCTTGTGCGGCAGATCGAGGATGCACTGGTCATTGGTGTAGCTGTGAATCGTGACCATCGATCCGTGCTTGAAGCCGAAGGTGTCGCGAACGACCTTCACCATCGGAACCAGGCAGTTGGTCGTGCAGCTGGCGTTGGAAATGATGTGGTGCGATGCGGGATCGTACTTCTCATGATTCACGCCCATGACGATGGTGATGTCTTCGCCCTTGGCCGGCGCGGAGATGATCACCTTCCTGGCACCGGCGGCGATGTGCTTTCGCGCCTTGTCTGCATCGGTGAAGATACCGGTCGACTCGAGAATGACATCTGCACCGACGGCAGCCCACGGCAGATTAGCGGGGTCGCGCTCGGCGGTGACCCTGATCTCGTCGCCATCGACGATGATCGCACCCTCCTTGGCACTGACCTCGCCCTGATATGTGCCGTGCACCGAGTCGTACTTGAACAGGTGCGCGAGCGTCGCGGTGTCGGTGAGGTCGTTGATGCCGACGAAGTCGATCGCAGCGCCGGACTTCTTGGCGGCGCGCAGGACAATGCGCCCGATGCGACCGAATCCATTAATGCCAACCCGAACTGCCATGTTGCGGCTCCAGTGAGGTAAGGCGGTCGCCGATTGCAGGCGCCCGCCCGAAGGTGACACAGCTGACGATGCGTGCGCCGCCGTCCACGAGGGCGGCGGCGCACGCGACAAGAGTGGCTGCGGTGGTCACAACATCATCCACGAGTACGCAGTGCGCACCCTGCACGTGAGGGGCACCAGCCGAAGCCACGGTGAAAGCGCGAGTTACGTTCACTACTCTCTCACCGGGTGTCAACCGCGTCTGGCTGGCTGGCATCCTCGTCCGGCAGAGCGCGGGCAGCACGGGGGTCTCCCAATACGGCGCCAGCGCTCGCGCGATCGCGTCGGCCTGGTTGAATCCGCGCTCTCGCTGCCGCCAGGTGGCGAGTGGAACGGGAACCAGCCAGGCCCGCTCATTACGCACGTCGTCCGGCCAGCGGAGCCGTGCCATCTCAGCCGCCATGCCGCCAGCGATGGCTTGCCAGCCATCGTACTTGAGCGCGTGCACCGCCGCGCTGGCGACGCTGCCGCGCGACATCCACGCCACCGACCGAACGGCGCGAACGAACGGCGGCAGCGCCGGGCACCATCGACACGGATCGCCCTCCTCGGCGTTGTATGCCGACGGGTGCCCGCACCGCGCGCACTGTGGGTGCGACAGGTGGCGCACTCGACTCCAGCAGAGCCGACAGACCGGGCCGGGCTGACGCCCCAGTCCATCGCGGCAGAGACTGCACACGCCGGGCAGGGCGAGCTCCAGCGCTGCGTCGGCAGCCCGCGTCACTGTCCGCCGCAGCGCCGCCCCCCAGGCCCCCAACTCCGCGCTCACTGGTCGCCACTGGCCGCACCGAACACAGCGCGATGCATCACCTCGCGATCCGGCACTGTTCCCTCAAACCAGCGCGTCCAGGAGCGCGCACCCTGCGCCAGGAGCATCGTGAGACCATCATCCGCTCGCAGTCCGTGCGCACGTGCGGCAGCGACAAACGGCGTCACGCCGGTGCGTCGATACACGAGATCCAAACATGCCGCTGATTGACGCAGGACCGCCGGGTTGAATGGCACCTGCTCATCGTGCAGCCCGATCGGCGTCGCGTGAACGATCAGGTCAGCGCCGCGCAACGCCATCGCCATGAACTCCTCCGCCGTTGTTCCAGCCGTTGGCCCGAGTGCGCACAGCGCGTGAGCACGTGCCGGCGATCGCGACCAGATCGCCATGGACGACTTCGGCCAAGCGGCCACCGCCGCCGCGACAGCCTTTGCCGATCCACCAGCGCCGATGAGCGCCACGTGAGCACCGTGAGGAATCTCGCCCAGCAACGACCGAACGGCGTCATCGAACCCACCGACATCGGTGTTGTCTCCGTGCAGGCGTCGGTTTTCCGTCCACCAGGTGTTCACGGCACCGATGCGCTCTGCCAGCGGTGTGAGCACATCGCAGAGCGTCGCGACGCTCTCCTTGTGGGGGATGGTGACGTTGCCCGCCGCTCCCTCGTGCACGAGTTGGCGCAGTGTGGCGAGCAGCATCTCCGCTGGTACGTCGATCGATTCGTAGCGCGCGTCAACGCCCGCTGCGCGCAACGCCGCGTTCTGGAATACCGGCGACAACGAGTGCGATACGGGATGGCCGAGCAGCACCAGCCGCCCGGGATGCGCCGTCACCGGGATGTCGACTTCTGGTCGGCGGCCATGCGGTCGAAGGCGCGCGTGATGAGCGAGTGCAGCTCATCGAACGTGTCGCGATACACCGTGATATCGCCGCCGATCGGATCGCTGACTGCGCTCGATGATTCACCATGCGTGGCGTAGTTGCTGAGGAGATGCGCCTTCCCGGCGCCACCCAACCCTTGCACGGCCAGCAGATGACTGGCACTCATCGTGAGCACCACATCGGCGGCCGCGATCATCGCTGGCGTCACCTGCCGCGATCGGTGCGTCGACAGGTCGAGTCCGTGCTCCAGCGCGATCAACAGCGATCCCTCAGAGGCACCACTGATGGCATCGGCAGCCACACCGGCACTCGACACCTCTACCGATGCGAGCTGACGCTCGGCGACGATGGACTTTCCGATGACCTCTGCCATCGGACTGCGGCAGGTGTTCCCGGTGCAGACAAAGAGGATGCGGAGCGGAGAATCAGGCATCGCCGAGCAAGTCAGGGACTGAGGTGCGTAAGGTCGCCGCGCTGATCGCGCCGGGTCGAATCACCCGGAGCCGTCGGCCGGTGCAGTCTACAACGGTACTTGGTTGAGAGGGAGGCAGCGCACCTCCATCGAGCACCATCAGCAGTCCGCGGTTGATCTCGGCAGTCCACTGATCCACGACCTCTCCCGCGCGCATGGCCGGCGGTACACCAGGGCGGTTGGCCGACGTCGAGGTGAGCGGTGAGCCGAGGGCAGTGATCAGGCGTTGCAGGCCGGGGTGCGGCGTCCATCGTACCGCGATTCCCCCCTCAGGTCCTCGCAGCCGCTGCGGGAGCTGTCCTTCGCCGCCGGGGAGGACAAGCGTCAGCGGTCCAGGCCAGTGGCGTGCCGCGAGGTGCGCAGCCTGCGCCGACAGCGTCAACCCGAGTCGGGTGAGCATCGCGCTGTTCGAGACGAGGAGCAGAAACGGTTTGGCTGGTGGACGACGCTTGAGGACCACCAGCTTTTCCACTGATTCAAAGTCCACCATCGTGCCAAAGCCGTAGACCGTCTCTGTCGGATACGCCAGCACGCCGCGGTCCTGGAGATGCGTGACGACGGGCGTCAGCGCGGCCTGCACTTCGTCGGGCGACCAGAAGGGCGTGACAACCGTGCGCCAATTCACTCCGACAGTACGGACAGGGATTCGGCGATTGCGAAGTCGTCTTCATCGGTGACCTTCATGCCGCGTTCACTGCCCCGCACCACCACCACCGGGAAGCCGTAGTGCTCGCACAACGCGGCATCGTCGGTTGCCTCGAGCCGGTCGCGACGGGCGCGGGTATGCACCTCGTCGATCATCGCGCGGGGAAAGGCCTGCGGCGTCTGTGCCCGCCAGAGGTGCGTGCGATCGACGGTGCGGACGATACGTCCGTCGGCGTCCACTTCCTTCAACGTATCCACGACCGGCAGTGCGGCGATGGCACCGTGTCCATTGCGCGCTTCACGAATCACGCGGTCGATGACGGTGCCGCTCGCCAGTGGTCGCGCCGCGTCGTGGATGACAACCGTGTCGATGTTCTCCGGCATGTCTTCCAATCCATTGTACACCGATTGCATCCGGTCACGACCACCCTGACTGACGAGCATGCGCTCGATGTCACACTGAAAGATCCACGGTGGCGGATCGGCGGCAAAGTCGCGCGGCAGTACGACGACCACGAGCGCGACGTCGGGCCGGAGCTGAAAGGTCTGCAGGCTGTGGAGCACCATCGGTTTGCCGGCCACCCACCGAAACTGTTTCAACTCGGTGCCACCAACGCGCGTGCCGCTGCCACCCGCCACGATCACCACGCCGACATTCTGCACCGCCGCCGGCACCACATCGCGTATCTCCGCCGGACGTGCATCGCGCTCGAGGTTGGCGGCGGCACGCGCACCCACGATCACGCCATCGTGCATCTCGACCGGTTCGCCGGACTCCGGCCCTGTCGTTGCATCAGTCATGAAAAAACAGTGTCGAGCAGTTCACGAACATTCGAAACCCCAACCACCTTCAGGCCAGCGGGGGCCTTCACCTTGCCCGATGTCTTTGCCACGTAGGCGCGTGTGAGTCCGAGTCGCGCGGCTTCGGCGAGGCGCCGTTCCAGCTGGGAGACGGCGCGAATCTCACCACCGAGGCCAATCTCACCGAGAAAAAGCGCATCGGACGGCAGTGCGCGATCGTACACCGACGAGGCCAGCGCGGCTGCAACAGCGGTGTCGCCGGATGGTTCGGTGAGGCGCATGCCACCCACCACATTGACGAAGGCGTCGAGCTGCGCGAAGCCAAGTCCGGCGCGCTTTTCGAGGACGGCCAGCAACAGCGCGAGTCGACGCGGATCGTACCCGGTCGTGACGCGCTGCGGCGTACCGAATCCCGCCTTCGCGGCGAGCCCCTGAATCTCGACCAACAGCGGTCGCGTGCCTTCGAGCGGTGCGGTGAGTGCGCTTCCGCTGGCATTCTGGGTGCGATCGCCCATGAACAGCAGCGAGGGGTTCGCGACTGGCTGCAACCCGGCGGCGTCCATCCGGAACACGCCGATTTCGTCAACGCTGCCAAAACGATTCTTCGTCGCGCGCAGCAGTCGATAGTCAGCGCCGGACTCGCCTTCGAAGTAGAGCACCGTATCGACGATGTGTTCCAGCGTCTTCGGACCCGCGATGCCGCCGCCCTTGGTGACGTGACCGACGACAAAGATCGCGGTGCCGAGCTCCTTGGCGGCGCGCATCAATCGCGCCGCGCATTCGCGCACCTGACCGACGTTGCCCGGCGCACCCTCCAGATCTTCGGTGTGGACGGTCTGGATCGAATCGATCACTGCAATCATCGGGCGCGTGGCCTCGAGATGCCCGAGAATCGCTTCCAGCTGCGTTTCAGGCAAAAACTCGACCTCGCCCGCCCCCTCGCCAAGTCGATCGGCGCGGAGCTTGACCTGCAGCGGACTCTCCTCGCCACTCACGTAGAGCGCCGAGTGACCCATGTTCTGGAGTCGCGCAACCACCTGGAGCAGCAGCGTGGACTTTCCGATGCCGGGTTCCCCGCCAACCAGCACCATGCTGCCGGGAACGATCCCACCGCCGAGGACGAAGTCGAACTCGGCAAGGCCCGTCTTCAGTCGTGCGGATTCGGTGCCGCTCACCGCGCGCAGCTTTGCGGCGCGCACGGACACCTGCCCGCGGCGCGGCGTGGGAGCGAACGAGCTTCCACTCTTCGCGGGTGATCGTTCGACGATCTCCTCGACCAATGTCGACCACTCGCCGCACGATTCGCAGCGCCCGCCCCACCTGGGGTACTCGGCGCCGCAACCCGTGCACCGATACGCCGTCTTCGTCTTCGCGCTCACTCGCCCTGCGTACGCTTGGAGAAGTTCTCGAAGCGTGTGTACTGCTTGTGAAAGTAGAGCGGCACGGTTCCGATCGGGCCGTTGCGCTGCTTGCCGATGATGATCTCGGCCTTCCCTTCCAGTTCACTGTTCTTGAGGCGACCCGCTTCGTCGCGTTCGGCGTAAATCTCCTGCCGGAAGATGAAGAGGATCAGATCGGCATCCTGCTCGATCGCGCCCGACTCGCGCAGATCGCTGAGCTGCGGCCGGCCCTTTTCGTCGCCGGCTCGCTGTTCCGGGGCGCGCGAGAGCTGTGAAAGAGCGACCACCGGCACGCGCAGCTCCTTCGCCAACGCCTTCAACCCTCGGCTGATCTGGCTGACCTCCTGCTGTCGGTTCTCCGCGCTCGGTCCGGTCATCAGTTGCAGATAGTCCACGATGATCAATCCGAGCTTCGCGTCCGGATCAGCCTTCAATCGTCGCGCCTTGGCACGCATGTCGAGCACCGTCATGGCGGGGGCGTCGTCGATGTAGATCGGCGCCTGCTGAAGAATCCCAGCCGCCCGCGCGAGGCGCGGCCAGTCCTCGTCGCGGAGTCGTCCGGTGCGAATGGCCTGTGCGTCGAGGCGTGCCTCGCTGGTGATCATGCGCTGCACGAGCGATTCCTTGCTCATCTCCAGCGAAAAGAAGGCGACACCCACGCCCTCGGTGATCGCGACGTGCTGCGCAATGTTGAGGGTGAGGGCGGTTTTTCCCATCGACGGTCGTGCGGCAACGATCACCAGGTCGGCAGGCTGGAAACCCGACGTCATCTGGTCGAGATCGGAGAACCCGCTCGCCACGCCGGTGACGGTCTTGCCATCCTTCGAGATGGATTCGATCCGCTCCATCGCGGGATACATGAGCTCCTTGATGCGCGTGAACCCATCACCGCCGCGCGACTGTCCCACCTGCAGAATGCGCTGCTCGGCGAAATCCAGCAGATCGCGCGCCGGCTGCCTCGCCTCGAACGCCTCGCCGGCAATCTGCGTCGAGACTTCGATCAATCGTCGCAGCAGCGCCTTCTCTTTGACGATGCGTGCGTGATGCGCCACGTTGGCGGCGGTCGGCACCGCGTCGGCGAGGAAGCTGAGGTACTCGCGACCACCGGCGGCGTCCATCTCACCTCGCCGCTCCAACTCATCTGCCAGAGTGATGACGTCGATGCCGCTGCCGCGCTCCATCAGCGAAATCACCGCCCGAAAGATCCGACGATGCCCTTCACGAAAGAACATCGTGTCATCGACGATCTCGGTCGCGCTGGTGATTGCATCGGCATCGATCAGCATTGCGGCCAGCACTGACTGTTCGGCGTCCTCCGACTGTGGAGGGCGGCGGTCGCGATAGGGATCAGGCGCGGATGGTCGCGTCGAGAACTCGTCGAGCAAGCTTGACATCTTCCCACGTAGGCCGTTTCCACGCGTCGTTGCGCAGAAGTGCAGCCGGGTGATAGGTGGCGATAAGGGGGATCCCCTGATACCAGTGGAGCTGCTGGCGCAGTTTCCCAATGGCAAGTTTAGTCCCAAGTAACGACTGTGCGGCAAAGGCGCCGAAGGCGAGGATCAGCTTTGGCTGCACCAGATCAATCTGGCGCTGGAGGAAGGGGGCGCACGCGCGCACCTCCTCGGGCATGGGATTCCGATTGCCGGGTGGGCGGTGCTTCAGGACGTTGCAGATGAACACCGCGTCCCGGTGGAGCTGAATGGCGCCGAGGATCTTGTCGAGGAGTTCTCCGGACGCCCCGACGAAGGGTTCCCCGGTCAGGTCTTCCTTCTCTCCCGGTGCTTCGCCGACCACGAGGACATCGGCATTCGGATCGCCGCGCCCCGGCACCGGACGAGTCGCGGTGTGCACGAGCGCACATCCGGTGCAGGCGTCAATTGCCTGCGCAACATCAGCCAGCGTCGCCCACTCCGCCCCCAGCGCCGCGGCGGTCAGGACCGCCGGCCGCTCCGCTCGCAGTCCCATTGGAATCACGATCCCTTCCACGCGCAGCACACCGCTGGCGCGCCCCGTGAGCGCCACTGTGGGGTCGGGAGTCTGCGGGATCGATGGTGGCGCCGACGGCGGGGGCGTCGCGTCCGGCCGCGGAGCCGAGTCGCCCTTGAGCTTCCGCATCATCTCCTGCCAGTCCCCGGAGATTGGCGGCATGCCTGGCGACGCCTGGTGCAGCACACGCGGCGACTCATCCGGCTCCCGTGGCGCACGGGGCGGCGGCGCGGGAGGTTTGGCCGACGTGGATTGCGCTTCGACTGCGCTCGGCGCTGACACAGACTGCGCCGGCGCGGCGCCCGCCACGCTCCCGCCTAATGCACCGAGCATCCGCATCACGTCGTCGACGTCGAGTGCGTCGAGCACCATTTCAGACTCGCCCAGCTCGCGCCGCTGCTCGAGGTAGGCGCGCAGTCGCTCCTTGGCGTTCACGAAACGGGGGGCAGCGCGCGCACCACCCGATCCAGCAGCAGGTCGCCGAGGAGCGTCTTGGCCATCAATGGAGGCGTCTCGCGTTCGCCGTGCGCATCGATGATCACGACACGGTTCGTATCGGAGCCAAAGCCAGCGCCCTCCTCTGTCGCGTCGTTGGCGACGATGAAGTCGAGCCCTTTGCGTTGCAGCTTTTCGCGCGCATACCCCTCGACGTTCGTCGTCTCGAGTGCAAAACCCATCACGACCGCCCCCGGCTTGCGAAGCGCACGTGTGTCGGCGAGAATGTCCACGGTCTGGGAGAGGTTGATCGTGGGTGCGGTGCTGCCCTTCTTGATCTTGTGTTCGCTGACGTCGGCGCGGAAGTCAGCCGGTGCGGCCGCCATGATCAGTGCGTCGGCGGAGGGGAGGTGTGACGCAACGGCATCGCGCATGTCCCGGGTGGACTCCACGGCGATACAGCGGCAACCCACCGGAAGCGGGATTTCGAGCGGTCCGTGAACGAGCGTCACGCGCGCTCCACGGCGCCACGCGGCGGCGGCGATCGCGACGCCCATCCGTCCACTGCTGCGATTGGTGATGTAGCGGACGGGGTCCAGCGCCTCGCGCGTGGCGCCGGCCGTGACCAGCACGTCGCGCCCAGCCAACTCCGTGGCCGATTCCAGCAGGCGTCCCGCGTGCGCCAGGAGCGTCTCCGGCTCCGGCAGGCGGCCCGGTCCCACGCCCTCGCCAAATGCCAACGGTCCGAGATCGGGATCGAGGACGGTGTAGCCGATCTCGCGCAGCAGCGCCGCGTTTCGCAACACCAGCGTGTGCGACCACATCCCATCGTTCATGGCGGGGGCGATCAGCACCGGCGCGCGCGTTGCCAACAGCACGGCGGTGAGCAGATCATCGGCGCGACCGGCTGACGCGCGCGCCAGAAAATCTGCCGTCGCTGGCGCCACGAGCACGAGTGCAGTGTCCTTCGCCAGGCGGATGTGTGCGAGCGCACTTCCCGCATCCAGCAGGCCTGGCGCGACCGGCCGTCCGGTGACCGCCTCGAAGGTGATGGCGCCGACGAACTCCCGGGCAGACTGGGAGAGAATGACGTCTACGACTGCGCCCGCCTGTGTGAGCAGGCGGGCGAGCGTGACAGATTTGTAGCAGGCGATCCCGCCCGTCACCCCGAGGATGACGCGGCGACCGTCAAAGGGGCGCATGCGGTGTTCCGATGCGAACCCCGTGTGTTACTCGGCGCGACGCTTCGGCATCACGCGATAGTCGAAATCCTTGCCGTGCAAGTCTTCGAGGGCACGGGTGGTGAGCTTCTTCTCCTTGCCCGTGGATCCCATCTTGGGGAAATCGTTCAGCACACGAGCGTACTTGGCCGCCACCAGCACGCCCAGATACTTGTTCTGCGCCTGCTGCTGTTCGGTGATGTCGCCTGGGGTGAAGACTCGCATTCGTTACCATCTCCTCGACGCCAATGCGTCGTTGGGGGACCTGCATACGAAGTGACAACAGCCACTCCGTCACTACCGAACCGCGTCTCGCAACTCGTTTGCGAGTGACGATACGCGCTGCTGCAAATCGGTCAGCCGTGTGCGCCGCAATGCTTCCGCATCGATGATGCTCAACACCTGCGCCACGGCGTGCTCCAGCTCATCGTTGACGACAACGTACTCAAACCGATCGACCGTCTCCAATTCCGCCAGAGCACTGTCCACGCGGGTGGCCAGCGTCTCACGATCTTCCGAACCACGACCAGACAGCCGCGCCAGCAACTCATCCGCCGAGGGCGGGAGCAGGAAGATCAGTACCGCAGAGGGAAACGCCTCCACGAACTGGACCGCCCCTTGCACATCGATCGTCATGATCGGATTGCGCCCCTCATTCATCAACCGGTCGATCTCACTGCGCAGCGTGCCGTACCGTCTGCCGTGCACGATGGCGTGCTCGGCGAACGCCCCAGCCTCGACCCTGGCGTCGAACTCCGTACCAACCAGAAAAAAGTAATCGACACCGTCCGTCTCCGCTGGCCGAGGGGCGCGGGTCGTGCAGGTGACGCTGAATCCGAGGTCGGGGCGACGTTCGAGGAGGCGGCGCGCGATGGTCGTCTTGCCCGTCCCCGATGGGGCTGCCAAAATGACGGGAAACGCAGGGGTGGTCATTCGAGGTTCTCGACCTGCTCGCGCATCCGCTCGAGCTCCTCCTTGATGAGGACCACATCCCGCTGCATCGCGGCGTCGTTCGCCTTGCTCCCGGTGGTGTTCGCCTCGCGCACCATCTCCTGCAGAATGAACCCCAGCCGCTTGCCGACCGCTTCACTCCCAGGGGCCGCGATGGCGTTCCGGCAGGCGCTGTTGTGCGACGCGAAGCGGCTCAGCTCTTCCCCGACGTCCACCCGGTCGGCCAGAATCGCAATTTCCTGCGCGAGCCGCTGAGGATCCACCGCCACGCCGGCGGCCAACTCCTGGACCGCTGCGGTGAGCCGGTCCCGCTGCTCGAGAATTCGCGCCGGCGCGCGAACGGCCAGCCGGGCGAGCGCTTCCTCGATGATCAGGAGGCGGTCCAGCAGGTACTGCGCCAACCGACCCCCCTCCGCCACGCGCATCCGCACGAAGGCCTGCACCCCCTCTTCGATCAGCGCCAGGATTGCCGATGGCTCCAGCGTATCGAGTGTGTCCGTCTCTTCGGTGGCAGTCGTCATCACATCCGGGAGGCGGAGCAGCGATGCCACGTCAATCGTCGTATCGATGCCTGCGTCGGACGGAATCGCCCGGAGTTGGGCGGCGTAACTCAGGAGTTTCGCGATGTCGATACGGGGACCATCGCTTGCGGCGCGATCGATCCGGAGCGAGAGGGTGACGTGGCCGCGCGTGACATGCTTTCGCAGCAGTTCGCGCACCTCCGTTTCCATGCGTGTCAACGATGGGGGGAGCTTGATCGATGGCGTGAAGAACCGGTGATTCACGCTGCGCACCTCAACCAAGAGGCGCAGTGTGCCGATCTCCCGTTCGGCGTCGCCGAAACCGGTCATGCTCTGCAAAGGGCCGATGATCATGTGCGTCGACATCAGTTCCAGAACGTCCAACGCACGCCGTAGACGGTGATGGGGCTCGGCATCAGGAGACCGGGTACGGTGGAATACGGAAGATCAAGGATGTTGCGAACCTGCACGAAGATCGAGGCATCCTTGAGCGTAAACTCGGCGCGAAGGCCGAGGGGCGTTGCGGCGAAGGTCGGGATCGTGGTCACGCTGCCACGGGACGTGAGGACCGGAACGAAGGCCGCCGACCGGTACTCCGCGTCACCACTCAGCACGAAGTCGAAGCCGCCGGTGGTGGTGGCGCCCGTCCAATGATAGCGCCACGTCAACTCACTGCGGACCTGGGTGCGGGGACGGTACCATCCGGCGTTCTCCCATTGCATACCGCTGATGTGCACGGAAAAGCCGCGAAACAACGGTCCGACAATCGAGTACGTGACACCGAGCGCGCGCCCTTCGACGATGGCCGGCGTGGTACGGTCAAAGAGGCCCGGAGCGCGAAGGACCGCACTGTCACGCACGACGCCACCGCCCTGAAACCACAACCGGCCGAGGCGAATCACCGCTTCGCCACGGACGGCACGTGCAACGGGCAGGCCGACGACATCCCGACGGCCCGTGGAGTCGAGCGGGAGCGAAATCGAACCCGTCGTGCCGTAGGATGCGGCTCCGGTGAGCGCGAACCACTTCGCCGGCTGCAGTCGCACCAGTGCATCGGCGCGGATCACCTCTTCAAACGGATTCCGTTCGGCGTACGCCGATGCCGTGAGCCGACCGAGATCGATGCCCACGCGTGCCGATGGCTGGTGCAGCGTCCGACCGCCCACGAGACGCAGACGTTCGGTGAGGGACAACCGGACGCGATCGGATGACCAGCCGGCGGTGGCCACGTACTGTGTGCTGGTGGTCGTCGTATCCGCCGAATCGGCGGCGAAACCCTGCGTGACGTCACGCGCTCGCAACGGTGATCGTTCGGCACTCTGTCGGGACGCCGCCAGCAGCTGCAACCACGAGCCGCGATTCGCATCGCCGATCGCGAAGCGCAAATACGCCTCACGCTGGATACGATCGTAGCGCGGAATCGCCCGGCCCGTGGCCAGAAACACATCGGCCGGAAAGACGTTCAGCGTCTGTTGCGTGGTGCGAACTCGCACCAGCGTCCCATCCAGGCTCCATCGCTCCTTGATCACACCGACGCGTGCAAAGATGGTCGTCGCGTCGCCGTCGCCACCAACGACACGATCCTCCGTGCTCCGCTGCTGGAGCATGGTCTGGAAGGCAAAGCCGTTCTTTGCGCGACGAGCGAGAAAACCGCGAAATGTGTTGCTTCGGCTGTCACCGGTGGCCACGTCGGCGCGCGTCTCCGATGTGACGCGATTCGGGCCGCGCCAGCTGCGCATGTGCAGACGCAGTTCGTTGGCGCCGCGTTCCACGATCAGCTCTTCCAGTGCCGCGATCGGAAACTGCGACAGCTCGGTGATACCGTCGCTCCGCGGATCGAGCGCCTCCAGCTCGACGCCGTCGAGAAAAAGCCGCACCCTGGCGACGTCGCCGTTGTACGCGCCAACCTGCGGCGCCATGTAGAAGCGCGCCCGCATGGTCGTGAGACCGGGCACGCGATCGAGAAAATCTGCCAGCGTCAGCGCTCCCGTCGAGAAGAGGCTGTCGCGCCCCCACCGATGCGACATTCCAACCTCGGTGAGCATCGGCGCCTCCGCCTGCGGCAGCGACCCGACCACCGAGTCGGCGCGTGCGATGGAATCGGCACGCGCCCTGATAACCGAGTCAGGCTCCGCGCGCGCCTGCGCGTCAAGTGATGTGCGGGCGACGAGCGCCACGCACACCAGGCCCCACCAACGCCAGAGTGTCAGCTGACCCTCGATCGCACAAACTCGACAAACGTGCCAACCGGCCTTCCCGTCGGGCCCTTCGGCAGCGAGACGAGATCGGTCTCCGAGTACGCCGTTCCAGCGACGTCCAGATGCACCCACGGATACCCTTCGGCGAACACCTTCAGGAAGAGCGCGGCCGTGATGGTTCCGGCCGCCCGGCCGCCTGTGTTCTTGATGTCCGCGGTATCGGATTTGATCTGCTCTTCGTAGTCGGGCCAGAGCGGAAGCTCCCAGCCGGGCTCCGACGCGCGCGCTCCGGCCGCGAGCACATCCTGCACCAGCGCAGCGTCGGTGCCGAGAACACCCATCAGCGAGTTCCCGAGCCCGATCACCACCGCGCCAGTCAAGGTGGCGGCGTCCACGACCGCCACTGGATTGTACTTCCTGGCGTAGTGCAACACATCGGCGAGCACGAGTCGCCCTTCCGCGTCGGTGTTGACGATTTCGATGAATGTGCCGTTCGACGCCTGCACCACATCGCCGGGGTTGATCGCCGTGCCCGAGGGCATGTTGGTGACGGCACCCAACAGGCCGACGACGTTGATCGGGAGCTTGAGTCGCGCAATCGCTTCCATTGCGCCCAGCACGCCGGCGGCGCCGCTCATGTCGTACTTCATCCACTCCATGCCCGGCGCCGGCTTGATCGAGATACCGCCGGTATCAAAGCAGACACCCTTTCCGGCGAGCACGATCGGACGCGCATCGCCTGCACCGCGATACTCCAGCGCAACGAGACGCGGCTCCTGCGGCGTTCCCTGCGCGACGCAGAGCAGGCTGCCCATGCGGAGCGCTTCCATCTCGCGACGCCCCAAAACCGTCACATCCATTGCATGACGCGCCGCGATATCGCGGGCGGTATCCGCCAACGTGTCGGGGGTACACAAGTTCCCCGGCATCATCTGCAGTCGGCGCGCGAGTGCGTAGCCCGCCGCGATCGCGGTGCCATTCGCCAGACCCTGCGCCGCCGCCGCTTCATCGTCGACAAGCACCATGATCCGTTCGAGCGGCGTCTTCGGCTCGGACGGGGGCGTCTTGAGTTCGCGATATTCCCAAGCGCCCATCGACGCGCCGATGACCACCTGTTCGAGCCCGATCGCATCGAGGTCGACGGCTGCCAGGATGGCGAGGGCGCTGGTGTTCAGTCCGATCGCTTTGCGACCAGCGAGCTGCGAGGCACGCCTGAGCGCGGAGGCCGGGTTGGTCACCTCGCCCATGCCGATCAGCAGGATGCGTTCAGGGCCCGTCGCGGCGCCGGCCAGATGCAGCACTTCGTCGCGCTTCCCGGAAAACGCATTTCGCGAGAACGAGCGACTGATGGCGCCGGCAAGCAGCGCGTCGAGAGCGGAGAGGGCCGCGGGGGCGGAGGCGCCCTTGCGGCAGAGGACCGCCAGAACTCCGGCATCCAGGGAGCTGACGTCGGCGCGGCGCGCGGAGTACGTGAATGACATGGCGCGCAAGTTACGCGCTCACGCCTCGAGAAACACCGTGGCAGACGACGCTGCAGGCGTCGGGGTACCCGGAGCAAGCCCGGTGCCGAGAAGGTCTTCGACCATTCGCGAGGTTCCCATGGCCCACGCTGTCGTCTGTGCAGAGATACGGCGGGAAGGCCGCCCGGAGACAGGCAACACCGAGCCCGACCGTTACCGGTCTCTCATCCTGATCGTCCAGCTCGCATCGGAGAGACAACTGCCGGTCCACCTTGGCCCTTCCAACCGTGATTTTTCGCCGTCGCCAACCGCAGGCGCAACTCATCGTCAGCACGAATGCGCTGCGTCGTCTTTCATCGCACATGCCGGCGCCAACCGGGCCGTCTCTGCCGATGAGCGACAGCGCGCCGCGCACGTCGGAGGTTCCGCACGCGGACGTCGTTGCGGCGGTGCGTGATTCGGGGACGGTGATTGCCTTTCTCGCCAACGGCGGCATTCGCGCGCAACTCACGACGCGAGCCTACGACGTCATCACCACTCAAGAAGGGTGCGGCCTGGGTCGGAGCGCGAGCCTGACCGCGTTCGCCGAGCAGTACTGCGACTCGGCCGACGGTCAGCGACGCCTGATCCAGCTGTTGGCGGTGCATCGCCCGTCCAACGATCCGACGGCGCTGCTGACGCGCATGGCCATCACCGGGTGGGTGCGGACCGTCGGTATCGCGGCGCAGCCACGCGACGTGGTCGAATCGGTGTCGAGCGGGCTCCCCGACTGGCACACGCCGGGCGACGTGTAGCCGACGCCGTCGGCTCGGCCTTGTCAGACCGTGTCGATGCAGCGAGCGTAGGGCATGCAATTTCGAATGCCACTTCATCGCGCCCTTGGCCGCGGCCTGCTGGGTTCCGCGGTCGCAGCTTTCTGTTCCACGCACGTGGCCGCCCAGCGCGAGGTCAGACTGCCCCCGGCAGTGCAGGCGTTCGATGCCGCGGAGTGTCGCGGTGACTGCTCGCTGGATTCGTTGTCGATCGACCTCGATCGCGGGCGCAGGGCGCAGGCTGGCGTGGTCCTCGCGACATTGACTTTTATTGATACAATTGCGCTCCCGAAGCGTGGGGCACCCCCGCCGCCGCGTGAACGCAGCCTAGCCATCTGGACGATCTGCGATTCGACGCCCTGTGGCGCGACCGTCATCTCGGGGAAGCTGGCAGAAAAGCGGATCGACGATGCTCGTGTGACGCGAAAGACGATAGCAATCTGGACGCTGCCCGCTCCGCTGCTGCATCGCATTCTGCGCACCACGGTCCTGCAGGTCGTCGTGGATGGCCGCGTACATGTGCTCTCGCCGGACGTGATCATGGCAACGCGCGCACTGGTGAGCACGATCGGCGGCGAACTGGGCGCCACGACCTACTCGCCGAGGGCTGCGCTGTATGCGGCGACGTTCGCGACCTTCGGCGTACCGGGAGACAGCGTGCTGGCGGAGGATGTCGGCACGGCGACCGAGGCGTTGATGATTCCGGACCCTGCGACGAAGCCGCCGACGCGCGTCGCAACGCTGACGCTGGCGGGACGGGGGGCTGACGCACTCCCACTGCTCGTGCAGGATGATGCAACAGGGGCGGCGCCGATCTTTGGCGTGGGCGAGTCGGTCACGATCGCGCTTCCGGGGCGGAGTGGACGGCGGGGGATCGTGCAGGGCAAGGTGGCGGCGCGACAGCGTGTCGAGGCTTTCCGTGACGCCTGTCAGGGCACGAAGGCGTGGACGTATCTCGTCGCCCTGACGCCCGCCGATCTCGCCGCAGCGCAGCGCGGGATGCTGCCCTCGCCGCGACCCGGTGAGGGGATCGATCGCTGGAACGGCACCGCCGTTCGCGAAGCGGTCGCGTCGAAGGTGACGGCTGCCGAACAGCGGCTGATCACCTCGAGCCGCGGCGTGGTCGCCCAGTTCGTCAGGGAGCGTGCGGCATCCACGGTGCGCGACCGCGATGTACAGGTATTGGCCGCGCTCCCGAAAAACGCCGGGTACATCACGAACTTCGGGCTCTTCGTGAGGGACCGTGGGAGGACCTGGAGCTTCCCCTCCCTGAACCTCCGACCAGCCACCTGCCCGTGATCAGTTCGTATTCTCGCGCTCCATTTCTCTTGTAAGGGAAACACTGACAGCGGACCGACGGTCCGAAGGGCAGCGTCAATGAGGGTCGGTCACGTCTACACGCATCAGCGGGAGAGTGGCATGGACGCATCTGTCTCACCGTCGGATCAGGATCGGTTAACGATGAACGCTGCTGAGCCCGCGAGGTCGAGGGGTGCCGTGGTGTCAGAGGGAGTGCTCGCCGGTGTCATTGCGGCGAGCGCGGTGGCGGTGGTCTTGCTTCTCGTGGATGTACTGTCAGGTCAGGCGCTCCAAACGCCGACAAAGCTGGGCGGGATGCTGCTCACAGTGATGGGCAGCAGTGAGGTCACCAGCGGGGATATGGCGACGCCTCTTGCACTGTACACGTTATTTCACTTCGTCGTGTTCATGATCGCGGGCATTCTCGCCGCTGCCGCGGTGCAGGTCACCGTGAAGCAGCCGACGGCCATTTTGCTGTTCGTGATTCTGTTCTTTGCGTTCGAGGTGGTCTTCACCGGATTCGTCGCTTATCTGGATGTGGCGTCCATTGAAAGCATCACGCCGTATCAGGTGGCGATCGGCAATGTGGTGGCCTCGATTGCGATGGTGCTGTTCTTCCGGGCTCGGCACCCTGCATTGCGAAACATCGGGCGGACGCTCTCCCGGGAAGAGTAAAACGGGTTTTCGGTCTGTACTCGGAACATCTGTTGACACGCCAGCAGCGGATTGTTCCTACCTCCGGGTAATCCGCGACAGGAACTCAGAGTCGGCACAAGACAGAAATTGTGAAATAGACCTGAGGATTTCCACACTGTGAAACCGCCACCCTCCGATACACTGGAGGGTGGCGGTTTCTGACTGTTCCCTGCCGTTCAGATGACCGGCTGGATCAGTTGAACGTGTAGCGCAAGCCAAGCTGCATGCGCCAGACGTCTGCCAGGCTCGCTGTACGCTCGAACGTATTCGAGATCAGGTTCGTACCAACGTTGCGGAGGCGGTACAGCGGCACACCGCTCGCGGGAGTTGCCAACGGCACAAGCGGCTGTGCGGTGACGAGGCGCTGTGCACCACCCCAGTTCTTGTTCAGCATGTTGCCGAAGTTCAGGATGTCGGCACGAATCTGGATGGAGTTCTTCTGGCCACCGATGTTCGTGAAGATATCCTGCGTGATGCTGACGTCGGCACGGAACACAGTCGGAAGAAACACTGCACCACGCTCGGCGTAATCGCCTCGACGGGTGCGAAGATACTTGTCCTGACCGATGAACGATTCGAACGCCGAGAGCTGCTCTGCGACGGTAAACGTCCGGGCGATCGAGGCGGGCGCCGTCGTCACAGCACCCGTCGACGTCACAGAGAACTGGGAGAAGTTCATCTCGTTCACGCCGCGAGGCACGTAGATGAGGTCGTTGCCCACGCCGCCGTCGCCGTTCAGGTCGCCGCCGACAGTGTAGCTGGCATTACCGATCGAGCGGAGCTCGTTGAATACCGAGATCCCGGTGGCGCCGAAGCCGAAGTACTGCTTCTTGTAAGACATGACGAGGAACGCGCGGTGACCGGACCAACCCTGCGAGAAGCCGGCGCCGGGATCGTTTGGATTGCCGGACTGTTGGTTGGATGCCCACGAACCGAAGGCGATCGAACCCGGATCGACCGTGTTCCGCGACGAGCCGTAGCTGTACGCGGCCTTGGCGAACAACCCGTTATTGAACGCCCTCTCGAGGGAGGCGGCGGCGTTGTACGACGTGCCCACGCTCTGGTTCTGGAGGACGATCGCGTTGTCGATGTTGGCGTTGATGCGATTGCTGCCAACCCAGCGAGGGCGATTGTCCGCGCCGTTGAAACGTCCGGTGGGATTCGCGAGGTTCGCGTTGATGTAGTACGTGCCATTCACATCCTGGTTGTACAGGTACTCGAATGTGCCGATCAGCCCCCACGGCAGGCGCTGGTCGACGGCAAAGTTCGAGCGCCAGACCTGCGGGAAGCGATAGTTCTGGTCCGTGAAGGCCAGTTCATAGGATGGTGCGGGTGTGCCGTTCACCGTGGCTGGCTTGTAGCGATCCGGGTTCGGATTGAACGGGCGTGCCGTGGTGTTGTCGACGCGCTCGAAACCGGTCAGGATGCCGTTGGCGCCGACCTGGTTGGACACCCAGACGTACGCCGGGCTGCCGGTGAAGATGCCGGAACCACCGCGAACCTGCGTGCTGCGATCGCCCTTGGCATCCCAGTTGAAGCCGAAGCGTGGAGAGTACAACACGTTCGAGCCCGGCAACTGTTCGGTACGGTACGTCTGCTGCGCCCCGATTTCGTCGCGGAAGACGAGATTCGGCACGGCTGGGTTGGTCAGCGCGGTGTTCTCGAAGCGCGGCACGTCCACACGCAACCCGAGCGTGAGGTTCAGGCGCGGGGTGACCTTGAACTGATCCTGGATGTAGGCACCGGCGTACAACACATCAAGCGGCTGGACCGGCTTGGTCTGGCCGGGCACGTTGTTGAATCGCACCTCGAATCGACGCAGTGACTGCGGAGAAACAGTGCGGTTCGGGTTTGCGAGAAAGTCGTTGGCGTCGGTGTAGAAATCCGCCAGCGAATTATAGGTGTAGACGCTCTGTGAGCCCGGAAAGAACACGTTTTCCGACTGGTACCGCTGTGCGGTGACACCCAACGTCACTTCGTGACGCTCGGTGTTGATGGTCAGGTTGTTCTGGAACTGGAAGGTCTTGTACCGCAGCTCGTTGTTCGGCGTGAACGGCTCGGTGCCGAACGAGGTGTACGTGATGCCCGCGTTCAGGATATCGACGAGTGGGAAAACCTGTCCCTTCGGCTCGCGACTTTCGTCATTCGAGGTATAGCCGACGATCATGTTGTTCGACACGCGCGATCCGAACTGCGAGTTCCACTCGCCGACGTAGGACCGGATGTTCTCGTTGATCGCGTAGTTCGAATTTTCGAAGCTGAGCGAGTTCGCATTCGTCCGGCGGTTTCCGAAGCCGAGCGAATTCGAGTTCGACGTGAGGATGTCGGAGATCGAGTTCAACTGGGTATAGCGGAAGCTGAACTTGTTGTTGTCATTCAGGTTGAAGTCGATCTTGCCGAGCAGGCGGTCAGACGGCGTCTGCAGGTTGTAGCCGGTCACCGGGCCGGTCTCGTAGCTGAACCGATCGCGAAGGAACGTCTGCAGGCCGGTGATGTCCGACTCCAGCACGCGCGTCGTATTGCCCTCTACCCTCTGCGAGCCGGAGTTGCTGGTGAACGTGGTACCGGGCTCCGTCAGCCCGTCGTTTTCGTAGTTCACGAAGAAGAAGAGCTTGTTCTTGATGATCGGGCCGCCGACGCGAGC
>Ga0105046_10000265_pt1 | contig 68568 bp, 63 predicted proteins | sample MAT03_FD_78385 | JGI IMG/M metagenome (GOLD analysis project Ga0105046, IMG submission 78385) | Freshwater microbial communities from Lake Fryxell liftoff mats and glacier meltwater in Antarctica - MAT-03 (megahit assembly) | ecosystem: Environmental > Aquatic > Freshwater > Ice > Liftoff...
ACAGCAACTGTGCTTTGCACTCGGCGTCCGTCAGTGGAACCTTCCATGTGCTGTCCTCTTCCCCGAAAAGAACCACCTGCCCGCCCGATGCACCGACTTCCGGATGCGCGTCCATGTACCCGATCTGGCGCTCGATGCGGTCAGGGAACATAAGGTCGTCAGCATCCATGCGCACGATGTATTCACCAAGGGCCAGGTCCATGCCGCGTTGCGCCGCGCCAGCCGGACCGAGGTTCTTCTCCAGAGCGACCACGCGCACACGCGGATCGGTAAGCCCGCGCAAGAGGTGCAGGCTGTTGTCCGTGCTCTTGTCGTCCACCACGATCAACTCGAAGTCGGTGAAGGTGTTGCCCAGAACGCTGTCGATGGCCTCCAGCACGAAAGCCACCTTGTTGTAAACGGGCATGACCACGGAGACCCTCATGCCTTTCCCTTGAGACAGCGCTTGATGGTGACCTTGCCCAGGTATGAGAGCCGCTCGATGGGCCAGCTTTTGGAGAGCCGCATGTGTGCCATGGCAGCTCCAAGGTCAGTGTCTGCGAACCTATGGAAGAGGCGCTGCCAGCGACGATCCAGTTGTGCCTCGAAGAGATCCGCTGGGAATAACCCCCGCTCGCGGTTCGTGCGCACCAACTGCAATTTCCAAGCCCACAACGCAGCGACCCGTTCCGCAGTGAAGGACGTACCGAGCACACCGTGGAAGGCAAGGTGTAGTTCCAGTTGTTCATCTGTGTGCGTGATGCCGAAGAACCGGAACACCTCACGGACTATCCTTCGCTGGTCCTCGACGCTGTCGCTGCCATGGCGCATGTTGTTCTCCCCCATGCGGTAAAAGATCAGGGGCTCCTGCAAATTGGCATAGTGCGCATGCGGCCCTATGCGGAGCACGAACAGGTAGTCCATTCCCGGCTTACGCCAGGCTGCATCACAACGCAAACGATGCGCCTCCAGTATGGAACGGCGGAACATCGCGGTTCCATAGACGACCGGGTCGCCGAACAACATCTTGCCGCGGCATTCGCTATCCGTGGCGGGCCAAGTTCCAACAGTGGATGGATCGCCGAGTACTTGATAGGCGGACCCACAGGCCCCGACTTGGGGGTTGGCATCCATGAAGGCCACCTGCCGGGCGAGCCGTTCGGGATGCGCGATATCATCCGCGTCCAGCACCGCCACGTAGTCTCCGCGTGCCGCGTCGAACCCACGGTTGGCCGCTGCGGCCCGTCCTGTATTGTGCTCGCTTTCGATGATGCGGATGCGGGGATCTTCAACCGCGCGCGCGTTCACCAACCCACCGTCCGTACTGGCATCGTCCACCACCAGAAGTTCGAGGTCCGTGAATGTGTTCTGTAGCACGCTGCGCACCGCCTCCGCAACGAACGGCCCCTTGTTGTACAGGGTCATAAGAACGGACACCCGCGGTGCCGCAGTAGGTTCCAGGATCATCGGCCGCGAAGGTATCCGCCGTGCGCCGGACCGTTCGTCCTTAGCCGAGCAGGTGCTTCAATTTGCGCTGGAGGCGGAACGCCACCCAATTCGGTGCGCGGAGTTGCTGGTGCAGTTGTTCGAGCTGCGCGCGCTGAACGGCGGTGAGACCAACGGGTGGCTCTGGAAAGGCCTGCCGGAAGAGCCGCATCATGCGGAAGTCGGCCTCGGTGTATATCATGTGGTGCCACTTCAACAGGAAATGGAAGACCATGGCACGCACGCGTGCGAGTTGCTCCCCGCCCACCGGAAATGCGCGCAGCGCGGTTGTGATGCGATGCCCCGTCACCAGCATTTCACCGAGTTCACGTGCCCCGACTTTCTCGCACAGGCCATGTAGCACGCTGGCGATCTCATCCAGGAAGCGATGATGCACCGTATTCGTCTTGCTCTGCGGATGGGAACGGAAGATCGCGAGGTCCCATGGCTCGATGCGCACACCTTCAACACCGTTGCGGAAGAGCACCTGCGACCACAGCTCATAGTCCATCACAAAGTGGAGCTTCTCCTCCACACCACCCGCCGCACGCACCACGTCCATCCTGTAGAAGGTGGATTGCTGGTTGATCCGCGGTGCCAGAAAGAAACTCTCAGGATCGCTCGCGTCCTCCAGGGGGAGCGGCGTGTCCACCTGAGCGGATGAACGTACCAGGCGTCGACCGCTGAGCAAGGTCATGTCCGGGTCCGCCTCGAACGCGTGGCCTATACGCGACAACGCATCGGGCAGCAAGGCATCGTCACTGTTGAGCCAACCGAAGACCTCGCCGGTGGCACGCGCCAAGCCTTTGTTGATGGCGTGGCTTTGTCCGTTGTCCTTCTCGCTGCACCACCAGGCGAGATGTTCCGCATGACGTTGGATGATCGGCACCGAACCGTCGGTGCTTCCGCCGTCGACCACCATATGTTCCAACGCCGGATACCCCTGTGCATGCACGGAAGCCAGGCATTCCTCCAGGAATTCAGCCTGCTGGAAACTCGGGGTAATGAGGGTGATCCGGGGGAGCATGGTTCATCGTTTCGAAAGCACCTCGCGGTATACGCGCCATACTTCGTCCGCGCACCGTTCAACACTGAAGAGCGACTCCGCGTGCAAGGAAGCTTGCTCCCCAAGTTGTCGCGCATGCACCCGATCGCCGATCAATGCGAGCATCTGTTGCGCCAGCTGCCCGGCACCTTGATCGTACAACGTGCCGTCCAGTCCATCGCGCATCAACTCCGGAGTGCCGCCGGAGGCATGGCCGATGACAGGCAGGCCGCACGCCATCGCCTCCACGGTCACACGGCCCATCGCCTCATGGCGCGAGCACATCAGCAACGCATGAGCGCGCGCGTAAACACTGAACGCATCGGGGACGAACCCTGGCAATTCCACATGGGCGGTGAGGCCCAGCGCGGAGATCCGTTCGCGCAGTGCCGCGATCCGGCCATCGCCTGCGATGATCAAGCGCGCATCGGCACCGGAATCCACCACCAGGCGCAATGCTTCCAAGGCCTCCACATGCCCCTTGGCCGGATGGATAAGCCCGACCATGGCGAAGGTGAATGGTCCAGTACCGTTCCATCGGTTGCTGGCCACCGCACGCAGTTCCGCATAGCGGGCTTTCGGCAACACGCCGTTGTACACCACTTCCAACGGACGCACCAACGCGGTGTACCGCAGCACTTCGTCGCGCACCGCTCGTGAAATGACGATCAACCGGTCCGCGTCGCGCAGGGCACGGCTGTGATCGCCTCGTCCTTCATCATGCTGAAGACCGTAATGCGACGCGAGCAGTTCGCGGATATGCCAGACCAAGGGAAGCGACGCTTCGGATGCGAGGTCGGGCGCGATGCTCACCGCGCTTGAATTGGCGTGGATCAAGCGAATGCGCCAGGCCTTCACTTGATCGACCATCGCAGGCAGCAGACCACGGTTCCTCCTCCCCCGGCCGCGCGCGTCACGCGCATGGCGCCAACGCTGCATCAGCCGATGATGGAGGCCGCCCATGTAGTCGCGGCGCGCAAGGCGGGACTCGAACGGGATGATCCGGTACGGCACCCCCATGCGTTCCAACTCGCCAACGAGCGGACCATGCACAGGAAGTAGCACATGCGGTTCCAAATCACCGCGCCGCTTCAGTTCACCGATCAGTTCCAGCATGGACCGGTTGGCGCCGTAGAGGTCCGCGTAATGTGTGAGGTAAGCCACCCGCATCGCGCGCTGATCAAGAGCGGAGAACAGCGCCTGTGAGTATGTCCTGCAAGGTGGCGATACGGTCCTGCACACGATGGTCCTTTTCGACATAGGCACGGCCTGCACGTCCCATCCGGCTGGCCAGGGCGGGGTCATCGATCAGCCGCACGATGTGATCGGCCATGGTGCGCACATCGAACTCGTCGCAGAGCAAGCCTCGCTCTTCGTGCGCCACCACATCCATGATGCCGGCATGGCGCGTGGCGATCACCGGAAGACCTGAGGCCATGGCCTCGAGCACAGCGACCGGTGTTCCCTCACTGTCGCCGTTCGCCGCGCGCACGCTGTGCTGCACGAACGCGCGGGCGCCGCGCTGGAGTGTCGCGATCACCGCCGGCTTTAGCACGCCCGGCAGATCCACCTGGTGCTGCAGCCCCAGCGCCTTGACGAGTTGTCCGCAGCTTTCCCACAGCGGGCCGTCCCCCACCAGTGTGAGGCGCGCGGCGGGATGCTTCTCCAGCGCCAGCCGGAACGCGGCCAGCGTGAGGTGCGGAGCCTTCTTATTGACGAAACGACCGACGCCCACAAAATGAGGCGCTGCTTGCGCGGGATCGCCGGCAGCGAACTTGTCCAGGTCGATCCCGCAGGAGTTGTAGTGGAGTTTCGCGGCCGGAGCACCGAGGCTGAGGAGGTGCTGCTCCATGTGGCGGCTTACCACCACCAGGGCCGCGGCCTGATCGAACAAGCGGCGGTATCCACCCATTTCCTGAATTAGATCCGTGCGGTGCGCATCGAACCCGAAAAAGTGGACCGCCATGGGCACCTTCGCCTGGCGGCAACTTTCGATCATCGCCTGCCCGGTGTTGCCATATTCCGCCAGCACCACCTGGATACCATCGCGGCGCAGTTGTCCGGCGATACGGCGCTGGAGCAGCCACTGCAGATCCTTTCCAACAAGGCCTGCGAGGAGCAGATCCAATCCCCTTCCGGCCATGGACGTGCGCATCAGCTGCTCCCCTGTCGATAGCCGTCGGGGCAGGTTCCCTGCAACGAACACGCGCACCACGCCTTGCAGCCGCCCCACATGCTCCGCGATGAAGGTCTCGCTGTATTGGTCCGCTGAGGGCACCACGATGGCGATCCGGGGGATGGGTTCCATGGTACGGGGATCGAACATCGCCGGATCGGTCAGCACGAGCGGGGCCGTGAACTTAGGAAGCGCGGGTTGCGAACGGGCGCTCGCTCGATCCAATGGCCGACCCAGCCAGCGACGCAACGAGAAGCCCAGCAAGTAACCTGCCCGTTCCTTCACCCGTCCGGCGCATCGCATGTGGGCGAACGCGGCCGCCGCATCGCAGCGCACCAAGGTGTGGAACAGTCGGTCCCACCGCTGCTCGACCCATGCGGCGAACTCCGGTTCAGGGAACAGGCCGCGCTGCCGGTTCTCGTTCAGCAAGTCGTTCTTCCAGCGGCACAACGCACGCACCTGGCGCGCTGTGGGCGGGTCGCGCTCCAACTCGTGGAGGAAGAGCTGCAGGTCCACTTGTGTGTCCGTGGCGGCGATGCCGAACAGGTCGAACACAGCGCGGCAGAGCATCCGTGCATCCTTCGTCGCATCGCGGCCATGGCGCATATTCTGTGCGCCTTTCCGATAGCTGACAAGTGGTTCCGGCAGATTGGCGTAGGCCGTGTGGAAGCCGACGCGCAGCATGAAGAGGTAGTCCATGCCCGGATGCCGCCAATCCGGGTCGCACCGCAGATGATGCGTTTCCAGCACCGAGCGCCGGAAGATGCACGCTCCATAGGAAACCGGTGCCCCGAACAGCATCATGGCGCGTGCTTCCCGATCCGTGGCCGGAAAACGCAGCAGCGTGGTGTTGGCACCGAACGCTTGCAACCAGGATCCGCAAGCGCCCACGTCCGGGTGGGCATCCATGAAGGCGACCTGCTTTGCGAGGCGTTCCGGGTGCGCGATGTCATCCGCATCAAGCACCGCCACGTAATCGCCGCGTGCCGCATCGTAGCCCCGGTTGGCGGCGGCCGCGCGCCCCATGTTCCGCGCGCTTTCCAACAGGCGGATGCGTGGATCGGTGATGCCCCGAACGACCGACGGGCCGCCATCGGTGCTCGCATCATCCACGACCAGGAGTTCGAAGTCCTTGAACGTGCTGGCCAGGATGCCAAGCACCGCTTCCTCCACGAACGGCCCTTTGTTGTAGAGGGTCATCAACACGGTGACCTTCACCGCCGGCCGACTGTCCAGTTCCATCGCCGCGAATGTAGATGCGGGCCGAACTCCGCCCTGAACGAATTGGTACGCGCGCGCGGCGATACTTTCGCGCCTCCCTGCCGCAGCCAGTGCCGCTTCCCTCCTTCCGATCCGCTCCATGTCCGCACAGTTGAACATTTCCGTGGTGATCCCGGTGTACAACGCGGCCCGGTTCATTGAACAGGCTGTGCGTTCGGCGTTGCAATTCGACGAGGTGAAGGAGGTGGTGCTCGTAGAGGACGCTTCGCCGGACACCAGTTTGGAGATCTGCGAGGCGCTGGCGCGGAGCGAACCGCGCGTGCGGCTTTACCGGCATCCGGGCGGTGTGAACATGGGAGCAGCGGTATCGCGCAACCTGGGGATCATGAACAGCACGCAGGAGTTCGTTGCCTTTCTCGACGCCGACGACTTCTTCCTACCGAACCGTTTCGATGCGGAGCGCACGATCTTCAGCGAATATCCCGACGCGGATGGCGTCTACGGTGCGATCGGTGTACACTACCACGACGAAGCAGGAAGGGCCTTGTTCGATCGGCAGTTCAAGCATGAATTGACGACGGTCCGCGAACGGGTTCCACCCGAACAGCTTTTCGAAGGGTTGAGCGGAGGGATCCCCGATTTCGGGCATTTCTCCCTGGACGCACTCACGGTGAAGCGCAGCGCACTGATGCGACTGGATCAGTTGATGCGCAAGGAGATCCACCTGCACGAGGATACCGACATCATCACGCGGCTGGCCTGGCACGCCCGCCTCTACCCGGGCAGCATCGATGCGGCGGTGACCCTGCGCGGTGTCCACGGCGACAACCGGATCACGCAGAACCATCGCCTGGCCCACACGCACCTTATGCTCTACAAGCTCCTCTGGGAATGGGCGGTACGTGTCGGGGTGGACCCCCCTGCCACGGAACGGTTCCATTACAAATACCAGCTGAACGAAATGCGCACGGCCACAAGCTGGCTACAGGCCTGGCGCATCATGCTGAACCACCGGGCCTATTTCAAGCGGTTCGATCTGCGCGACGCGTTTTTCCAGCGTGTCGCTGGAGCGGACTCATGGCTCACCCGCCTGCTGCGCAAGATCAGCTGGCGGCTCGATCGTTGACCCCGTGCTGGGCTGAAGAGCGGTTAGAGAAAAGTGGGGCCAGCAACGCGCGTGATCATGCGGTTCGCGATCGCCTCCTTCACTTCGGATCCACCGAGGATGCGCAGGCGTTCCCGCGCTGTGCGCACTTCGAGCAGCCGGCCAAATGCCAGCCCCTGGAGCAGTTTACGCCACCATTCACGCCGGTCCACCGTGAGGTTCTGATCGATCCGCGGATCGGAATAGGTGAGCAAGGTGCGGCGCGTAAGCAACAGCACACGATCGTCGAAGTACGGGTTCGCGCCGCGCTCTGAGCGGTCATGGTGGATACGCGTGGTGGGCAGCACTCCGATGCGCAGGCCATGATGGCGCAGCCGGGCCACGTAGTTGTCATCTTCCCCGTAGTGGAAGAACGAAGGGCTGAATCCACCCACCGTGGTAAGGCATCGGCGCGTGATGAGCCACGCCGCCGCATTGACGAAATCCACTGGATAGGGCCGGTTTTTGGCGATGCCCAGGACCATGTCCGAGAATAGGTCAGGACATTTCACCGGGGCGATGCATTCGGCGAAATACCGGTCCAAGGCATCACCGGGGCCGTTCACATGCAGCGGGCTCAGGATGCCGAAGTCGGATCCTCGCGAGGAAGCGGCGATCAATTGTTCCACTGTTCCGGGAAGCACCCACGCGTCCTGGTTGAGCAGGAACGCATGATCGGCGCCCCGGTCGATGGCCAGGCGCAGCCCAAGGTTGTTGGCCTGGCCAAAGCCCAGATTGCGTCCGGCCCGCACCACTTCGACCTCGGGGAAGCGGGTGGTGATCGCCTCCAGCGTGCCATCGGTGGAGCCATTATCCACCACGACGGCAAGGACAGGAACTGTGGAAGCGCGCAGGCTTCCGAAGCAACGGTCCACCCACTGCGCTCCGTTGTAGGTTACCACTATGGCGATGGTGCTCATGCGCTGGCTCAACTGGGCCGTGCGAAGATGCGCTGAACGATCCCACGGAGACGAACCCGAAGGCGTCCGTGCCACGTCACCTCCTCCACCAACCCGCGCCGGACAGTGGGATGCAGGGCTTTTCCGTAGAGATCTAGATACAGACGTTCCCTGACGTGCTGGTCGATCACGCCGGCAGAAGCGGCGTTCTTCCGGGTCGCCTGTTCCGCGTGCAAGCGGAAGGTGGCGAGTTCGGCGTCCACAAAGCCGACGTGGAAGTGCCGCATAACCTGGTACCAATAGACATAATCCAGGCTCTGTTTCAGTTGGGTGTCGAACCAACCCTCGCGTTCGAAGCACTCCTTCTTGAGCAGAACGGCCGAAGGCTCACCGATCTTGTTGTTGGGTTGGTGCATCAGGTTCGCATCGCGCAGGTACGCCCTGCCGTCCAGTACGCCCTGCTCAACTTGCAGATCCTTCCAACTCCGGTGCAGCGATCCGTACCGCTCCACCCACTCGCGCTGCCCGGCATCGCCTTCATCGAAGAGGATGTGCCGCCGGCAATACACCAGTCCGATGCGCTCATCGGTTCGCGCAAGGTCCATCATGCGCTGTACGCAATCCGGTGCGAGCAGGTCGTCCTGGAAGAGGAACTTGATGTAGGTGCCCTGCGCCTGTTGCACGCAGTGGTTCCAATTGGCCCCGATACCGGATGGTTCGTGATGATGCAGATGCAGCGGCATGGACGCCTCGGATCGCAGCCGCTCGATGATCGATAGCGTCGAATCGCCTGACCGATCATCCGACACCACGATCTCCAACCGCAGATAGGTCTGCGCGAAGGCCGATCGCAGGGCCTCTTCCAGGTAGCGCTCGCCGTTGTACGTCGGTATGCAGATGCTAACGAGGGGCTGGTCCATGGCAGCGGTCATGCACCACCCAGCAACCGGCGCATGCGGCCCATGACCCGGCCGACCAACGAACGCGGAGCCGGGCCTTGGGGTGCCTTAAATGCATCGGAAACGGCGCGGTGTACACGGGGTGAAAGTTCCGATATTATGCGAATGTCCTCCGTCGTCACGACCGCGCGGAAGCGTTGGATGAACGCGGCGATGCGCCCGTGGAACACATCGGCCATGGCCGCATCGCCCGTGCGATCGAAGTACTTCGCCAAGGCACCGTGGCATTTCGCCGTACCGAAGTGCCGTTGGTATTCGCTACGTGCAGACCACACCCCCACCCCTTGCCGATACACCGCCATGGGCTCCGGCGAATACCGCGTACGGCCGTGGCCCACCAGCAGCATGTAGAGGAAATAATCACCGATGGGCGAGAGCGCGAACTCCGGCGGCAGTTCCCCCTGGACATTGCGGAACACCACCGTGGGCGTGTGGATGTAGTTGCCCTTGCGCGCGAGGTCCATGCGGTCCTCGTACTGCTTCGGAACGGTGGTGATCTTGTCCGGGATGATGTTCCCGTCCGGCCCTTGCACCTGCGCGGCATGGAAGCTCAGCACCACATCGGGGTTCGCTTCCAGAAGGTCCACCTGCTGCTGCAACTTCAGCGGATCCACCCAGTGGTCATCGCCTTCGCAGAACGCGATGTACTTGCCACGCGCGGCGCCCAGCAAGGCGATGAGGTTCGCGCGGCCAGAAGGCTTGCCATCGATCATGAGCACGTCCTTGCGCGAGCGCAGGAACAAGCGGATGCGGTCCGGATGCTCCGCGGCGAGGCGTTGGCAGATCTCGCGGGTGCCGTCCGTGCTCTCGTCCTCGCCGATCAAGTGCTCCACGGCGAAGTCCGTGCGCTGTGCGGTGATGCTGCGGAGGCATTGCTCGATGTACGCCGCGTGCTGGTATGTGGGCGTGATCACACTCACCAAGGGGACACGTGCATCGCTCATCGGGCGGGAATGAAAGGTGTTCAGCGCGCTTGGCGCAACACGAGGAAGACCGAATCCGAGTACTCGATGTTCTCCGGATGTTCGGCGAGGGCCTGCATGCCCAGCACATGGTCGCGGGTGAGGAAGCCGGAAGCGAGCAGTTTGTTCAGTTGGAAATCCGCGAGGATCTTGAACACGATACCCGAGGCCTCCACCACTTCAAAACCCGCCGTTTCCACCTCCTGCTGCACCGTGGTGAAGGTGTAGGTGCGGCGGTGGCCGTGCTTGTGGTCGTTCTCCGTGAGGTCGCTGAGCGAGGCCACCATGCCCATCTCCAAGGCCAACCGGCGCGACAGGGCCATGCGGTTGGGCACCGTCACGAAGAGCAGGCTGTCCGCGTGCATCATCCCGTGGATGTTGCGCAGGATGCCACCGGTATCGAACACGTGTTCCAGGATGTAGTTGCACGAAACATAGTCGTACGTGCGGCCGGTGCGCGCATGATCGAACTCCTCGAACAAGGCCAGGTGGAAGGCGATATTCGGTGCATGCTCCTCGCTCTTAAGCCGCTCGATGAAGATGGACGAGCCGTCCACCACGCCCAGCTGGCCCAGGTGCTGGGCGAGCAAGCCCGTTTCGAACCCGTTGGCACAACCGAACTGCAGGCCAGTGCCGGTGCGAAGCGGCATACGTTCGAGCATGCGGCGGACGATGATGTCCTTCTTGATCTCGCTGTACGGCGAACTGTCGGTGTAGTCCTTGACCAAGCCGTTCAGGAAGCTGCGTTCCTTTTCCGCGTCAAAGGTGTTGGGCATGCGTTCAGGGGATAAGCGCCACTAAGGGCGTATACGGCAGAACCAGAGCGGACGCTGGTAGAACTCGCTCCACAGGTGCTCGCCGTAGCGCGCCTTCAGCCAATTGTTCAGCGCATCGGTCCCCGTAGGCAGATCGCCCAGAGCGAACCGCTCGATCACCACCGGTGCATCCGGGCCTTGCCGCTTGGCGAGGCCGATGCCTTGCACGTCCCAACCGGCACCGCCGAGCAGTTCCGTGGTGAACCGCACCTTGCCGGCCTGGTCCTCCTTCGCGATGAGCGGTAGTTCCTTGTTGCCGCCCCAGTTGTAGCCCATCTGGAACACCATGCGGTCCGCTGTGGCGCGGAAACGGCGCAGGTAGTCCTGGCCATAGGCCATGAACGCATCGCGATCGGGCACGTCCGCCTTGTCGAAATCGTGGCCGGCGTGGTGAAGGATGTTCAGGTGCAGGGCCACATCGAAATGCCCGAACGCATCGGCATGGCGCAGGTCCACCGGTTGCTCGGTGACGTGGAAGGGCGTGTAGCCGCCCACTTCGGCCAACAGACCGATGATGCGGGCGTGCGTAGGATTGAGCTCGCACGCAGTAACAATGCTACCCGGCACATCGGCCGCGAGGGACAGCGAGAAGAAACCGGTGTTGGCGCCGAAGTCGATAAGGCTACGCGCAGGCCCCTCCGCGACGAAGCCTTTGATCAGCGGGTAGCGCGGGCGATCGCCGCGCCAGGCCTCGTTCACTTCGAACTGGATGTCCAGCCGATCGGCCAGCACATCGGGCAGCGTTTGGTACTGTGCGTGTTTGCTGGTCTCGGCATACAACTCCTCCAGCGAGCGCCGCGCTTCGGTCAAAGCATCCATGATATCAACGTGTGGACCGCGAGGTCATTAACGGCAAAGGTCGCTCAGAAAACACGACCACGAGCCGCCCCGGGCGTAGACGTCATTGATCACGGCCCGCGCCGTGGCGCCGAGCGTGCGGCCCAGCGGGGCGTGGCGATCCAGCCCTTTGCCGCTGCGCAACGCCTGCACGATACCACCCGACCAGCCATAGTAAGCGGACCGCGGGGCCGCCGGGGCGTGCGCCGTGTGCCCGTGGTCGCGGAGAAAGGCCTCCATGAGCCCCATGCGCGCATCCAGCGTGAGCTGGAACGGGCCCCAGCAGCGGGGATTGGCCTCGATGGAGACGGCCTCGCCCGCAGCCGTGCGTTTGAGTTCCACCATGATGAAGCCCCGGTAACCATCGCGCCGCAGGGCCTTCGCGAAGCGCTGGGCGACGGCCGGCTCAGGATAGGGCATGGCCTGCGCGACGACGATGGACTTGCCTTCCCCTTGCTGAAGGTGGTTGCGCTGGGCACCCAGCACATGATCGCCGTTCGCGGCGAAGTAGTAGAGCAGGTACCAGCTCTCACCGGTGATGAAACGCTCCAGGTAGAACTCCCGCGGATCGGCCTCGCGGAGGAAGCGCTCGCGCTCGTGCTCGGTGCGCACCAAGTAAGGATAGTGGATGCGGCCGTTGGCGGAAATGTTCACGGTAGGCTTGGCGACGAAGGCGAGCGGTGCCTGCCGGGCATCGGCACCTTCGATCACGGCCGGTGGCGGCACGCCAAGTTCCGCGCAGTAAGTGCGGAAGGCCGATTTGTGGGAAAGGCGGTGGTACAGTTCCTGCCTGCACGTAGCCACCCGGATGCCGTGTTGGGCCAACCCATCCCCTAGGGCGAACAAGCGCAGGTTGATGTACTCCGATGTGGCGCACACCACCCATTCCCGCTCACCGTGGATGGCGTTGCCCCTGAGCGCGGCCTCGATCAGGTCCGAAGCCTCCAGTTGTTCGGTACGCCGGGTAACGAGGAACCGGTCCGCGAAGCGGCTCTTCCGCAGTAGGTCGTTGCTGCCCCTTGCGAGCAGACCGAAGGGCACACCGTACTGCTCGAAGCCCCGGCACAAGGCCAGCACCGCACGGTCGTTCGCACCCGAAAAGACCAGGAACCCCGTAGCGCCGGAAGGAACGGAACGGGCAGGGGTGGCGGACATGGTTGGTGCGTTCCGCTTCGCATGCGCGTAACGCGAACGCAAGGATAACGGAACACAATGGTATCGGCCGGTTGATCATACCGTAGCATGGGCACCGGAGCTTTGACAGCGCATCCACGGCCCCTTCACCATGTACACCACGCTGACTACCACCCTTCCTTTCACGGCACACGAGTCGGCCTCCATCGGTGAGGACTTCTCTGCCGGGCACCACTGCTACATCGGTGCGAATGTGCGCATCGGCCGGGGTGTGACACTGGGCAACATGTGCGTGATCGAGAACGGCACGATCATCGGCGACAACGTGCACATCGACCACTTCTGTGTGGTGGGCACCGATTGCCGCTTGGGCGAAGGCACGCGCATACGCAGCCATGTGGAACTGCGCACCCGCACCGTGGTGGGCGGTGGTTGCTACATCGACAGCGGTGTGCGCTCCAGCGGTCAGAACCGCATCGGCGACCGGGTGACGTTGCGCTACGATGCGATCATCGCACGCGGCTGCGACATTGGCGACGACTGCTACATCTGCCCGCAGGTGATGACGAACAACTTGGACCACAATGGCAATGAAGTGGGCGGTGCGAAGGTGGGCGTGGGCTGTTTCATCGGCACGAATTCCACCATCGGATCGGGTATCGCGCTAGCCCCACGCACGGTGATCGGCGCGAAGACGATGGTGACGAAGGACATTCCGGAAGCGGGGGTCTACATCGGTGTTCCCGCCCGTTGGGTGCGGGCCGTGTGATCGATCAGCCGCCCACGCGGGCGCGCGGCACGCCCTTGCGTGATGGCTTAGCCTGCAACGCGGTGGCGGGCACGCCGGCCACGGTGATGCCGGGTTCCAGAACATCCGCCACCACGGCCGCTCCGGCACCCACGATGGTGTCCGACGCCAACCGCACGTGCGAACGGATCGAGCTGCCCGAGCCGAGGAAACAACGATCACCGATGTGAGCGCTCCCTGCGATGCTAACGTTGTTGGCGAGGTGCGCACCGGCGCCGATGACCACGCTGTGGCCGATCTTGGATCCGGGAGCGATCATCGTTCCCGCGCCGATGGTGGTCCATTCGTTCAGCATGCCGCGCACGATGGATACGTCGGCACCCAGGAACACATCATTGCCTATGCGCACGCCACCGAGTTGGGGCAGCACCACCCGCTCCCCGTCCGGGCCCCACACCCACACCACGCCGGTGGCACCGATGCACGCATGGGGTTCGATACGCACCCGTTCGCCGATCGCGCAGCCCTCCAGCACCACCACGTGCGGCAGCAGCACCGAGCCCTCACCAATGGTGCAACGCTCCACCACACAGTACGCACCGATGTGCATGCCTTTGCCGATCAGCGCTTCCGGATGGACGACCGCCGTGGGATGCAGGCCCGGCACAGGGCCTTGGCCGAAGAGCCGCGCGCACAGCCGGTAGAACACTTGCTGGACATCACCTTCCACGATCAGGGCCGCGTTATCACCGGTGGGCGTACCTGCGGCAGCGCCGCACAACACCACGCTGGACGCGAGCTTGCCGAAGATCGCGGGGTCATCACCGCTGAAGTAGTACAGGCCGTTCGGTTCCTTGTGCAACAGGCTGCACAGCTTGGTGATGTGCGGGGGCGCGCCTACGACACGGTACGCGATGCCCAGCTCCTTCAACGTGTCCAGGACCTGATCGAACTGCACATTGTTGGCGCTGCGCATGGTCAAAGTGCTTGGGTGAACGCGGAGAGTATGCGGCCGATGTCGGCCTCGGTGAGATCGGGGTATAGCGGCAGGCATAACACACGTGAAGCGATGTCCTCGGAAACGCGCATACGCGGAGCGACCACGTATGGCAACGTATTGAGCGAGGGGAAGAAGTAGCGCCGGGTGAACACGCCACCCTGCGCCATGGCGTCATGCACCCATTCGCGCGTGGCCGCGTTCGGCAGGATCACCGGATAGTAGGCATGGTTCGGCACGGTGCCTTCTGGGGCCGCAGGACGCACCACCGGCAGGGCTTGCAATGCCGCATCGTACCGCGCGACCACACGGCCACGCTCATGCACGATGTGCGCCACATGGGGCAGCACGGCCATGCCCATGGCGGCATGAACCTCGCTCATCTTGGCGTTCATGCCCAAGGTGAAATGCTCATCGCCGTAGTGTCCGAAGCTGCGCAACAGGCGCAAGCGTTCATCGGCGGCGGGATCGTGCAGCACCACCGCGCCACCTTCCACGGTATGGAACAACTTGGTGGCATGGAAGCTGAGCGTGCTGGCATCGCCCCAGGCGAGGATGCTGCGGCCCTTGTAGCTGACGTCGAAGGCATGGGCCGCATCATAGATCACTTTGAGCCCGTGCTTCTTCGCGATCACCTCGATCGCCTCCACATCGCAGGGTATGCCGTAGACGTGTGTGGCAAGGATGGCGGTGGTCTCCGGGTCGATCAGTGCTTCGATGCGTGCGGGATCGATGCACAAGGTATCCGGCAGTATGTCCGCGAAAACCGGCGTACACCCTTCCCAGAGGATCGCGCTGGTGGTGGCCACATAGCTGAAGGGCGTGGTGATGACCTTGCCGGTGACGCCCAAGGCACGGATGGCGAGTTGCAGCGCAAGGGTCCCATTGGCCATCAGCCGCATGTGCGGCACAGCGAAGCGTTGCCGCAGGGTCTCCTCCAGTTCGCGGTGTATGGGACCGTTGTTGGTGAGCACATGGCTCGCGTAGGCCTTGTCCAACCAGGCCAGGTATTCCTCGCGCGGCGGCAGAAAGGTCCGCGTGACGTTGATCACCGTCCCGGCCGTTCTCTCGGGCTTCACGTGTTCCATGTGGATCTCCTTGGCGACGGGCCCATCACTGCTGGACATGGTCCCAAGGTATCTGCAGCCTGAACAATCCGGTGCGCCGTGCGTGCCATGCGGAATTCCGCGGCGGTTCAAGGACATCGAAACTTACGGCATGCTCGGCCCTGAATATGGTTCGCGCTTGGTAGGCGACTCCGACATGCAACCGAAAATGCCCGGCATTGAACAGGTGGGCAGGAAAGCGGCAACGCAGTTGGTGAACACCGAGGCCCAGTTTCAGGTCGGGGCGGTTGTCGCGCAGGTTCGTGTTGAAGACCTCCAGATCATCCCCGTTGAGCACCTGCACGTAAACCCACAGTTCCTCCTCGGCGCTCAAATTCTCCAGTCCCACCTCCACGTCGATGGCGTCCTCCCATTTGAAGAGTGCGCCACCGGCGGCCGGTTTGATCCGCACATGGTGCAACCGCGCCAACTCGTTGCCCGGAGCTGTGCTGGGGTCGGGCCACACCACTTCGGTGCGATCCTCGGAGTAGGCGCCCAGGTACGAGTCGACCACCTCCTGCGCTGGTCCGTTCATGCGTGCGCGGCCACCATCGAGCCAGATCGCACGCTGGCAGAGGGATCGCATCGCCGTCATGTTATGGCTTACGAAGAGCACCGTGCGGCCCGAGCCGGCGGCATCCTTCATCTTGCCCATGCTCTTGCGCTGGAATTCGGCGTCGCCCACGGAGAGCACCTCGTCCACAATAAGGATCTCCGGCTCCAGGTGAGCCGCCACAGCGAAGCCCAGGCGCACCCGCATACCGCTACTGTATCGCTTCACCGGCGTATCGATGTGGTGCAGGATGCCACTGAAATCGATGATCTCATCGAGCTTGGCGGTGACCTCCGCGCGACGCATGCCCAGGATGGCACCGTTGAGGTAGATATTCTCCCGCCCGGTGAGTTCCGGATGGAAACCGGTACCCACCTCCAGGAGGCTGGAGACCTTCCCGCGCATGCGGATGGAACCCTCGGTGGGCAGTGTTATCCGTGAGAGCAGCTTCAGCAGGGTGCTTTTGCCAGCGCCGTTGCGTCCTATAATGCCCAACACTTCGCCGCGACGTACGTCGAACGAGACATCGCGCAGCGCCCAGAAATGCTCCCCAATGCGCTGGGTATCGTTCCCGGCGTCAACACGCAACGTGGGGTCGGGCTTGCCGCGCAGGCGTGCCACGAAAGCCTTGACTTCATCGGCCACCTGGCCACGGTCCGTGGTGCCCAAACGGTAGCGCTTGCCCAGTCCTTGGGCGCGTAACACGATCTCCGCTGCTGCGCTGTCCATGGATCAGACCACGTCGGCGTATGAACGTTCGACCCGTTGGAACATGGCAAGTCCGGCGAGGATGAGGACCACGGCCACCGCGGCCGGATACCACAAGGTGGACCATTGCATGGGGGTGCCCAGCAGCGCTCCCCGGAACGCTTCGATGACCGGCGTGAGCGGATTGGCCTCGATCACCGGCCGTATGGGGCTGTCCGCACTGACCATGGCCAGTGGGAAGATCACCGGGCTCATGTACATGAGCAGTTGCACGGCGAAGCCGATGAGGAAGCCGAGGTCGCGGTACTTGGTAGTGAGGGCCGCCACGATGAGACCCGAGCCGAAGGCCAGCGCGACCAACAGGAGGACGAGCACAGGCAGCATGAGCACCGGAACGCCCGTTGCCCAGGGATACGCCCCGGAAAAGCGATAGAACGCGGCGAAGACGAAGAAGAAGGCGAGTTGGATCAGGAAGCCGACAGCGGTGGAAAGCGTGGTGGCCATCGGCGGGATCAAGCGCGGGAAGTACACCTTGGTCATCAGGGCCGCATTGGCCGTAAGCGTGATGGAGGTTTTGTTGATGACCCCGGAGAAGAAGGTCCATGGCACCACGCCGGACATGTAGAACAGCAACGGCGGGACCCCGGGCAGGGACATGCGCGCCATGAAGCCGAAGATCACCGCGAACATGATCGACGTGAGCAGCGGTTGCAGCAACTGCCACAGGGGCCCGAGGATGGTCTGTTTGTAGATGGCGGTGAGATCGCGCTGCACCAGCACCACCAGCAGGTCACGGTATTTCCAGATCTCCCTGAAATTCAACTGCCACCACGGACTGCTGGGCGCGATGATAACGTCCCATCGTTCGGGCTGTGCCGTTCCCGCCGGGGTGGCGTGCGTGCGCTCTTCCATGCGGGAGTGCCGATCAGGTGTCCTGGTTGGTGGTGGGATCCCCCTTGGTCTTGTCAACGGTCTTCTTCCGCCCGCCGTAGCCGTAACCGTAGCCGTAACCACTGCCGTACCCATAGGCATAGCGGTAACCGTAGCCGTAGTTGGTGTTGTAGTAGTACTTGCTCTTCTTCATCCGCACACCGTTCAGGATGAAGCCCGTGTTCTTACTCGGATTGGTCTGCAGGATGTCCAACGCGTTGTTCACGTGGTCCTTGCTGGCGAAGCGGGTGTTCAATACGAACAAGGTGGCGTCCACATGGCGCATCATCAAGAGCGCATCGGTGATGAGGCCTACCGGGGGAGTATCCACGATGATGTACTCGTACTCGAGCTTGGCCTCCTCGAAGAGTCCTTCAAGGTGTTTGCTCAGCACCAACTCCGAGGCATTGGGTGGGGTGGGTCCGGAGAGGATCACATCGAAGTTCTCGAATTGCGTCTTCATCACCACCTCCCGCCAGGAGGCCTTGCCGATGAGCACCGTGCTAAGGCCCACTGCGCTGCTCATGCCAAGCCCGGTAGCCACTTTGGGCTTGTGCAGGTCCAGTTCCAGGAGGAGCACGTTCTTACCGGCCTTGGCCAGGATGGCGCTCAGGTTCACCGAACAGAAGGTCTTGCCTTCGTTGGGGCGATAGCTGGTCACCATCACCACCTTGCCCTTGCCCTCGGGGGCCGGGATGTACTCCAGGTTGGTGCGCACCGTGCGGAAGGATTCGGTGATGGCGGCTTTCGGGTCGCTGTCCACCACCACATAGTTGTCCTGCGCCTTCTCGCTGGCGATGATCTCGCCGTACACGGGCAGGGATGTCAGTTCCTTCAGCTGGTCGGCGTTCTCGATGCGGTCATAGAACATCACCCGCACGAACACCACGAGCAGCGCGATCACCACACCACCGAGGGTGAAGGTGTAGAAGATCTTCATCTTGTCCGGCTTGACCACGCCGAGCCCACGGGCGCTCTCGATCACTTTGGTCTGCGGGACGATGCCCGCACGGGAGATCACGGTGCTGGCCCTTTTCTCCAGCAGGAAGAGGTACATTTTCTCGTTCACCTGCAGGCGCCGTTCGATGTTGAGGATGTCCCGCTGGCTCTTGGGCAGGCCACGGATCAACGTTTCGTAATCGTTCAACTGGCCTTGCAGATCCCCGATCTTGCCCGTGATGGCGCCCCGCGAATTGTCGATATAGGTGAGCAGGTTGAGCCGGATCATCCCCAGTGTGGAATCCAATTCGGCGATGGCCATGTTGCTCGGTGTGGTGGCGTACAGCATCACGTTGCGCCTCATCTGCCTGGAATAGAGTTCCTCCAGGGTAACCCGTAGGAATTGATCATCGATGATGTAGACAGCGGGTGGCAGCAGTTCGTCATCCGAACTGTGGAGCACGTAATCCTTCAACGCGTCCAGGGACTGGATCTTCAGTTCGAGGTCGCGCTGCTGGTTGTCGTATTTCACCAGTTCATTGAAGTACCGGCTCTCCTCGCGGCCCAGGTCCAGGATGTCCTTGCTCTCCTTGTAGTTCTGTAGTTCATCCTCGTGCTGCTCCAGGATCACGGTTACCTCGTCCAACTGCTTGTCGATGTACACCAGCGTGTTCTCGTTGATGTCGAACTCGCTTTGCAGGGTGTAGGTGATGTACACCTTGGACAAGGTGTCCAGGAACATCTTCGCACGCGCCGCCACCTCATCCTCCACGGTGACCTGGAGGATGGTGGTGTACTCGTGATTATCCACCTGGATACGCGCGCTGTACAGCTGCACCTGGCGGTTGCGCTCGTGGCGCACGAACTGGTAGTCGGTGGCGGACAGGTTGGCGATCGTGCGTTCGGTGATGTACTGGCTCTTGGTCACCGTAACGATGAAATCCGGGTCGCGCACCAGCACGTCGAAGGGGAATACCTTCCTGGCCACCTTCCCGGCCTGGTCATAGCTCAGTTCGTAGTGGTCCACATCCACGATGCGCAGGTCAATGGGCCGGTCGTACAACTTGGGGCTCAGCACATCCATGCGCACGGTGAAGGGCAGGGTGGCATATACCTGTGTCGTTTTGAAACGACCGACGATGAAGTACGAGACATTGAAATCCACGCGTTCCAGCGCCTCATCGATCAGATCGTACGAGGTGAGCACCCGCTTCTGGTTCACGATATCCCCGTAGATCCCAGCATACCCCAAGCTCTTGTACACCTGGTTCTGGTAATCGTAAACGTCGCGATCCTTCAGCAAGATCTGGGTACTGGCGCCGTAGATATCCGGCAGCTTGTAGCTGTACAAGTAAGACAGGACCGAGGAGAGCACCAAAGCGACCGCAACGAAGTACCAATTCTTAGAGGCGATCCGCAGGAAATAGCGCAGGTCCTTCGCATCGATGATGCTGCCGCGCTGCTGTGGTTTCGGGGTGGCCATCCTTATCTCCCGGACGGACGGCCGCCGGAATGGGGCCTTTCGCCGGCGGGCCGATGAAAGGACGGCAAATATAGACGAAGGGCATGTTGGGAGCGGCCACTGACCGCCGTTGAAAACTTGAGCGTGGTTTTCCCATGCCCCGGTATTGTCCGATAGACTACTTTTGGATCCGCTCCGCGCATTCTGGTTCATGAAGATCACACTCCGTTCGATCCTTACCGTTGTCTTGTTCATTGCCCCGCTCGCAGCGGAGTTGATGGCGCAACCGATCGGCGGACCTCCTCCCTGCTGGCCACCGCCATGCATCCCCATCGATGGTGGCATTAGCGCATTGATCGCCGCTGGAGCATTGCTAGGCGGCCGCAAGGCACTCGAGTTGCGCCGCTCCCGCAAGCGTTCGATCTGATGCGCCCGGTTCCTCCCCTGAACGCCGAAGTGCGCAAGGGGGTCTGGCACGATCCCGTCCTCCGGTTCTTTCTTTTCGCCGGCCTGCTCTATCTGGGCTGGTACCTGCTTTATGATCTCGTGCTCCACCCCGCCCGCACTTTTGACAGGGCGGTGATCGACAACATCATGGTGGTCTCCGGCGGGCTGCTCCAGGCGCTGGGTCATACCCTTCTACCGGAACCGGACTTCGACCTGAACCGCTACATCGGGGTTCAGGGTGGCAGCTTTTTGTGGATCGGCGACCCCTGCAACGGGATCAGCCTCTTCGCGGTATTCACGATCTTCCTGATCGCCTACCCGGGTCCTTGGAAGCACAAAGCATGGTTCGGTGTACTGGGCCTGGCGAGCATCCACCTGATCAACTGCCTGCGGGTGGCGGCCCTCTGCCTGATCACCACGGTGGATTATGAGCTCCTCAACTTCAACCACGACTATACATTTTATGTGGTGGTGTACGGCTGGGTGTTCCTCCTTTGGTACATCTGGGTGAAACGGTTCGCGTCACGCACACGATCCGCTTCGTAGGTATGAGGAAAGGCGACGCAGTCGGCATCGGGATCGTTGCGCTGGCCACTGCGCTCGGGGCCGTTCGAGAATTCCTCTTCGTGAACCTGAACTACCAGATCGACTCTTACGCACAGGGACGCACCCTGTCCTACGCTCATTCGGCGTTCCAGAAAGTGGTGGCGGGATCGGGACTTGATCAGCTGATCCTATTGAAGTGGGGCCTCGCCGCACTGTTCGTCGTGCTCATGCTGGCCGCAGGCATAGCCCTGTCCCGCGTCCTCTTCGGAGACCATCGTTACCGCAAGCCCATCGTGCTCGGTACCCTGGCGATCGCCGTGATCGCGCTCGCCTTTCATGGCCTTGCTGCCTGGATGCCCGCGTTGGAGGGTGTTTCCATCGCGCTTTCGCACGCCCTGCAATACCCTGTTCCACTGTTGTTCATCTATGCGGCATCGTGGACGAGCAAGTCGGCCCCGGTTCGTGAGGGATGAGAGCGCCGGGGATGAGCCCATCCTTCGTTGCGTTGATGAACGACATCGCGTCCATAGGATTACCATGCGCCATTTTGGTTCATTTGGGCTGACGCATGCTTTTCAATAGCGCCGAGTTCTGCCTGGTCTTCTTCCCGCTGGTAACGGCGCTGTACTTCCTGTTGCCACACACATGGCGCTGGCTGTTGCTGCTGTGCGCGAGTTGCTGGTTCTACATGGCCTTCGTGCCGCTGTTCATCCTGATCCTCGCGTTCACCATCGGGGTGGACTATTTCGCGGGTCATTGGATCGAACGCAGCGAAGGGCCGCGGCGGAAGTTCTTCCTGATAGCGAGCATCGTGGCCAACGTGGGCGTGCTGGCTGTGTTCAAGTATTGGGATTTCCTCAATGGCAACCTGGCGGACCTGTTCGGTTCCATCGGCATCGGCTACCAGGTCCCGAAACTCAACGAGTGGACGTTCTGGGGCTGGCTTCCGGCGGGTCTGCTGCTGCCGATCGGCCTTTCGTTCCACACCTTCCAATCGCTGAGCTACACCATCGAAGTGTACCGCGGGCACCAGAAAGCAGAGCGGCATTTCGGTGTGTTCGCGCTGTACGTGATGTTCTATCCACAGCTGGTGGCCGGTCCCATTGAGCGCCCCGCGAACCTGTTGAACCAGTTGACCACAACGGGAACCAACGGCATACGGTCCACCTTCGACTACGCGCGCGTTGCCTGGGGCTTGAAACAGATGCTCTGGGGCTTCTTCAAGAAGTTGGTGATCGCGGATCGATGTGGTGTGGTGGTGGACCAGGTCTACGGCCAGGTGGATGGGTACGAGGCGCCCAGTCTTTTGCTGGCGACCTATCTCTTCGCGATCCAGATCTACTGCGACTTCAGCGGCTATACGGACATCGCACTGGGGGCTGCCCGTGTGATGGGCTTCGACCTGATGGTGAATTTCAGGACACCCTACCGCAGTGCGAGCATCAGCGAGTTCTGGAGCCGCTGGCACATCAGCCTCAGTTCCTGGTTCCGCGATTACCTCTACATACCGCTCGGCGGTAACCGCGTAGGCAGGGGGCGCCTGTACTTCAACCTGCTCGTTGTGTTCCTGGTGAGCGGCCTGTGGCACGGGGCCAGCTGGACGTATGTGATCTGGGGCGGCATGCACGGCATCTACCTCATCCTCGCCCTCGTGTTCGCATCGTTCTGGAGTGGCTTCGACCGGGTGACCGGTTTCGGGAATTGGCCGAGCGCAAGGCGCCTCGTCAGCACGATGGTCACCTTCCATCTCGTGTTGCTGGCGTGGGTGTTCTTCCGCGCGAACAATGTGCAGGACGCTTTCGCATGGTACGAACGTGTTTTCACCGGACCATGGCCGCTGTCGGATCTGGTCAGCTTGTACAAGGACATCAACACCGGTTTGCTGGACCTCACGATCCTGCTCACCGGGATGTTCCTGCTCATGGACCCGGTGTTCGATACATGGATCAAGCGGGAGCGACCCTGGCCCACCGGTCTTCGTGGTCACCTTGCGTTCGGCTCGTTGGCTGTCGCGATACTGCTCTTCGGTTATTTCGGTTCAACCAGTTTCATCTATTTCCAATTCTGAGATGAAGCGCCTGATCGTACAAGGCCTGAAGTTCTTCGCTGTCACCCTGGCGTTGTACCTGCTCGTTTTCTTCGCGTTGACCCATGCACGCTTCCAAGGCAAAGCACTCATCCATCGCACCAGCGACTACTACCAATGGAAAGGAGGTGTGGCCTACAGCAAGTTCCAGGAATGGGATCCCGAGGCACGGTGGGACGCCATCGTGATCGGCTCCTCCCACGCCTACCGTGGATACGATCCGCGTGTGTTCGCCGAACGCGGCTACCGCATGTTCAACCTGGGCAGCAGCGGCCAGACCCCCTTGAGCACACACGCACTGCTGGACCACTACGTCACCAGGCAACGCACCGGGCTTGTGATCATGGACCTGTACGAGGGCGCCTTCACGCAGGACGGCTTGGAGAGCGTGAGCGACCTTACGCAGAACATGAGCTCCGATGCCGCCGCCGCCCAACTCGCCGCGTCCTTCCGCGACCTGCGCTCGATCAACCTGTTCACACTGCGCATGATGAACAAGAGCGGTGCGCCGATGTACGCGGACCCCGACTACAAGGTGGCCGGGTTCGCCGTTCGGGCGGATTCCCTCCACGCACCGATCAACTACGATGTTGGACTTGCCTTGAAGTTGGACGAACGCCAGAAGGCGAGTTTCGCACGCTGTCTCGACCTCTGCGCCGAACGCGATCTGCGCCTGGTACTGGTCACGCATTTCTATCCGCACCGCAGCGACAAAGCCCGCCACGCCGCCTTCGCTGCCTTCGTGGACAGCGTGATCACCTTACATAACGCCGGAGCGGAGCGGCCCGCTCGTGTGGAATGGTATGACTTCGCGTACGCCCATGACGCGAGCGATGTGGACCACTTCAGCGACCACAACCACTTGAACGCGGCCGGTGCGCGGATCTTCAACACCCTGCTGATCGATTCCCTCGTTTCGGCCGGCCATCTGCCATCCCGGTGATCCCACATGTGCGCCGGTTACTTTTGCCCCCCATTCCACACCAATGCCCAAGACCGTAACCTCACAGGCCACCACACGCGACACCGCCGTATTCGAGATCATCGAACACGAGAAATGGCGACAGACCAAAGGCCTGGAGTTGATCGCCAGCGAGAACTACGTGAGCGACCAGGTGATGGAGGCCACGGGCTCGGTGATGACCAACAAGTACGCCGAAGGCCTGCCGGGCAAACGGTACTATGGCGGTTGCGAATTCGTGGACCGCACGGAGAACATGGCGATCGATCGGGTGAAGAAACTCTTCGGCGCGGCATGGGCCAATGTGCAACCACACAGTGGAGCGCAAGCCAATGCGGCCGTGATGCTGGGTTGCCTCAAGCCGGGCGACACCATCCTGGGTTTCGACCTGAGCCACGGCGGCCACCTTACACACGGCAGCCCGGTGAATTTCAGCGGCAAGTTCTACCGCGCCACGTTCTATGGTGTGGAGCAAGCCACCGGAAGGGTGGACATGGGCCGTGTCGCCGAGATCGCGCGCATGGAGAAACCGCGGATGATCATCTGCGGGGCCAGCGCTTATAGCCGCGATTGGGACTATGTAACGTTCCGGGCCATCGCCGATGAAGTCGGCGCGTTGCTGCTGGCCGATGTGAGCCATCCCGCCGGCCTGATCGCCGCCAAATTGTTGAACGACCCTCTGCCCCATTGCCACGTGGTCACCACCACCACGCACAAAACCCTGCGCGGTCCGCGCGGCGGCCTGATCATGATGGGCAGGGACTTCGAGAACCCCTGGGGCTTGAAGAGCCCGAAGGGTGAGATGCGCATGATGAGCTCGGTCCTGGACAGCGCGGTGTTCCCCGGAACCCAGGGTGGCCCGTTGGAGCATGTGATCGCCGCAAAGGCGATCGCCTTCGGCGAAGCGCTGGAACCCCGCTTCACCACGTATGGTCAGCACGTGATCGCCAACGCACGTGCCATGGCCAACGCCTTCATGGAAAAGGACTACCAGGTGATCAGCGGCGGCACCGACAACCACTGCATGCTCATCGACCTGCGCAACAAGAACATCACCGGGAAAGCCGCAGAACACGCCCTTGGACAGGTGGACATCACCGTGAACAAGAACATGGTACCGTTCGATACGCAAAGCCCGTTCGTGACCAGCGGCATCCGCATTGGTACACCGGCGGTGACAACGCGGGGGCTCAAGGAAGCGGAGTGCGCGCAGATCGTGCAGTTGATCGATGCCGCCCTGCAACACCATGACAACGCTGCGGAACTGGACCGGATCCGCTTTCAGGTGAACGGCATGATGCGCCTGCGGCCGCTGTCCGCTTGAGCCGGAACCATGCCAACGCTCCTCTCATTGACCAATCGGATGCTGCGCGTCGCAAAGCTCCAGTTGGCACCGCTCCCCAAGAACTCGGTGGCCGCCCCGCCGACCGGCAAGTCCCCGGGCGAACCAACGGAAACGCATCTTGAACGGCTGAAGGGCGAACCATTGAACGCACAGGCGCATTTGGACCATGCGCAGTACCGGTTCGAGCGCGAACAATTGGACCTCGCGTTCGCCGAGTTGCGCACAGCCCTGTTCCTGGGTGCCCCCCCGGATCGCGCCACCGAACTCGCCGATCGCCTGGCGCGGGCTTTTCCTCCGCTGGAAGAGATGGACCACAACGTGTATTACCGGTTGCACTCGATGGCCGCCGCCATTCACGAAATGGCGCCGGACGGTGCCGCCTCCGTGCTTGATGTTGGCGGCGGATCGGGAGGCCTGGCCCGCTTCATTCCAACGATCCCGTATTGTTTGGCGGACCCCGGTTTCAACGGCATCGCGGGCGAGGCATTGCCCTTCGCCGATGGCGCGTTCGACCTGGTCGTTTCGTGCCATGTGCTCGAGCACATCCCCCAAGCGGATCGGGATGCGTTCCTGGATTCGCTCGTGGCCAAGTCTGAACGCGGGGTCGTGTTGCTGAACCCGTTCCATACCGAAGGCACACACGAGATCGAACGCATGCAGCTCATCGTCGATGTGATGAAGGCCTCCTGGGCGAAGGAACACCTCGATTGCATCCTGCCCCGTACCGAAGAGGTCGCGGACTATGCCCGAAGGCGTGGATTGGGCTGTGTGATCCGCCCGAACGCGAGCATGACCACCTCGTTCAGCGTGGTGTGGGCCGGTTACTTCGCCGGGCGGGCCAGGGCCGGCAAAGAATTCGCCCTGTTCAATCGTTTCATGAACACCCGCTTGATCCACGCGCAGGACTCCACCACCACGCCCACCGCCTACATGGTGCTCTTGACGAAGCCGCGCGCAGCGAACTGAACCATGGACGCCCCGGTAACAGGTCCGTTCCGAACACAGCTTCACCTGCGCTGGGCGGACATCGATGCGAATTTCCATATGCGCCATTCGGTGTTCTACGACCTGTGCGCGCAGCAGCGCATGGATGCATTTCAGGCCGTTGGACTGAATATGAAGTTGATGAAAGAGCAACACTTCGGCCCGATCCTCTTCCGCGAGGAGTGCATCTTCCGCCGCGAGATCACGCTCGATGACGAAGTGTATGTTGAACTCGCCCTGCGGCATCTCTCAACGGATCACGGCCGTTTCTCGTTCACGCACACGTTCACCAAAGCGGACGGCACGCACTGCGCCACGTTGATCGTTGATGGCGCCTGGATGGACACTGTGTTGCGCAAACTGACCGCACCGCCAACGATCGCCTCCGACGCGTTGGACCACCTGCCTCGCACGCCTGATTTCGCCTGGCTGTGAACCTCAATGCCCATATCAGCGGTGCGTTGCTCATCGCAGCCCTTGGGCTCACCGGGAACACTTCCGCGCAGACCGGCACGACCAGCGGCGACAGGGGATCCTTCTTCGCCTACTGGGGCTATAATCGTTCCTGGTACAGTTGGAGCGACATCCATTTCGACGGGCCGGATTATGACTTCACCCTGCGCCATGTGATCGCGCACGACCGTCCAGAACAGTTCAGTGCAAGTCTCTACCTCAACCCGGCCACGATGTGGATCCCGCAGTACAACTACCGCGCGGGTTGGTTCTTCGCCGATCGCTGGAGCGTTTCGCTAGGCCTGGACCACATGAAGTACGTGGTGGACCAGGACCAGGGCGTGCGCATGGACGGTTATGTGGAAGGCACACGTTCGGTGAACTACACCACGGAGGAAGGCTCGCGGGAGGTAACCTTGAGCAAGGACTTCCTGCAGTACGAGCATACCGATGGCCTGAACCTGCTCAGCGTCGATGTAGAGCACTACGACCCCTTGTGGTCCAGCACCGATGGGCGCTTCCGCCTGCGCGCGTTCGAAGGCCTCCACGCGGGGCCGGTGATCCCGCGCAGCGATGTGCGGCTCTTTGGCGAAGGCCTGAACAACCGGTGGAACATCGCGGGTGTTGGTGTGGGCGCGCAGATCGGACTCCACTTCACCTTTCTGCGGCACTTCTTCGTGCGCAACACGCTCAAGGCCGGTTGGATCGACATGTCCCACGTGCTAACCACGGGCGAGGATGAAGACCATGCCAGCCAGCATTTCTGGTTCGTGCAGAACGCGATCGTCGTTGGTGGCCAGTTCCGTTTATGTGGATCAGGCCGTACACAGGCGCAACCAGCGGACTAGCCCGACGACTCCCTCCTCCCAAGCAAGACGCGGGTGATCCGGGCAGCCTCTTCCTCGTTCAACCAGATCGGGTACGCGGCAAGGAACGCGAAGGCCATTTCCGCGATGCCCAGGGCGAAGGCTGTGCCCAGGTGGAACGCGATGCCGATCACCATCCACGGAACGCGCGTTCGCCGGAACCAGACCGCTATGGGGAAGGTGAGTTGGAATACGAGCACGGCCCACGTTAGCGCCATGGCCGCTGTCGGGAACTGCGCCAACCAGAGCGGCCCGTATGCCGGATCCGTCGCAACGATGCCCAGGGCAGTGCCATCGAGCCAATGGGTTCCCGTGAGTTTGTGCAAACCGGTGGCGGCATACGCAAGAAGAAGCTGAAGGCGTAGTATCCAGAACGCGGACGTTCCCAAGACAGAACGCCAACCGTCGGGTGATGCTGTTCGCGATCCATCGGGCAGGAAGATGAGCCAGAACAACAGGTTGCTGATGAGTTGCTGGCCGCCGCTCCCGGCCATCCAGGCGCGGTTCATCAAGCTCGTATAGAGCATCCACACGATCAACGCGCTCCACCAACGCGCAGGTCGCAACAAGTTGCGCAAGCACAGCAGCACGACCAAGGGAGCAATGAACACCGCGACCTCACCCGGCAGCCACGTACGGAACGCGTGCGTGAAACCAGAGAACGGGCCCGGTGGCGCAGGGAGTTCCGGGGAAACGGGAAAGTCCCACAACCACTCGGCCTCTGGCATCGCGCTCAGCAAAAAGCCGATCACCCACAGGTGGATGGCGGCGCGAAAGAGCTTGACCGAATTCCAGGGGATCGTCATGCGCTACCGCATTTCCAATGGCGTGATCCGTAGTTCCTGTATTGCCGGCTGTGATGGATCGGGCACGCAGCGTTGGACCAGCCGGAAGCTGGGTTCCGGTGCTTCGCGAGGGAGGTCGCGGACCATGGATCGCATCGCCGTCTGAAGTCGCACGGATGGAACCGCTAGACCCGCTGTCACTTCGGATCGAACATGCCACGCGATGGTGCGCGACGTCCGATGCGTGAGATAACCCCCACCCGCTGCGTTGAGCGGTCGCCAGTCCGTGCCGTTCAACCACAGCTGCACTTCACACGAACACAATGGTGGGTCCGGCGCGAAGAGCTGCCATTGTTGGTGGAATACGGGTCGCGCGTACACCTGACCGAATATCCTGAGCACCTCCGGAACAAGGCGTTGCGGAAAGGTATAGGCCGCGAGCAACGCGATATGCAGCGCCACGAGTACCACGACCAGTGTTCGTCTTGTTCGATCCATCGCTTTTCTCTTCGGATCGTGAAGATGGTACAGGTGCGCACTTCGTCCGTCGTGCCCACCTTTGTTGTCCCACCAGCGGGATGAAACGCATGCTCCTACCAGCCAACGATCCGAAGCTCCGCTCTTGGATCCCCATTACCTCCGACAGTGACTTTCCGATCCAGAACATCCCGTTCGGCATCATTTCGCACCAGCATGTGCCGTGGCAATGCCCGGCCGTGAGGATCGGCGATCACGTCGTGGATCTCCGCGCACTTTCCGAGTTGGGCTTTCTGCGGATCAACGGCATCGATCCGGGCACCTTTGCTGCCACCAAGCTCAACGACCTGCTGGCCCATGGCCGGAAAGATGGAAGGGCGGTGCGTGATCGAGTGAGCGAACTCCTACGCAGCGATAATCCCGAACTGCGCGACAATGCCGAGGCGAAGGAGAAGTGTATCAAACCGATCGGTTCCGTCTCCGTGAACCTGCCCGTAGACATCGGCGACTACACGGATTTCTACAGCAGCCGCCAGCACGCGTACAATGTGGGCGTCATGTTCCGCGACCCGGCGAACGCGTTGTTGCCGAATTGGCCGCACATGCCCGTGGGCTATCACGGCCGCGCCAGCAGCATCGTCGTCAGTGGCACACCGATCCGCCGCCCGATGGGCCAATACAAACCATCACCGGATGCACCACCGGAGTTCGGCCCCACGCGCCAGCTCGACTTCGAACTGGAGGTGGCTTTCATCACCTGCCAGGGCAATGCGCTCGGAACACGGATCGCTGTAGGGGATGCTGAGGAAGACATCTTCGGCCTGGTGCTCTTCAATGATTGGAGCGCGCGCGATATCCAGGCGTGGGAATACGTTCCGCTCGGTCCCTTCCTGGGGAAGAACTTCGGAAGCAGTATGAGCCCCTGGGTGGTCACGCTGGACGCTTTGGAACCCTTCCGCATCCCTTCACCGAAGCAGGAACCCGAGGTGCTTCCTTACCTGAAAGGCCCGGCCAACATGCACTTCGAGATCGCGCTGGAAGTGGGCATCGTGCCGGAGAGCGGAGAGGAGAGCATCGTTTCGCGGAGCAACTTCAAGCACATGTACTGGAGTATGGCGCAGCAGCTGGCGCACCATACTGTGAACGGTTGCAACGTGCGCCCTGGCGATGTCATGGCGAGCGGCACCATCAGTGGCGACGCCCCCGATAGCTACGGCAGCATGCTCGAACTCTCCTGGAAAGGCACCAAGCCCGTGAAGCTGGACGACGGCTCCGAGCGCAAATTCATCCAGGACGGCGATACCGTGGTGCTGCGCGGGCATTGTGAAAAAGACGGCGTCCGTATTGGTTTCGGGGAGGTGGAAAGCAAGGTGCTGCCGGCGCGATGAACCCTGCGGGGCGCACCTTCCTAACTTGCAACGGATGAGCGACGTGCAGGCCGCTGATAGCGGGGGATCGATGGCACCACCAGTGCATATCGATGCCTTGGAGGAGAACGCGGAGATCCTCCGGCGTTACCGCGGCTTGCTGCGTGCGATCCGCGGGGACCGATCGGGGGAGGACAACCGGATGATCCGCAAAGCCTTCAACATCGCCGTAGAAGCCCATAAACAGCAGCGACGCAAGAGCGGCGAACCCTACATCTACCACCCCATCGCCGTGGCCCGCATCTGCGCAGAGGAGATCGGGCTGGGGACCACCAGCGTGGTCGCCGCATTGTTGCACGACACCGTGGAGGACACCGACCTGACCCTGGATGATGTGAAGGACCTCTTCGGTCCGACGGTGGCCACCATCATCGACGGGTTGACCAAGATCAGCGGGCTGCAATTCGGCACGGACAGCATCCAGGCGGAGAACTTCCGCAAGGTGCTGCTCACCTTGGCGCAGGACGTTCGCGTGATCCTGATCAAGCTCGCCGACCGCCTGCACAACATGCGCACGCTGGACGCCATGGCGCGCGACAAGCAGTTGAAGATCGCCAGCGAAACGAGCTACCTCTATGCGCCCCTCGCCCACCGCCTGGGCTTGTACAGCATCAAGAGCGAACTGGAGGACCACTCCTTGCGATTCAAGGAACCCGCGATCTACGAGGAGATCAGCCACAAGCTGAAAAAGGGCGAGGCCGTGCGCAAACGGTTCATCAGCCGCTTCATCCTGCCGATCCGGGGATCGTTGGACCGCGAGGGTTTTACGTACGACATCAAGGGGCGGCCGAAGAGCGTGCACAGCATCTACAACAAGATGCTGAAGAAGCACGTGAGCTTCGAAGAGGTCTACGACGTCTTCGCGATCCGCATCATCATCGAGACCAAACAGGAGTTGGAGAAGGCGGACTGCTGGAAAGTGTACTCGATCGTCACGGACTACTACCAGCCCAACCCGGACCGCCTGCGCGATTGGATCAGCCTGCCGAAAGTGAACGGTTATGAGAGCCTCCATACCACGGTGATGAGCCCCGGCGGCCGCTGGGTGGAAGTGCAGATCCGCAGCAAGCGCATGGACGAGATCGCCGAGATGGGCCTCGCCGCACATTCTCGTTACAAGGACGAGGAGGAGCACACCTCCGCGCTCGACGCCTGGCTCGCCCGCATCCGCGAAGTGCTCGAGGATCCGAGCACGGACGCGCTCGACTTCGTGAACGACTTCAAGCTGAACCTCTTCAGCGACGAGATCGTGGTCTTCACCCCGCAGGGCGAGATGAAGAACCTGCCCGCTGGTGCCACCGCGCTGGACTTCGCCTTCGACATCCACAGCCAGATCGGTCGGCAGTGCATCGGGGCCAAGGTGAACCACAAACTGGTTCCCCTGAGCCAGCCCTTGAAGAGCGGCGACCAGATCGAGATCATCACCAGCAAAAAGCAACAACCCAAGGACGACTGGCTGAACTACGTGGTGACCGCCAAGGCGCGCCACCGGATCAAGCAGGCCTTGCGCGACCAGAAGAAGAAACTCGCGGTGGTGGGCCGCGAGGCCGTGGCGCGGCAACTGCGCAAGTGGGGCGCGAAGGTGGACCTGCCCAATTTGCGAATGCTCCTGGAACATTACCGCAGCACGGACATCACCGACCTGTACTACCAGATCGCGCGCGGCAAGTACGATCCCGCCGCGCTGAACGACGTGCATGTGAAGAACGGAAAACTCGTCCTGCCGCGCACCAAACGCGCCCCTGAGGAACGTTCGCTGGAGGAAGTGGTGGCCGAGATCCGCGGAGATCATCAGGGAGCGCTCATCATCGGCGACGACCTTCAGAAGATCGATTACAAGCTCTCGCCGTGCTGCAGCCCGATCGCTGGCGATGACGTGTTCGGCTTCATCACTGAGAGCGAAGGCATCAAGATCCACAGGGTGAACTGCCCGAACGCGGTGCAGTTGATGAGCAACTTCGCCTACCGCATCGTGAAGGCACGCTGGAAGGGCAAGGACACCGTGGAGTTCCTCGCGGGCATCAAGTTCAACGGCATCGACGACGTGGGGCTGGTGAACAAGATCACCACCATCATCAGCCACGAGCACAACGTGAACATGCGCGCCATCAGCTTCGAGAGCCACGATGGCATCTTCGAAGGCAAGGTGATGGCCTACGTGCACGATACCGACCACCTGAACGCCTTGATGGACAAACTGAAGCGTGTGCGGGGGGTGCGGAGCGTGGAGCGCGTGGAACAGTGAGGCGCACCGTCCACAACTCGAAAAACCTTACCGGGAAGGACCGCCGCAGGCACTTACATTTGCCGCATGGTAGCTGCGGAACAGCAAGCCAGCGTACAGCGCATCTTCAGCGAATACCTGGAAAGCAAGGGTCACCGTAAGACCCCCGAGCGCTTCGCCATACTCAGTGAGATCTACGCGCAGGAGGGCCACTTCGACATCGAACGCCTCTACGGGCGCATGAAATCGAAGAAGTACCGTGTGAGCCGCGCCACACTCTACAACACGATGGACCTGCTGCTGGACTGCGACCTGGTGCGCAGGCATCGGTTCCTGGGCGCGCAAGCCCACTTCGAGAAGGCCCATGCCTATCGCCAGCACGACCACCTGATCTGCGATCGTTGCGGCACCGTCCAGGAGTTCTGCGATCCACGCATCCAGCAGATCCGCAACACCGCCAGCGAAGTGATGGCGTTCCGTGTACACTACCACGCGCTGCACATCCACGGGATGTGCGCCGATTGCCAAGCAAAAAGCCAAGACAAATGACCGTGACCGACCGTCCCGCCTTCGATCTGGCCGTCTCCGAGGAGAAGGGCTGCAAGGTGTTCCACCTCAAAGGCCGCTTGATGGACCAGCAACAGGCCGACCGCCTGATGAGCAGCCTCGATGAGGAATTGGCCGGCGGCCATAGCGCGGTCGTCCTGGACATGAGCGAACTGCAGTACATGAACAGCACAGGATTGAACATCCTGATCAATGTCCTCACCCGCACCCGCAACGCCGGTGGCGATACGGTGATCGCCGCAGTGAGCAGCAGCGTGCGCCAGTTGTTCGTGGTCACCAAACTCGATTCGGTGTTCGCCATAACGGCGAACGTGGACGAGGCCGTGGCCAAATTGCGGCCCTGACCGATCATGGCAGCGCAAATGGACGTGCTGCTCGGCGCCCAATGGGGCGATGAGGGCAAGGGCAAGGTCGTTGATGTGATCGCACCGCGTTACGAGATCATCGCGCGGTTCCAAGGCGGGCCCAATGCCGGCCATACCCTCTTGTTCGAGGGACGCAAGCATGTGCTGCACACCATTCCGAGCGGCGTTTTCCGCGAAGGCACGGTGAACCTGGTGGGTAATGGGGTGGTGATCGATCCGGTGATCTTCCTGAAGGAAGTGCGCGCCTTGGAGGCGATCGGTGTGAACGTCCGCGCTTCGTTGCTGGTATCCCGCAGGGCGCACTTGATCCTGCCCACGCACCGGGCATTGGACGCTGCGAGCGAAGCGGAGAAGGGAAAGTCACGCATCGGCAGCACGCTCAAAGGCATCGGTCCCACGTACATGGACAAGACCGGCCGCAACGGGCTGCGCGCCGGTGATCTGGAACGCGCCGATCTGGCCGACCGCTACGGCGCATTGGTGCGCAAGCATGAGCGCTTGTTGGGCCTTTACGGTCATCCGGGCGCTGAAAAGGCCGCCGAGCAGGAATGGCTCGACGCCGTGGACGAACTGCGGACCATCCGGTTCGTGGACAGCGAGCACTACCTGGACCAGGCCTTGCGCGAAGGCAGGCGCGTGCTCGCCGAAGGCGCCCAAGGCACCTTGCTCGACATCGACTTCGGTACCTATCCGTTCGTTACCAGCAGCAATACCATCAGCGCAGGGGCCTGTACCGGATTGGGCGTGGCACCGAACCGCATCGGAACGGTCACCGGCATCTTCAAAGCCTATTCCACACGCGTGGGCAGCGGCCCCTTCCCCACCGAACTGGAGGACGCCACCGGCGAACACATCCGCAAGACAGGCAACGAGTTCGGCAGCACCACCGGGCGCCCGCGCCGCTGTGGTTGGCTGGACCTGCCCGCATTGCGATACGCGGTGATGGTGAACGGGATCACCGAACTCGCCATGATGAAGGCCGATGTACTGAGCGAGATGGATACGGTGCGGGTATGCACACACTACACGGTGAACGGCGTGACCATGGAACGCATGCCATTCGACATCACCACCGGTGTCGAGCCGGTCTACAGCGACATGCCCGGTTGGGGAATGTTGAACAAGGACACCCCGATGCCCGCGACCTTGCAGCGTTACATCCAATACATCGAGGAAGCCGTGGGCGTGCCCATCACCTTGGTGTCGCTCGGTCCGGACCGCACGGAGACGATCCTGCGCGAACACGCGCTCACGAACTGAATAGGATGCGCAAGCGCGGATCGCGATCGGATGGGCGTGATACCCCACCGGTGTGTGTGCTCCCGCTGGAACTGGCCCAGTCGTTGGGTGCTTTGCTCGGCGATGAACTGCCTGCGTTGGAGCAGGCGCTGACTGTTCCTTCGCCGATCAGCATCCGGCTGAACCCTGCGAAGCCCTCATCCGCGAACGGTGATGCGGTACCGTGGTGCACGAGCGGTCGTTACCTGAGCGAACGTCCGTCCTTCACCTTCGATCCCTTGTTCCATGCAGGGGCTTACTATGTGCAGGAGGCCTCGTCCATGTTCCTGGAACAGGCCCTTCACGCAGCGGGACTTCTTGATCGGGACCTTCTTGCACTCGACCTCTGTGCCGCGCCGGGAGGAAAAACCACACACCTTCGCTCGCTACTATCACCCGGATCACTCCTGGTGGCGAACGAAGTGGACGGAACCCGGCGCCATGCGCTCGCGGAGAACATCTGGAAATGGGGCATGGGTAATGTGATGATCACCGGCAGTGATCCTTCGGACCTGAAGAAACTACCGGACCACTTTGACGTGATCCTTGTTGACGCGCCATGTTCCGGGGAAGGCATGTTCCGCAAGGATCCGTTCGCGCGTGCGCAGTGGAGCCCGGGATCGGTACAGCGTTGCGCCCTCACCCAGCGCCGCATCATTGAACAGGCTTGGGAGGCGCTCGCCCCCGGTGGTGTCCTCATCTACAGTACATGCACCTGGGAGACCAGCGAGAACGAGGATCAACTCCAAGCGATCATGGAACGTGGCGGCGACCCGGTCACCGTAGCTATCGATCCCGCATGGGGTATCACGTGTACGGAACGGGGCATGGTGACCGGCTATCGCTGCTATCCGCACCGCACACGAGGCGAAGGTTTCTTTCTGGGCATGGTGCGAAAGCCGGGAGCGCTTCATGAACGCCCAGCGCTGCGGAACGATCGACCCGCCGAACGCATCGCTTGGTTATGCGATCCAGAAAGCCACGTCCTGAAGGAACATCAAGGGATCCTGTACGCCCGAGATGGTCGGTGGCAAAGCGAACTTGAGGAACTTTCCTCAGCGCTGCGCGTCGTCGCACCGGGTACACCCTTCGCGGAACGCAAGGGGAAGGAATGGACGCCCCACCCCGCGGCAGCGTTGAGCCTCTGGCTCGATCGCACCGCGTTCCCTGAATTGGACTTGGATGAAGCTGCCGCCATCAGCTACTTACAGGGTCACACCGTTCCTGCGAGCGCTGCACGAGGCACCGCGCTCGTTTCCTATGGTGGGCATCCGCTCGGTTGGGTCCAGGGCGCTGGGAGCCGGTGGAACAACCGCTGGCCGCAGGCGTGGCGCATCCGTGCGCAACAACCCGGCGCGGCCCGCGTATCTTGGGCGGGGCCATCCCAGGGCACCGCGCGATGACCAACGCTTTCCTTGACTGGTTCGATCGGCATAAGACCGGCGTCATCGGGACGCTCGCGGTGCACTCCACCTTGCTGTTCGTGTTCACCCTGGCGACCATCCGTTCGGTCGCGCCTGAGGAGGAGTTCAACGAGATGGCGATCGAGATGATGCCGGAGGAAGAACAGCCCGCCGACCGCATGGAGTTGGACGCGAACGGCATGCCCAAACAGGTGACCAACCTCACCAGCAACATCACGGCGGAGATGAAGCCGACCTACAACGCGCAGCGGCTGGCCGAACGCGTGGAGAGCGACCTGCGCGAACTGGAACAAAGCGAGTTCGATCGCCTGGCGCAGGAACGGCACGAGCGCGGCGAGGAAGTGACGATCCCGCAGCTCGACCCCAGCAAGTGGAACAAGGAACGCTACATGGAGAAGGCCGCCGAACCCGTGCGCGTGGAAGGCGCCACCACCGTTTGGCACGACCTGCAAGGCCGCGTGCGCGCCGATGACATACCGGGCTACCTCTGCAAGGAACAGGGCCGCGTGGCGGTGAGCATCGCGGTAGACCGCGACGGTAGCGTGCTCAAAGCCGACCTCGACCCGGCCAGAAGCGCCAACGCCGATGATTGCATGATCGAACAAGCCCTGCTCTCAGCGAAGCGGGCTCGGTTCAATGGCCTTTCAACGGCAGTTGATCAGCAACGGGGGACCTTGTTTTTTTTGTTCCTACCGCAGTAGGGGGCTGGGGTATCTTGTGAGTTGAGGACCGCAGGGTCCCGAAGACGGAGACCCTTTTATGTTTGCCGAAGTGAAGACTGTAGAGGTTTCTTTTCAGTCCGATCCGGGTGGTATCATTGATGTTGATACATGATGTGCCGCCTGGGCGTGTAAGGCGAGGAGACCCTTGGTGAGCGCTCTGCTACACCGTACCGCAGGAATGGCCTGCACGCTTTTGCATCTTCAAGAGAAGGAACAGTACTTAAGGCCGAGAGATCGAGCCCGCATAAATGAAAAGGAATTTCGAAAGTGAGATGGGTGGCATGTCATGAAGTCGTTCCCCCGCTAGCGCGAATGTTCTCTAGCGATGGTTCGGATCTGTGATCCGGACCTTCTTCCAAGCAATTCCAGTTCGACCCTGAACGCTCAGCCGATCTGTGATCGCCGGAATGAAGGCTGGGGGGTAAAGCAGGCACATTTCGTCATCCTTCGGAGATCGCATCAAGCCACTTTGTCCTGTGTGGCTGGGGGCTTCCGGTCATTTCGGCGCATCCATTCCATCGGCATCGGCTTTGACCGGAGCGTGCATCATGAACAACTGCAATCCAACCCAAAAACACAACGCCATGACGATCGCCAAGTATCGCCCACAGACCGCGTTCATCAGTCCCTTGAACCAAATGGTGAACGAATTCTTCGGCCGGGACATCAGCCAGTTCACCGGGCATGACGACGTGCGCCGCACAATGCCCAGCGTGAACATCCTCGAGCGCGAGCACGACTTCGAACTGCGCATGCTCGTACCGGGCCTCGGCAAGCAGGACCTGAAGCTGAACGTGGAGAAGGACGTGCTCACCATCAGCGCGGAGAAGAAAGCCGAAGAGAAGAAAGAGAACGAACGCTTCACGCGCCGGGAGTTCGTACACAGTGCATTCAGCCGCAGCTTCCGCCTGCCTGAAGCGGTGAACACCGAAGCGATCAAGGCAGAGCACGCCGATGGAGTGCTGACGGTGACCATCCCGAAAACGGAGGTGGCCAAGCCGAAAGCCCGAGAGATCACCGTCAGCTAAGAAAGCCCGTAACCATGCGAAAGCCCCGGACCGATCATCGGCTCCGGGGTTTTCCTTTCCGACCCCTGGGCTTTGCCGAACATTGGAACTTGGTAAGGGGTCATCACGTATGGAGGCTCCCACTTGAACCCACGCCCATGAGAACCGTTCCCGTCAGTTACTACCAGGAAGTACTGGACAAGATCAGCCATGCCGATGCGCGGGTCTTTCGGAAGGAACTGCGCAAGGCGTTCAAACGGCTGCTGCCTGAAGAGCGCGCCGAGCTCAAGGAATGGTTCCGGAACGCCTGCCTGTGCAAAGTGCCCCAAGCGATGCTCGCTCCTATCCGGATCGAGCAAAGGGCCGGGAAAGAAGGCTAGTGTGGCATCCACGAAGTTCCTTCACCGTCTTCACCCCTCTTACTCCTTTCTGCTACGTTGGAACACTTCGCCGTAGCCACCCCCGGTTCGCGGACCGGGGCAGGCTGCTACGCCGTGCATGTTCCGCCTTGCACAAAAGAAGAAATAGGGGCAAATCCTTGGTTAACCGACTTCGAGGATACCACACTGGAGGGCCTCTCTAGTTAAAGTACCGACTGTTCCACGCCTGCCCGCTGAACTGCCCAAAAAAGGCGAACCAGCCGAAGGCTGTGAATCCCGCGCACACCATCGCAGACCAGAACAAGAGCAGCAGGCGCTGGCTGTTGAAGAACACCGGGTCCGTGGGAGCGATCAACTGGGCGGGCACCAATGCGGCCCCCACTATGGCCACGAGCAGAACCGTGAAGGCCAGTTGCACCGGTGAGCGGAAGGGCCAGTTCAGCATCGCGCGATACCAGGCGAGGTCGCTGCCCCACTTGCACACCAGGTAGTACTGTTCATTCCCCAGCGGCACAAAGAGCAGCGGATCCACTTCGCTATCGCAGAGCCTGAACCGCTCCGCCGGTGCCATGATCTTGAAACTGGTGAGGGGGGCCTCCGCTTTGCGCTCCAATGCGCGCACGGCTTGTACGGCCTGGTTCGGCAGCGGCCCTTTGAAGAGCGCGGCGTCAAGAAAGCGCAATCGATACTTCACACAGAGCTGCTTGATGCTCGCGAGGGCGAACACACGATCGGGATCGAGACCGCGGATCGTCGCGATGCGTTCATTGCGGGAACTGAGCACCACCGCGCGCAAGATGTCGTCGTGCTTCTGTTCCTCTTGCAACCACTGGTGGACTTGGTCCACCAGTTGGGCCTGACCGTAGAGCATGCGCTCCAGCCGGTCGCGTTCGGTCGATGTTGCCATGGCGTTCGGTTCAAGAACGTCCCGAAAGGCTGTTCCGTTCGTCAGCCCTCGCTTTTTGCCGCGAGGCTGATCGCTTCCTCCTCACTGGCTCCTGCCATGCGCACATGCTCAGGAGCATCCGAAGCAATGGACGAACGCACGGTCCCGTTGGGCGGCACCAGCGTGCTGCTGGCATGCACCGAAAGCGGGCTGCGGAATGTGCCCTTCTCCACCACCACGTTCCACATGGAATCGTACGGGACCACGAAACGTACCGGCGACTCTTCGAAGAGGCCACCGAAATAGGTGTACGTCTTGCCCAACTTGTAGGCCTTCATGTCCCGTCCGGTCATGAACTTGACCTTGGTGGGCTGATCGATCGCCACCTCGATGATCTCCTTCTTCTTGGCCTCGAAGGCCTTGGTCAGGAATTTCATGCTGTTGCTTGCTGTTCGCGTAAAGATAGGGAGCCGGTGATCCCGCATCAGCCAGATACCTAGAGTTTCACACTGAGCACCGGGAACGTGGTGTGGTTCACGATGTCCTCGGTGAGGCTGCCGTTCACCACATGGAAGAAGCCGGTGCGGCCGTGCGTGGCCATGGCGATGAGGTCCGCGTCGATGCCCCGGGAGAAATTGAGGATGCCCTCCTCGATGCTCAGATCGTTGTAGATGGTCGCGGTGAACTTGCGCAACGGATGGCGCTGCAGGAACGCATCGATGCTCCGGTTGCTGTCCTCGCTCCGCTCGAAGTTCTTCGGGGTGTTCACTTTCAGCAGGTGGATCTTCGGATCGAAGATCTCGATCAATGGCAGGAACGCATCGAACTTCTCCACATCCTGTTGCGTGAAATTCGAGGCATACACGATGTCGCGCACCTGGAAGTCCTCAATGTGGTGCTTGATCACCAGCACGGGCATGGGCGCCTGCCGTACGATGCGCTGTGTGTTGGACCCCACGATGCCACGCAAGCCCGCGGCGCCATGCGAACCCATCACGATCAGGTCGGCTTCAGCTAGGCGTTCGTTCTTGAACATCTCGTTCAGTGACATCTGCCGGAGCATGAATTTCTTCAATACAATGCCATCGAGGAAGGGCAGCGAGGGTACCAGTTCCAATTTGGCCTCGATCTCCTCCCGGATACGTTGGTTCTCCGTGTGGAAGTCCGTCATCTGCTCGTAGAGATGGACCACATCGATGCATGCGCCGGTGTGCCGGGCGATCTTCGCGGCCACGCGCAAGGCATCGGTGGCACAGTCGGAGAAGTCGTAGGGGACCAGGATGGTGCGGATACTCATGGGGATGGTTTTAAGCCTGACCTCGCTGAAAAGTAACACCTCGCCGGATCCCTTCCAAGAACCTTTCGCATCCCTTATGTGCTGCCTACATTCGCCGCGATGCCACCCAGCGCGGAACCGTTCGAACAGGCTGCCACGGACAAGACCCCTGGCGTGCGCTTCGACCCCGGGCAGGGTCTTCTGGTGATCCGCGGTTGTTCCATCCCGGAGAACGCCGATCGCTTCTACTCACCGCTGTATGATCTGGTGGACCGCTATGCCGCTTTCCCGGCGACGCGCACCACGGTGCGTGTCGAACTCACCTACTTCAATTCCAGTTCGGCCAAGTACCTGTTGGACATCCTCAAGCGCCTGGAGGACCTGCATGCCAGCGCCGCTTCCCAAGTAACGCTCGAATGGCATCACAATCGAGGGGACCAGGACATGGTCGAAGCCGGACAGGACTACCGTTCGCTGCTGGAGTTCCCGGTGAAACTGGTCGAGTTGCGGGATTGAGATCTACCGCTGTTCGAACGCCTCGGTCCATACCCTTGCGGGAATGGCGATGCCGTCCTTGAAGTAGACTGGCTCCCCCCAAGGATGGGTCACTTTCTTGTAGAGAGCGACTTTGCCCGTTGTAACGACCTGCCGTTCCAATACGATGGCCCGGCCTTCCTTGTACGTGCGTTCGGTGAGGCCCTCGGGCAATGCGGGGGTATTTTCAATGCGCGGGGTCACCACACGGATCGTATCCCGCGCGGTTGGTGAAGTGCGGGGCTTCTCTGCTTCAGGGAGAACGACCGTGGGCGGTTCCACCTCGGGTTTCTGGATCGTCTCAATAGGGGCCTGCACCCGCACAACCCGGGGTTCAGCCACCGCTGCGGGCGGTTCTGCAACGACGACCTGCTCCGTGCTCATCACTTCCGCCTTCGCGGCATCACGCTGTGACGCCTGCTCCGCATCGCGTTTCGCGATCAAGGCTTGAAGATCCTGGATCTTCACCTTCGGGTAGACGTTGTAAGGCCGGATACCACGCGCCTCGGTGAAACGCACCAGCGCTTCCTCGTACCGCTGTTGTTGGAACAGGTCCTCGGCCTGCGCCATCACCGCCTGGTAAACGTGGTCCTTGGCCGACTCCTCCTGTTCCCTCCTGGCGATGCGCGCCCGCTCTTTGGCGCTTAGATCGCCGAATTCCCGCGTCAGGCTGGTATCCGGCTGGGCCGCGCACAGGCAGGCCAGAAGGGCGAAGACCAGGGTGCAACCAGGGCGGTTCATCGGTTCGGTTCGGCGGCTGAAGATATCGGGCAGGGCCTGTTATGCACCATCCCGCGACGCGATCCCGTTCCTACGGCGAGAAGGCCTCGCGCGTTACGCCCCCACCGGTGCGCGCAAGCGGGTCGATCTACCTTTACGCCGCCTCGAACGAGACCCGCAGGAGATGGTCCGACCCATCGCTGCCCCATTGAACAACCAAACCTGAACATGAGGATCCCATTGCTCTTCCCAGCCGCTCTTCTCCTTCTGCAAGCCTGCGAAAGCGACCCCAAACTAACGCCCCAATACCAGCAACTGGAAGAGGACACACGCCGCACTGAGGCGATGGTTGCCCAGCGCGATTCCACCATCAACGAGTTGTTCGGCACGGTGAACAGGATCTCCGAGAATCTGCGCACGGTGCGTACAACGCAAGGTCAGCTCGCTTCGCCCGATGAAGGCATGGAACAGGGCGCCGACATGGAAAAGCGGATCATGGGCGACATCGGGAACATCGATGCGTTGCTCGCGGAGAACCGCACCTTGATCGAGAAATTGCGCAAGCAGGCGAAGGGTTCTGCCAAGGCCATGGACGAATTGGAGCGCACGGTGGCCGACTTGGAAGCGAGCATGGCAGAGAAGGACGTGGAGATCGCAGCGCTGAAGGATCAACTGGCCAGCACGAACACCTCCCTGGCCACCTTGATCGATATGTACCGGGACAAATCGCAGCTCGCGGACATGCAACGCGGTGAGTTGAACGCGGCCTACTACGTCGTAGGCACGGCCAAGGAATTGCGCGAGAGCGGCGTGCTCGCGAAGGAAGGTGGTGTGGTGGGCATCGGTGCGGTGAACAAGTTGAACACCGAGAACCTGGTGAGCGGGAACTTCAAGCGGATCGACGTGGTGGAGATGCTGGAGATCCCTTTGATGGCGAAGAAGGCCAAGCTCGCCACCACGCATCCAGCGGGCAGCTACAGGTTCGAGGGTGAGGCGGAGAAACTGGTGATCACCGATCCCAACGCGTTCTGGAGCGCTTCGAAATACCTCGTGATAGTGGTGGACTAAGCCCCGATCGATGAACAGGTAAAAAAGAAGGGCCGCCCATGGGCGGCCCTTCTCATTCAATGATCGTGATCAACGCATCGTGGCGTTCGGCGCTGGCGTTGCCGGCTTGGCAGCACCCGTAGCGTGGGCACCCGCCTTTCCAGCGCAACAGCCGGCCGCTTTGCCTTCGGCGCCATGGCCCGCGCAACCTGCCTTTGCTCCGGTTGGAGCGCACGAAGCCACGCCAGGCTTCCAGGTCCCTCCCTTCTTCATCACTTCCAGCTTGGCCTGCTGTTCCTTGGTAAGAAGTTGCTCCGCCTGGGTGTCGTACTTGCCCATGGTCTCCTCCACTTGCGCTTGGATCGCGATGCACTGCTGGCGCAGTTCAACCACGCCGCTCTCTCCCTCCACAAAGATCTTGGCAAGCTGGAAGGTCTCCTTCTCATTCAATCCGAGTGCTTCAGCGTAGGCCGCTGCCCTCGCATTCGCGTACATCTCCGGGGTATTCGCCGCCTGATCCATGTCAATGGTGCCAGAGGCCGATGCGTCCTGTGCGGAAATGTTTCCAGTAAACAATAGAGCGATGGCGCTCAGAACTAGGGTTATCTTTTTCATGGTCCTGTTTCGTTAGGGAGTCCGAAAGTACTACGATCCATCAAGGTGGCCGAGCGTACTGCGCAGTCAGCTGCCCTTCGCCCCACGCACCATCTGCTCAATGGCGTCCCACATGCCTGGTTCCACCTGCTCCAACAGATTGAACTGGCCTGCCCCCTTGAGCCATTCGCCGCCGTCGATCGTCACTACTTCGCCATTGATGTAGCCACTGAATGGGGAAACGAGGTAAGTGACCAGATCGGCCAATTCCTGGTGTTCGCCCAGCCGGCCGAGCGGCACCTTCTTCGCCATGTCGAACTTCTCCATCATCTCGCCCGGCATCAGCCGGCTCCAAGCGCCCTTGGTGGGAAAGGGTCCGGGGGCCACGGCGTTGCACCGGATCCCGTGGCGGCCCCATTCGGCGGCCAGGGAGCGCGTCATGGCCAGGACACCGGCCTTCGCGCAGGCACTGGGCACCACGTAGCCGGAGCCGGTCCAAGCATAGGTGGTCACAACGCTCAGCACGGCCTTGTCCCGCTCCTTGTTCGCTATCCAGTGCTTCCCGAAAGCGAGTGTGCAGTTGATCGAACCCATGAGGACTATGTCGATGATCGTTTGGAAGGCCTTGCTGCTAAGCCGCTCGGTTGGGCTGATGAAATTGCCCGCCGCGTTGTTCACCAGAACGTCCACCTTGCCGAATCGGGTGATCGCCGCATCACGCAACTGCTCCACCTCGGCGTAGTTGCGCACATCACAGGCAACGGGCAGTACCTGTCCGCCGGACGAAGCCTCCATTTCCCGCGCCGTCTTCTCCAACACGTCCAGTTTGCGGCTGGTGATGCATACCTGCGCACCCAACTCCAGGCAGGCTTGCGCCATGCTCCTGCCCAAGCCTGTTCCCCCGCCGGTGATCACGATCACCTGTCCCTTCAGCGCATCGGGGCGCAGCATGCCTTTTCGTTCACTCATCGCTCGTGGTTTCAGTCGCGCCGGGGCGCGTTCCGACGAAGATATCTCCCTCGCCGGGCAGCACAGGGAATAACTTTGACAAAGCCTTTCCGACCTTATGCGCACTGAATATCCCGCCAAGATCCTGCTCGCCTGGGGCGAGGCCATAACCGGTAACTCGGGCTTGCGTGATTGGCTGATCAAGAACGGCTACCCCGAACTGGGCATTTTCACGTTCGCCTTGCGGAACAAGCAGGATGCACGCCAATGGTTGATGAAGAACGGGCACCCGCACCTGCTCGCGGTGATCACCGGCATCGAAGGGGACCTGGGGGCGCTCGCCTGGCTGGAACGCAACGATATGAACGTGTTGCGCAAGGTGGCTCTTACCGGCGACGGTGATCAGGACGCCTTCCGCTGGCTCATGGAGCACGGCCACCGCGAACTGGCCATGATCGGCACCAAGATGCATCGGGTGAAAAGCCAGATGGACGAGGACTACAGCGATCCGCACAAGTACGCCCAGGAGTAAGTCCGGCGATCACACCGCATTCGTGGACTTCCGCCACACCGCGCAGAGCTTGCCGAGCAATACCACATCGATGATCGTATGCGCGATCATCGGAGCGAGCAGCCCATGCTCCTGTGCCTGCCAGCCAAGACCGATCATGGCCGCCGTGAGGAACAACCCGTAGAGAGACATACGCCAACTGCGCGGATCGAGGTAGCCGTGCAGCGCAACGAAGCCGATCGCTGTCCACGGGATGCCCAGCCAATGTTGGATCGCCCCGCGAAAGAAGAGTTCCTCTCCCACTCCCGCGCAAAGCGACACCAACAACCGCATACCAAGGCCTGGCATCAGCGGGCCGATCAGCAGCGCGTACTTCAGCAGGACCGGTTCCATGAACGGTCGTGAGATCAGGGCCCAGGCACCGTAGGCGGTCGCGAGGCCAGTGACCGTTCCGATCATCACCTGCCATCCGATCGACAGCCGCCCGACCACCACCGGGAGCAGTTCGCGGTCCTGCACGCCCACGATCAACCAGGCCCCACCAATGCCGAAGAAGACCAGTGTGGCCAGTGCGAGCAGACCAACGAGCAGACCGCTGGGTTCTTTCGGTGTCTGCGCAACAATGTGCCCAACGGTGGTGTCCGCTTCTTCCATTCTTCCTCGCAAAGATGCATGGGGCCAAATGCAAGAGGCCCCGACGTATCGGAGCCTCCTGTCATAGGAAAGTAAAACTGATCACCGCACCACCAAACGCTGAGTGCCGAGCAGGTTATTGGCGGAGAACAGGCGCAGTTGGTAAACCCCGGGCGCGAGTGCCCGCACGTCCATGCTGCCCTGGTTGTCGCTGAGGCGTTGGGTCATCACCACCTGACCGGTGGCGCTGGTCAACTCAGCGATGCAATTCGTTGGAGCGGATGCATCGAGCGATAAGGTCACGATACCGCTCGTTGGATTCGGGAAGGCACTGAAGACGAACTGATCGGGAGTAAGATCGCTCGTGCCAACAATTACTGGGTTACCGGTCCACAATGCCCGACGCGAAATAGCCCACGCACCGGTGCCGAACTGTGTTGAATCCTCGATCAACTTTACGATTGGATGAGGCTGTGTAGTCGAGTAGTAAGAGTTGATATTGGAGATACGGGTAACGACCCCGAGCGCACTATTGTCCACGATGTTGCGCCGCACCCTGACACGAAGCACTGCGGGATATACCACTGCCCACGGCATTTGCAGTGTGCCGTATGCGTCTGCCGATCCCGTGATGGTACCTACACGCGCAACAGGGAACCCGCTAACGGTGTAACTGGCGCCCGTCGGGTCGGACCATGTCGTACCGAACGTGCAGGGTAGTTTTAGTTCCAGGCTCGGGTCGCTGAAGCTGACCGTGCCCTCCAAGGCGGCGCGAATGCCAACTTGCTCAAGGCCATTCGCAGTGGTGGCCCAGAACAGCGTGTCTGTCCCGCCGTCGGTGCTCAACAATTCCGCCGAAGGGATCGCGGCCGAGGTGGGTGTAACGGAAGGTGCCAGGTAAGAAAAGTCCTGAGTACCAGTTGAAGGCAGCAGCAGATTCCAATAGTCATACGTCTGGTTGGCGCCTGCTCCCCCGGCATCCAGAAAAGTGTTCGCCGTGTTCACTGCAAAGATCTGGCCGGCCGCAGGAACGGCGTTGGCTTCGGTGAGCGTAGGCTGCGCAAGTGCGCTTAGCGTGGAGAACGCGATGGAGATAAATAGTGCGTAGCGAAGTATCATGGTTCTTGGTTTCAGTTTGACGGTTGCAAGGTATGACGCCGCCGTGCCACCGAACGCTGCCCGGCGCCGATCGCTTCTCTTTGTAGACCGTCCAACGACGGATAACCATCGACCGAACAGGCCCCGACCATGAAATTCAGCGTGAGCGAGATCACCGACCTCATCCGCCACCGGCGGACCATCTACCCAAAGGACTACACCCCGCGCGAGGTACACCGCGAGATCGTGGAGCGCGTGCTCACCAATGCCACGTGGGCCCCGACCCACGGCATGACCCAGCCCTGGCGTTTCACGGTCTTCACAGGTGCTGCGCGGGAACGCCTCTCCGCGGTCCTCGGTGAGGAGTACCGGCGGATCACCCCGGCTGAGAAGTTCCTGCAAAAGAAACTCGACAACGTGACGCAACGCCCCTTGGAGAGCAGCGTGGTGATCGCCCTCGGCATGGTGCGCGACCCGAACGGCAAGATCAGTGAGCGCGACGAGATGCTCGCGATCGCCTGCGCCGTGCAGAACATGTCCCTCACCTGTGCGGCTTACGGCTTGGGAGCGTTCTGGGCGACTGGCGGCCCGCTCACCGGCACGGGAATGCGCGACTTCCTGGGTCTCGGCCCACAGGACCACGCCATGGGCCTGTTCTACATAGGCTACCCGGCGATCGAATGGCCAAAGGGCTACCGCAAGCCGCTGGACCAACTGGCCACCTGGCACACGGAGTGATCGGTGCATGCGTTCCCTGGTCGTCCCATACCGTTGCCCATGCCGCGTCCTTGGCGTATGAAAAGGTAGGCATCTTTGAACCCATGCCTTGCCAGAACCCCTCGTCCGCGCACCGCACGATACGTGTCTGCGGCGTGGTGCTCCTCCTGCTGGCCGTCACAGTGCCGCATTGGCTCGGCGCACAGGCGGGTGTCGCTACGTTCGGGATCCAGGTGAAACCGGTGGTGCCGCTGGAATTCTTTGATCCAGTTTCCACCGCTGAACGTCCCTCGCTGAGCGGTACTGTGGAACTCACCGGTGGCTACGCCTTCGGCATGAGCGTGCGTGTGGGGCTTACCAACGCGATCTCGCTCGAGACGGGCATCGGCCAGATCCAGCGACGCTTTCGTTTCGGGATCGTCAACGACACCAGCGGCTACGCCGAGAGCGACGACATCCGCTACATCGGATACGAAGTACCGGTGACCGGCCTGGTTTACATCCGCCTGGGTGAGCGCACCTGGATGAACGCCGCCCTCGGCTTCTCGCTGGACCTGTACCCCAGCGACGCGCAGCGGGACATCGCCGAGGGGCGCATCTACATCTTCCGTAGCAACTGGGCGCAAATGGGGATGCTCGGCAACCTGGGCGTGGAATACCGCACCGAGCGTTCCGGGATCTTCTACCTCGGCGGCACGTTCCACCGCCCCTTCAACCCGATGGCGCAGGCCGACCTCACCTACTACTACTTCGGCCAGCCCTCGTTCCGGCAATTCGACATGAGCACCACGCTCAACGGAAGCTACCTCACCGTGGATCTGCGCTACTACTTCCACGAGGACCCGGACCTTACACGGGCGCGCAGCGATCGCTGATAGATCCGGGACCGCATAAAGAGGCCGGGGCGGATATCTTCGCCACCCCAACACGCTCCCATGCGCAGAACCTTCTACCCGCTCATCGCCCTTGCTTCCATCCTCGTCACTGGTGCCACCGTGCGGGGCCAGGTGCCCAATGATGATTGTGCCAACGCGATCGTTATTGCCTGCGACGACACCCTCAGCGGTACTACAACCGGCGCGACCGTTGATGATGCCGCCAACTGCGGCACCGCAGTGGAGGCACCCGGCATCTGGTACCGCTTCGAAGGCGTGCTCGGCCAGATCACCGCCACCACCTGCTCGAACTTCGGGTATGACACCAAGATCAACGTGTACAGCGGATCCTGCGACGCGCTCGTCTGCGTGGGTGGGAACGATGACTTCTGCGACCTCGGCTCCAGTGCGACTTTTGTCGCTGAGGTGGGCACCACCTACTACATCCTCGTCAACGGTTTCGAAGGTGCGGTGGGCGAATTCGATCTGGCGATCAGCTGTGGACCGATCACCGAGGACGACTGCCAGGGCGCACTGCCCCTGGCGTGCGGTGCAACGGTGACGGGTAGCACCGCCACCGCCTTGAACGACGCGGTGGTAGACTGCGAGACCACCGTGAGCGCGCCCGGCGCCTGGTGCAGCTTCACCGGCATCGATGGGCAGCTTATCCTAACCACCTGCAACGGCGGCACCAACTACGACACCAAGCTGAACATATACACCGGTGCGTGCGACTCGCTCGTTTGCGTGGACGGCGATGACGATACGCCCGGCCAGGGCGCATGCTCCACGGTGATCTTCAACAGCACCGCCGGTGTCATTTACTACGCACTTGTGCAGGGCTTCGATGGCGAGACGGGTGACTTCGAACTCTCCCTCACCTGCCAGACCTGCGGCACACCGCAGAACATTGATATAACAGCGGTCGACGTAAGCGCCCAGCTGAATTGGGACTCACCCAACACGGGCGCGCAGTTCAGCGTGGAGTACGGCCCCACCGGATTCACACCGGGTACCGGTACGGTGATCACCGGCACTTACGGGATCGATGGCCCACCCGTGAATATGACCGGGCTCACCTTGGCGACGGACTATGAGGTGTACATCACGGAAAATTGCGGTGGCGGCGACCTGAGTATTCCCGCGGGTCCGGTGGAATTCACCACGTTGTCCCAACCACCCGCTGCGAACGCCTATTGCGCCTCGCCTACACCGCTGATCTGTGGGAGTACCGTGGAGGGCAATACCATATTCGGCCTGCTCACGCCCGGCCCCACTTGCGGATCGGCGAACATCACCACGAACGGATTGTGGTTCAGCTTCACCGGCACCGGTGAGGAAGTGACCCTCGCCACCTGCGATGCGGCCAACTTCGACTCGAAGATCAGCGTGTTCAGTGGCACCTGCACCGAACTGGTATGCGTGGCCGGCAACGACGACGCGCCGGGCTGCGGCACCACTTCAAGCACCACCTTGCTGAGCATCACTGGCACCAACTATCTGGTGCTGGTACACGGGTACGAAGAAGACCAGGGGCTATTCACCCTTTCGATGACCTGCGCGCCGGGCTGCCCCGCCGCTGAGAACGACCAGTGCGACGCGGCCACCGTGCTCAGTGTGCAACCCCTCGGTGGGTGCGAATCCAGCATCGGCTCCACCATCTGCGCCTACCCACCGGCTTTGCCCAACCCACCCTGCGACCCCTTCGCACCCATCGTGGACGTGTGGTACCGGTTCAACTCCGGTTGGGGCACATCAGCGAGCTTGATCATCACCCAACTCACGGTGGCCGATCTTTTCGTCGCGCTGTACACCGACTGCGCTGAACCGCAGTACCTCGAATGTTGGGACGGCGTGAACGGCGCCCTCGACATCACGGACTTGATCGAACTGAACACGGACTACCTCGTGCGCGTATGGAACGGCGGCGGACCCGATGCGGGCACCTTCGCCATCTGCGTGGAATCAGACTTCGGTACCGGAGTGCGGCCTGCTGCGGCAGGAACCGCCGCGATGCTCCTCTTCCCGAACCCGGCGAACAACATGTTGCATGTACGTTCCGCGAGCGATGTGGCCACCCTTGCCGTGATCGACCTCCAAGGTCGCGTGATGCTTATCGCACCGACACTGGGCCGGAACGAACTCGCCTTGCCTGTCACCAGTTTGGCTCCCGGCACCTACCTGCTGCGCGCTGTGGACGGCGATGGCCGGATGCTCGGCCGTTTCGTGAAGGAGTGATCGCTTACTGATCGAGAAAGAAGAAGCCTCCGACGCATCGGGGCTTCTTCATTTCGAACCATCACTGGTCACGAACACAACGTTGCCACACATTCTGGACAACCGCATGCGCGCAATGGATGTTCAGATCATCAACTTCGTCATGACTTCCAACGCTCCACCATTCAATATGTCCCACGATAAGCCATGGTCCTCGGCCATGCACCGACGGTTCCTCCTTGCCCCGCTTGTACTCGGCACGCTTGGATCACCGGCTCAGCAGACCTCGGTGCTCTTCATCGGCAACAGCTACACCTACGCGAACGATCTGCCGAACACTTTCCGGCAACTCGCACTTTCGCTCGGCGACACGGCGGTCGTGAGTTCGTCGGCGCCGGGCGGTTTCACCTTTGAGGAACACGCGGACCATGCACCCACACTCGGCGCCATCGCATCGCAACCGTGGGACTTCGTGGTCTTACAGGAACAGAGCCAGCTCCCGGCGTTCAATGACGTGGAGGCGACAATGGCATACGCGAAGACCTTGTGCCACCTGATCGAGGCGAACGACGAATGCACCTGGCCGGTGTTCTACATGACCTGGGGACGCGAGAACGGCGACGCGCTCAACTGCGATGTGTGGCCGCCAGTATGCACGTACGAAGGCATGCAGGCACTGCTCCGCGAACGCTATTTGGAAATGGCGGAATACAACGACGCCTACGCAGCACCGGTCGGTGTTGCGTGGAAATACGCGCGTGACACCCATCCCTTCATCGATCTCTACCAGCCGGACGAAAGCCACCCGACGTCCGAAGGCACCTACCTCGCTGCGTGCGTCTTCTACAGCACGCTCTTCCATGCCAGTAGCGTGGGTGCGACCTTTAATTCAACACTACACCCGGACACGGCGGCGATCCTGCGCGGCATCGCCAGCGCTCTGGTGCTGGACAGCACCGCCACATGGAACATGGACGTGCCCAGCGGTACCAGCGCCCAGTTCACCGGCACCAGCAGTGAAGCACCCAATGATGTCACCTTCCACCATCCCGGCCAGGGCATGCACTGGTGGGCCTGCTCCAATGGCCAAAACTCAACCGAAGCGAGCCCCACCTTCGTTGTTGATGAGCCCGGCTTCTACACCTTCACGCACATATACCATGATCCCTGCGGCAACAGCGACACCCTGTCGTGGACCTTCGAGTTCTATGATGTAGGTGTGCCCGAACTGGGCGTATCAGAGAGCTACCATGTGCGACCGGCCAGCCCGAACGCGGTCGAGGTAAGCGGTGGAACTGGCGCTGAGATCTTCCGCCTGATGGACCTGAACGGGCGGACGCTTCTGACGCAAAAGCTCGGAACCGATCGCGTTCGCATCGTATGCCCGGTCGGCCTGCATGTGTGGTGGATCACCGCTGCGGATGGCACAACGCGCGCTGGGAAGATCCTCGTGATCTAAACTGTGGAATATGTTGCCCTACCGCACTAATTGCACCGGCACCTGCCCGAGCGAACGGCCCTGTGCATCGCTGGCGTGCAGCACATAGGCGCCCGGACTGATCGATCCCAGGTCGAGTTGCTGGCTACCACCGAACGCGGTCAATACGCAATGCCCTGCCGCATCGAACAAGCGCAATGTCGCACGCGTGCCGTCCGTCAACTCCACGTGCAAAGTTGTTGTGGCAGGCACCGGCCATGCGTTGAACGCCGTGAAAGCGACCGGACCCGCGATCCCCGTCGTAGCGGACAAGGTTGCAATGCGGTAGTTCACCAGATCGGAGGCCTCATCGCTCCACACGATGTGGAAGGCCCCATCGGCGTAAGCGATGTCGGGGGTGCGCTGCTGGCCGGGAAGGCTCGTGTTCACCGTGTCCGGTGTGCTGAGGCCATGGATGCCCGTGGTGCTCCAGCTGAACAGGATGTTGAAGTCGCCACCGATATTCTGCTCCCACACCACACCCAGCGTATCCCCGCTGCCAGCGATGCGCGGAAAGTTCTGTACTGCGCTGTTCGGCAGGCCGGGATGGGGTAGCACCCAAGCCCCCAATGCAAAATCACTCAAGGCCGCACTGCTCATGCGCACCTTGGTCCCGTTCACCGCAGCTGTCATCCAAACGTACCGCACAGAGTCGCCTGCGATGTACCCATCCGGTCCGCTGGCGGGACAGGCGGCAATGTTCCAATTGGAATTATCAAGAAGTCCCCCGGTGGGGTATGTTTCACCGCCATCAGTGCTTGCGGCACCGTAGATCACCCGGATGTTCGGACCCGCATTGCGGTATAGCGGTACCACTAAGTTCGCGTCGGCGACCAACTGGCCAGGACAGCAATCGCAAACCTGCCCCGGCGCGAATGGAGCACTGACCGGCACGGACGGAACGAATACACCGCCGCTCATGCGGGTCGTTACATGGCGTGCGTTCGTAAAGCCGTCGTCGAACTGCATGTACTGGACAACGGGTTCGGCTGCGGTACCGATCGCGATGGAGGGGAACCGCGTGAACGCATCGTTGGAAATGCGGACCGTATCGCCCCAGGTGTAGCCACCGTCCAGGGAACGGCGTGCGTACATGGGCATCATGTGTTCGGGGATGACCTTGTAACACGCCCAGACCTCATTCCCTACAGCGGTTAGGTCCGCGCCCATCCAATTGGCTACGGCAGGAGGAGTGCTCATGTACGTGACTTGCTGGGCCATGGAGAAACCCACACCATCACCCACGGCAACGAAATTCGCGGGCATGGACCCGGCGCGGCCCCATAGCACCACGGGTTGGCCACCACCGTTCATCACGATGCGCGGCCGCAAAGCACCTTGCGCGGATGTTCCCGTTGGAACAGGCGCAGTCCAATTGATGGTGGTGGTCTGCGCGCCAAGTAGACCCGCGAATGAACAGGCTAAGGAAAGGAGTGCTGTGCGGCCCACGGGATCTGGTTCAAGGTGCAAGGTACCATCGTCAACAGCACCTTGCTGAAGCAGCCCGCACTGCAGGTGCCTGAGCGAGGTTCGCCAACTTCGCGGTCGTGAGCACACGCTTGTACGTCCGCAACATGGTCTGCGACCGATGCCGAAAGGCGGTGACAGACCTGCTCGCGCGAACTGGCAGGAGCTTCACTGCGGTGCACCTGGGCGAAGTCGAATTGCCCAAGCCACCTACCGCAGCGCAACGCGCGGCCTTGAAGGATGGCCTGCGCGAACTCGGCTTCGAACTGATCGACGACCGGCTGCGGCCGCTCTCGTCCCATTCTCACACCTTTGTTTGATCAAGCGGGAGCCGATCGCCCCCTGCACGGCAGGCTTTCCCACATGCTCCGTGTTTTTTGTCGGTACCAACGAACCGCTGCGGCTTTCTTTGCCCCCGAATCCGCAAACCCGGACCGCATGAAGAAGATCCTTACCCTGCTATCGTTCGCTCCGTTCGCCGTGCTGGCGCAAACCACCCACGACGTAGAAGTCGGCGGATCACTGACCACTCCGGGCAACCTGCCGTACTACCTGCCACAGAACCTCACGATCCAACTGGGCGATATCGTGGAATGGGAGAACATCAGCGGTTCGCACCAGATCTACGGTGGTACCGATGTGTTCCCGGAGAATCCGGAGTCGTTCACCAGCGGCGATCCCGACCAGGCGCCTTTTACATTCTCGTACACCTTCACCATTGCTGGCGTGTACGATTACCACTGCGACAACTCGTTCATGGGACAGAACCACTCGACCACGCAGTTCGGCACCATCACCGTGCTTGATGCGAACGGCGTGCGCACCGCGACCACCAATAGCGCCATCTCGTTGTACCCGGTCCCGGCCGATGACCTGCTGATCCTTTCGCTCAATGGCTGCACCGGCGTTGTCTCGGTGGATATCCTCAGCGCCACGGGCAGCCTTGTGCGGTCGCAGGCAGTGGAAGATAATCGCGCTAACGACCTGGACCTGTCGGGCCTTCCAGCAGGACAGTACTACCTGCGCATGGACCGCATGCAGCGCAGGATCATCAAGCCTTTCGTGAAGCTCTGATCATCCGGCATCTCGTGAAAGAGCTCTCCTCGTGGGGGCTTTTTTCGTTCGGGTCCCTGCTTCGTAAAACCTCGTTGCGCACGCGGAGGTTTGGACCACTCCTTCGATCACCTTGTACACGAATTGCGGGCGGCAACCCGCGATGATCCCACGCGGATCATGGTGGTTGAAATGGGACCTGAACACGAGACGGTAGACGTAGGCTACCAGCACCTCACCTCGCTGAGCGTAGCCAGAGGCTGAGATTACATCTATTCCCCTGTCGCGGATCGCACATCCCGGCACATCGCGGAACGAAGAAGCCCCGAACAAGTCCGGGGCTCTTCTTGACGACCGATCTCTTCACCGCCGCACCACGCGCGTCGTCGAGCGCCCAGAAGCGCTCTGAACAACGAGCATGTACGCACCACTGGCCAGGCCACTGAGGTCGGCGAACGCGCGGCGGTCACTGGCCATGCGGCCTTCCTGGATCAGCATCACCTCGCGGCCGGTGGCATCGTGCAGGCTGATCCGCACGCGTGCATGACCGGCATCGGCCACGCTCACAACGAGCACCGATGAGGTCGGGTTCGGGAACACTTCAGCGATCACCGGTCCAGCAACTTGGCCCATTCCCGCGTTGATGTCCAGCACATCGAACTTCCAGTAGCCCTCCGGCGCGACGATGGGCCGCACCTGCTCCTTGCCGCTGTTGGCTGAGGCGTGGATGTAGTAGAACACTTCGGTACCCGCCGGTTGGGCCGGAATGTTCGCGATGTAGTGATCGTCCGGCAGGAAGAACATGGGCACAGCGCTGTAGCCGGCGGTGGTGTCCGTGGTCCAATACACTTCCGCGCCATTGATCCCCGAACGGTGGCGGACGTACGCATCAACGACATACGGGTTGACGGTCTCGTAGGTATCGTCGAGCCGCTGGTGGCTGATCAGCAAAGGATCGTTCACGCCGATGCCCTTGGTAATGCAGTGTATCGCACCGCTGGCGGCGATGATGTTCTCGTCGCTGTCGCAATCGATGCCCACGATGTTGTAGCCGGGCAGCTCGGCGCGCAGGATGCGCAACGCAGTGGTGTCGTACTCCGTGCGGTACGTGGGCACGATCACGGTTCGGTTCAGGAAGATGTTGTTGGCGTAGGTGCGGTAGCTGGCGTTCGGCGGGAAATTGCCACCGGTGCTCGGTGGCATGGGCACGCGCACCATGCGGTAGGGCGTGCCGAAGACGGAATTGTAGTTCGCAGCGATGTCCACGAGATTGCTCTCCAACTGCGGACCATCGCTCTCACCAGTGGGGAAAGCACCCACGAGCAGGGTCTCCTCATCGATCAGCTTCATGTGCATGTCGATATGGTGGATGCCATCGTACGGGAGTGTGGGCATGAGGATATAGCGGCCCTGCTCGATGCCCATCCAGGTTTCCATCATGGCCTCCACTTGGGGGCGGGTCCTCACGGTCTGGTTGAAGTCGCCACCGGGACCGTTCTCATCCAGCACAAGCTCACTGCTGAACGCAGTGCCGAAGCCATCGGCCATGAAATTGCCACCGGTATGCACCAGGTCGTTGGGGGCCTGGGTGGTGCTGTACACGGCGATGTTCCTCGCCATGCCGACCACATCGCTCACGGCATCGTCCTGCGGACGCGGCCGGTTGTAGATCCAATCCAGAAGGAAGATCGAATCGACTTCGTTCTGGTAAATGGTCTCCGGTCCATAATCGCGTGACCATACGCTGTCATAATCATCCTCCACTAGGAGGATATTGCTCAGATCGGTGATGGGTCCGCCGTAATCGGTATCGGCCAGGAAAGCGGTGACCTCCGATGCATCGTTACACACGATGATCACCTGGCACTCTTGCATGGCGGCACGGACGATCTGCTTGAGGATCCCGGGATAGCTGGTCCATGCGACCACGACGCTCTGCACCTCCTCCCATTCCGCCATCGTGCGCGGTGCGAAATCCGGTGGCGTGGTAATACCACGGCTGGCACCGGCGCGACTTTCGGTGTACGCGCGGATCAGCGGAACCTCCGAGGGCGCCATGCCATGTGGCAGGCCTTGTTGCTGGGCGAAGGTGCCGACGGCGGAAAAGGCGAGCAGACCGAGGGTATGGATACGTTTCATCGGGGGCGAATGGGGCGGCAAGATAGGCGGAAGGCTTGCGCGACTCCCGCCGCATGGAGGCGCTTCCTTGTTGACCTGTCAGCCCTCAAGGCAGTTGCTGCGTGCGCCCGTTGGTGGGCACCGAGCCGCCGATGTTCTGTAGAATGGGGTCACGGTCGTTGTCCCCACCGACGTAGCGCACAACACCGTCCATGTTCACATCCTCGGGCCAGTACCCGGTTGTGGTGTTGGTGGGTACTGAACCACCGATCCGGGACAACACCGGATCGCGGTCGTTACCGTCGCCGACATAGAGCAGTTCACCATCGACCAGGGCATTGCCCGCCCATAGCGCGCGGACACTTCCGATGGTCTTGCGCGCTTCCGTTCCGTAGGTGGCGGTGCCTGGGGCCGATAGATCGATCGTAACAGGGACCGAAGTGAAGGCGGTGCCCGTGCCGGTCATCGCGCCCAGGTGGTTGCGATGACGCACAGCCAGGCGGTACGTACCGGGCGCGAAGTTGAAGTAGATGCCCGTGGTACCGTCATCCTTCACAACGCTGCCGTCGCGTCGTAGCAATGCATTGCGCGTGGCGAGCACCGCATGGGGCGTTGTGTTCGCGCGCAGTTCCACATGCACCCAATCGACCACGGCAAGGTTGCCCGTGATGGCCAGCACACCTGCGGTGGTGGTTTCTGCGCCCCCACCCGCCGCATTGCCGAATCCCAGCGCTGTGTATGGTTCTGCCAGCGGCACCAATCCATTCATGCGCAAGCTGTCGTGCATCATCCCTGTGCTCGCATCGAAGGGGCCTTCGAGGAACAAGCGTGGAAGCACCCCGCTGTTGGGGGAGTAACCGGCACAGTTGGTAGCGATGTACAGCAGGCTGTTGTTGGAGTTGATCCGGCCACCGGTCACCGTCTGCCCGGGCAGGTTGCCCACCTGGTCCACGCCGCTGAAAAGCGCCTGCCGCACGGCCAATGCCGCAGCTTGCGGATCGCTGTGGGCCAGCGTGGCAAGACCACTGCACGGCGCACTGTAGAGCAGGGCGATCACACCGGCGGTGAGGGGCGTTGCGAAGCTGGTGCCGCTTGTCGTTGTGTACGTGTTGCCTGTGGTCGTTGTGCGCACGGCCTCCCCCGGGGCACCCACGTCGATAGTCGTGGCACCGTATCCGCTGAAGGTCCGCTGGTCGCTGGAGTTGGTGGCCGTGACACTGATCATGTACGGACTGCTGCACGCCGTGGGCATGTCTCCCACCACGTCCACATTAACGTTGTTGTTGGCGGTGGCCCCACAGCTCAGGATGCCCGCAGCACCCAGCGTGTTGTAGAAGTTGCACCAGAGGGGATAGTTCGCCGGGTTCGCATTGTCGATGCCCCAGCTGCTGGAAGTAGCCACAACGAAAGCGCCTTGCGCACCGTTGGTACTGTTCCAACGCTGGCGTTGCACCAGTGGATACGTGTAGCTGGCGATGACATTCGCTTCCGTGAGACCACCGATCATCACCGGCATCAGCTTCACGTTCCAATTCGCACCGACCACACCGGCGTTGTTGTTACCCCGTGCACCTGTCATGCCCGCGCAGGAGGTGCCGTGGCTGCCGCTTAGCAGCGTGTTGTCATTGCCTGCGGATGGATTCCATCCGTTCACGTCGTCGATGTATCCGTTGGCATCATCATCGATGCCGTTGCCATCGACCTCGAAGGTGTTCACCCATGCGTTCGCGCTCAGGTCAGGGTGCGCACGATCGAATCCTTCCACGATGCACACCACGATCGCATCGCCCGTGGCGGTGGTGCCACCGGTGGTAATGTTCCACGCGAGGTCGCTGTCGATGTCATTGTCCTGCGGATCCACGTGATGCCATTGCTGGTTGAACTGGGTATCGTTCGGCACAATGCGTTCGTGGATCACGTGGTCGTTCTGCGCGACGGACACGGCCTCGTGCTGCTTCACAGCCGCGAGCATGCGCGCCTGGTCGATGACCTCCGCATCGAAACGCAACAGCCAGATGCGCGTCGGTGGGCTCAGTTCACGGTCGACCACAAGACCCGTCGGTACACCGGAGAGGACGGCCAGGTCACGCTGGATCTCGTTCGGCTCGGATCCCGGTCGCAGCATCACCAGCACGTGACCGGGAATGATGCCGGGTTCGGTGGACTGTGCAGAGGTAGGCGCAGTGACAAGCGCGGCGAGCAGAAGGAAGATGTATCGGTCCATGGGGAGCGCGGGCAAGTTAGTGGACCATGCGCATGCGCGCCATGCCTCGGATCAGTCGGCCTTGGTCCCCTGTTCCAGGTTTGCGTGCGCTCGACCCTTCGGTCGTGTCTTCAACTTGTGGTAGAGGATCACTACATCGCGCACGTAATGGAACACCTGGCTGCCCTTGCAGAAACCGTTCTTCATCTCCGGCCGCATGTAATAGCGCGGCTTGGCGAGCAGCAGCATCGCGCGTTCCACATTCCCCTCCCATTTCTTCGGATCCAGGCCGAGGTGTTCTGCGAGCCGCTGCGCGTCAATGACATGACCGGGGCCCGCATTGTACGAGGCCAGCACGAAACGCAGGCGCTGTTCGCGTTCGGGCACCGCGCGCATCCACAAGGTGTCGAGGCGGCTCAGGTAACGCGCTGCCACGCGGATATGGTCGCCCATGGCGGCGGCACTGTCCAGTCCGAGTTTGGCGGAGGTGCGCGGCATGAGCTGCATGATGCCTTCAGCACCTTTGTGCGAAGTGACCGTACTGTCGAACCGGGATTCCTTCCAGGCCATCACGCAGAGCAACTCCCAATCCCAGGCAAGGCCTTTCGCGTGCTGGCGGAAGAAGCTGTCGTATGGCGAGATGCTGTCGCCGTGTACCTGTATGCCGCGGCGCGTTTTCAAGGGACCGGATTCGCCGATCGTACCGGTATAGGTTTCGACGAGCTTCCTCCGCACCTCTACTTCGCGTTCATCGGTGAGCCATGTATTGAACCGCTTCAGCAGTTCGGGCGAATTGCTGCGCAGCATGAATCGCAGGTCGCGCTCCGGGCCATCCAACGGAATGAACTCCAGGATGGGGAATCGTTGCGACTCGTGCGCTGCGATCGCGCCTGTGACGATCGTACCCGGCAACGTGCCAAGCACGACCTTCATCAGCACATCCTCCGGTGTTTCGCCCGCCGCATGGACCGGGACCGGTGTCCCCTTGAACCGATAGTCCTCAGCCATAAAAGGTGACCACGAACTTGTCATGACCGGGTGAGGCATGTGCGCCGATGAACTGTCGTCATGGTGCGCTGCGGATCCATCCGCACGCAACCGCGCGAGCATCGGACGCACCACGGCGTAGCCATCCGTAAAAGCGAACCAATCGCGCAGGCCCTTGCGATCGGTGCATTGCGCGGCGATCAGATCGCCCCGGCCCCGTTGCAGGTCCATCAACATTGTATCCGGATGCGTAACGGGAATGGCGAGCAGTTGCACCATCATCGATCGCGCGAAGCGTTCCAGCAGTTCGAACTCGAGGCCCGTGATCGCTTGCGGACGTTCCTCCCAGCTAAGGGGATCGCGCAGCACGAGGACACGCAGCGTGTCGGCCGATATTGTTTCGAGATCACGCTCCACAAGCGGCTCCGCCCAGGACGGCGGAAGCTCTCCCGTGGACCGGTTGCCACGCCAAAGGCCGATGGCGATGATGAGCGCGGCGATCAGGCCGGCCCAGAACCAGATCCGTTTTGGTGGACGGATCATCGGAACGCGGTCAGGTTTTGTTGCAGGTCCGGCAGGAAGGCATCGAACTCCGCGCGGTATAGGTCGATGTGCTCTGCGAGCACGCGTTCGGAGCCGATCATGGGCGCCCCTTGCGGCACGCGCCGCGCGAGTCCGGCGAGCGCGCGGCCAATGCCTTCGATCGTGGCGTACGACGTGAGCCAATCACCCTGCGCCATGTATGGCAGCATGTGCGCGGTGCGCTCAGGCAGGTGTTCGTGATGATCGATCAACAGGGCGTACATACGTTGTGCGAATACCGCGAGCGGCTCCGGATGCCGATCGCTCCAGCGGGAAGCGAGCAGGTGGTCGTAGAACAGGTCCATCACCACGCCGGAGTATCGTCCGGCATGTGTACGCACGCGCTCGCGCCCGGTTCGGTTCGCGGGGTGTTGATCGGTGAACGAATCGATGGCCCGATGCAGGCGTATGCCCTGCTGCAGCTCCGGATGGAACCGCGACAGGTCACGCCCTTTCACCGCGTCGGCCATGAAATTGCCGACGATCACCAACGGTTTGTCGCCGGCAAGGAACAGATGACCGAGAAAATTCATGGTGTTGGCCTGCCTGCGGCACAGGGCCGCAAGGTACCGGTGCTCCCCTGTCCGCCGTCCGGCGCATGGGGCCGCCGCTCATGTGATCACGATCAGCGCCGGGATCGCTTCGGGTAAATTCGTCGCATCCTTCGCATGCCCTCCCCCGCGCACGTCCCGATCTGGCGTCGCTCGTTGTGGCCCCTTTACTGGGCGACCCAACTGGTGGGCTGGGGCGTGTATATCGGTTTCTTCCTGGTACTATCCTACCTCGACGGTTCCTATGAACCCACCAAGTTGCGTGGCTGGCTGCTTGTGTTCGCGGTCGGTATCGCCATCACCCATGCCATGCGGTATTTCATCCTGCGCAACAGCTGGCTCGATCATTCCGTAGGTCATACGCTGCCCAGGCTCATGCTCGCCGCCCTGCTGTTGGGGGCTGTCGCGTTCCTTGTGGAAGGGGTGATGCATGACCTGTTCTTTCAGGCGGCACGCTCGCGTTTCATCGCCACCCCGCTCGATCTGCTGGCGAGCGTGATCAACTGGACGTTGCTGCTTTTCATCTGGAGCTTCGCCTACTTCGCCTACATCTACTTCGTCCGCCATCGCCGGGACGAGATCCGCAACCTGCGGCTTGAGACCGCGAACCGCGACAACCAGTTGAACGCCTTGCGGGCGCAGATGAACCCGCACTTCATGTTCAATGCGCTCAACGGTATCCGTGCCCTTATCGATGAGAACCCGGAGCAGGCCAAGCGGGCGATAACGCAGTTGAGCGCCATCCTGCGCAACGCCATGGCCACCGTGAAGCGCAAGACCGTGCCGCTGGGCGAAGAAGTGGACATCGTGAAAGCCTATCTCGCTTTGGAGGCCATGCGCTTCGAAGAGCGCATCCAGGTGCATTTCGATGTGGACCCCAGCCTTGAGCGCGAACCGGTACCACCCATGCTGGTGCAAACGCTGGTGGAGAACGCCGTGCGGCATGGCATAGCGAAGTTGCCGCAGGGTGGTGACGTGCATATCGGCGCGCACCGCGGGCTGGACCACCTCGTGCTCACCGTGAAGAACACGGGGCATTACGAACCGGGCCGGATCAACGGAACAGGTATCGGCCTGCGGAACACACGCAAGCGGCTGGAGATGCTCTATGGCGCGAAGGCCAGCCTGGCGATCAGCAACCAGGGCGGCATGGTGATCACCGAAGTGGAGATCCCGCTCCGCAGCGCCGACAAGCCCGATCCCAATACGGGCGGATGAACACCTGCCCCAACCAGACAGAACCATGAAAGCACTGATCATCGACGACGAGCGCCTGGCGCGAAAGGAACTGGCCACGCTCTTGGAAAAGCACGACACCATCGAGATCGTCGGTGAAGCGGCCAACGCGGACGAAGCGGAGGTGATGATCGCGGAAAAGCGGCCGGACCTGCTCTTCCTGGACATCAACATGCCGGGGCGCACGGGCTTCGAACTGCTGGAGACGTTGGACCACTCGCCACAGGTGATCTTCGTAACCGCCTACGATGAGCACGCGCTGAAGGCCTTCGAGGTGAACGCGCTGGACTACCTGCTCAAGCCCATCGACCCAGAGCGTCTGGCCGCCGCGCTCACCAAGTTGCAACAGGCCAACAGCAGCGATCCGTTGCATCGCGAGATCCTGCATGAGAACGACCAGATCTTTTTGAAGGACGGCGAGAAGTGTTGGTTCGTCACGTTGAAGGACGTGCGCTACTTCGAGAGCGAGGGCAACTATGTGCGCGTGCGATTCGGCGACCAGAAGCCGCTGGTGCTGCGTTCCCTGAACAAGCTGGAAGAGAAACTGGACCCCCTGGTCTTCTTCCGCGCCAACCGCAAACACATCATCAACCTGCGTTGGGTGGAACGCATCGAGCCCTGGTTCAGCGGCGGCCTTATGGTACACTTGAAGAGCAATGGCAAGGCAGGGCCTGAAGGCGAGCAACTCGAAGTCTCCCGGCGGCAGGCTGCACGGTTCAAGGAGTTGCTTAGCCTCTAGGTTCCGGACTCACGTGCTTCCTTTGCGGTTCGGAGTACTGCGTTGATCGTTGATCATTGTTCAATGATCCTACGCGCCGATCCGCGATCGGCTTACGTGATAACCTTACTCTACCACCAACTTCGCCCCGCTTATCCAGCGCGTGGCATCGCTCAGGTGTATATGGTAGAGCCCTGCGCTCGTTGGGGCTTGGAGCGTGAACGGTGAGGATGGCGAAGTGAGTTGTTCTTCGCGAACCACGCGCCCATCACTGCTTACCACCGTTAGGCGCAAAGCTCCTTGCGGGCCGAAGGTGGCTGGTAGGTCCAATTGCACTTGAACGCTGCTGGCACTGGGCACCGGGTTCGGTGAAACACGCAGCACATCACGCAGGTTGGTGATCTGCGTCTCCATGCCCATGATCAAGTTGCAACCGGGTTCTATGCAACCCATGCTATCGGTCTTGATCACCCAAACGTCTTGGGAGTACGGGCCGGTACCGAAGGCCACGCCTACTGCGATGAAGCCTCCATCGGGCGTTGGCAGCACATCGCGTAGCTGGGCATCACCGGTGTCGATCACAACATCGTAGTAAGTGTAGTAGCGCATCCAAAGGCTGTCGCCGGCGCTGGTGGTGCGCAGTAGTACGCCCACTTCGCCATTGTCGTCCAGGGCCTGACCGGTGGCAATGAGGTCACCAATGGGTTCTACTTCCTTTACTGCGAAGAGGGTAGTATTCACAGTCGGTATACCATAGGTATTCTCCCAAAGCGTGCTACCATCTGCACTATCGAGTTTGGCCATGTAGAGGTGGTTCACTCCGCTGTTATTGTTGTACTTGCGACCGCTGGCCATCAGAACATGCCCGTCTGCACAAGTTTGCAGGTGTGCGGCGGGATCATTGTAGGGTCCGCCCCAGATGCGCTGCCATCTTTGTTCGCCCAGTGGTCCTACCCGTACGATCCAATGGTCGCGGTTGGACACGGTGACCGAAAATTGCCCGCCGAGGTAGTAGTCTTCGCCGACTGCATCCACCGCATAGAACAAGTCCAAACTTGGGCCACCAAACGCCTGCACCCATACCTGTGCGCCGTTCGCATCAGTCTTGAGCAGAAATCCCTGGTTATCGGCATCCTGCGAGCGGCTGCCTGCCAGCACAAAGCCGCCATCCGGCGCTTGCTTGGCTTGGCGGCCCACCCAAGTTTCGCCTGCTTCGCCAAAGTGATAATGTTGACCGGGCAAACCCACGCTGTCAAATAGGAAGAGACTCGCACGGCTGTCTTCCTGCGCACCTACTCTATTGCCTCCGATCACCAAACCCCCATCATTCAAAGCCCCGGACGAGTTCGACCAACCTGGATAGTTCCAATAGCCGATGTCAATAAAGCGATGCTCGGCTATAAGCGCACCTTGTTCATCGATGCGCGATACCACCACAACGGAGCCGTACTCTAAAGAGTCGGTCCACGGACAGTTGGAAACGACCAAATAGCCCCCGCTATCGCATGGCTCGATGCTCCAACCGAAGTCCGCTTCAAGCTGCTGCAAAGGGTCATGGCGTTTGTTGAACCCGGATTGAGCACTGCACAAACTGGAGCACAGCACCCAATACCCCAAGAAGAGGCTGTTGCGCATTAGCGACATGGCTCAACGAACGATCTGCGCCTTTTCAGTCCCGATCAGATGCCCATCATAGTATAGTCCTATAACGAGCAAGCCAGTATGGACTCGGGAAAGGTCCAATTGGACAAGACCCTGCCCTCTGACCTGCTGTTGAAGCACCAATTGACCGAGTGAGTTCATCACTTTTATGTGAGCATCGGCCACCGCATCGGGCACTTCGTAGACAACTGTCAACGGACCTTTACTCGGGTTGGGGAACACGGCAAGAGGATGCCAAACAAAAGATCGGTTCGAGTTGCTTTCCGGCTTGAGCCGTTTCTCCGTGGTGGGCAGAATGATCGGCTCGGTGTATTCCTCGCCAAGCATCATCAGCCAGGCTTGTGCTTCGCCGCAGCCGACCTTCTCATCTGCAGCCACCTGTTGCAAGAGAGCGATGCCATTGGCATCCACATCCGAGGGTTCCTGGCTCTGTCTCTGTAGATCGGCCAGCAAGCCCTGCACCTTCCAATAGCCATCATCGGGCAGCGCCGTGCGCATACTATCAATGATCGTATACGCAGCGGTCATATCTCCCTTCACCTGGAACAGGCCTACGAGCAACTTCTCTTTCGAATACAGATCGCTCTCGTCCACGATGGCGATCGCATCATCGATCAGTTCCGTATCGCCCTGGCTCAGGCTCGCGGCGTCATACGCCGCTCGCGCCGCGCGGCCGTAGAGTTGGCTCAGCTCGCTCTGATAAATGGTGTGCATGCTGATGCCCCCGGTTTGCGCAGCGTAGACCAGCTGCTTGTAATACGGGTTCACCAAAGAACTGTCCACCAAGAGAACGGTTTCCAAAGGCAGCGGGCTGTTAGCGATGAGTGCCTGCGCCAGGTGCCAGGGATCCAATGCCGGGGTGCGGAAGACGGCATACTCCCAGTTCGCATGGCTCACCTGGGGTGCCACGAGCATCATCCGGTTGCAGCAATAGTCCATCCGCGCAACGTTGGTCCTCGGAAAATGGTGTAGTTCATGGCTCAAGTAGGGATTTGGTTCAACAAGGACAACAGAGGTAAGGGACCTCCCGCTCAGAGCCGTTTGACATGGGGGGGTATTTTTCACGGGTAGCGCCCCATTCTTTGAACAGTCTATACACCTCCAACAGACGATCACGGCAACATCGGCCGCACTACCAGGGCCGTGGTAGCGCCGTGCCGCACCTGCTCCAGATACAGTGGCGCCAGCGGCGACCAACTCGGTGCATGCAGCCACCGGCGCTTCGCGCCCTTGCTGATGCATTGCAAGGGCTTTACGTAGCACACAAGCTGGCGCGAGGTGGGCAGTGCATGGCCCGCAGGGAATTGAGGCAACAGGGCCAGGTGTCCAGGCGCATGCACCCTGTGGCATGTTCTCTCCGATCTTCGCGAGTGGATCCATTCCATGCGACATGAATGACGGCTACGTAAAGACAACAATCGAAAGAGGCATCGCCACGGTCACCTTCCACCACCCCAAGAGCAACAGCCTGCCGGGCGACGTGCTGCTGGCCATGGCGCAAGCCATTAGCGATGCGGGCCGGAACGCCGATGTCCGTGTGATCATTCTACGCAGCGATGGCGACAAGGCGTTCTGCGCGGGCGCGAGCTTCGATGAGTTGCTGGCGATCGACAACGCGGAAAAGGGACAGGTGTTCTTCAGCGGCTTCGCGGCCGTGATCAACGCGATCCGCACGGCGCCGGTCTTCGTGTTGGGCCGCATCCACAGCCATACGGTCGGCGGCGGCGTGGGCCTCGCCTGCGCGGTGGACATCGCTTACGCGCACGAAAGCGCTTCGGCGCGCTTGAGCGAACTGGCGATCGGCATCGGTCCCTTCGTGGTCGGCCCAGCGGTGGAACGGAAAGTGGGACCTGGGACGTTCGGGCTGCTCAGCGCATCACCAGCCACACGACGCACAGCTGCCTGGTGTGAACAACGCGGGATGTACGCTGAGGTATTCCCGACGGTGGAGGCCCTGGACGAACGCATCAACGCGCACGCGAAGGAACTCGCCACTTACAGCCCTGAAGCAATGGCGGAACTCAAACGGATCACGTGGCGCGGCACCGAGGATTGGGAGACCCTGCTTCCCGAGCGCGCCGCAGTGAGTGGCAGGCTCGTGCTTTCTGAATTCACCACGAAGGCGATCGCGAAGTTCAAGGCCGACGCGGCGAAGCGCTGACCTCAGCGCAGGCGATCCGCGCTGCGCACCAGGTTCTCATCCGCCCGTATGGCGCGTTCAGCAAATACCGCGAGCGCGATGACCAGCAACGGAAGGAAAAACGTGATCCCGTAGCTGCTTTCCACCGTTCCGTTCTTCTCCAGATAGGCGCGCAGTGAATTGCCCGAAACGAACTGGAAGACGCCCAGACCAAGAACGATCAACCAGGCGCTGCGCACCACACGGATCTGGCGGGGTCGGTTCTTGAAAAAAGCGATCGCGATGAAAAAAACACCTGCGATGACAGAGAACAGGATGTGGAACGGAACCGGCAACGAGGCGTCCGTTACCCTGACACCGGTGGACATGTAGATCCCGTGGGTCATGAACACGATCGGCTCATCTCCCAGTTGAAAGCTCCGCACAGGGAAAAGCCAGGTGGACAAAGCGGCCAAAGCGGCCAATACCAGGAAGAGGGATTGCTTGCGTTGCCACATGGGGCCGCGAATTTAACGCCCAAGGGTACCGGCCTGTGGGGCTGAAAAAAACACACGGGCAGACTTGCCGGTTCAAGTCAACGGCTTAACATTGCATCGCATTCCTACTGGCCGGCATGTACGTCACGAGGCGTACAGGTCACTTCGACCCGCCGCACCGATCATTACCTCGCTGTCCTGAAAACATCCTGAAGGCCCCCCGGCTTTTCACCCGACCGCACAGCGGTCCAATTCCACCGAACCGTTTTCCCATGTTCGACCAGAACGCGCTGAGCGCGATGAAGATCTCCGAATTGAAGGAGGTCGCCAAGGCGCTGAACCTGAAGGCCGAGACCCTGCGCAAGCCGGATCTCATCGCCAAGATCCTCGAAGCACAGGACCGGCGGGCCGAGGGCGCCAAGACCAAGGGACCCTCCTTCGTGGGCGACGACAGGGACATCGCTGCGATGGCCACGGCCGATGAAGCGCCCGTAGCGGAGGACCCAGAACCGGCGGAAGCCGTGGTGAGCGAGATCAACGGTTCCGATGAGGATGATAGCGACGAGGACGAGGACGAGGATGATGATGAGGGTGAGGAGGAAGAAAGCAACGGTGCGCCAGCGTCAGCAACACCGGCGACCACACCGGAACCTTTGAACGCGCCAGTTCAAGAACCCCGGGCGGACCGCTTCAAGCATGAGCGCCCACACCGCGGTCCGGATGACCGCCGCCAGGGTGACCGTGACCAGCAACGTGGAGATCAACAACGCCGCGATCGTCCGGTAGACCCGCAAGGTGGCGGACGTGATCAGCAACGCAGCGATCAGCCGCGCGTCGAACGTGAAGGACAACGACCAGACCAACGGCAGGACCGCGATCAGCCACGTGGCGACCAACAGCGTGGTGATCAGCCCCGTGGCGACCAGCAACGCGGTGATCAGCCACGTGGCGACCAGCAACGCGGTGACCGGGACCAGCGCAGTGAACAACGCCCGCAACAGGACCGCCCACCGCAGCGTGAGCAATTCAACTTCGATGCGTTCGTGGAGACCGAAGGCGTGCTGGAACTCATGCCCGATGGGTACGGCTTCCTGCGCAGCAGCGATTACAACTACCTGGCATCGCCCGATGATGTGTACGTGAGCCAGCAGCAGATCAAGCAGGCTGGCCTGAAACTCGGCGACACAGTTACCGGGTATGTGCGCCCACCGCGCGAAGGCGACAAGTTCTTCCCCCTGGTAAAGGTGGATCGTATCAACGGTCGTGATCCCGAATGGGTGCGCGACCGCGTGCCGTTCAAGTTCCTCACGCCGTTGTTCCCCGATGAGAAGTTCAGCCTAGCGGGCAAGGACACCAACATCAGCATGCGCGTGTTGGATCTCTTTGCTCCCATCGGCAA
>Ga0105046_10000266_pt1 | contig 68561 bp, 57 predicted proteins | sample MAT03_FD_78385 | JGI IMG/M metagenome (GOLD analysis project Ga0105046, IMG submission 78385) | Freshwater microbial communities from Lake Fryxell liftoff mats and glacier meltwater in Antarctica - MAT-03 (megahit assembly) | ecosystem: Environmental > Aquatic > Freshwater > Ice > Liftoff...
AGCGAAGCCGGTGTGTACTCGGTCACGATCACCAGCCCTGATGGTTGCGAGAGCACCTGCCAGGAGTCGGTGATCGTGAACAAGGGACCGGTATGCGAGATCACCGGCAACACCACCTTCTGCCTGGGCGAGTTGAACGAGCTCTGCGGAACAACGGGCGCTGCCAGCTATCTCTGGAGCACGGGTGAGACCACCGAGTGCATCGACGTGACGGTGTCCGGTACTTACACCCTGACGATGACCAACGGCGATGGATGCAGCAGTAGCTGCAGCATCACGGTGACGGCCACGCCGCTGCCGGTCTGCACGATCGCGGTCGCACTAAGCTGCTTGGACAACGCCACCCAACTATGCGCTCCGAGCGGGGCCTACAGTTACCTCTGGAGCACGGGTGAGACAACGATGTGCATCACCATCACTTCCGGTGGCACGTATACGGTGACCGTGGCCAATGTCGGCGGGTGCAGCAGCACATGTAGCATCCCCGTCATAGTTGCGAATTCGCCGGAGTGCATCATCCTAGGCAATACGACGCTGTGCGAGGGTGAGACCAACAAGCTCTGTGGAACACCGGGCGCTGCCAGTTACCTGTGGAGCACCGGGGAGACCACCGAGTGCATCTACGTGAATACTCCAGGGACTTATTCCCTGACCGTCTCGAACGGCAATGGCTGTAGCACCGATTGTGTCGTGGCCGTCACGGTCGCCCAGATCGGCACACCTGGCCCGATCGAAGGACCGATCGTGGTCATGGCCAATGAAGCCGTGAGCTATTCGATCGAGCCGGTGCCTGGCGCTACGTCGTACGCATGGACACTGCCGCAAGGATGGACCGGCGACACGACCGGGTTGGTGATCAACGTAACGAGCGACGCCACGAACAGCACGGATGCGCTATGTGTACAAGCGGTAGTGGGTAACTGTGCTGGTCCGGACGCCTGCATGGAGGTGTCCTTCAGCACAGGCATCGGCAACGATGATCCTTCGCAGTGGTTCGCTGTTCTACCCAACCCATCCCACGGTGCATTCCAGCTTGTCCCATCCGGAACGAGCACGGGTCCGATCAGGATCATGGTTTACGATGCACTAGGGAAACTTGTGCTCGCGCCGGTGATGTTGAACGGAACCCAGCCGACCATGATCCATATGGAGGGTGAGGCGCGCGGCGCATATTTCCTACGGGCGGTCCGTGGCAACGAGTCACGTGTATTCGAACTGCTGATCCAATGACGCACGAGGAGGAGACGGGAAAAGCGGCCTTCCTGATGGCATCTATGTGTACAGGAGCATTACCGGCGACCGGGTCATCATCAGGAAGATCATGCTGATGAGGTGATCCCAACCACAGGCTGCGAACGAGACTGCCCCCTGCTTGGGGGCAATCTCGTTCCAGCCTATCGAACCCATGGTTCTCGACGGTGGTTTCGTCCGGGGAAGCCCCCGCGATGCCGGGAGGCTGCTCTGGTGGACGGGGACGCTATCCTCATAGGGGGAAGTCCTTGCCCACTTCTTGTGGTAACTGCGCACATGCTGTGGAACGCCCGCCCCACATGGGCCTCGGAAACAGTTCGTTCCGTGGCATGGGAATTTCCTTGCTCGATCATCGGATCGTTATTCCCCGCCGCCCCTGCCCCCCCCGAAAAATACCCTGAAACGGGTATTGTGGGCGCAGCGCGCTCGCCGCAGTTTTACCGCATGGAACGGAACATCACGAGGCCGGGCGGCGAACGGCGCCCAACCGCACCATCGAGATCCTTATGCGGAATGCATAGCAACAGTTCACGAACCGATAGGCGAGCATGAAATTATTCATTCAGAACATGCCCAGCCTGCGGTTCAGGATGCTCGTGGTGCTTGAGCTTCGGCAATTGGGGTATGAGTATTCCATTGCCGAATTGGAAGCTGAGGACCTCGAAACGATAGCTCCTGAGGTGAAGTATGGCATACTGAACGATGCGCTGCGCAAATACAGCATTATCTTGAAGGGTGAGGAACGGGCGGTGCTCCTCGATAGGATGAAACAAGCGATCATCGAGGTCATTTACCACTCCGATCAAGTACCCAAGACCAAACTTTCCGTCTATCTCAGCAATAAGCTGAACCACAGCTACCCCTATTTGTCCAATCTGTTCTCACATGTGCACGGCTACACATTGGAACGCTTCATCATCGAACACAGGATCGGGCGCGTCAAGCAACTTCTTGCCTTCAAGGAGATCACGCTGACGGAGATCGCATGGAAACTCCGCTACAGCAGCGTGGCACATCTCTCCAACCAGTTCAAGAAGATCGTCGGCAATACGCCATCCTGTTTCCGAATGATGGAGCGCGACAGACAGGCCGTCCTTGTGCATCCGGCCGCTCAGCAGCATCCGGTGAACTTGCAGATGCAACTCCCCGACCTGCACCACTTGAGCGCTTGAACGCCCCCTGACCGCGGAGATCGAAGGGAAGCCTTCGCATCTTCGCACAATGCCTGCTCCATTCTCCTCTCTGGAGATACTGCCCAAGGCCCGCGCCTACTGCGCCCGCCAGGAGCGCTGCCAGCAGGAGGTGCGCAACAAGCTCTTCGCCTGGGGCGCGCACGGCAGGGAGGTGGAAGCGACGATCGCCAGGCTGATCAGTGAAGGCTTCCTGAACGAGGCGCGCTTCGCCGAGCATTTCACGGTGAGCAAGTTTGGGCTGCCCAGGCTGTCGTCGTTATCCGCCTCTGAGTGATTTGTCCGCGCATCCGGCGGACGACCCTGCGTTTCGGTTGCGCAGTCGGAAAGCGGCTACTCCGGCAGCCCCGCAAGCAGCGCTTCGATCTGCGGCTTCAGCGTCGGAATATGGACGCGCACCACTTCCGCCACGATGGCCGTGTCAATGCGGAAGTAATCATGCACCAGGCGGTTCCGCATGCCGATGACCAGATGCCAGGGAACTTCCGGGTGCGCCTGTCGCAATTCCTTCGTGAGCATGTTGGCCGCTTCACCGATCACCTCGATGAGTTTCACCGTGCCGTACCGCAGCATGGCATCCCCGTCCAGCTACACCTCGGTCACCTTGGGAACGCTCGTGTCCAATTGTTCGATGGCCTCGAGCATGTGTACCAGCCGGACCCGGTCCGCCTCAGGCGCGCGAATAGACCAACGTCTTGTCGCGGTCCACATAGGGCTTCACATGGGGGCTGAGCCCTTTCGTAGTGACGAGGTCCACGCGACGGCCCAACAGTGCCTCCAGGTCGAGGCTCATCTGCACGAAGCCCAAACCGATGGGGTTGGTATGGTCCAGTTCCACCAGGATGTCCACGTCGCTCCGCTCATCAGCGACACCGCGCGCGAAGGAGCCGAACAGATAGGCCTGCTTCACCGGCTGGGCCGAAAAGTAGACCTGCAGGCGTTCCATGAACTGTTCATCCACGCGCATGTGCCAAAGGTAGGATGCCTCATCGCGCGGTATTAGGTTCGGCACCACGCGGATGCCAAAAAAACTGTCACCCCCCGAAGCGCTAGCCAAAGCCCGCGCTTACTGCGCCCGTCAGGAGCGCGCCCAGCAGGAGGTGCGCAACAAGCTCTTCGCCTGGGGCGCGCACGGCAGGGAGGTGGAAGCGACGATCGCCAGGCTGATCAGTGAAGGCTTCCTGAACGAGGCGCGCTTCTCGGAGCATTTCGCGGTGAGCAAGTTCAGGCAGAAGGGTTGGGGCCGGCGGAAGATCGAGCAGGCCTTGAAGCTGAAGCGCGTGAGCGAGCCCTGCATCCGACTTGGCCTCAAGGCGATCGATCAAGATGAGTACACCAAGGGATTGCACAACGCCGTGGCCAAACGATGGGAGCGGGTGAAGGAGAACGATCTCTACCTCAAACGGCAAAAGGTGTTGCGTTACTTCCTTGGACGTGGATATGCGGTGGAGCAGATTGAAAAGGCGTTGGAGAACCTGTAGCCCAGTTTTTCACCGCCACGGCGCAACGAGCGCAACGGTTTCGCAGCGAGACTTGAAAGTCGGCATTACCCCGCTGGGCCGTCGCGTCCGTTGCGTCGTTGCGGTGCATGCCCTCCCACCTACTTTTACCGCCGCATGATCACGATCGACAAGATCACCGACCTCAACGAGCGCCTGGAGGCCCTCAAGGGCTATCTGGACATCGAGGAGAAGCGCGGGCGCATCCTGGAGGAGGAGAAGTACACGACGGACCCCGATTTCTGGAACGACCAGAAGAAGGCGCAGGTGGTGATGCATAAGATCCGCGAACTGAAGCGCTGGATCGGTATGTGGGAAGGCGTGAAGCGCGAGATAGACGACGTGGGCGTGATGTACGAGTTCTTCAAGGCGAAGGACGTGACCGAAGAGGAGGTCGAGGCGCAGTTCAAGAAAGCCGCGGACGCGCTGGAGGAACTCGAGTTCAAGAACATGCTCAGCGCCGAGGAGGATCCGCTGAGCGCGGTGGTGCAGATCACCAGCGGGGCCGGCGGCACCGAGAGCAACGACTGGGCGCTGATGCTGCTGCGCATGTACCGCATGTGGGCCGACAAGAGCGGCTATAAGGTGCGCGTGCTCGACTACCAGGACGGTGAATCAGCAGGGATCAAGCAGGCCACCATGGAAGTGGACGGGGATTTCGCCTTCGGCATGTTGAAGGGCGAGAACGGTGTGCACCGCCTGGTACGCATCAGTCCTTACGACAGTGCAGCGCGAAGACATACGAGCTTCGTCAGTGTCTACGTGTTCCCCTTGGTGGACGAGACCATCGAGATCGACATCAACCCGGCGGACATCACGTGGGACACCTTCCGCAGCGGCGGGGCAGGCGGCCAGAACGTGAACAAGGTGGAGACCGGCGTGCGCCTGCGACACGGGCCGACCGGCATCGTGATCGAGAACACCGAGACCCGCAGCCAGCTGGACAACAAGACCAAGGCGATCCAACTGCTGAAGAGCCAGATGTACGAGGCGGAGTTGGAACGGCGCCGCAGCAAGCGCAGCGAGATCGAGGCCGGCAAGAAGAAGATCGAGTGGGGCAGCCAGATCCGCAACTACGTGCTGCAGCCCTATAAACTGGTGAAGGATGTGCGCACCGGCCACGAGACCAGCAGTGTGGACGACGTGCTGAACGGCTACATCGATGAGTTCCTCAAGGCCTACTTGATGAAGCATGGGCAGAGCCAGGTGGCGTAAGGAATATCCAATGATCAACACGCAACGCTCAATGATCAAGTTGCCGCTCAACGGCTCACTGGATCATTGGACATTGGCCATTGGCAATTGATCATTCCGCATGGCGACCTGGACCATCTACCACGACCCGCGCTGCTCCCAGAGTCGCGACGCCCTGCAACTGCTGCGTGACAATGGCGTGGAACCGAAGGTGGTGGAATACCTGAAGACGGTGCCGACAGAGCGCGAACTGGAGATGTTGTTGATGAAGCTGGGCATGAAGGCGGAGGATCTGCTGCGCAAGAAGGAGCCCGTCTTCAAGAAGCGTTTCGGCACGCTGAAGTTCAACGAGCACGAATGGGTGCGCGTCATGCACGAGCATCCCTCGCTCATCGAACGGCCGATCGTCGTGAAGAACCACAAGGCGGTGCTGGGCCGGCCACTGGAAAAGATCGAAGAGCTACTCTGATGGATCGTACGGGCGCGAGATCTCGCGCCCCAACAAGAGAACCATGGACTACCGCATAGAGAAGGATACGATGGGCGAGGTGAGGGTGCCCGCCGACAAATACTGGGGCGCGCAGACCGAGCGCAGCCGCAACAACTTCAAGATCGGCCCGGCGGGCAGCATGCCGCGAGAGATCGTACACGCCTTTGCCTACCTGAAGAAAGCCGCCGCCCTCACGAACGTGGAACTGGGCAAACTGCCGAAGGAGAAGAGCGACCTCATCGGAAAGGTGTGCGACGAGATCCTCACCGGCGCCCTCGACGATCAGTTCCCCCTGGTGATCTGGCAGACCGGCAGTGGCACGCAGAGCAACATGAACGTCAACGAGGTGATCGCCAACCGCGCACACGTCGTCCAAGGCGGTACCCTCACCGACGAGCAGAAGGCGCTCAACCCGAACGACGACGTCAACAAGAGCCAGAGCAGCAACGACACCTATCCTACAGCGATGCACATCGCGGCCTACAAGCTGACGGTGGAGGTCACGCTACCCGGCGTGAAGAAACTGCGCGACACACTGGCGAAGAAGAGCAAGGCCTTCGACAGCATCGTGAAGACCGGTCGCACGCACTTTATGGACGCCACGCCGCTCACGCTCGGCCAGGAGTTCAGCGGTTACGTGCAGCAATTGGACAACGGCATGCGCGCGGTGAACAATGCGTTGGAAATGGTCAGCGAACTGGCACTAGGCGGAACCGCCGTGGGCACGGGCCTCAACGCGCCCAAGGGCTACAGCGTGCTGGTCGCGAAGAAGATCGCTGAACTCACCGGGTTGCCTTTCGTCACCGCGCCGAACAAGTTCGAATCACTCGCCGCGCATGATGCCATGGTGGAACTGAGCGGCGCATTGAAGCGTCTGTCCGTTTCATTGATGAAGATCGCGAACGACATCCGCATCCTCAGCAGTGGCCCGCGCAGTGGGATCGGTGAGCTGGTGATCCCGGACAACGAGCCCGGTTCCTCCATCATGCCCGGCAAGGTGAACCCCACGCAGCCCGAGGCGCTCACGATGGTGTGCGCACAGGTGATCGGCAACGATGTCGCCGTGAGCATCGGCGGCATGCAGGGCCATTTCGAGCTGAACGTCTTCAAGCCCTTGATCGCGGCCAACGTGCTTCAGAGCGCGCGCCTGCTGGGTGATGCCTGCGTCAGCTTCAACGACCGTTGCGCGGAGGGCATCGAGCCGAACAAGGAGGTCATCAAGCGTCACCTGGAGAACTCGCTGATGCTCGTGACCAGTCTCAATCCACACATCGGATACTACAAGGCGGCCGAGATCGCGAAGAAGGCGCACAAGGAGGGCACCACGCTGAAGGAGGCCGCGCTCGCCCTGGGCTACGTCACCGCCGAGGACTTCGATAAGTGGGTGGATCCGGCGAAGATGTGCAGCGAAGGCTGATCGAGCGCGTCACTCGACAGGAACCCTGACAGGATCAGCGGCTGCTCCGCATTCGATGCGCACGAATACCCGGCGGTTGCGCGACCGCCCTATTGAGATGAGGTTCTCGTGGACGGGAACCGGGGCGTTGAACGCGGTGATCGTTATCAGTGGATCCGGAATGCCGCGTTCCACGAGGAGCTTCTTCACGCTTAGTGCGCGCTTCCCGGCGAGCGCCACATTGGACGGCCGGCCACCCAGGCTGTCCGTATGGCCGACCAGGGTGATCTCCATGATCCGCGACCGGTCCACGGTGTTCAGTAGGGAATCAAGCCGGGCGATGTGCTTCGGCATGGGTTTCTGCTTTGCACCATTGAAATAGAGGTTGATCTCAGCACTTTCCTGCGCGCGTAGCGCGGACGCACCAGCGAGCAGCATCAAGGTGAGGATCGTGGGGCGCAGAAGCATTGGTCGTTGTCGCCTGCTCATCTGAACTCGTAGTCGTATCCCTCCAATTGCGATAGCAGGTCGGCTGGGGCGTCCGTCGCGGTTATCCGTCCTTCCACCACGGGTGAGACCGGTGAGAATTCCGCAAGGTATTCGCGCAGGATGGTATGCATCGTGATGCCCGCGAGTTCGGGCTTGCCGACTTTCTCCATACGGCAGAGCATGTCGTCTGGATCGCCTTCCCGTTCGCACGCGGCGATGCGGTAAACGTTTTCACGAACCAGTGGCTTGTCGCCGACGCGGACGTGGTTCACCCGCTTCCCCATTTCTGCGTGCATGGTGAAGTCCACCTGCATGCCTTTGAAGCGCACGACCCAACCACCGAAGCGTTTCGCGGGATCCATGGCGAAGACGTTATGCAACTCCTTCTCCAGCCAATCCAGGATCTGCTGGCCGGTGGCGGCGCCGTACTTCGCATCGCTGTCCACCGGGATCATGCTCCAGAGATGATCGTTCGTGATGGCCAGGGGTTTCTCAGGATCCTCAACGACCAGCGGTGGGCAGAAGCGGAAGCCATTGCTTACGGCGATGTCGGGCTTCAGCTTCCACATCAGCGCGTCCGTGACCATGTTGTCCATCGGGTTCTCGATGACATAGTAACGGACCAGTGTGTTCTTCGTGCTGCCCACCACGCGATCCAGTTCCTCCTTGAACGGCGCACGCACCTCTTCCACCAACGCCATCATGCCGGGGTCGGCGGGATATTTCTCCGGGTCGACATCCAGCAGCTCGTAGTGCGTGTCCTTCACCTTGCCGTCCTCCACGACCACATCAAGACGCGAGACGAACGAGCCAAAGGCCCCGGGCTCCGTCACCTTGGCGTACTTGGCCTGGATCGGCGTGCGCACCCGCTCATGTGTATCCGCGCCAAGGATGAAGTCCACCCCTTCCACTTCGGGCTTGTTCGCCAGATCCACCTGCTGCGCGATGCCCATGTGCGTGACGAGGAAAACCATCGCGCACTTTTCCTGATCACGCAGGTGCCGGATGTATCCCGCGACGTTCACTTCCGGTTTGGTGAAGGTGATCCCTTTGCTGTAGGCTGGTGACTGGCGCTTCGGCGTGAGCGGATCGTTGTAGCCGATGAAGCCGATCTTGATCCCGGCGATCGTGCGCGTCCACCACGGCTGGAAAAGCAGTTGCCCCTTGAGGGCGTCCTGCGTATCGTGGAACATGTTCGCGCAGATCTTCTCGGCGGTGTAGGCGCCGAGGTCCTTCATCATCATCGCCTTGCCGTAGACCACCTCCCAGTTTCCGGGCAGCACCAGGTCGTAGCCGATCCGGTTCACCAACGGAACGATGGCCTGGCCTTCGCTCAATGCCGCGACACCACCGCCTTGGAAGCAATCACCGCCGTCGATCACCAGCGTGTTGGCCGGGTTTTCCTCACGCAGCGTATCGATCATGGTCTTCAGCACGGCGAAGCCACCACGCTTGCGGTAGACAGCCTTCCCGTTCTCGTAGAAGAACTCGTCGTGCGTGTAGAGCTGTGCGTGTATATCGCTAGTGTGCAGGATGGTGATGCGCTGCGCCTTACCGTTCTGAACCGCGGTGCTCTTCACCAGCTCGTCGCGGTGCGATTGATCATTGCCCAGGGAACAACCGATCAGCGGCCCACCCGCCAGCGCGGCCCCGATCAATCCGATGCGCTGGATGAACGTGCGTCGGGATGGATCGAGCGCGTCGTCCTTGTGTGCGCCGCAGGAACAATCGTCCGGATGGATGATCTCGCTCATGGTTTCTTCGTGTTAGCAGAGGCCGCGCGGGCTTCCGCGATCGGCCCGAACGGACCGTACTTGTGCTGTGCTTCAGGAAATGTGTCGGTGTAGGGGCCGAAGGGATGATCGATAGGCTTGCCAGCGAGGTTCGGCCAGTCGGCGCTAAGGTCCTTCGCAGGGCGCGTTCGCGAGTTCACGTACGCGGCGACGTCCCATGCCTCCGCATCGGTGAGTTGCGGCCTGGCCCATGTCGCGCCCTGCGGCATGTTCGCTTTCACATAGCCTGCGATGCGCGACAGGCGATAGAGCCCGGCTCCGTGGTTGTAGCTGTCCGGACCCCACAACGGTGGATAGAGGTAGGTGCGTCCGTCCGCGTTCCGCTTGCCCTGGCCATCGGGGTTGTGGCAGGTAATGCACTTCGCGATGAACACGTTCTTGCCCCGCACGGGATCCGCAGCACGGTCCAGGTAAGCGAGTTCCATGAGTCCCGCGCCCGCGGCTTTCTCGCCTTTCGGAACAGCGCTGCCCACCCAGGCGATGTAGGAGACAATGGCTCGCATCTCGCGGCTCGTGCTATCGAGCGCGATGCCGTTCAAGCTGCGCTCGATGCAGTCGTTCACGCGTTTCACCACGGTCTCCTTTGTGCCGCTCCGCTCGCGGAACTTCGGGTAGAGGCTCGCCACCGAACCATAGTTATTGCCCCAGGGCCGTGTGCCCGCGTCGAGATGACAGTTCTGGCAGTTCATCCCGTTGGTGCGCCGGTCCACGCTTCCCTGCGGTCCAAGGAAGTTCGCCGTGTTCTGAACGAGCTGGCGACCATATATCACGAGTTCCGCGTTGGGTAGTGATGGGATGAGCATGGAATCCGGTGCATGCCACAACCCGTCGTCAGGCTGCGTAGCCATCACCACAGGGACCTCCTTCGCCTTATCCGGTTCCCAGAACAGTGAGGCCACGATCGCTACGATCAGCAGTCCCACTGCCCGCTGAGACCAGCGTGCCAGCCCCGCCGCATAGGGAACGGCCGCCCGTTCGGAGAGGATCCGCGAAGCCCCATCCAGCGCACGCAGCCAGAGTAGCACGAGCAACGCGCAGGCCAGAAGGATCAGTGGAGCGAACATGTTGCGCAGGCTAGTGCGGAAGCCGATCGCGCAGCAGGCCGTACAGCCATGTGCCGGCCAACGCACTGATGAACGTGACGATGACCACGCCGTAGCCTGCGCCCACCTGCGCGAACAAGGGACCCGGGCAGGCTCCGGTGATGGCCCAGCCCAAGCCGAAGAGCAGGCTGCCGTAAACGATGCCTTTGTTGAAGGTCTTGTCGGCGATCACGATGGGTTCGCCGGAGAGCGTCTTCGTTCGCGTGCGTTTGATCAGCCACACGCTGATGATGCCCACCACCACCGCGCTGCCGATCACGCCGTACATGTGGAAGCTCTCGAACCGGAACATTTCCTGGATGCGGAACCAGCTGATGATCTCCGCCTTCACGAACACGACGCCGAACAAGATGCCCCACGCCGCGTAGCGCAGGTTGGGCCACCAGGGAGCGGAAGTGGTTGTTGCGTTCATAGCGTGAGGAGATGGGGCAGGATGAACCAGGTGCAGAGGATCCCTGCGCCGAAGAAGCAGCACGTGGCCACCAGGCTGGGCCATTGCAGATTGCTCAATCCGGATATCGCATGGCCGCTCGTGCATCCTCCAGCCCAGCGCGTGCCGAAGCCAACGAAGAAGCCGCCCACGATGAAGAAGATGAAGCCGCGCACGGTGAACAGGTTGCTCCACGAGAAGATCTCCGCTGGCATCAGGCCGCTTTGGTCGGTGATGCCCTTGCTGGCGAGATAGTGCGCGGTGGGTTCGGCGATCACGATAGGGTTGGGGTCGGCGAGCAGCGTAACGGCGATGCACGCGCCCAGCACCACGCCACTTACGAAAAGCAGGCTCCACACCTCTTTCTTCCAATCGTATTGGAAGAACGGGATGTTGGCGGGAACACAGGCCGCGCAAATGTGCCGCAGTGAACTGCTGAGACCGAAGGCCTTGTTACCGAACAACAGCAGCGCCGGTACCGTGAGGCCGATGATGGGGCCAGCGACGTACCAGGGCCAGGGTTCTTTGATCGCTTCGAGCATGATGAATTGGATCGGATGACCAAAGGAAGCAACTCCGACGCGAAGCAGCGATCAGCGTAGCAGCTTGTCTCGCCTGGCTCAGGCGGAGGTGAGGGACCGACCGATTGGAACATCGGTCTTGCTGATCGCACCGTAGCCACCGGCCACGTCGATCACATTGTCCATGCCGCGCGCTTTGAGAATGCTGGCCGCCACCATGCTGCGGTAACCGCCCTGGCAATGGATGTAGTTCGGCTCTGTCGCGCTGAGTTCCGCCATGTGGTCGTTCAGTTCAGAAAGACAGGCGTGTTCCGCGCCGTCCACATGGCCATTGTTCCACTCGCTGGGCTTGCGCACATCGAAGACGCGTAGCGCGCCCACTTTCATGCGGTCCGCGAACTCCTGCGCACTGATGCTTTCGATCGTATCCACGTCCTTGCCTGCGGCCTTCCATGCGGCGATGCCTCCTTTCAGGTAGCCGTGCGTGTTGTCGTACCCCACGCGGCTCAAACGGGTGACGGTTTCCTGTTCGCTGCCTTCATCGCAAACCAGAACGATCGGCTGTTTGATATCGGTGATCAACGTTCCCACCCACGGCGCGAAGTCGCCCCTCAGGCCGATGTTGATGCTCTTCGGGATGAAGCCGTCCTTGAACGTTTGTGCGCCGCGCGTATCGAGTACCAACGCTCCGGTGCTTTCGACCATCAGCTCCAACTCATCCGGGGAAAGGGGCTTCAGTCCATGTTCCAGCACGCTCTCCAAACTGGGCACACCGCCTTTGTTCAGCGCCACGTTCATGGGGAAGTAGGCGGGTGGGGGCGCGATGCCATCGGTCACTTCCTTCACGAACTGCTCCCTGGTGCTGGCGAGCAGCGCGTAGTTCACCTGCTTCTGGTGTCCGAGCGTATCGAAGGTCTCCTTGCTCATGTTCTTTCCGCAGGAACTGCCCGCACCGTGGGCCGGGTACACGATCACCTCATCCGGCAACGGCTTGATCTTGCTGTTCAGCGAATCGAAGAGGAAGCCGGCGAGATCCTCCTTGGTCAGCTCGCCCATCTTCTGCGCGAGGTCAGGGCGGCCCACATCGCCGATGAACAGCGTGTCGCCGGTGAAGATGCAATGTGGTGTGCCGTCCTCTTTCAACAGGAGGTAGCAGGTGCTCTCCATCGTATGACCTGGAGTGTGAAGTGCACGGATCGTCAGCCCACCCAACTTGAACTCCTCGCCGTCCTCCGCGATGTGAGCATTGAAGTCGGGGTTGGCGTTCGGTCCGTAGATGATCGGCGCGCCGGTCTTGCGGCTCAGGTCTTGGTGCCCGCTCACGAAGTCGGCGTGGAAGTGCGTCTCGAAGACGTACTTGATCGTCTCGCCGCGCTTCTGGGCCCTGTCGATGTACGGTTGCACTTCACGCAGCGGGTCGATGATGGCCGCTTCACCTCTATGGCTGATGTAGTAGGCGCCCTGCGCTAGGCAGCCGGTGTAGATCTGCTCGACGTTCATGTCGCAAAGGTCGCCATCGTGGCGCTTACGACCATCAGGCTCCGAGGAGCTCCTTGACGATGATCAGGATCCCCATCATGAGCACGAACCAGCCAAAGGCCGGTCGCAGCCTTTCATCACGCACCCGCTTGCTCAACGTGCTTCCGATGAGAATGCCCGCGATGGCCACCCCGGTGAACGCCAACAGGAAATGCCAGTCCATAGGCGAGCCTTGCGACAGATCACCGGTGAAGCCGATCAAACTCTTCGCGGCGATGATGACCAATGAGGTCCCGATGGCCTGCTTCATGCCCAATCCCGCGAGCATGACCAGCGCCGGAATGATCAGGAATCCACCACCCGCCCCAACGAGCCCGGTCAATGTCCCTACGGCAATACCCTCTGCTGCGGAGAGCAACAACGCAGTGCTACGAGGCTTTGTCGCTGGTGCTTTCATCTTACCTGCCGGGCGGAGCATGCTCACTGCCGCTGCCACCATGAGCAGGGCGAAAAGCAGGAGCAGGCCGATGCTCTTGGACACTATCACGGAGCCGAGGGTCATCCAAACATCCGGCAGAGCGGGCATGATCCATTGGCGCGTGGCGAATACCGCAACGATCGATGGTACGCCGAACCAAAGAACCGAGGGCCAATGGACATTGCCTTGGCGCATGTGGCTGCCACCTCCAAAGAGCGCCGTGATGCCGACGATGAAGAGCGAGTAGCCCGTGGCGGTCACGGCGTCCACGCCAAAGAGATACACCAGGATCGGCACCGTGAGGATCGAACCGCCGCCACCGATCAGGCCCAGCGTGAGGCCCATCACTAGCGCACCGATGTACCCGGCGACTTCCATCAAAGCGCCTTGAGCAGGGCTTCGCCGAAATGCTTCACCTGGTAACGGCGCATGCCCGGTAAGGTGGCCAGTGCCTCCAAGTCTCCGGGCAGTGTGCGTGCGATGTCCGCCAGCATCTGGTTCGCGGCCACGATGCCCGGCCGCAGATCGTTCTGGCTGGTGAGTTCATCGCGGCGGGCCTTCAGGCGCTTCAACCGATCCTCGTACTCATCATCGCGTGCCCAACGCTTGGGCCTTTCGAGTCGCGGCCATTGGTCCTTGGGCAGATCGACACCACGCTTCACCGCCTGCAGCACCGCCGTGCCGTGCTTCTCAATAAGGCGTTCGCCAACGCCTTTGCGTTGGGCGATCTCTTGAACGCTGGAGGGCGGTTCGGTCGAAAGGGAAAGCAGCACATCGTTGCCCAACACCATGAACGGCGCGCGATCCAGGCGTTCGGCCACGGTTTCGCGCCAGGCGTGTACCTCGCGCAATACAGCGAGCTGTTGCGGTTTCAGGTGCTTGGCCCCTTTGATCCGCAGGAAGCCGGGTTCTTCGTTGTCGGCCAGGTTGAAGGGCGCATCGGTGAGCAGGGCGAACTCCTCCTCGGCCCAACTCCAGCGATCTCTTTCCTTCAGCTTCTTGTCCAGGATGTCACGCAGGGCGATCAAGTGTGACGTGTCCCCGGCAGCATAGTCCAGCATCGGCTGTGGCAAGGGTCGCTTGCTCCAATCGGCCTTCTGGAATTTCTTGTCCACATCAACGCCCATGTACCGTTTCAACAATGCCGCCAGGCCGATCTCGGGCTCATTGAGCAACTCGGCCGCGACTAGGGTATCGAAGATGTTCTCCACGCGAATTCCGTGGTGCCGTGAAAGAATGCGAAGGTCGTAGTCGGCATCGTGGATCACCACTTCCATTTTGGGATCGGCGAGCAGCTTGCCCAGCGGCGTCAGGTCCTTGATCGCGAGTGGATCGATCAGGTAGGTGCGGTCGCGCGTGCTGAGTTGTACCAGGCAGACACGCTCCTTGTACCGATGGAAACTGGAGGCCTCCGTATCCAGCGCGAGCACCGACTCACCGGCCAGCACACGCATGCGCTTGGCGAGCGTCTCCGGATCGGTGATGAGTTCAAATGCGGCCACGGCGGTAACGTCCGTGGTCAGGCACGGGGCCGCAAAATAAGCGGACGCGGGCCGCCCGCCCCGGTCAGGGGAGCAGATTGCGCAATACGCCCCAGCCCACTAGGCCCACGGCCCAGCCGATCACCACCCGGTTGTCGGCGCTCCAAGGCCGCTTATCGGGGTGAAGCCGGGAAGCACCCCACTGGAGGCCGAGTACCGGAATGGCCACGACCAAGGCGGCGTTGTGCTCGAAGGCCTCGCCCACCCGACCGTGGAGCAGGTCGTGCATGGCCCGTTGGGAGCCGCAGCCGGGGCATTCCAGGCCGGTAAGCCAGTGGAACGGACATGGTAGGAAGACCCGGCTGGTTTCGGGGTCCAAGAGGTACAGGGCCACCAATGCGGCGATGGCCAGGACCCAAAGGAGTATCCGGGGAACACCCAGATCCGACATCGCCGCTATCAGTATCCGTTGGAAGCCGCGCCCGCCGCGAAGCCCGAGAGGATGATGCCGAAGATCAGCACATAGAACAGTAGGTACAGGCCGATGATACCGACTCCGACCCAGAAGCCGATCTTGGTCCATTTGCCCGCCTCCTTGCTGGCGGCCAGCGCCCCAGCGAAGTCACCGGCGTCGTAACGGCTGTTCACGTTCGCGGAGTTCACAATGCCCACAATGCCGAAGGGCAGGCAGCAGAAGATCGTTACCAGGATCGATTCCACCAGCCAGTTCTTCGGCCGCAACGGGGTGCCTTGTTCCATGTTCGTCGGGTTTGGTGGGCGCATAGATAGACAAGTGGCGGCTTGTCACCAAAGAGGGTCCCGTCAGATATAGCGGTCGCCGCTTTCCGCCTTCAGGTCGTTCACGAACTGCTTGATCTTCTGTTCGTCCTGTTTGCGGCATACAAGCAACGCGTCCTTGGTGCTTACAACGATGCAGTCCTCCAGGCCTTGGAGTACCATGAGGCGATCGTCCTGCGCGTGTACCACGTTGCGGTCACAGTCGTACAGGCGCACATTACCGACCACGGTATTGCCGTTCGGGTCTTTCGGAAGATGGGTATACAAGCTGCCCCAGGTACCCAGGTCGCTCCAACCGAATTCGCTCACTACGGTGAACACGTTCTCCGCCTTCTCCATGATGCCGTAGTCGATGCTGACGCTCTCGCAGTCGTTGTAAACGCCTTGTATGAAGGCCGCTTCGGCGTCGGAACCGTAGGCCTTGCCCCCTTCGGCGAATCGGGCCGCCATCTCTGGCAGGTGCTGATCGAACGCCCGGCGGATGCTGCTCAAGCTCCAGATGAAAATACCCGCGTTCCAAAGGAAGTCGCCGCTCTGCAGGAACTGGATCGCGGTGGCATGGTCCGGCTTTTCGGTGAAGGTCTTCACCCGCTTCACCCGGGGATGCGATGATCGATCATCCTCGTCGAATTGGATATAACCGTATCCGGTATCCGGTCGGTGGGGTGTGATGCCCAGGGTCATGAGGCAGTCCGAGCTTTCGGCCTGCTTCAGCGCTAGCAGCACCGCCTCATGGAAGGCGGCTTCTTTCAGAACGAGATGGTCGCTGGGCGCAACAATGATCAACGCCTTCGGGTCGCGGGCAGCGATCACCTCGTTGGCATAGGCCACGCAGGGGGCCGTGTTGCGGCGGCTGGGTTCGGCGAGCACCTGTCCGGGCCGCAGGCCGGGGAGTTGTTCGTGTACGATGGAGGCGTACTCCGCATTGGTCACCACGAGGATGTTCTCCGGTGGGCACACGCCAAGGAAGCGGTCGTAGGTCTGCTGCAAGAGTGTGCGCCCCAGGCCGAGGAAATCCAGGAACTGCTTCGGGTAGGCGCTGCGGCTCATGGGCCAGAAGCGACTTCCCACGCCCCCGGCCATGATCACGCAGTAGGTGTGTTCGTTCTTCATCCGTTGCGGAAGGATGCAAGCCTAGGAAGCCTTGCTGACCACCAGCGGCCCGCGCGTATGCACTTCGGCCAATGGGTCGATCAGGTAGCTGCGCCGGTTGTTGAGGCAGTGGCACTTGTAGCGTTTGCGCAAACGGGGCCCCTTCACGAAGATGAGTTCGTTGAACCGGAAGACCGAACGCTCCGGCAGTTCCTCCAGCAGGGCGCGTGGGTCACGATCATAGTTGCGCAACACGCGCATCAGGTCATGGTCGGTACAACTACTGGCCGGCGCATCGCGCAGGTGGTGCTCCAGCGCGTGCAGCACGTCCGCCGGGAATACCGAGCGGCTCATGAACGGCCGCATCAACCGCTGGTACTCGTTCTTCCAGAAACTGCCGTGCGGCTGGCCCCAACGTTTGGTCTTCGTGTAGGTGGAATAGTGCGCGAACTCATGCACGAGCGTTACCAGGAACGCGTACTTGTTCAGGTCGGTGTTCACACTTACGCGATGGGGCTGCGTGCGCGTGGCGCTGCGGTAGTCGCCCAACTTGGTGCGCCGCGGCCGCACCACGCGCACAAGCACCGGATTGCGCCGCATCCACAACAACACCACCGGCCAGGCCGCAGCGGGCACCTGCTTGCGCAGCGCTTCCGTATCGGTGGCGAAGTCAGTTGTCACGATCAGCATTGGGAATTCCCTTGCGCAGGTTCTGTTCTCATGGAAAAGGCAGGTCCGCTTGGGCCGCGCAAATTAGCATGCACCGATGATCCGGAGGGCATTTCGCGCAAGTTCCATTTCGGGCAGTCGCATTCGCGCTTCTTCCGGTACTTGGAAGGTTGGCTGGCACAGGCGGCCAACAGGCTGAACCCCGCGATCAGCGCTCCGGAACGGATGAAGAAGGGCAGGAGGGTGCGCCGCATGGCCGGAGGCCAAAAGTAGGCACCCCATGGTTGGCAACCGGCTCGCATGGTGGGCGAAGCATGCCTGCCAGGGCCTACTTTAGCCCACCCTCCGGCCCTCATGTCCTTGTTCTACCATATCGGGCGCTACTTCCTATTGCTGAAGGAGACCTTCAGCCGTCCGGAGCGCCTGGCGCTCTATTGGAAGCGGACCATCGAGGAGATGGACCTGCTCGGGGTGAAGAGCCTCGGGATCGTTGCCCTGCTCTCGGTGTTCATGGGCGCGGTGGTCACCATCCAGACCAAGACGAACATGGACAGCCCGTTGCTGCAGGCCTGGATCGTGGGTTTCGCGGCGCGTCAGAGCACCATCCTGGAGTTCAGCCCCACGATCATCTCGCTGATCCTGGCCGGGAAGGTGGGCTCCAACATCGCTGCCGAGATCGGCTCCATGCGGGTGAAGGAACAGATCGACGCCCTGGACATCATGGGCGTGAATTCCGCTGGCTACCTGATCCTTCCGAAGATCGTGGCCTCCATGCTCATGAACCCGTTCCTGGTGATGATCAGCATGTTCCTGAGCATTTTCGGAGGTTACCTCGCCGGCATCGGTACTGGCATCGTGAGCGGGGAGGACTACCTGCAAGGGATCCAGAGCAATTTCATTCCCTATCACGTCACCTATGCGCTGATCAAGACGGTGGTCTTCGCCTTCATCATCGCCACCGTTTCAGCCTACCAAGGCTACTACACGGTGGGTGGCACGCGCGAGGTCGGCGTGAGCAGCACCAAGGCGGTGGTCTACAGCAACGTGGTGATCCTCATCGCCAACTACATCCTCACCCAGACCCTGCTGATATGATCGAGGTGAAGGGGTTGAGCAAGCGGTTCGGCGAGGTACAGGTGCTCACGGACATCAGTGCCACGTTCCGCAAGGGGCTGGTGAACCAGATCATCGGAAAGAGCGGTTCGGGCAAGAGCGTGCTGGCAAAATGCATCGTCGGGTTGCATCGCCCGGAGGAGGGCAAGGTGCTGTACGAGGGTCATTCGTTCCATGAGATGGAGCCGGACGAGAAGCGAGAGATCCGGCAGAGGATCGGCATGCTCTTCCAAGGCTCGGCACTGTTCGACAGCCTCACGGTGATCGAGAACGTGATGTTCCCACTGCGCATGTTCGCCACCATGGCGAAGAGCGAGATGGAAGACCGCGCTCAGACCTGCCTGAAGCGCGTGAACATCCTGGAGAAGGACGACCTGTTCCCCGCCGAACTGAGCGGTGGCATGCAGAAGCGCGTCGGCATCGCCCGGGCCATCGCTATGAACCCGCAGTACCTCTTCTGCGATGAACCCAACAGCGGCCTCGATCCACAGACCAGTATCGTCATTGACGAACTGATCAAGGAGATCACCGACGAGTTCAACACCACCACGATCGTGATCACGCACGACATGAATTCGGTGATGGAGACCGGCGAGCACATCATCTTCATCCACGATGGCCGGAAGTGGTGGGAGGGCTCGCGCGAGGAGTTGCTCAACAGCGACAACGAGGAACTGAACGCGTTCATCTTCGCCAGTGCGTTGATGCGTCAAGTGAAAGCCGCCATGGGCGGAAAGAGTTGATCGTTCGAACAGGACCAAATTGAAGAAGCCCTCCGTAGAGGGCTTCTTCAATTAGTGATCGGTATCGCTCAACGTGCGATCACCATCCGGTTGGCAATGCGCGAGCCACCTGCGGCCAGGGTGTAGGTGTACACTCCTGTCGCCAGCGAACGGCCGTCCAGTTGGTACCGGTGTTGCCCTGAGTTGCGCGTGCCAAGGTCTTGGACGAGCACCTCCTTGCCGGTGACATCCGCCACGGTAAGCGTTACGTTCTCCGCGTTCCTCAGTTCAAAGGAGATCGTCGTTGTTTCGGCGAATGGGTTAGGCGCATTGCCTGCGCTCATACCAGCACCTGCGACTTCCTGCATGCCGACACCGCCCCCAAGCACCATGCGCACCATGGGCGTTTTGGTGATGTAGAACTCATCGTTGGGAGGAGTGATGTTCGGGTAGTGGATGATGGAGATCTGCGCTTCGCTGACACCGCTGGTGGCGATATGCAGATCGTCCGAGCCATCGAAGGTGCCTGCTGACACCAGGTACGGTTGTGTCGCGATGAGCGCAACCGGGTTCGCGAAAGGCAGGGTGATGAAGGTGGTGCCACCGACCGCGTTCAGGTCCGCTGCGGTAACCACATAGTCCTCCGTGAAGTCGATCAACGCCGGCGGATCGGTGGCGGTGGTCGGTGGCGTGTAGACCGCACCATAGACGCTCGTGCCCACCGGGGTGTTCTCGTGCAAGGCGACTTGTATCGCGTTGATCGTGCCATCCTGTAGCAGTACAAAATGGTTGCCCACCTCGAACGCTTCCGTTGCCTGGTCGGGTCCCTGGATCTGGAAACTCGCCACGGCCCCATCGTCGTGCGCGTATATGTTGTCGGCGACCGCGAACGCGTTCACCAACTCGTTGTTGTCGGGCACCTCATCGGTCTCGTTCTGCGCCACCGTGAAGGTGATGGAGTAGTCGCCGATGTCTCCACTGGGCGCTACCGTTGCGCTCGCAATGATGGTTTCGGTGCCCGGATCGTACGTGGTGGGCGAGGTGGTTTCGGTCTGCTCATTGCCGGACGGTCCATCCAGTCTTACCGTGAGGATAACTGCTGTTTGGGCGAGGAATCCTTTGTTTTTCACCGTAGCGCCGGGGATCATGTCGCCCAACTGGCTCTGTGGGTAGATCGTGTAGTCCATGAGATCGAACCCTGTGTTGGCGAAGTCGAACGCGGTGTTGCTCGCGCGGAGCAGTGCCATGTCATTGTTGGGCAGGTCGCGGATCACGATGTTGTCCACTTGCCAGCCGTAGTCCCAGGTGGAGACATAGCGGAAGCGCAACTGCACGGTCGCTGGGTTCTCGGCCACCCACGCGCTGATGTCAACGTCCACGAGTTCGGGGTTCGGACGGCCATCCCGCCCAACGTCGTTGTTGATCACCACCTCGTTCCAGGTCACGCCACCATCCGTGCTCACCCCTACGAAGGTGGTGTCCAGGTTGAACTCCTGGAAGTATTGGTCGAACTCCACTTTCAAATTCGGTGGCGCCGCGCTCAAGTCGATGATGGGTGAGATGAGTGACGCGTTGGAACTTTGTCCACCCACGCCATCGAAATCGTCGTCGAGAATGGCCCATCCGGGTGTGGTGGCCAACGGGGGGACCGGATATGTGGAGGTTGTCAATCCCGGTCCGGTCGCGGTCCACTTCCAATCCACGACGCCTACAGCGGTAAGCGCCGTCCATCCGTTCAGATCGCTGTCGAAGGATTCGGTGTAATAGCCCGTGCCCCGGTCGGAAGCGGGATGTGTAGCCACGGCAGGCAGCCGATGCCCATCACGCGCTTCTGCATGGCGCGCTAATGCGGGGTAGAGTTGGTGTTGGGCAGTAGCCGTGAGGGAAGCGACGGCCAGCAGCAGAGTGTATGGTGTTTTCATGCGTTCGGGTTGATCGGGCGATGAAGGTAGGAACCGCACCGGTCCATCTCCAACTCAGGGTGCGCATAGGGATGCTGCTGACGAACGGTGATCCCCGAACACCCTGAAAAAAACAGAACCCCGCGATCCATCGGATCGCGGGGTTCCATCAATTTTCTCGTCGATCAATCCAGCGTCACGCGCTCCAACTTTTCGCCATGGGCACTCCGGATACGTAAAGCATAAACACCCTTCGCCTGCCCGCGCAGATCGATGGTGCTGTTGCCGTTCGCGCGGCTGGTAAGGACGGTTTTGCCAAGCATGTCCATCACCTCAACGGTGTAGCCATCGAATACGGATGTATTGATGTTCAACAGGCCGGTGGTCGGGTTGGGGTACAGGGTCACACCGTCGAGGTCGTTCTCGTCCTGCGAAACGTTCAGACTCAAGAGCAGGCGTATGCCGAAGGCATTGCCGTTGCTGAACGTGGTCATGTCCACCGGGTCGTAGATCGCACTGGCGACCGAGGGCTGAGGTACGGTAAGGTCATCCACCACGCGGATGTGGCCTGCACCGGCGTTGCTGAACAGTGTAACACCAGCGTAGTACCCCTCTGGCGACAGGACGACCGGAGAATCGAAGAAGACCCGCATTTTTCCTGCGAGGAGATCGGCTGCGGTCACATCGGTGGGTTGGCTCTGTGCGATGAAGCCGTTGATGTCATTGCCGAGCACCGAGGCGGTATCGTGGATGCTGGTGATCACGAATCCGCCGGTCGCTGTGGCGCTGTTCAGCAGGATCTCCAGACCGTACACGGTGAGTTCCTCGCGGATGGGGTAGTAATTGAGCAGCGCGACTCCATCCGGCGCATCGGCGAAGCTGTTGGAACCGAACGAAGAGGTGCTTTGGTAGCCGGGAGGATGGTTCCCGATGCCATCCAACGAATAGAGGTCGGTGGTGACCTCGAAATTCCGGAGGTACACGTTGTTGGTCAGGTCATCATCGCTGGCGCTCTCCGCGGAGGTTGCCGTGAAGGTGGCATTGTACAGGCCGGGTGCCAGGAACGGTACGGCCACGATCTCGTCCATGGCGGAGGAGGTGCCGGTGGCCAGGGTGATGGGGGCTGAGCTGGCGCTGAAGACCACCGTGGTGGACGCGTCGCGGACCTCCATGGTCACCGCTACGTTCGTCTGATCCTGTATACCGAAATTCAGGAAATCCCCACCCACGTTCATGTCGGGGTTGAGTTGGGGTCCCGGGATCCGGCCATATTCCTCACCGAGTCCGGTATGGGTCAGGAAGCCGTTCTCCATGATCAGTTCCACAGGGGGTTGCTCCACAACGGCCACATCGTCCACGAACCACGCATAACCGAAGATCCCCGTCCAATGGAACCGGATCCAGACTTGGGGTTCGTTACCCGCCGCATCGCTCACGTTGATGCGCACAAGGGTCGGATTGCTGATGATCTCCTGGGTCGCCATGCCGGGGAATGCTTCGTACACGTTGGGCAACGGCCCACCGTCCGTGCTGTTGGGGTCCAGCGCAGGCCAGTCCGTATTGTTCGTGCTGATCACGATGTAGCACTCCTCGTTGGTCCATTTGCGATAGAAGGTCTGGAACTCGAGCACCACATCAGGGTAGCCGTTCAGGTCAATGGGGCCAATGGTCATGTGGCTGCTCTCCAAATTGCCCGAGGTGTTGTTGGCCGCGTCCGAATCCAGCATGGCGTAGCCATTGCCGGCGGTCGGGCTCAACACCGATGCGATCGGCGCGCCACCCGTGGTAACCAAGCCGGGTCCGATCTGCCAATTCACTGGGAACAAGCCATCGCTCTCGAGGGTCCAGTCTGATGGTACGGAGAAGTCGTTCGACCAGATCTCCACACGTTCGCCACCTTGTAAAGCTGGGCCAACGGCCATTCCGGGGTCCAACGAGGGTTTCGTCGTGATGCCTGACGGGTTCCTGTTCTGGGCTGAAGCGCCGGCGCCGCAAACCAGTATGGTGAATGTTGCTATGTACAGTTTGTTCATTGGGTTTGAGGGGTTGATGAACCGTTGCGAAAGTGACGATTTATTCGCGCTCCATCACTGCTTTACCCCAAGTTTTTTCGCGCTGTTTTCCGCATCCTGATGGGGTGCTCGATAAACGGCCATGCCCCTGGGAACGCGGAACGGCCGCCTTTCGGCAGCCGTTCCTTCCTTCGTTCGCGCAACTGCCTGGTCCAGGCACTTACGCGATGATAAAAACAGATCAGTCCAGTGTTACTCGCTCCACCTTGGAGCCTTGGGCGCTGCTGATGCGCACAGCGTACACACCCTTGGCCTGGCCACGCAGGTCGATGGTGCTGTTGCCGTTCGCCTGGTTGGTGATCACGGTTTTGCCGAGCATATCCAGCACCTCAACGCTATAACCATCGAATTCCCGGGTGTTGATGTTCAGGATGCCGTTCGTCGGGTTGGGGAACATGGTCACGCCCTGGAGTTCTGCGGCGTCGTTCGTTGAAACGCTCATGCCCAACAGCATGCGGATGCCCAAGGCGATGCCATTGGAGAACGTACCGATCTGCGCCCCTGCCGGGACGTGGATCCCGCTGGCCAGTCCAGGTTGCGGTACGGTGGTGTCATCCACTACACGAATAGTCCCGGCTCCGGCATTGCTGAACAGGGTGACGCCCACGAAATACCCTTCCGGTGAGAGCACCACGGGACTCTCATAGAACACACGCATTTTGCCTGCGGCGATATCCGAGGCGGTCACATCCGTCGGCTGGCTTTGTGCCAGGGGGCTGCTCACATCATCGGCGATCACCGATGTGGTATCGTACACGTTGATGATCACGAATCCACCAGCCACCGTACCAGCTGCGAGCATGATCTCCAAACCGAAGACGGTGAGTTCCTCCCGCACCGGATAATAGTTGAGCAGCGTGAGGCCGTCCTCGTTGTCGGTGAAGCTGTTCGTCCCGATCGCGTCGAGCGTCTGCGCACCGGAGGGGTGGTTGCCGATGCCATCCAGGGAGTAGATCTCCTCGTTCACCTCAAAATTCCGGAGGTGCTGGTTATTGCCCGGGATCTGGTCGTTCGCATCCGCGGTCACGGCGCAAACGCTGGTGTACAAGCCAGGCGCCAGAGCGGGCAATGCGAAGTCCTGTTCGGCGGTAACTGTGTCGCCGATGGCCACCGTGCCGATGGGGAAGTTGGCGTTGAAGGGCACCGGACCGTTCACGTTCATGGACATGGTCACGTTGTCTTGCGCCAATGCACCGTTGTTGATCACACGGCCACCGAGCAACATGGTCGGGTTCAGTTGTGCTGCGGGTATACGACCGTACTCTTCGCCGGTGCCGGTATGTGACAGGTAGGAGTCGAGCATCTTCATATCATCGGCGAACAACTCCACCAATTTCACGTCATCCAACTGCCAGTGGTAGTGCGATGTACCAGCGTCCGAGCTGTGATGGAAGCGGAACTTGACGTTCGATGGGTTCCCGGAAATGGCGGAAGTGATGTTGATCGATCGCGTCTGCGTACCGGGATCCAGGTTGACAGCGATATCCGCCGACGTAGGGTAACTGTAGGGCCAGGAAAGGCCGCCGTCCGTGCTCACTTCCAAAAAGTGGGGCGCGTCCAGGCAGCACCACCGCAGGCGTTGCTCGAACTGCACTTCCACGGCAGGGGTCGCGCTCAGGTCAAGCAGAGGCGAGACCAGGGAACCGTCCCAATTGATCGGGTTCGCCACGATCACGGGCGGACTCACACTCCAGTCCGCATTGGCGGAATCCGATGCGAAAAGCATGTAGCCATTGGTCACCGTTGCGGACTGGATCCGTTGGTTGACTTGGGTGTACGCACCGTTCGGGCCATTGGTGGCGCGCTTCCAGATGTTGCCATCGGGGCCCTCCGTGGTCCACGCACCTATGCCGTTGTTACCGGCTAGGCCGTTGGCGAAGTCCTCCTGCCATACGATATCACCGCCATCGCGGGCATCGCCGTGTTGGGGAAGGGCCGTTGGCCGATCCGCGCCCTGCTCGCTGGCAGGGCGGAAATCCGTGACGATCGGAAGTTGCTGCACCCGTTGGGCCATGCAGGAACCTGCCACTAGAGCGGACGAAATAAGAATGTACCGTGGGTTCATCGTTGTTGGTTTTTTCTGATCAGGGAGTGCGAAGCTAGCGAGCCTTGATACACGGACACACATGCCGGGCGGTGGCGTTGCTTGGGATCCCTGCGCAATGGGGGTGCGGTCGGTCCTGAACGGGGAATGGTAGGTGATCACGGTACGGGTGGAACGCGGAAAGGCCGCCTTTGGGCAGCCTTTCCGGTTTTCGATCACCGATTTCCTAACGGATCACCGTCATGCGCTTGGTCAGGCGGGTGGCACCGGCCGTCAGGGTGTAGAAGTACACCCCATCGGTCAGGTTTGCGGTATTTAGTTCCAAGCGGTAGGCTCCCGGGGCTTTCGTACCCTCGCTGCGTGTGAGTACCACTTTGCCGCTCAAGTCGCGCACTTCGAAGGAGACCGGCGCGGTTACGGCGAGATCATAGGGTACCATCGTGGTGTTGCGCGAGGGGTTCGGGAAATTCTGGCCCAGACCTATGCCATTGCTGCGGTCGGCTGCTTCGATACCAGCGCTTGGGTCGAAGCCCATGCGGATCATCGGAGTGGTGGTGGTGTAGTACCAGTCCTCCCCGGCCTGGCCGTCATAGAAGATGAAGGAGGTCTGTGCCTCGCTGGTCCCGCTCGCACCGCAACTGGCGACCCCGAAGAACTGCACCGATACCATGTAGTCGGTCAGCGCGGTGAGTTGTTGTGGCCCATCGAACAACAGCGCCATGAAGTTGCTGCCGTTCGCCGGATTGATGTCCGCAGCGGTGATCTCGATCTCCGGCGTCTCCGCGATAGGCTCGGCGGAAATGTCGTCCGTGCGCAACTGACCGCGTATGATCGTGCCAACCTCCGTACCGGCGGCCATGGCGATGTCCACGCTGAAGAGTTGCGCGTCGCTGGAGATATAGAACGCGTTGGCCACGATCAAGGTGCCACCATCGCCATTGCCATTCTCCGATCCGGTCACCGTGCCAAGGTCACGGCCATAGGAGCTCGGGCTCACGTCGAACTCAGCCGTGCCACCATTGTCGCCCGGCACGTTGTCCACCTGGCTGGAGTTCACGTCCATGGTAACGGAGTACGTACCTGTCACTGCCGGCGGCGTGAAGTCGGGGGCCACGTAGATCGTTTGGGTGGTGCCAGCAGGGAAGCTCGGGACCACAACATCCTGGTCGAGCACCACATCCGCACCCCGTTCCACCAGGAAATTGGCGGTCACGTCGGTCTGGTCGGCCGCGCCGTTGTTCAACACGGTCATGTTCAGGCCAAGCGGACGCAATTGGCTGTATGGGAACACTGAGTACCGGATCGAATCATAGCTCAAGGCCAGGGCGGCCTGCCAGGACGTGTTCGTGGTGCCTGCCGTGGTAATGCGCAGGTCATAGTCGTAGGTCTCCACGAGCTTCACATCGTCCAACTGCCAGTGGTAGTGCGAGGTGCCTGCGGCGCCTTCGTGGTAGAAGCGGAATTTCACGTTCGCTGGGTTGGGGGCGATCGCGGCGCTGATGTTGATCTTGCGGAGTTGTGTCCCGGGATCGACGTTCACCAGGATACCCTCGGAGGTTGGGAACCGGTTCGGCCAGTTCAGGCCGCCGTCCGTGCTAACCTCTAGGTAATGGGGTGCCGTCTGGCAGCAGTAACGCAGGCGCTGCTGGAACTGGATCTCCAGGAAAGGTGTCGCGCTCAGGTCGAGCACGGGCGATACCAAGGCACCGTCCCAACTCACAGGCGAGGCCACGATCACGGGTGGGGTCACACTCCAATCCGAATTGGCTGAATCCGAGGCGAAGAGCATGTAGCCGTTGGCCACCGTAACTGATTGGATGCGTTGCCCAACTTGGGTGTAGGCACCGTTCGGGCCAGCCACCGAACGCTTCCAGATGTTGCCATCCACACCCTCAGTGGTCCAGGGACCAACGCCGTTGTTACCGGCGAAGCCATTGGCGAAGTCCTCCTGCCATACGATATCACCGCCATCACGGTCATCCCCGTGTTGCGGTAGGGCGGTGGGATGAACTGTGCCCTGCTCGCTGGCGGGGCGGAAGTCCGTCATGGCCGGAAGCCGCTGGACCCGTTGGGCCATGCACGAACCGGCGATAAGAGCGGACGAAAGGAGAATGTACCGTGGAGCCATGGTGGTTGGTTTTTCTGATCAGGGACGGCCAAAATAATAAGCTTTGGCATACCAGCCCTCATACCGTGCCCGAACGTTACTTGAGGGCCGGGGTCCATCGACGCTGATCGGTCCTGTTCGCGGAAGGACCCTGCGCCTGGATCCGAGGTGGATCGTGGTCAACGTGCAATGATCAACCGCTGCGCGGAACTGACTTCGCCGGTCATCAATCGCACGGAATAACTGCCAGCGGCGAAAGCGCCTACGGACAGCCGCTGCGTGTGCTCTCCAGCGGGCAGGCCGCCGACGTCGTGGCTGAATAACCTGCGGCCCATCAAGTCGACTATTTCGATGCGGACCCGTGTGGCGGTGGCCAATTCGAAGCGCAATGAGACGAGATCATTGGCGGGGACCGGGTACAGGCGCATCTGTGGTCCGCCTTGGTTTTGTTCCGCTATGCCCACTCCATAGTCCTCCAGATGCAGCCGCACCATCGGCGTTCCGGTGAGGTAGGTGATGTCGAAGGATGAGCCCTCCATCAACACCGAAGCCCCTATCGGACCGTTGCCGCTGGTGGCGACGAACACCTCGCCGGTACCCGTGAGCCGCTGCATGCCCACATGATAGTCGCCGGGCGAAAGGGTGGGCGTGGTGCTCAAGGGAAGGTAGAGGGCCTCACCGACCCAGCCATTGTCCAGATCGGTTTGGGTGAGTGTGTGTCGGAGCGAAGTATCCACGAAGGTGAAAGTGGCATCCATGAGGATCGCGCGCACCAATTCGCCCACTTGGGAGCTGCCTGTGATCACGCCGCTGATGCCTTGTGCCGCGCTGCCTTCGTTCACGATCTCCATGCGGTTCGCCGCGATGAAGTTGTTGGATCCACCGACCACACCTTGCATCACGCCTTCGTCGCAGGCCATCGCGCCGTAGCCGTTCTCCCAACCTGCGCCGGTGATGCGCATGGAGTCCATTCCGGTGTTGTCCGTGAGGTCATCGTCCTGCGTTGCGGTGACGGTCATGGTGACTACCAATTCGCCTAGTGCGGTGGGTGTCCAATCGGTCCCGATAGACCACCCTTGCGCTGGACCACCTGCGGGGATATCGCCCACCGGTATCGAGGGCGAACTGAACACATCGGTGCCGTTCAAGGTGGCCGTAAACGAAATGCTGACGCCGGTGGCTGCGTTCAAGCCTCGGTTCAGAATGCGGACACGCGGGCTGAGCGGGCCAGCTTGTTCCAAGGGAAGGTGTGTGTATTCCAAGGTCTGATCACCGGTCTGAAAGGGGCTGGCGGATCCCCCCGTGGTCACCTCAATGACCGAGAGGTCGAAGGGTAGCCGCTCGCGCAGGCAGATGTCGTCCAAGGCGAATCCGCTGGCCCAGGAGCCGCCGTCGCTCCAGTGGAAGCGCAGGTAGACCGTCGGTTCGCCATCATACGCGCTCAGATCGGCGATGATGGGGATCCAGTCGTTCACCGGAGGAGCTACGAAAACCGTATCCCAGATCGTACCATCCATGCTAACCTCGATCGTCGCGGTATCGCCACCTGCGAGTGCGGGGTTGATCAACCTTCCTTCGAGCCACACGTTCGTGCGGCCCGTCAGGTCGATAGCCGTTGTCGTCAAAGCAACATCGGCCATCGTGCAGTTGCACGGAGGCGCATCGTCGTTCGCCATCACGAAGTGGTTCCCTATCGGGATATCCTCCACAGAGAAGGATCCGTTCGCGTTCGCCTGTGCGCTGGTACCCACGGTCCACGCCGGAACGAATTCGTCGAGGCTGTCCCCTTCCGATGTCTGCCGCTCCACCAGCGGACCGATGTCCCAGCCGGCCGGGATCAGGCCATTCTCGAAGTCGGCGCTGAAGAAGCAGCCTTGTGCCCTGTCCTGGCCTTGGGCTTGGGCGAACACTCCGACCAACAGGAATGGAGGAACGAACGCGCGTAGGGTGTTGAACATCATGGGTCAGTCTTCCACCGTGGCGTATTCTTCAATGGGCGGGCAGGTACATACCAGGTTGCGATCGCCAAAGGCGTTGTCCACGCGGCTCACGGTGGGCCAGTACTTCCATTCACGGTTCACCGCCATGGGGAACGCGGCTTTTTCACGGCCGTATACATGCGACCAGTTATCGCCGCAGACCTCATCGCTCGTGTGCGGTGCCATCTTCAGCACGTTGTCCGCCTTGTCCGCTTTGCCGTTCTCGATCTCGGTGATCTCCAGCCGTATGCTGATCATCGCCTCGATGAAGCGGTCCAATTCGGCTTTGGCTTCGCTCTCCGTCGGTTCCACCATCAAGGTCTCCGCGACCGGAAAGGACACGGTAGGCGCATGGAACCCATAGTCCATCAATCGCTTGGCGATGTCGCCCACTTCGATGCCCGCTGTGCGTTTGAACTCCCGGCAATCGAGGATCATCTCATGCGCCACCATGCCTTCGCTTCCTTCATAGAGGATCGGGAAGTGCTTGGCGAGTTTCGCCTTGATGTAATTCGCGTTCAGGATCGCGTAGCGCGTACTGTCCGTAAGGCCCTGGCTACCGAGCATCTTGATGTAGCCGTAGCTGATCAGCAGGATCAAAGAGCTTCCCCACGGAGCGCTGCTCACCGCAGTCACCGCTTTCTCGCCACCGGTCTTGATCACCGGATGGCCGGGCAGGAAAGGCTTCAACTTGTCGTTCACGCAGATCGGGCCCATGCCTGGGCCGCCACCGCCATGCGGGATCGCGAAGGTCTTGTGCAGGTTCAGGTGGCACACATCGGCGCCGATCTCGCCGGGGCTGGTGAGGCCCACCTGTGCGTTCATGTTCGCGCCGTCCATGTATACCAGACCACCGTTCGCATGGATGATGCCGGTGATCTCCTTGATGGTCTCTTCATACACGCCGTGCGTGCTCGGATAGGTCACCATCAAACAGCTGAGCGCATCCTTGTATTGTTCGGCTTTCGCCTTCAGGTCGGTCACGTCCACATGCCCTTCCTCATCGGCTTTCACGACCACCACTTTCATTCCCGCCATTACCGCGCTGGCCGGGTTGGTGCCGTGCGCACTGCTGGGGATCAACGCGATGTCACGTTCCTTGTCGCCGCGCGCTTCGTGGTAGGCACGGATCACGAGCAGACCGGCGTACTCGCCTTGTGCGCCGCTGTTGGGTTGCAGGCTCACGGCGGTGAAGCCCGTCGCTTTCGCGAGCGCATCGCACAGTTCGGTGAATACTTGCTGATAGCCACCCGCTTGCTCCACCGGTGCGAAAGGATGGATGTTCGCCCATTCGGGCCAAGTGAGCGGGAGCAGGGTGCTCGCTGCGTTCAGCTTCATCGTGCAGGAACCCAGGGGGATCATGCCGTGCATCAGGCTGAAATCCTTGTTCTCCAATCGCTTGATGTAGCGTTGTAATTCGAGTTCGGTGTGGTGGGTGTTAAAGACCGGATGCTCGAGGATCGCGCTCTTCCGCTGCAGATCGCCCGGGATCGACGTTGACGATCCATTGCTCGAGGCCGATACCGTTTTGCCACCGACGGCTTCCGCCAGCGCAGCGAGCACATCATCCACATCCTGCGCGCGCACGGTCTCGTCGAACGCGATGCTGACCTGATCACCAGCGTAGCGGACGTTGATGCCACGTGCTTCCATCGCCGTGCGCACTTTTTCGCCCGTCGTTCCATTTGGAAGGCAGAGCGTGATCGTGTCGAAGTACGATCCGTTCGCGAGCGTGTAGCCAAGAGCTTTGGCTCCTTCGGCCGCGCGACGGGTGAAGCTGTGGACGTTGTTGGCGATCCGTTCCAGTCCATCGGGCCCGTGGTACACCGCATACATGCTGGCCATCACGGCGAGCAGCGCTTGTGCAGTGCAGATGTTGCTCGTCGCCTTGTCGCGTCGGATGTGCTGCTCGCGCGTTTGCAATGCCATGCGCAGGCCCCGGCGACCACGACGGTCCTGGCTCACCCCGATGATGCGGCCGGGGAGCAACCGCTTGTATTCGTCGGTCGTTGCGAAGAACGCCGCGTGCGGGCCACCATAGCCCATGGGCACACCGAAGCGCTGGCTATTGCCCACGCATACATCGGCGCCCCATTCACCGGGCGGTGTCAGCAGCACGAGCGAGAGGATATCCGCACAAACCGCCACGCGCACGCCAGCGGCTTTTGCCTTGCTCACCACATAGCGGTAGTCGTGTACCGCGCCATCGATCGCCGGGTACTGCAGCGCGAGGCCGAAGTAGGTTCCGTCCGCAGTGAAGGTCTTCGCATCACCGATCACCAGTTCAACACCGATGGGTTCGCAGCGCGTGCGCAACACGTCGATGTTCTGCGGATAGAGACCTTGGTCCACGAAGAACTTGTGCGCATCGTTCAACTCCTTCGGGCGCGCCGCGTAGAGCATGTGCATCGCCTCGGCGATCGCCGTGGCTTCATCGAGCAGGCTCGCGTTGGCGATCGGCAGGCCGGTGAGGTCGCTCACCATCGTCTGGAAATTCAACAACGCTTCCAAGCGGCCTTGCGAGATCTCCGCCTGATAAGGTGTGTAGGCCGTGTACCAACCGGGGTTCTCGAACACGTTCCGCTGGATGGCGGGTGGCAGGATGGTGCCGCTGTAGCCCAGGCCTAGGAAGCTGCGGAACACCTTGTTCTTCGCACCCAGTGCCCTCATGTTGTCCAGGTGCTCGCGTTCGGTGAGCGCCGCGCCCACGTCCAGTCCTTTCGCAAGTCGGATGCCTGCGGGCACGGTGCGCTTGATCAGCTCATCGAGCGACGATACGCCGATGGCACGAAGCATCTCGTTCGTCTCATCGGCGTTCGGGCCGATGTGACGTTCCTGGTAGGTGACGAAGTTCATGGGTGTTGGAAAAAGCGGACAAATATACCGAGCGCGGCGGCTGGGGACGGGCGATGCGGCTCCGCCTTGCCATCTATCTTTGGCCGCATCCATGCGGCATCTCCTCCTGCTCCTCGTGTCGTGCGCCATTGGCCGCCACACCGCCGCCCAGGACAGCATCCTTCTTATGAACGGGCAGATCATACAGGCCCGCGTGTTGGGGCAGAGCACGTTGGAGGTGCGCTACCAAGAGTTCGGGAAGAACGGCAAAGTGAAAGAGCGCACTGAACCCACCGAGAGCGTGTTCTCGGTGACCGACAGCTTGGGCCGCGAGCGCATCTGGTATTTCTACGACACCATCTTCGGCAATACCCTTCCGGTGGACCGCATGCGCTGGTTCCTCAAAGGCGAGCAGGACGGGCGCGCAGGCTACAAACCGTTCTGGCCCGTACTCGGTGGCTTCGTCTTTGGCGCAGGCACCACGATCGCGCTCAACCTCGAGGTGAACTCGCTTTTCCTACCCCCACTGTACAGCGCGGCCATGATACTGCCCCGTGTGCATGTCACGCGCGGATCGATCACCGATCCGGTCATGGAGGGTGATCAGGACTACGCGTGGGGCTACGCCAGGGTCGGTCGCACGAAGCGCGTAGTGAGGTCGTTGGCCTCCACGTTCGCGGGGATCGTCGTTGGCGTGGCCGTGCGGCAATTGGTGATCAATCCGAACCTGGAAGGCTACGATTAGCGCGATGGCCACCGAGATCAAGAACCCGGTGTTGCGGTTGCTGATCTACGGTCATGTGTGGCTGGCGCTGGGTGCTGCAGCGCAGGTATGGTGGATGTGCAGCGTGGTGGACACCCGCCCTATGCTGCCCATGCTCTTTGCCACCACGGCGACCTTTTCCGCATACGGCTGGATGCGGCTGATGCGGATGAACGTGTCCGAGTTGGAAGGGAGCATGCAGATGGCCTGGTTCCGCGATCATCGCAGGGTGTTGTTGGCTGTCATCATCGCCGGTGTTCTGGTCGCGGCCACCACGCTCTACCAACTGGCGCTGCGGTTGAACCCGGTTTTCTGGATCGCCTGCGGATGCGCGGCACTTTACGTGTTGCCCGGCTTCCGCGGTGCGAAGCAGGTTTTAGGACTGCGCCGTGTGCCGCTGCTCAAATCCTTCGTCATCGCTTTCACTTGGGCGGTGATGACCGTGTTGGTCGCCATGGCGGGAGAAGGGTATGGACCGAAGGGCATATTGGTCACCTGGTTGCTGATCACCCAGTTCTGCTTCTTCCTGGCCATCGCCATCGTGTTCGATATCCGCGATGCTTCGTTCGATCTGGTTTCGATCCGTTCCATACCGCAACTGATCGGTGAACGCTGGACACGCCGGGTCGCTGTCCTGCTGATGTTCGTTCCCATTTCGATGTGGGCTTGGTCCGCGCTCTTCAGATTCGTGATCGACGCGCATCGCGACCATGCCATCCGTACGAACCCCGTCGCCTGGACCTTTGTTCTTGTTACGATCGGCTACATCGTTGCCGCCGTGCTGCTCGGACTCAAGGTCCCACGCGGACCGCTGTTCCACGGCCTGGTGCTCGATGGCCTGCTAATTCTTGTTCCGCTGCTGGCATGGGTCGGCGGCTTGCTGTGACCCACGCGGCTACTTTTGACGACCTCCGATGAGCGCTTACCAGAACACTTCCGATTTCGTTCGATCGATGGACGCGAAGGATCCATTGCGTGCTTTCCGCGATGAGTTCCTTTTCCCGCAGCACCATGGTGGGCCCGTCATCTACTTTACCGGCAACTCGCTCGGTCTTCAGCCCAAAGGAGCCGCTGCTGCGTTGAAGCAGGAGTTGGATGATTGGGCGCGATTCGGCGTGGAAGGTCACTTCCAAGCGAAGATGCCATGGTTCGCATACCACGAGTATTTCAGCGAAAGTCTCGCGCGATTGGTAGGAGCGAAGCCTGACGAGGTTGTTGCGATGAATGGCCTCACGACCAACTTGCATCTGCTTTTGGTGAGCTTCTACCGCCCTACCGGCAAGCGCACAAAGATCCTGTGCGAGGAGCGCCCTTTCCCGAGCGATACGTACGCCTTCAACTCGCAAGTCGAGTTTCACGGACTTGATCCGCGCACCGAAGTCGTGTTCATGAAGCCGCGCCCCGGTGAGCACACGCTGGACATGGAGGATATCGAGGAGAAGATCGATGAGTTGGGCGATGAACTCGCACTGGTGTGTTTCGGCGGTGTTAACTTCCTCACCGGGCAGGCATTCAATATGGGACTGATCACGGAGCATGCGCATCGCGTTGGTGCGATAGCCGGTTTCGATCTCGCCCATGCCGCAGGGAACTTGAAGATGGACCTGCACAATTGGAACGTGGATTTCGCGTGTTGGTGCAGCTACAAGTATTTGAACAGCGGCCCGGGCGGCGTCGCAGGTGCGTTCGTACACGAGCGTCATCATCGCGAGAAGCTGCCGCGATTCGCTGGATGGTGGGGGCACGACAAGCAGGAGCGTTTCAAGATGGAACCGGAGTTCAAGCCCATCGCTAGTGCTGAGGCATGGCAGTTGAGCAACGCGCCAGTGTTCAGCATGGCCGTGCATCGTGCATCACTGGACCTGTTCGATCGCGCGGGGATCGATGCGTTGCGGACGAAGAGCGTTCAACTCACGAACTACCTCGAGTTCGTCATTCAAGGTGTTGCGAAGGATACGGGAGCACAACTAGAGATCATCACGCCAAGCGATGCTGATGAGCGTGGCTGTCAACTGAGCATTCTCGCACATGGTCATGGCAAGGCGCTGTTCACTAAGTTGACCGAACGCGGTGTTGTCGCCGATTGGCGCGAACCGAACGTGATCCGTGCCGCACCTGTGCCGTTGTACAACAGCTTCGAGGACGTGTTCCGCTTCGGGGAGATCTTGAAAGCGGCTTTGCGATGAGCAACATAACCATCGTCGGCGGCGGACTCGTGGGCAGCTTGCTCGCGGTCTTCCTAGCGAAGCGCGGCCACAAGGTGAACGTCTTCGAGCGCCGCGGTGATCCGCGGAAGACCGATGTGTACGCCGGGCGGAGCATCAACCTGGTCGTGAGCCATCGCGGCTGGACTGCCTTGCGCGCTGCTGGTGTTGATGGCGCCGTGCAGGAGATCACCGTGCCGGTCTATGCCCGCATGACCCACGATCGCGAGGGCAACACCGCACGCCTGCCCTACAGCATCGACAACAAGGCGATCCACTCCGTGTCGCGTGGCGAATTGAACTGCCGTCTGCTCACCGAGGCGGAGAAACTCCCGAACGTCGCGCTGCATTTCGATCACAGGTGTGTTGATGTCGATCTGGACAACGCGACGTGTTCGTTCAAGCCTGATGGGGGAGAGGTGAAGGAAGTGAAGTCCGACGTCGTCTTCGGCAGCGACGGTGCGTTCAGCGCGGTGCGGGCGAAGATGATGCAGGGCCGTTTCACCTACAGCCAGGAATACATCGAGCACGACTACAAGGAGATCGCCTTCCCCAGCAACGCGGACGGAACGCCGAAGATGGACCCGCAATGCCTCCACATCTGGCCGCGGCGCTACTTCATGATGATGGGCCTCGCCAACCAGGATGGCGGTTTTACGGGCACGCTCTTCATGCCCCACAGTGCGACGCAGGACTCGCCCGGGTTCGACACGGTGCAGGACGAGAAGGACGTGAGGAAGTTCTTCTCGGACCACTTCGCGGATGCGCTGCCGTTGGTTCCTGATCTCGTGGACCAGTATATGCGCAACCCGCAGAGCAGTTTGGTGATCGTGCGATGCGCGCCCTGGAACCACAGCGGCAGAGTGGCGCTTATCGGCGATGCGGCGCACGCGATCATTCCCTTCTATGGCGAGGGCATGAACGCCGGCTTCGAAGATTGCCGCGTGCTGAACGATCTGCTGAACGCGCACGGCGACGACAACTGGAACGAAGTGCTGCCGCTCTACGCCGCATCGCGCAAACCGAACGGCGATGCCATTGCCGAGCTGAGCCAGCGCAACTTCATCGAGATGCGCGACCGCGTCTCCGACCCACGCTTCATTTTGCGCAAGAAGATCGAGGGCCGCATCCAGCAGCTGCATCCGGACAAGTGGCTGCCGCTCTACAGCCAGGTGAAGTTCAGCGACATCGAATACAAGGACGCGCTGAAGGAAGGCCAGCGGCATGATCGCATCATGGAGGATGTACTTGCGATGCCGGGCGTGGAGGAGAAGTGGGAGAGTGAGGAGGTGGAGAGGAGGGCGTTGGAGTTGTTGAGGTCAACCTAGACCCCGGCGCATGCGATCCGCACTTCTTGTTGCCGCGTTGTCCGTTGTGCTGTCCGCCTGCTCGCCGAGACTTGAACTTATCAGTGCTTATCATGATCCAAGTGGAAACGAACTGTACACCTTCCGGGATTCCATCTTCATAGCGCGGATCGGTTCACGAGCTAACGAACAGTTCAATCGAAGGATGCCAATGGCCTGTGGCCGGATACGTGCCATGGGTGAAGGGATCGCATTGCGAAGCCTCTGGCCGGAGCAAGTTGAGGTCACCGCAGTGTGTGATACGATACTGAGTTCCGAAAAATTTCTGGTCACGATCTGCGATGAGCAAGGACTGAACGTGGGGTTGAGCACCGGTGCAATGTGGAGTGTCATCGAAACCTCTGGTGCTTCGATGTTCCATGATCTGGGCTACAACTGTTTCGTTGCGAACGATGCGCAGCCATGGGTACGAGTCGTTGACGAGTGGGACGGTTTCCGGTTCGATACAGTTCGCTTTCGCGATGCGACTTGCATGCAGTATCAGTTGAGAATGCCCTTCCGATTCTATGAGTTGAACGACGTTGAACTCGTCCTTAGGGATTATGTCTTTGAACGAACCGCGATGGGCTTCGAACCTGCCGGTGTCTACTCCGGGAATAGCCAGCAGGATCCTCGCTTCGGTGTACTTGTTCCGTGGACCTGTCCAGAGGATCTAAAGCGGGGTCTTGAGCAAGATGCATGGCGGGTCAAGCACTGCGGACACCTTCGTTTGTATTGCCCTCGCTAGGGATCAATCCGGGTTCATGGCCTATATATCCTGACCTTGGTCAGCGTCTCTCGAAGAGGACCCTTAACCCAAGGTTTGCCACCAGCCTTTGGTCAATGCACCATTCCCATGACCAACCCGCAAGCGGGGTTGATGTGCCTTAGTAATACCCCACCACATCCGGCTGGGTGAAACTGAAGTCCGGCGCCTTGAGGGAGAAGCTGGAGAAGGAACCCACTTCGAAGAGGCCACCACCTTCATCCGGCACATAAGGGAAGAAGCTGAACGATACCTCGAAGGTTTCCACAAGGAGGTTCTCATTGCGCACAAGGATGCCCAGTGCGAGCGCCTGGTAGATACGGCCGCTGAACAAGGGGTCGCTCTCTTCACCGATCGTGCCCAGGCCGTAGAGGAGCACCGGCCCGAACCGGAACCCCAGGAAATTGTAGGGCGCGTAAGCCACGGTCTCGAAGGTGAGCAGTTCCTTGTGCGCGCCGTTGACCAGGTTACTACTGAAGCCGTAGAGCTGGTCGCCGTTCAGATTGATGCGGTTGTACACCGGCTTACCGAAGCCCATCACCATGCCGCCCCGGACGAATTGCCGGAGGTGCCACCGGCCCAGTGTGATCAGGTCGCTGAAGTAGAGGAACCCACCGCGCAACGTGGCGTCGACGCTCTTCCCATCCTCCCAGAAGGTGCCATAACCGGCGAATACGCTGGCATATCCCGCATCGTTGTAGTAATGGCCCCGTGACAATTCGCCACCGATGTAGGCCACTGGATCCCTTCCCTCCAATTTTCTAACCCCGGTGGTGGCCTTGATCAGCAGCCCTTCCGGCACGTCCTCTGTGGCGCCGAAGCGGAACAGGTAGCGTTCCTTGTAGTACTGGCGCACGCTGAAGCCCGCGCTCGCGAGCCAGGTCGAGACATCACTGTTGATCCGCAATGTGTCCACATCGAACGGGGGGCGCAAGGCGTATCGCGTCTGGTGGTACCGCAGGCCGCCGGTGATGTTAGAGCTGCGGCCTGGATCGGTTCCATCATTGGCTAAGGGGAAGCTCCGCCCTATCCAAGTGTCCAAGTAGATGGGGTCCACGCGGTTGGTGCCAATGACTTCCCCGGTGCTGTCCACGATGGCTGATCGATTCCAGGTCTTGCTCATGCCGATCGCACCGGCCATCCGCGCAAGCGGTGAGTAGAAGGGCCGGTCGAAGTTGAGGCCCACGCGATCCGTCGCAACGCTGGTGCTGTATTCCAGCAAGGAGCTGATGAAGCTGTTCTCGATGTTGTACACCCGGTGTTTTCCACTGAGTTCGGGACGTTCGAACCCCGGCCCGTAGACCACGCGTTGTTCCAATTCCTGGCCCAACCCGAGAAAATTACGGTCCCGTGCCGTGGTGCTCGCTGAGGTCAGGTCCCCCTCGATGGAGAGATCATAGTTCCATTTGTCATGGACTACCACGAACACGTCCACACTGTCCCTGCTGCGCTGTGCCCGATGCACGACGATACGCGCGTCGTTCACAACGGGGCTTGCCCGGAGCAATCGTTCCGACTCGGCTATCCTGAGCGGGTCCAGGCTGTCGAACCGTTGTACAAGAAGGAGCTGGCGGATCACATAGCCACGGGTGCGCTTGTGCATGCTGTTGCCGGCCTTCTGTATCCAAGCCACCGGCGCTTTGGTGGTGTCGTCCACGGAGTAACCGAACGGGTCGGTGACCGTGATCTGGATGCTGCGCACGATCTTGCCGCGATAGCGTTCCACGGGGTTCACGCGCCGGGAAGGGGTCTTGGGTGCGGGTGGTTTCCTGTTGAAGTCAGGCTGGGCGAAAATGGCCTCGTAGATCCACCGCGTCACCTTCCGCTTCTGTGAGTAGTCATGGATCTTCCGGTATAGCGCGGTGCTATCCTCCTGGGCGCTCGAAATATTCGTGCAAGCGAGCACCACGATGATCACCGACAACAGTCTGAACGCGCTTCGAATGGGCCTTCTCATCACTTCGTTCCGTCGTCACAACTCCGCCTTCGCGCTGTCCCACGCGAGTGCGTTGTTGCAAGTCCTGCCGTTGCATCCGGGGTGGCCAGCGCTATCCGCGCTCCGAAGTACCGGTGAGGTGAAGGTAAGACCGTTCGATCCACAGGCCCGCGTTGACACTTTCAAGCGATACCACACGTTCCTTTCCTGGCCCAGTGCCACCTTTCGGGACCATGAAACGCATGTTGTTCCTCTTGCTGCCGTTGCTGCTGGCCTACCAGGTCTTCGCGCAACGTGGACTGATGCAGCGCAAGCATCCGGACCTGGTCCCGCTGGATGGCCGGGCCAAACGGATCGGTTGGTACGTCGGGCCGGGGGTCACATACACATTGCCGCGTTTCAAGAACGAAGAGGAGGAGATCTTCCGTGACGCGGACACGGTGTACACAGCGACGTATGATCCCAACGGCCGCGTTGGCCTTTATCTGGAGGCGGGTGCCACCTGGTATACCCGTGATCCTGTGATCATAGACTACTTCGATCTGGGACTCGCATACAAGAACCTGCGTGGCTCGGAGGAATTCACTGGTGTGCTCCAGCGCGGCGAATTGGTAGATCCCGTTGAAGCCCAAGGCACCTTCGCCGAACGCTTCATCACTTTGCACGCCAATGCCAACAAGTTCATCCAGACAGGGGACTATCAGTTCGTTCAACTGAGCCTCGGCGCCAACGCCGACTACCGCATCGGCAGCACCTACGAGCACACCGGTGATCCGCTAATGAACGGACACACCTTCCCACCCGACCTGATCGGGCAGCTGCATTTCAAGGTGGGCTATGGGTTCAAGCTCACGGGCAACGTGTTGATGATCCCGGCGATCGAAACACCCTTGTTCAGCATCGTGCCGGAGGATGTGGGCTTCGGGCAGTTGAAATGGTTCAGCAGCCAGTACCGCCCGTTGATCCTCAGCGTGCGCTTCCTCTTCCTGCGCGCTCGCAACGGTTTCGATTGCCCACCACCGATCAAGCAGCGCGGGGAGATCAAACAGTACAAGCAGGACGGGTATCACCCCTGATCAGCGCAGGAACGGATTGCTCCGCTTCTCGTATCCGATGGTCGTATCCGGCCCGTGGCCGCAGTAGACGTTCACATCATCACCCAGCGGGAAAAGCTGTTCGCGGATGCTGCGCAGTAAGGTATCCGTATCCCCGCCGGGCAGATCCGTTCGGCCAATGCTGTTCATGAAGAGCACATCCCCGGATATGACGAAACGTTGGTCCTCGCTGAAGAGCGCGATGTGGCCGGGCGCATGGCCTGGAACGAAAAGGACTTTCAAAGGATGTTCGCCCAATGTGATCTCATCACCTTCCGCGATGAAGCGCTCCGGTTCCGGGGAAGGGTCGAAAGGGATGCCGTACAAGCTGGCCTGTCTGGAGCCGCCGTGGAGGAGTGGGAGGTCGGCACGGTGCATTTCGGGGAGCAGGCCATACCGCTTGTGTACCCAAGCATTGCCCAGGATATGGTCGATGTGCGCATGGGTGAGCACAAGACGAACGGGTTCAAGTGCGTTGTCAGCGAGGTAGGTTTCCAGTTCATGCTCCTCCGATCCGTTCCAACAACCCGGATCGATCAGGATGGCCTGGGAACCATCGTGTACCACGTAGGTGTTCTCCTGGAATGGATTGAAGGTGAACTTGGCGACGTTGAGCATGGCCGGAAAAGCCCGAAATTCGTGGTACGGAACGCCCGATGAGGGTGCCCAAAGTAGCTATCTTCAACTCGTGCCCGCGCGCTTCCCGGTCCGCCTGATCCCCATTTTTGCCGCCCTGATCGCGGTTGTGCTGGTCGCACCGCTTCATGCGCAGTTCTATTCCGGCTCGCAACAGGAGTACGGCAAGAACCGGGTGCAGTACCAGGAGTTCCTCTGGCAGCAGTACCGCTTCCAGGACATGGAGGTTTTCTTCTACAAGGAAGGGCGGGACCTGGCGCGTTACACCGCCCAGTCGGCGGGCAAGCAACTGAAGGAACTCGAGAAGGAATTCGATTTCGCCCTGGACGAGCGGTTGCAGTTCATCGTGTACAACTCCCTCACCGACTTCCGGCAGAGCAACATCGGGCTGGAAGGAATGAGCGGCCAGAACAACATCGGCGGCCTCACACGCATCGTGGGTACCAAGATCTTCGTGTACTACGAGGGCGACCACACCCTGCTCGACCAACAGATCCGGTCGGGCATCGCGCATGTGATCATCGACCAGATGATGTTCGGTGGCAACTGGCGGGATATGATCCGTAGTTCCACCTTCATGAGCCTGCCCGTCTGGTTCACCGAGGGCATTATCTCCTACAAGTCGCGCCCCTGGGATACCGGACTGAACAACCGCATCCGCGATGGCGTGATGAGCGGCAAGTACGACAAGTTCAACCGGCTGGAGGGTGACGACGCTCGCTACGCCGGTCATGCGATCTGGAAGTACGTCGCCGATGTATATGGACCGGGCGTGATCCCGAATATCCTCTACATGACGCGCGTGAGCCGCAATGCCGAGAGCGGTTTCCTTTTCGTGCTCGGGGTATCGCTCAAAACCCTCACGCAGGAATGCCTCGCCTACTACAAGGGTCGCTTCGCGGACGAGGACCGCTTCCGGCAGGATATTCCGCTCGAAGAGGTGCGTATCCGCACCAAAAAGCAACGCACCTACAGCCAGTTCAAGTTGAGCCCCGATTCGCGCCACCTCGCATGGGTGAGCAATGAGTTGGGCCAGTACAAGATCTGGGTGTTGGAAGTGGGCACGGGCAAATTGCGCCGCATCGTGAAAGGGGAGAAGAAGCTGGATCGCATCGTGGACCGCAGTTATCCGGTGATCGCGTGGCACCCGACGAGCAAGGCGCTGAGCTACGCGGTGGAACGCAAGGGCGAGCTTATGCTGCGCACCTGGACGTTGGACGATCGCAAAACGACGTCGAAACCGGTGTTCCTGCTGGAGAAGATCCTGAACATGTCCTATTCGGAGGATGGCCGCAACATGGTCTTCAGCGCGGTGCGCGAAGGACGAACCGATCTCTATCTCTACTACATCGTTGGTAACCGCCAGGAACAGCTGACGGATGATCAGTACGATGATCTGGATCCCCGCTTCGCCGATGGTGGGCGAAGCATCATATTCAGCAGTGACCGCACCGACGACACGCTGCGCAGCAACGCGGACGTTGCGCTGGTGAACGGTAGCAAGGATGTGTTCCTGTTCGACCTGGAGACGCGCTCGCCGCTGCTCACGCGCTTGAGCAATACGCCGGGCGTGAACGAGACGCAACCGGCGCAGTTCGACAGCGCGAACTACGTCTTCCTCAGCGACGCCGATGGCATCCAGAACCGCTACCTCGTCCGTTACGACAGTACCATCAGCCACATCGACACCACGGTCCACTACCGCTACTTCACGGTGGAGGAACGCCTCTCCGACCTGCGTCGTTCGGTGCTCGAGCAGGAGGTGAACGCCACCCAAGGGCGCTTCACCCTCTTGCAGTTCCGCGACAGCAGATACCACTTCTATGTGGGCCGCACCAGCGATGGCCGCACCGCCGCGAACTCGGGAACAGAAGGACCCGGACCGGACGCGCAGGATCCCGCCAACCCCACTTCATTGAGCAATGACATGAGCCCGGTGGTGAAGGTGGATCCGCAGGTGCCGCGGTCCACGGGCGTTGATGCCGTCGATGTGCGCAGTTACGTTTTCGGCGATGAGGCTCCGGGCACGGTGGCGAGCAGTGACAACCGCCCGACTATCGCGCCTGTGCCAGTGCCTGCCGTTATGGATCCGGTCGCCGCGCGGCCATTCGCCTACCCCGAGCAACGCAATTACAACCTGAACTTCACAATAGACCAGGTGGTGACGCAGGTGGACAACAGCTATTCGAACCAGTTCTACCAACCATTCACGGGACCCGAAGGCCTCAACCCCGGACTGAGCGGCCTCACGCGGATGGGCGTCAGTGATCTCTTCGAGGACCACCGCATCGTAGGTGGATTCCGTCTCGCCCTCGACTTGAACAACAACGATTACCTGCTGGTCTATGAGAACCTGAAGCGGCGGATGGACAAGCGGTTCTCCTTCCAGCGGCAAGCCTATCAAGGCGTGGGTGAACTGAGCATCGTGAAGGTGCATACGCACAACGCACGCTACCAGATTAGCTGGCCGTTCAGCGAGCTGGCGAGCGTTCGCTTCTCCGTCAACTACCGCAATGATCGCTATGTCGTACAGGCCATCGACCCGCTGAGCCTGCGTGCGCCGAATTTCAGCGATCACACGGTGGGCGGCAAGCTGGAGTACATCTATGACAGCTCAATGCCGCGTGGGCTCAACCTGTGGACCGGATGGAAGCTGAAGGTCTTCGCCGAGTATTACCAGCAGCCCGATGCACAACAAGGCGACATGCAGGTGATCGGCCTGGACCTGCGGCATTCGCTGAAAGTGCACCGCGACCTGATCTGGGTGAACCGCTTGGCAGGGGCCAGTTCACTGGGCAGCCGGCGCATCCTCCATTTCCTCGGCGGTGTGGACAACTGGCTCTTCGCCCAGTACGATAGCTCGATCCCGATCGACTTCTCGCAGAACTACTTCTACCAGACCATGTCCGTTCCCATGCGCGGCTTCTACTACAATGCGCGCAACGGTACCAGCTTCGGCGTGTTCAACAGCGAGTTGCGTGTGCCGATCATCCGCTACCTGGTCAACAAGCCCATCCGTTCGGACTTCTTCAATCATTTGCAGATCACCGCATTCGGCGATCTCGGCGCGGCTTGGACCGGTTCCAGTCCCTATGCGTCGGACAATACCTTCAACCAGATCGTCATCAACCGCAACCCGCTCACCATCACCCTGGACAGCCAGCGCGAACCGATCGTGGCGGGCTATGGCTTCGGGCTGCGCACGCGCCTGCTCGGTTATTTCGTCCGCGCCGATTGGGCTTGGGGCATCGACGATGGCATCGTGCTGCCCTATGTGTTCCACTTCTCCCTGAGCCTGGACATCTGATGGGTTTCGACTCGAACACGATCATTGTGCTGGTGATGATCGGTCTCGCGGCCGGTATGCTCAGCGGGTTTGTCGGTGTGGGCGGTGGCATCCTCATCGTACCCGCGCTGATCTACTTTTTGCATTTCTCCCAGCACCAGGCCACAGGCACCAGCCTTGCGGTGCTCCTGTTTCCTGCGGGCATACTCGCGGTGATGAACTACCACCGCAGCGGCAACCTCGATTGGAAGGCGGCGCTGATCATCGGTGGGGCCTTCGTGATCGGTGGCTACTTCGGGAGCAAGTGGGCTTTGGCACTTCCGGCCGACATAGTGAAGAAGGTTTTCGGAGGGGTCATGTTGATCGCCGCGTTCAAGCTCATCTTCGGCAAGTGATCGGGAAACTCAAGCAGGAGGTCGCAGCGCTGCAACAGCGGATGGTGCAATGGCGGCGGCACCTGCACGCGTATCCGGAGTTGTCGTTCAACGAGCACGCCACCGCCGCTTACGTCGCCGAAGTGCTGAAGAGCGAGGGCATTGAGGCACGGGAGAACGTGGCGAGGCTGACGCCGGATGCGAAAGGCACGGGGTTGATCGCGCTGGTGCGTGGTACGGCCTCGGCCTCCGATCGCTGCTTCGCACTGCGCGCGGACATGGACGCGTTGCCCATCACCGAAGTGGGGAAGGAGGGCTACTGCTCAACGAACCCGGGGGTGATGCACGCCTGCGGTCATGATGCCCACACGGCCATGGTGCTGGGTGCTGGTATCGCGTTGCATCGCTTACGTGAGAACTGGTCTGGTGCGGTTATGCTCGTCTTCCAACCCGGCGAGGAGAAGGAACCCGGGGGCGCCTCGTTGCTGGTGAAGGAAGGTGTGTTGAACGATCCGAAGCCACGCGGTATCGTCGGCCAGCATGTGACACCTGAACTCGAGATCGGCAAGGTCGGCTTCCGCTCGGGCGCGTTCATGGCCGCGGCGGATGAGCTCTACATCACGGTGAAAGGCAAGGGCGGCCATGCCGCATCACCGCACCTGCTCATCGATCCCGTGCTGATCGCCGCGCATCTGATCACTTCGTTGCAGCAGGTGGTAAGCCGTCGAAGCAAACCGGGCCAGCCCATGGTGCTGTCCTTCGGCAAGGTGATCGCGCAAGGTGCTACGAACGTGATACCGGACGAGGTGAGGATCGAAGGAACGTTGCGCACCTTCGATGAGAAGTGGCGGAACGAGCTGCATACGATGCTGCCCACCATGGCGCATGGACTGGCGCAGAGCATGGGCGGCGATGTGGACTTCCGCGTGGTGAAGGGCTCACCGCCTGTGGTGAACGAACCGGAACTCACCGCTCGCGTGCGCAAGGCAGCGGAGGAATACCTCGGCACGGACCGCGTGATCGACATGGACCTGCGCATGGGTGCTGAGGATTTCGCCTACTACGCGCAGGTGATGCCCGCATGCTTCTACCGCTTGGGAACAGGGAACGCCGCGAAAGCGGGCACTACTTCGGGTCTGCACCGCGCCGAGTTCGATATTGACGAGGATGCGCTCCCCATCGGCGCTGGCGTGATGGCTTGGACGGCGCTCAGCGAACTGGGTTGACCGCCATAGCAGCATCAACGGATCCCGATGTCATCCACCTCGATCACCGGCTTTCCGTTCCTGGTGTGCAGGGTGAGTTCCACCGTCATGTCGGATCGTCCACGTGCGGTCCAGAGGTCGACCTTCACTGCATAAGCACCGGGCCAATTCCGAACAGATGTCGCGTTGATCCTGCTCCAGCTCGGTTCCGGTGGCATCACCAGCGGTTGTCCGAGATCCTCAAGTGCATCTTCCATCGCCGAGGCAGAGAGCCGCACACCGTTGCTCGCTTCTTCCAGTTCTTCGAAGCGCCGCTCAACGAGCAACTTGCACACGTGACGTGCGACGAGTCCGAGTTCTTCAGGGCTCATGTTCGGATACTATGCAAGAGTGATAGGGTGAAAGAGTAAGAGGGAAGCTGACCCTTTCACTCTTTCACCCTCTCACTTTTTCGATTCTAGTTGGCCACCTCGCTCATGAACTTGAGCCGGATCAGACGCAACTCCTCCTCGCTGAAGTCACCATCGAACTCCTTGTGCGCTTCTTCGAGGCTGTCGGTCTCAGCACTACGGAAATACTCCATGATCTCCTGCTGCGCGTCAGCTTCCAGCATGTCGTTGACGTGGTAGCTGATGTCCAATTTGGTCCCGCTCGTCACGATGGTCTCCATCTCGTCCATCAGTGCGCTCAGCGTAAGCCCTTTCGCCTTCGCGATATCACCGAGCGGGAGACGCTTATCGATGTTCTGGATGATGTGCACCTTGTTGCCGCTCTTGTTCACGATGGAACGGATGACGACATCTTCCGCGCGTTCGATCGCATTGTCATCCACATACTGGGAGATCAGGTCCACGAAGGGCTTGCCGTATTTCTGCGCCTTGCCGGGCCCTACGCCGCTCACCTGCGTGAGTTCGTCGATCGTGATCGGGTAGCGGATCGTCATCTCTTCGAGTGACGGATCTTGGAAGATGATGTAGGGTGGAAGCTTGTGCTTGCGGGCCACTTGCTGTCGCAGGTCCTTCAGCATCTTCATCAGCTTGTCATCGGCCACGGCCTCCGCACGTCCACTGATCGGCTCATCGTCCCCGCCTTCGTAGTCGCTGTAATCGCGCTCTTTCACGAACTTGATCGAGACCGGCTTGGCCAGGAATTTCGTTCCCGCGTCGGTCAGGCTCAGGTTGCCGTAGCTCTCGATGTCCTTGTGCAGGAAGCCGCCCACGTTGGCCTGGCGCACCACTGCCATCCAGTGGTGGGTGTCCTTGTCATTGCCCTCGCCGAATACCTTGAGCGTGTCGCCCTTGTAATTCTTGATCTCGCTGGTCTCGGTGCCGGTGATCAGGTCGCAAATGAACTTGGCGCGGTGGCGTTGCTTGCTCTCCTTCACCGCCTTCAACACCATCGCGAGGTCGTCCTTCCCTTCGAATTGTTCCTTGGGGTTGGCGCAGTTGTCGCAACCGTTGTTGCACTTGGAATCGTCGTAGGCTTCGCCGAAGTAGTGCAGCAGGTACTTGCGACGGCACATGCTGGTCTCGGCGAAGCTCACGGTATCCGCGAGCAGTTGCTTGCCGATCTCCTGTTCCGCCACAGGCTTGCCTTGCAGGAATTTCTCCAGCTTTTCGATGTCCTTATAGCTGTAGAACGCCACGCATTTGCCTTCGCCGCCGTCACGTCCGCCGCGCCCGGTCTCCTGGTAGTAACTCTCCAAGCTCTTGGGGATGTCGTGGTGGATCACGAAGCGCACATCGGGCTTGTCGATGCCCATGCCGAAGGCGATGGTGGCCACGATCACGTCCACATCCTCCATCAGGAACCGGTCCTGGTGGCTTGCGCGCTGCCCGGCGTCCATGCCAGCGTGGTAGGGAAGCGCTTTGATGCCGTTGAGGTTCAGCATCTGCGCCATCTCCTCCACCTTTTTCCGGCTCAGGCAATAGATGATGCCGCTGCGCCCCTCGTGCTGCTTGATGAAGCGGGTGATCTCACGGCCCACATCTTTCTTCGGGCGGATCTCATAGTACAGGTTGGGGCGATTGAAGCTCGCCTTGTACACCAGCGCGTCGGGGATATCGAGGTTCTTCAGGATATCCTCCTGCACCTTTTCGGTGGCCGTGGCGGTGAGCGCGATCATTGGCACCCCCTTGATCTCGTCGAAGATGGTGCGCAGGCGGCGGTACTCCGGACGGAAGTCGTGGCCCCACTCGCTGATGCAGTGCGCCTCGTCAATGGCAAAGAAGCTGATGCGGATGTTCTTCAGGAACTCCACGTTCTCCTTCTTCGTGAGCGACTCGGGCGCCACGTAGAGGATCTTGGTGCGTCCATCGGTGATGTCCTTGCGTACCTGGATGGTCTCGTTGCGCGTGAGGGAACTGTTGAGGAAGTGCGCCACACCATCGTCATCGCTGAAACCGCGCATGGCGTCCACCTGGTTCTTCATCAACGCGATGAGCGGACTCACCACGATGGCGGTGCCTTCCATCATCAGGGCGGGAAGCTGGTAGCAGAGGCTCTTGCCGCCGCCGGTGGGCATGATCACGAACGTGTTCCTGCCCTCCAGCACGCTGTTGATAACGGCTTCCTGTTCTCCTTTGAACTTGGTGAACCCGAAGAACTGCTCAAGGGCATCCTTGGGTGTTTGGTCGACTTTGATCATTACGAATACCGAACGGAGCGGGTCTGGTTTGAACGCTTAAATGTAGTGCAAGCGCGCACACCGAAAGACCACCTCGTGTACTTGCCTCATAACACTTGTTAATGGGTCCCGCAGCCCCTTCCACCGCCGTTGATAACTGCGTTCTGACGTTCCAGTGACACTTGGAGCGCGGCTATCTTTGGCCCTTCCGGTAGTACGCCCGTGCGTCCCAGCAACGAAATGACCTTTCTGGAGCACTTGGAGGAACTCCGGTGGGTCCTGATGCGCGCGGCCATCGCGGTGGTGGTGTGCATGATCGTGGTCTTCATCTGGATCCAGGATGTGTTCGAGGGCTTCATCATGGCCCCGGCGAGTTCGGATTTCATCACGTACAGGGCCTTGTGCGCGCTGGGCCACAAGTTGGGCATGGCCGATTCGTTCTGTGTGCCCGACATGGCGTTCCACATCCAAAGCAACACCATGCAGATGGAGTTCATGATGTCCTTCAGCATCGCGTTCACCCTCGGCTTCATCGTGGCGAGCCCTGTGGTGATCTGGCAGTTGTGGCGCTTCGTTGCCCCAGGGCTGAAGGAGAAGGAGCGCAACGCCGTGCGCGGCACCGTGTTCTTCATCATCCTGCTCTTCCTGATGGGCACGGCGTTCGCCTATTTCGTGGTCGCGCCCATGAGCATCCAGTTCTTCGCAACCTACTCCTTGAGCGCCTCGATCGAAAAACGCCCCACGTTGGACAGCTACGTGAGCATACTGAACAGTTTCCTGTTGTGGACGGGTCTCGCTTTCGAATTGCCGGTGATCATGGTGTTCCTCTCACGCCTCGGCATCGTGGGCGCCGGCTTCCTTCGGCAATACCGCAAACACGCGTTCGTGGCGATCCTGGTCGTGTCCGCGATCATCACCCCGCCGGACGTGATCAGCCAGGTGCTCGTTTCACTTCCACTGCTCGGCCTGTACGAGGTGAGCATCCTTCTGGCCGCGCGCGGTGAGCGCCAACGGCTCCGGGCGGAGAGCGATCGGCCCGTGGCGCAACCCCGTACAACGGCGTGATGCGCGCGTTCACCACGGCATATAGGGTCCTGTCGGCAGCACTGTTCACTCTGGGCTGCTCCATCGTTCACGCCCAGTCCACCAAGGTGAGCGGCTTGATCACCGATGCCATCACGGGCGAGCCATTGCCGTTCGTGAACGTGGGTTTCGTTGATAGCAAGATCGGGACGGCCACGGACATGGACGGGCGCTATGTGATCGATACGTACTACGCCACCGATTCACTGCTCATCACGTTCGTGGGGTATGTCGACCGCGCAATGCGGGTGAAGAAAGACCAGGTGCAGGTGATCGACGTGCAGCTCCAGCAAGGCAGCGAGCAATTGGTGGAGTTCGTGGTGCGACCAAGCGAGGAGAACCCGGCGTGGGCCATCCTGCGGCGTGTGGTGCGCAACAAGCCCGTTAACAACCGCGAGAAGCTTGCCGCCTACCAGTACGAGGCCTACAACAAGATCGAGTTCGACCTGAACAACATCACCGAGGAGTTCACCAACAAGAAGCTCTTCGAGCCCTTCGCCTTCATCTTCGACAACATCGACAGCACCGACGCGAAACCCTACCTGCCGATCTTCATGACGGAGAGCCTCTCCGATGTGTACTACCGCCAGGAGCCCAAGGTGCAGCGGGAAGTGATCCGTGGCACCAAGGTGAGCGGGATCGAGAACGAGAGCATCGCGCAGTTCATGGGCGACATGTACCAGAACGTGAACATCTACGAGAACTTCCTGGTGATCTTCGGGAAGAACTTCGTGAGCCCGATCGCTGACGGTGGACGCGGCTTCTACGACTACTACCTCACCGACAGCGCGTACGTGGGGAAGTACTGGTGCTACAAGATCGAGTTCAAGCCGAAGCGTGTACAGGAGCTCGCCTTCCAGGGCGAGATGTGGATCAACGACACGACGTACGCCGTGAGACGCATCGAAGCCGGCATCGCGCAGGGCGCCAACCTCAACTTCGTTCAGAGCTTCATGGTGCGGCAGGAGTACGACCAGGTGCAGAACGAAGTGTGGATGCTCACCCGGGATGAACTCGTCGTCGACCTGAACATCATCCGCGATAGGGGTCGGCTGAACAGGAACGCGGTGCAGGGCTTCTATGGCCGGCGGAACGCGACCTACCGTGATTTCGTGATCAACCAGCCGCGCGACGAGGCGTTCTATGAGGGTGTGGACCAGGTGGTCATGGAGATCGACCCCCTGAGCCTCGGCGCGGACTACTGGGACACGCACCGCCATGTACCGCTCACGAAAAAGGAGAACGATATCTACCACATGGTGGATACGATGAAGACGATCCCACGCTTCCGCACTTACGTCGACATCGTGACCACGATCATCTCGGGCTATTATGTGAAGGGGAAGATCGAACTGGGGCCGTATTTCACCACGATCAGCTTCAACCCGGTGGAAGGCATGCGGCTTCGTCTGGGGGGGCGTACGAGCAACGATTTCAGCACCTGGGTGGAGTTCGAAGGCTACACCGCCTATGGCTTCACCGACGAGCGGTTCAAGTTCGGGCTGGCCACGCGCGGGTTCATCACCAAGCACCCGCGGTTGCTCTATCGCGCGGCGTATAAACACGACATCGAACAGCTTGGCCAGAGCGTGAACGCTTTCCGCAATGACAACATCCTGGGCAGCGTGTTCCGGCGCAACCCGAACACCAAACTCACCGACGTTGAAGAGTGGAAGGTGAGCCTCGAGCGGGAGTGGTTCACCGGGTTCACCAACGAAGTGATGCTACGCTACCGTACCCTGCAACCGCTGGGTGACCTGAGCTATGAGCGGTTCAGGTTCGAGCCTGAACCCATCCTGCAGAACGTGGGGAGCTTGCGTACGGCCGAGGTGAGCCTCAACACGCGTTTCGCCTACAATGAGAAGTACGTCAGCGGTGAGTTCGACCGGGTGGCCATAGGCTTCAACAAGTGGCCGACCCTCGAATTGCATCTCGCCTACGGCGCACCGCAGTTGTTCGACAGCGGTTACGAGTACAGCAAAGTGGTGGGCCGCATCTACAAGCGCTGGCAGCTCGGCCCGGTGGGCTGGATGCGCACGACGGTCGAGGGCGGCCGCATCTACGGTACGCTACCTTACCCGCTCCTCATCATCCACAGTGGCAATGAGACGTTCTACCTGGACGACGCCTCCTACAACACGATGAACTTCTTCGAGTTCCTGAGCGATCGCTACGTACAACTCTTCGCGGAGCATCACTTCGAGGGCCTCTTCTTCAACCGTATCCCGCTGCTGCGCCGGTTGAAATGGCGCGAGGTGGCCACCTTCAAGTCCGTGGTGGGCGACCTGGACCCCAAGCACAATGATGCCTTGCTTTTGCTGCCCGGTATGTATTCATTGTACAATGGGCCCTTCATGGAGGCCAGTGCGGGTGTGGAGAACATTTTCAAGGTGCTCCGCTTCGACATCGTGTGGCGCCTGCGTTACAACGACCATCCGAACACATCACCGTTCGCGTTGCGGGCGAAACTCTTCATCAACTTCTGATGCTCCGCGCCGACCACATCTTCAAGCGCTACAAGCGCCGCGTGGTGGTGAATGGCGTGAGCGTGGAAGTGAACCAGGGCGAGATCGTCGGCCTGCTCGGCCCGAACGGCGCTGGCAAGACCACCAGCTTCTACATCATCGTTGGGTTGGTGAAGCCCAATGAGGGCAAGGTGTACCTCGACGACGAGGAGATCACTGACATGGCGATGTACAAGCGGGCGAAACGGGGCATCGGCTACCTTCCTCAGGAGGCCAGCGTATTCCGGAAGCTTTCCGTGGAGGACAACATCAAGGCGATCCTGGAGATGACGGACAAGACCGCCGCCGAACAAAGCGCGAAGCTGGAATCACTGTTGGATGAGTTCGGCTTGCAGCATGTGCGCAAGAACCTGGGCGATGTGCTCAGCGGTGGCGAACGTCGTCGCACCGAGATAGCCCGCGCGCTGGCCACCGAGCCGCGCTTCATACTGCTCGATGAGCCTTTCGCCGGCGTGGACCCGATCGCGGTGGAGGACATCCAGGGCATCGTGTCGAAGTTGAAGGAAAAGAACATCGGCATCCTGATCACCGACCACAACGTGCAGGAGACGCTGAGCATCACCGATCGCGCCTACCTGCTCTTCGAGGGCAAGATCCTCAAGCAGGGAACCGCCGAGGAGCTCGCGGCGGATGAAACCGTGCGGCGTGTTTACCTCGGGAAGAACTTCGAGCTGCGCAGGGCCAAGGCGTAGGAAGCTACAAGTTCCAAGACTCAAGCTCCAAGTCTCAAATAGGGTGCAGGGGTCATTTATTTTCCTTCTTGGTGTTAACGATGATCTTGGCAACGATCCGGGTGAGTTCATCACACTCTGTGGTCAACCAGACAAGGTCCGGGTCGGCAGCAGGCATGAGCTTGGAGAGCATCTGGATACGAAGGTTCACGCGTGACTCCTTCAACTCCTTGAGCGCGATCTTGCATTTGTGGACGAAGTCGTTGTTGGATTCCGCAGCTTGTGCTTCGCCGTAGTGCAGCGCTGGAGATCCGCCACTTCTGAGAAGCTGCCCGGCATAATAACGACCCGCCATTGTGGTCGGGACCCTGTCAACATAGGACACGACTCGCGCAGCGAAGACGGTCAGCCGTTCTTCAAGATCGAACTTCCGCATCTCCATTGTTCTTCGCAGGAAAGCAGCGGAGACTTTTAAGCTTCGGAGCTTGAGTCTTGAAGCTTGTTCAGGCTTCTTCAACCGCGAAGCTGTACTTCTCCATGATCTGGTTCGCCAGCAACTTCTTGCACGCCTCATCCACTTTGGCTTCGGCGGCTTTCTTGTCCTTGGCCTCGACTTGGAGGGTGATGTGCTTGCCGATGCGCACCCCGCTGATCTCCGGCAGGCCGAGGTTCTGCATGCTGCCGCTCACCGCCTTGCCTTGCGGATCGAGCAGGTTATCGTGGGGCATCACATCGATGGAGGCGCGGTAGTTCTTCATGGTTGAATGCGAATGCCTTCACCGCCACGGCGCCACGGACGCCACGGCATCGCAACGTTGTGTTGCATGGCGGCATTCGTTGCGTTCGTTGCGACGTTGCGGTTCAATTCAGGCGGGTTGTTTCGGAAAGAGCTTGCCCCAAAGCGGGCTGAGCAGGTACAAAAGTAGGATCAGGGGAACAGCGAGGATGCCGTAGAGAACAAGTAGGCAGAGGCCAGTTGCCAGTAGGCAGTAGATCACCTCGTTGCCCTTCCACTTCATGTGCTTGAACTTGAGGGAGGGGAGGGGGATGGAGGAGAGCAAGAGGAACGAGCATGCGAGGCTGGCGAACAGGATGGTGAGGGGTTTGTTTAGCAGGAGGACAATACCGGCTCTCAAGGACAGGTTGCCCTCGATGCCCAATATCCCGTTCGGGCCGTGGCTCACAACGGCGAGCATCATGGAAGCCCACAACAGGGCGTTGGCGGGAGTGGGCAGGCCGAGAAAAGAGGAAGCCTGTCGTTCGTCCACGTTGAACTTGGCCAGTCGCCAGGCGGAGGCGATGGTCATCAGCAGCGGGCCGATGTGCAACACGCCCAGGTCGGAGAGGCCCGCTATCGGGCCGAGACAAAGGACAAGGAAGGATGGCGCCACCCCGAACGTCACCATATCCGCAAGGCTGTCCAGTTGTTTACCGAACTCACTACCCCCTCCGAGGGCACGTGCGGCCAACCCATCCAGCACATCGAAGGCCGCCCCGGCGAACACCAGCCCACACGCCAGTGTTAGTTGTCCTTGGGAGGCCAGCAGTATGGAAACGACGCCGCAGGCTAGGTTCGCCGTGGTTAGGAGGTCAGGAATGCGGGGCAGTTGCGCCATCGGCGCCGAAGTTGGGATAAATTCGGGGCAATGATCCGGGCCACCTCACGTTGGATCCTGCGTCAATACATCAGAGAATGAAGACTTTGCGGGTGATGGGAATACGCAGCGTTACGTTGGGCCTCGCTGTGGTCGTTGTCCTGGGGACCGTGAGGTCGCAGGATGCGCCCAAGTACAGCAACGAGTTCCTCGCCATCGGCGTGGGTGCCCGGGCCTTGGGCATGGGTAGCGCCTACACCGCAGCGGTGAACGACGTGACCAGCGGTTACTGGAACCCGGCCGGGCTGCTGGGGGTGAAAGGCGACCTGCAAGTGGGCGCCATGCACAGCGAGTACTTCGCGGGCATCGCCAAGTACGACTACATCGGCCTGGCCAAGCCCATCGACTCGATGAGCACCATCGGCTTCACTTTCGTCCGGTTCGGCATCGACAACATACCGAACACCATCGACCTGATCGATCCCTCGGGCAACATCGACTACGACCGCATCACCTCTTTCAGCGCATCGGACCATGCGTTCATCATCAGCTATGCGCGGAAGATGAGTGTGCCCGGCTTGCGGGTGGGCGGCAATGCCAAGGTGATCTACCGCCGCGTGGGTGAGTTCGGCAAGGCGTGGGGCTTTGGCCTCGATGCCGCCGCGCAGTATGAGCGCGACCGCTGGCGCTTCGCCGCTGTGGCGCGCGACGTTACCGGGACCTTCAACGCCTGGAGCTACACGCTGGACGAACGCACGATCGACGTGTTCACGCAGACGGGCAATGAGATCCCGGTGAACAGTGTGGAGGTGACCTTGCCCCGCTTGATGCTGGGTGTCGCGCGCCAGTTCCGCATCGGTTCCAAGTTCGACCTGATCACCGCAGTGGATCTGGAGAACACCTTCGATGGCAAACGGAACACGCTGATCAAGTCGGACTTCGTCAGCATCGATCCGCGCGTGGGCATCGAACTGGGTTACGCGAGCATCGTCTTCGTGCGCGCCGGCATCAGCAACATCCAATATGTCACCGACATCAGCGACGAGCAGCAGGTGAGCATACAACCGAACATCGGCATCGGCCTGCGCATCAAGAGCCTCACGCTGGACTATGCACTCACCGATATCGGCGACAACAGCGTGGCGCTCTACTCGAACATCTTCTCCCTGAAGTTCGACCTCTTCAAGAAACCCGCATGATGAGACCCGTACTGCTGGTCCTGGCCGTAGTGTATGCCGCCGCCTCCATGGGGCAGTGGACATACGGCAACGAGTGGATCGATCACAGCAGGCAGTACTGGCGCTTCGATGTATACAGCGACGGCGTTCTGCGGATCGACTCCGCAACGCTTGCCAATGCGGGCTTCCCTGTCAATTCGGTGGATCCACGGCACTTGATGCTCTTCGGCCGGGAGAAGGAGATACCGATCTATGTGCAGGGCGAGGAGGATGGCGTTTTCAACAGTGGTGATTTCATCGAATTCCAGAGCCGCAAGAACGATGGCTGGATCGATCAGCGCATGTACGCCTTGCCCGAGAACGACCCGAACCCGTACTACAGTTCCTACAACGACACGATCCACTATTTCCTGACCTGGGACGCCACGGCCCCGGTGGAGCATATCCACACCTACACGAACACCGACTTCGCGAGCTACACGCCCCGGCCCTGGGTATACAGCGAAGCGCTGCGTGTGTACAACGATTATTACTGGCTCGGTTTCTTCGACCCGAACTGGTACGCGGGCCAGGGCATCATCATCACTTCGGGTATGATGCAGGAGAGCGAAGGCTGGGGCGGGCCGTTCATGCGCTACGACCAGAACGACGACCAGAACATTTCAACACAAGATGTTCCAGTGATCACGCCGCGCGCCTATACGGGAGTGGGTGCTCCCAACGCGGTGGTCACCGCTACTTCCGCCGCACAGGACGCACCGGGAAATGGCTGGGCGGATGACCACCACCTCCAACTCCGCTATGGTGCAGGGTTCGCCAACATCGGTGTGGACACGATCTTCCGCGGTGCGCGCACGGTACGTGGCCGGTTCGAGGTGCCTGCCACGGAATTGGCCGCCAACCAGATCTACATCCGGTACCACACACCGCATGATCTCACGGGTCCCGGTCAGGTCGGACAATTCATGCCGGATTACTGGGATTGGCAGGTGGTCTCCAATGTTCATATGCGCTATGCGCGCAGCTTGATGATCGATGGCCCGGGTCCGGTGGCGTTCGATATACCCGATGAGCCGGGCGATGGTCTCTCGCGCTTGACCATGGAGAACTTCGTTGGCACGCCAGTGGTTTACGCATGGGGAGATACCGTGCGCCGCATCGTGGGTACCCCTGCGGGCGTATTGTGGGATGTGCTCGTTCCTGCCGACCCCGCGTCGGATGAGACCAAGGCGTTCCTCTTCTCCAACGAGGCAGCCTCCAGCGTCATCGCATTGCGGCCGGTGAACGGCACGGGTTACTTCACGGACTTCCTGGCGCAGGAAGCCGACTCGGCCATGCTGATCGTCGCACACAGCACCCTGATGAACGGCGCGCACGAATACGAACAGTACCGGGAAGGCGAAAGCGACAACGCCTACAACACCGTGGTGGCCGATGTGGATGAACTCTACGACCAGTTCGGTGGTGGCGTACCCAAGCATGCCATGGGCATTCGTGGCTACTGCAAATTCCTGCTGGACAATTGGTCCACCGCGCCCCGCGCGCTGTTCCTCCTTGGTAAATCGGTGAACACCTGGGCGGTGTATGGTGGAGCCTCCGCCGGCATAAGGCCACCCGTCAATGGCAGCTACGAGCGCTGCCTGGTCCCTTCGTTCGGCTACCCTAGCTGTGACCAGTGCTTCACCACCGGTTTGAATTTCGATGTGAGACGCATGGACATACCGGTCGGCCGCCTCAGCGCGAACACCGATCAGGATGTGCTGGATTACCTGGATAAGGTGCGGGCTTTGGAGCAACAGGCTCCGGCTTTATGGATGAAGAACATCATCCATTTCGCGGGTGGCTTCGGCGAAGGGCAGGTGAATCAGCTGGCCGGATACTTGAACGGCTTTGCGGCCATCGCTGAAGACACCTGCTTCGGTGGGGATGTCACTTTGTTCAAGAAGACCAGTTCGGATATCATTGATGTACTTGAGGCGGCGGCGGCGGATTCGGTGCGTCACCTCATCGAGGATGAGGACAAGGGCGTGACGCTGATGAACTTCTTCGCCCATGCCTATTCCAGCAGCTTCGACATCACGATCGACCAGCCGCATAACTACGACTGGCAGGGTAAGTACCCCATGGTGATCGGCAACTCGTGCTACATCGGCAACATACATTCCAACGCCCCGGGCAGTACGAGTGAGCAATGGGTGGACATCCCCGATGCGGGGCCGATCGCCTTCATGGCATCGACCGAAGTAGGGATCACCTCGTTCCTGCGGGACTACACGCAGCAGTTCTACACGAGCTTCAGCCAACTGAACTATGGTCGCGGTATCGGCGAGCACATGCAGCACGCTGGTTTCGCCACCCAACAGGTATCCGGTCAGTTGGTCACGGCCTTCACCGCCCAGACATTCACCCTGCAAGGAGATCCCACCTTGACCTTGAACGCCCAGAAAGCACCGGACTACGCCGTATCCGCTCCGGAGATCTTCTTCGAGCCGGCGATCGTCACCGCTGATGTGGATAGCTTCATTGTGAAGGTGGTGGTGACCAACCTGGGCAAGGCGGTGAACCGCACGTTCAATGTTGAGTTGAGGCGCACCAACTCGAACCAGCCGGGCGTGACGCAGAACCACTTCACCAGCATGACCAATGTGTTGCTCCGCGACACCGCGTACTTCACAATACCCGCACTTGGATTCTCCGGCTGGCAGGGTGTGAACCAGATCGAGGTGCTCGTTGACCAGCAACCTGACGCCGTGGTTGAACTCTTGGAAATAGAGAACAACATCACGAGCACCACGCTCTTCATCACCTCAGGAGACCTGGTACCTGTTTACCCGTACGACTTCGCGATCGTGCCCGAACCCACCCCGATGCTCAAAGCCAGCACCGGTGATCCGTTGGCTCCGCCGCGCGCTTACGTTTTCCAGATCGATACCACGGACCTCTTCAACAGCCCCATGCTGGAGACCACCTTGTTCACCGCCCCGGGTGGCGTGATCAGCTGGCAGCCGCAGACGATCTACATCTTGAACGCCGTGGAGGACAGCACGGTGTTCTTCTGGCGGTGCAGCATCGACAGTGTGGGGAACCAGGGCAACTACAACTGGTACGAACGCTCCTTCCAATACATCGCGGGCAAGCACGGCTGGGGCCAGGCGCACTACTTCCAGTTCAAGAACGACACCTACTCGGGTGTGACCTATGATCGTCCACAGCGCGATTTTGATTTCTACGAGGGCCTGCGCAACCTGCGCAGCAACGTGTTGGGCAATGTGGGCAATCATCAAACGGAGTGGTTCCTTGACCTGGCAGCCCAGGACTATGGCGGCTGCGGCACGGCAGCATGGCATGTGGCCGTGGTGGATCCCATCACCTTCGAACCATGGGGCACCTATGGGACCGAGAACGGTGTGGAGTACAACCTGGACCATCAGTTTGGCAATGGCAACAATGGTCCCGCCTGCCGCACGCGGGTGGAGTACAACTTCAGTTTCCATACCGATGTGCCCAGCGAAATGGCCGGCCTGGAGAACATGATCACCAACGAGGTGCCACCGGGTTACCACCTCCTGTTCTTCACATGGCGCTACCTGGACAAGGACGGTATGCAGACCAATGGCTCCGGGTTGACCGATGCGCTGGAAGGGCTCGCACCCGGCGATCTGGAATTCGACGCCCTGCCGGACAGCGTACCGTACATCTTCTATGTGCGCAAGGGTGTTCCAGGGAGTTTCGCGGACACGATCGGTACGAGCATCGACGCCTACCTGAACTTCTCGGTCTGGGTGGAGAGTGTGAGCGATCAGGGATACATCACCACAGTGAACGCCGGACCGGCGACCGCATGGCACGGGCTCTACTGGAACGAGTTGCCCAATAGTCCGGAGGACAGTACGCGGATCATGCTGCAGGGCATACCCGCCGGTAGCAATACACCCGTTGATCTGATCGACTTCCCCAGCGCGCAGGATTCCGTTCCCAACCTGGGTGCCATGGTGGATGCCGCGCAGTATCCGCAGTTGCGCATACGGGGCTTTTTCTCGGACACCACAGCGATCGATCCCAAGCCCGCACAAATGGTGCGCTGGCAACTGCTGAGCAGTCCGGTACCCGAATGCGCGATCCACCCTCCCCTCGGTTACTACAACGCGTTGGAGGGATGGGCGCAGGGACAGGATGCCGCGGTGGCGGTGGCCGTGCAGAACATCAGCGAGTTCGACATGGACAGCCTGCTCATGACCGCATGGGTCATCGGTGCGGACAACGTGCGTGATACGGTCCATTACAAGCTGAACGCGCCGCTGCCTTCGGGTGCTTTCCTTGTGGACACGGTGCGGTTCAACACACTGGGTTTTGGCGGTATGAACACGCTGGTGATCGAGGCCAACCCGGTGGATACGGCCACGGGAGCCTACCACCAATTGGAGCAGTACCACTTCAACAACATCGCCCAGTGGCGCTTCGATGTCGACGTGGATGTGGAGAACCCACTGCTGGACATCACCTTCGATGGAATGCACATTCTCGACGGCGACATCGTTTCCTCCAGGCCGGAGATCAGGATCACCCTGGACGATGAGAACCCCATCATGCTGATGGACTCCCCGACGGACACCATGCACTTCAAGGTGTTCCTCACCCGACCGGATACCATGGAACAGATCCGCTTCATCAGCGGTGGGCAGGAGGTTCTCCAATTCGTGCCCGCCAATGGACCCGATAATGTCGCGCACATCATCTACCGGCCAACGTTCACCGCGGACGGCAGGTACACCCTGGCCGTTCGGGCCACGGACATGAGCGAGAACAACTCGGGCGATCACGATCAAAGGATCACCTTCGAGGTGATCAATCGTAGCACCATCACCGAGGTGCTCAACTACCCGAACCCGTTCACCACAAGCACGCGCTTCGTATTCACCGTTACCGGCAGCGAACCGCCTTCGTACATGAAAGTGCAGATCATGACCGTGACGGGCAAGGTGGTGCGCGAAGTGTCCACGAGCGAGCTTGGGCCGATCCGCGTGGGGCGCAACATCACCGAGTTCGCATGGGACGGTACCGATCAGTTCGGTGATCGCCTGGCGCGCGGGGTGTACCTCTACCGGGTGTTCGCCCAGATCAACGGGGAGGATATCGAAGAGCGCGAGACCGGCGCTGCGTCGTACTTCACCAAGGGCTTCGGCAAGATGTACCTGCTGCGTTAGAGGGCCGCGTACATTCGTCGCCAGCGTATGGCCGCCTCCCGTTCCCGCATCCTCCTGTGGTCATCGCTCAGTGGCGTGCTGTGGGCGCTGGCCTGGCCCGCCATCGGTGGTCTCACTCCGCTCGCCTTCATCGCCTGGTTGCCGTTGCTGTATGCCGAACGCCTCCACGACGCGCGCACCGCAGGACGACGACGTGCGTTCACGCCTTACGTGCTGCCCGCGCTCTTCATCTGGAACCTGGGGACATCGTGGTGGTTCTGGTGCGTGAGCGAGCCGATGGCCACCAAGCTGGTCAGTGTGTCGGCGCCCGTGCTGGTGAATACAGCCTTCATGATGGTGCCCTGGTGGTTGAAGCGGATGGTGCGCCGATCGTGGGGTACACGGCAGTCCACCATCGGGTTCGTGATCTTCTGGCTTGCGCTGGAGCGGCTTCGGCACGGCGGTGATCTTCAATGGCCCTGGTTCTCCATGGGCAATGTCTTCGCCACCGATCCACAATGGGTGCAGTGGTACGAGTACACGGGTGTGCTCGGTGGTTCGCTCTGGGTACTGATCGTCATGCTGCTGATGGATCGGATGCTCGTTGCATCGCCGGGTGATCGGCGCGTAGCGCTTCGTTGGGTAACTGCAGCGTCAATGGCGCTGGTGTTGCCGTGGGTTCTGTCGCTTTGGCGTTTCGGTAGCTATGTGCAGGATCGAAGTCGACCGGTCGAGGTGGTGGTCGTGCAGCCAAACGTGGATCCCTATCTGGAAAAGTTCGGTGGCACGGACGCGCTGGAACAATTGGACCACATGCTCGCACAAGCCGCTGCGGTCATTACCGACAGTACGGTGCTGGTGGTGATGCCGGAGACCGCCTTGCAGGAAGGCGCCACGGTGGATCTGAGCAGTGGTGTGCCCCGCTTCAACGGCCTTTGGGAGAATGACCTCATGGCTTCGCGCAGCGCGCAGCGCATCAAACGCTTCCAGGCGGAGCATCCGCACGTGGCAGTGCTCTCCGGAATGTCATCGGACTTCCTTTTCCCAGCGGCGGCTGCGCTGCCGATCACGGCGCGTCCGCTTTACCGCATGGAACCCGGGTCCATGGCCCGACAACGGTGGTACGAGTCGTACAACGCTGCTTTGTTCATGCCGGTGAAAGGTCCGGTGCGTCACTACCACAAATCGAAATTGGTCGCCGGTGTGGAGCGGATGCCGTTCGAGGAATTGCTCGGTCCCCTCCAGGCACTGTCCGTCGATCTGGGTGGTACAACGGGTAGTTTGGGCCAGCAGGAAGAGCGCTCGGTACTGCCGGACCCCGCGTCAGGCATCGCCGTGGTGCCGGCGATCTGCTACGAGTCGGTCTTCGGTGAACATGTTGCGGCGCACGTGCGCAATGGCGGTAACCTCATCGCGATCATCACCAATGACGCGTGGTGGGGCGATTCACCAGGCTACCACCAACACCTCTCGTTCGCCTCGTTGCGGGCCATCGAAACGCGGCGTGAAATTGCACGTTCCGCCAATACCGGAATCTCCTGTTTTGTGGATCAGCGCGGCATACTGCGCGAACGGTCCGAGTACGGTGTACCCGACGCACGACGTGCTTCGGTATACCTGAACGATCGCATCACCTTCTTCGTGCTCCATGGCGATGTGATCGGCCGCGCCGCGACGGGCGCGAGCGTGTTTCTGTTGCTCGTTGTCATGTTCCGCTCGATCCGCAGGAGGGCGGTTCAATAGATGTTCACGCGGCGGACCATAACGCCGTCAGGCCCATCGAAGCGGATGGTGTAGATCCCCATCGCGATGGAACGCTTGTCGATGCTGAGGGTGTTTAGTCCTACAGTGATCGTCACCTTGTCGGCGTTCCAGACTTCCTTGCCGCTGGCATCGAAAAGGCGCACGAGATGTGCACCGTCCGCCGCCGCATGCACCAATACGTTCAGGTCATTGCCATCGTCCCAGGCGTTCACGATGTGCGTGGTGCCGGTCGTGCTACATCCGGCGGCGCGCAACGGGCCCAGCGTTTCCGTTCCATCGAAGTCCACCTGGCGAAGGCGGTAATAGGCCAGGGCAAGAGGGCGTTCATCAAGGAAGAGATAGTCCACCGGGACCTGGCTGGTACCAGCGCCGGGCACTTCACCCATGGTCTCGAAAGTGAACCCGTCCGCACTGCGCTCGACGTTGAAATGGCTGTTGTTGCTTTCGCTACCAGTTGTCCAAGTCAGGCGCACCACATCGTTCTCGCACTTCGCATCGAAGCGGATCAGCTCCACCGGCAGCGGTTCCAGGATATTGGACAAGGTCCATGAACGGAAGAAGTTAGCCGCGGCGATGTTCGCGTTGCTCACCGTGTTCACCGCACCGGTCGAGAACGTGCCTTGCGGCCACATGTCGCCCCACATGTTCGTGGGCGCGTTGAAGCGCTGGGCGCCAACAGGATCCACTCCCGTGATCGCGTTGCCGGTGCGCAGATCGCCAGTTGCCGCTCCGGGGTCGTAGGTGAAGGTCAGGCGGATGTCCGGCTTTGTGCCGTAGCCATAGCCCGCTACCCCCGGGTCGATCTCCCAGAAGCGGTCCACCACATTATCGGAGTTGTTCACCGGAGCACCTGTCCAGTAGTTGTACATGTGCGTCACATCGGACGGGCGGTACAGGTCGTTGTTCCAGTTTGTGGCAGCGATCGCGCCGTAGTTGTAGGTGGAAAAGCAGATGGAAGCGGTGGCCTCATTGGAACCCGCTGCGGTCACTTCATAGGTCAGCGGCATCTTAACACCGTTCGCCGTGGTGAAGGGGACGACATAGATGCCCGTGCTGTTACGGATCTGCCAGCGGATCCGGTTGAATTCGCCTTCGCTACGGATGTTGCCACCGGTGCCCAGCGTCTGGATCCCAGTGGTCGCCGTGTTCTCCACCACAACCCACGCGCCGTTGTCCACACGCAGCCAGGCGTTGTTGTTGAGGATCAGCCGCGCCTGGCCGCTGGACCCGAAGGATATCAGCCCCAGGCCCAAGGCCAGCACCCCGTGGCGTAGGATCACTGTGTGTGTATACATGGCCCTGGCTAATATATGGATGAAAGTTAGGTCAGGCTTCGCGACCTGCATATACCCGATCAGTAGTATGGAACGCGCATCAGGAAGAAGACACGCTGGAATACCTTGGCGGCCCCTCCCGCTCAACGGGACGAGGACGCATGCGAACACGCATCCCACTCGGCCGACTTGGCGCTTTCTACCCGGCGATCCTGCGATCGGAGCCCAGCTTCCTTTACCGGAGGCTGGCTGATCAGGATCGCGAGGTACTGGCCGTCGGTGAGGTGAGCGTGGCGGAAGCTCCTTCGTTCGGTCCCGATGGCCGGGTGCTGGATTGGACTTTCGGCCACTTGTGCTACGAGTGGGGGGATCTCTGGCAGAGATCGATCGGCAGGCATGCCACGGAAGGGAAGTTCCCTTTGTCGCGATGGATGGTGCCACGGTGGGTGGTGGAGTGGAGCAGGGGCGATGCGGTCCTTCATGCTTTGCCAGGGGACGAGGTTTCGGCGCGTGCGTTCGCCGAGCATTTGAGCACCGCCCGGCCCGCACATGTGCCGGTGTCCGGCATGGAATGGAGTTGCCGCACTTCGCGCGAAACCTACCTGCGGAACGCCCGTCGCTTGATGAGGCACATCCAACGGGGCGATATCTACGAACTGAACTACTGCATCGAGCGAACCTGTGAAGTGAAGAGCTGGGATCCGTTCGCCGCGTTCGATCAGATGCTGCGCCGGACACAGGCGCCCTTCGCGGGGTTCCATCGGCTTGATGGCCGCTTCGCGTTGTGCGCGAGCCCGGAGCGGTTCCTCGCTTTCGATGGTGCGCGCTTGGTGGGCCAGCCCATGAAAGGGACCAGGCCCCGGTCTCCGAATGCCGCAGAGGATGATCGACTGCGCGATGAACTGGCCGGCGATGCGAAGGAGCGGAGTGAGAACATCATGGCGCTCGACGTAATGCGTCACGACCTGTCGCGGGTGGCCGCGAGCCGGAGCGTGCGGGTGGATGAACTTTGCGCCGTACACAGTTTCCCACAGGTACACCAGATGGTGAGCACCGTCTCCGCCCGGATCCGCGATGGTCAAACACCGTTCGATGCGGTGCGGGCGGCTTTTCCGATGGCCAGCATGACCGGTGCTCCCAAGATCCGGGCGATGGAATTGATCGATGAGGTGGAGGATCAGGCGCGCGGCCTTTACAGCGGCACACTGGGCTTCTTCGCACCCGATGGGACCGCTGACTTGAACGTGGTGATCCGGACCGTGCTATACGACGAGGCCACCGGCAGGGCCTCTCTTTCAACGGGCAGTGCGCTCACGGCGGCGTGCGATCCGGAGCAGGAGTGGGAAGAGTGTGAGCTGAAGGCGCACACGGTCATGAACGCCCTGGCCCATGCGTGAGCGCGTGAGACGGAACATCGAACGCCAGCGGCTCGCGGTCGCTGGTGAACCGCTCTGGGTGGCCGTGAGCGGCGGTGTGGACAGCATGGTGCTCCTGCATTTGCTACGTGAGCTTGGCCATCCGTGCCATGTCGCCCACGTGGACCATGGCTTGCGTGGTACTGAAAGCGATGCCGACCGTGCGTTCGTCGAGGGTTATTGCGTGGAGCGTACCATTCCGTTCCGTTCGATCAAGGTTGATGTGACCGGTCATGCCGCTGTGTCCGGTTCATCCATCCAAGTGGCGGCGCGGGGGTTGCGCTACGCGTGGTTCAATGAAGTGGTGAAGGCCGGGCCGGGTGCGCTCGCATTGGCACATCATCGCGACGATGCGATCGAGACGCTGTTCATCCACCTGATGCGGGGCATGGGCCTGCACGGTTGGGAAACGATCCCACCGCGCAGTGGCCCGTTCATCCGGCCGTTGCTCGCTGAAGGCCGCGAAGAGATCGCTTCGTACGCCGCCCAGTATGCGATCCCCTTCCGCGAGGATGCGAGCAACGGTGATCCGAAATACTTGCGCAACAAAGTGCGGCATGAACTGCTGCCGTTGCTCGAGGGCTGGAGACCGGGCACGCGCAGAACGCTCGGGCGCAGTGTTGAACTCCTGCGCGAGTTGGATGTGCTCGCGCAACGATCCACTGATCAAGCACTCGCTGGTCTGGTAATAGCACCCGACGGCTCGCTGCGGATACCGCTCGAGCGGATCACGGGAAGCGGCACCCCGAGATTGATGTTGTACCGCGCACTGCACAACGTCGCTCTGCACCCGGATCGCTTCGAGGACATCCTCACCGCGATCGCGGACCGGGCGGTCGGCGCCACCTTTCCGGCCGGTGAACGTGTGGTGTTCGTTGATCGTGGTCAATTGGTGATCGCGAACGCACCTGCTGAACAACGTGCATGGAGCATCGCAACGCCCGACAGTGTTCCTTCGGACGCGCCGGTAAGGATCTCAGGCTGCACGCCGAAGGATGTCGAGCTGGCGAAAGGACCTGAAGTGGCCTGGCTGGATGCCGATGCCTTACGATTCCCACTGGAACTTCGCCCATGGCGGGACGGCGACCGCATGCGGCCAATAGGCCTGGAGGGAAGCAAGCTCGTAAGTGATATCCTTATCGATGCCAAGCTGCCGCGTGATCGAAAGCGCCATTGCCATGTGCTGGTCTCAGGGGGAACGATCGTTTGGTTGTGCGGCCACCGGATCGCCGAGGGGTTCCAAGCAAGGGCCACGTCGCGGGGGGTCTTGCGCTGTGCATGGGAGGGGAGGCCTGTCCCCGTTCCATGATCTTTTCCACAGTCCTTCACGGGAGGCCGGTCGTGCGCATATCTTCAGGGGCATCAATCCACCCTAACCCCATGCTCGCTCCCAACACCACGATCATTCCCAAAGAGCGTATCTCGACCCTCCGCTTCCCCAAGCACCCGGTCGCATTGAGCGAAGAACAGCACAAAGACATCATCAGCAAGTTGCATGATGCCACCCGATTGGGCAATGCGGAACATGGTAAATGCCGGATCGCTTTCCAGGACGATGAAGGCTTGAAAGCCGTGGAAACCACCATCTGGACCTTCGACGCGGACAACATCGTCCTCAAGTACGGCATGACGATCCCGGTATCTCGGGTGGTAAGCATCGAGATCCCTTAGCCCATTCCCACGGATCAGGATCGCAAGGATCCCTACCGGCTCCCGGACCCCTGAGTAAGGCGAGGGTTACTTTTGCGACCACTCGCCCACATGACCCCATTTCTGCCTACGTTGGCCTTGATCGGCCTGCTTCCCTCCGATGGCCCCGTCACTTGGTCCTTTGCGTCCGTGCAGGCCGCCAACGGATCGGTGCTCATTGAACTGACCGCACAGTTGGAGATGGGATGGCATATCTATGCCACGGAACTGCCCAGCGACGAGGGCCCGATCGCCACCACGTTCCGGTTCACTCCATCGCCGGCCTTCGCTGTGTTGGGTGAACTGGCCGAACCCAAGGCGGAAGAACACTTTGACCCGAACTTCGAAATGACCGTTCGCTACCATTCTGATGCGCCGCGTTTCGTTCTCACCGTTGTGCCGAATACCCTTGAAGCGTTCTCCGTGGAAGGGGAGGTGGAGTTCATGGTCTGTAATGACAAGACCTGCCTGCCGCCCACCGTGGTGCCCTTCTCGGTGCGCATTGAACCTGTCCTGAAGAAATGATGCGGAAGGCCCTGGGTGTTGTCCTGATCGGTGCCCTGCTTCTGGCGGGTTGTGCCGAAGGACCGACCGCTGCGAAGGACGCGAAGGCGATCAAAGTCGATCCGCAGAACGACAAGGTCGCGTGGTCGGTTAGTGCGATCCCCGGCAAGGACGGCGCGTGGGATGTGCTGTTCCATGCTGATATCGATGAGGGTTGGTTTGTGTATTCCACCGAGAATTTCGGTGATATGGGTCCTTGGCCCAGCAGTTTCCATTTCGACACGTTGGCGCATGTTGTTGCGAAAGAGGGTGTGGAGGAGATCAGCGACCACACCGTGCAGGGTCGCGATCCGGTCTTCGATATGGAGGTGCGGAAGTTCAAACACAATGTTGATTTCAAGCGTGGCATCGAACTGGTCGCCCCGGAGTTGCCCATTTCCGGTCACTTCGAGTACATGACCTGCAACGATGTACAGTGTCTGGCCCCTGCTGTCATATACTACCAATGCAATGCGGACAGCGGCACGTTCAAGCTCTCGATCGTTCCCTTCGACCTCTCCGCTTATGCCGTGGTGGGCTGTGCTGATGGCATATACAAACTGCCTAACGTGGATCTGGAGGCCCCTGTGATCCCCGGCGAACGCGAGGACCATAAGAACAGCAGCCTGTGGACCTTGTTCTTCCTGGGCTTCATCGGCGGGTTGCTCGCTTTGCTCACGCCCTGTGTTTTTCCCATGATCCCGCTCACGGTGAGCTTCTTCACCAAGGGGAGCGAGGACCGGAAGAAAGGCTTGAAGAACGCGCTCACATATGGCGGCTTCATCCTGCTGATCTACCTGTTGTTCAGCATCCCCTTCCATGTGCTGGGCTCGGTGAACGAGGAGATCTTCAACGAGATCAGCACCAACCCCTGGCTGAACGTGTTCTTCTTCGTCATCTTCATTGTCTTCGCCATCTCGTTCTTCGGCTATTTCGAGATCACCCTGCCCAGCAGTTGGGTGAACCGGATGGACCAGAACGCGAGCCGGTTCGGCGGGATGATCGGCATCCTCTTCATGGCCCTCACGCTGGCCCTGGTCTCGTTCAGCTGCACCGGCCCCATCCTCGGTTCGCTGCTCGCTGGTGCGCTCACCGCCGATGGTGGTGCCTGGCAGCTCACCACCGGCATGGGCGGCTTCGGCCTTGCGCTGGCGTTGCCGTTCGCGCTGTTCGCCATGTTCCCGGGCTGGCTCAATTCGCTGCCGCGCAGCGGATCATGGCTCAACACCGTGAAAGTGGTCCTGGGCTTCGTCGAGCTCGCTCTCGCCATCAAGTTCCT